>ENA-UOTX01000430-UOTX01000430.1-compost-metagenome-genome-assembly--contig:-NODE-430-length-45247-cov-6.604295_pt1 | contig 45247 bp, 29 predicted proteins | sample MGYA00238143_ERZ746982 | MGnify/ENA primary metagenome ERZ746982 (study PRJEB28758, sample SAMN06268862) | compost metagenome | isolation source: single cell | place: USA: California, Emeryville, Joint... | reverse complement strand
TGGTCTCTGAATACCAACAATACCAAGATGCCACCGCTGAAGAAGAAGGTGAATTCGATGAGGAAGAAGCCGCATAAATCTTCATTTTTATTTTTCATCGTCTTTCTCTAGTTGAGCGTTAGTTGTGAATAAATTCATGCGATTATGAGAAAGAAAAAAATCATATTTCTATAGCATTTTCATTAAAATGAGAATGAAATTTGACCAAAAATCCTTCAAAATCTCTTAGAGGAGGTTCAAAGTAGAACACAGTGTTGAAATAAATCTTAAATCTTATGAAGAAAAGTGATTTTTATGCTTGGCGCCTAGCTTATATTTCAAGAAGGACAGCTATTTATTTCAAAGTGAATTGCTCTGAACAGAAACAATTAAATACTCGTACACACAAAAGTGAGAATCTACTCATCTTCATCTCCCTAATCAAAATTTTCAGCATTTAACAAAAAAATGATCTTGTTAATTTAGCTGTCCGAGACTATTTTTTGAAAAATGGATGAAGGCAACACAAAAAGCACCTCTTCGAAAGCAACAAAGTGCTCTTCACTCTTCTTGCAGAAATTCATTTTAACTTCCAGTTGACATATAAATTGTCAAAAATATTAATGAAACATGTATCATTGAATTGAAGTGAAAGACTAACCAACGGCAATAGAGGTACTCTTGAATTTCAAAGCTCCTCATAGGCAGTTTTTTTATCCGGAAGGCACTGAACATCAAGCACTTGAAAAATCGCATATTTCTTTCTCTCTTCTTCATTTTCTGTAAAGAGGCAGCACTGGAGAAGTTTTGTCGCACAAACAGAATGTGCTATAAGCTGACTCTGTTTCTGTAAAAAATAACTCCTTTTAAACCACATCCACATAGCCGATACATCCGTTTCTCGTGAAACTTATGAAGCTCTGCAATCTCGAAGGTTCCCTATGAGAACTATGAGGGATTTATTAATAACTTAGAAAGGAGTTTTCTTGCTTCCTCTCTGTGGTAGATGACAGAACATTTTTGATGAGGATAGTATCAACTAACATGCTTTGAAAGAACTTCTATGCTCAGCCCCAGTAAGTGAGGCAAGCCTCTTGTAACTAAGCTTAGAGTCGAAGGTATGTCTTTTTAGAACGAGTTCTTTGAAATCGATGAACTAGCGTCCATGTCTTTCAGCAATGGTTCTACAAAAAATTTTTAATCGGCAATCTGTGTCTACTTAAGTAAACTCAGCAAGCAAAGGCAAACACCAGAAAACGATTATTCCGTCGACTTTTCTTCATACTTATTGATAAGATGTAATGTCATCTGTGCTTTATTACAGTATTTATCCCCTTAGCTAATATTTCTTGAATCGATACATCAAGCAAACTTACCTTTGAGAAGCCATATCGTTATTAAATTGATCCTCGCCTAATTTTATAAAAATTAATTTAGCTATTTCTGAAAAAAAGACCCATTAAGCCATGTTAGGAGGAGCCTCAACTAAAGACATCTGCATCAACACCTTCGAGGATTTGAAGATGAAGAAAACCTTCCGATTCGCTACCTTCAAGATCGAAGGTGAAAAAGAAGTAAGCTCTGCCTTACAAGTGAATTGAACTAAAATCAACTTTTTTTAAGGTCGTGTTGGATACCACCGGTGGCCCTGATGCCACTTGGGATGATTTCGTGAAAGTCCTCCCAAAAACTGAAGCTAGATACGCCGTCTTCGATTACACCTACAAAACCGATGAAAAGCCACCAAGAGAAGTGTCTAAGATTGTTTTCGTTTACTGGTCACCTGATGACGGCCCATCAAGACCAAAAATGATCTATGCCATCACCAAAGAAGATTTCAAGAAGAAGCTCGTTGGTATTGCCAAGGATCTCCAAGCAAACACTTTGGCTGATGTAAAAAATTCCTTTTGATTAAGATAGTGACCTGTTTTCAATATTTAGTTGGAAGAGAAGAACGTCCTTGATCTCGTCAGAAAGGTTTAGAAATATTCTTTTCTGAAGCCGATGTGGTGCGAGATTCATGCATCACATTAGAGGCACCTGCAATAAATATAGGAAATAGGAAATAGTTTTATATCATTGATTAAGCTTTACAGTTGATGCTTGCATAATGCTACCGACATAAGCCACAATCCCAGAAATTCTCATCCAAATGACAGAATTTAACCTCTCTCTCTTAATGAAAATTAATTGAGCTTTGACTTTTTTATTTGCTGAAACCGACGATGACGATGATCTTTTGAATCGATCGTGTTGAGAAATTAGTGTTCTCGACATCTTCTAGGCGAAACAACTACTCAGACTTCCACCAAACTGTGGTATTATTTAAATTCCGCATCTAATTCTTGAAGAGTTGAGAAAATAATTTGCTTGAGCGGCTATGCTGATGCTGTTGATAAGAATAAGAATAGGATATTTCCTCAAGCGATATTCCATACTGTTTTCCTGACAGTTAGAATTCATAACAAAAGCCTTGGCGTTCATCTAACGACTCTATTTTTTAATATAACTTTGATAGGAGCATGCAAGCAAAATAAGGAGCTCAATGATCTCCATTCAACGTATTGAATTAGAGTAACATAAGACTGACTAATGTGCTGAGTTATTTTCTCAAAAAAAAATTTAAAAAATTAGCTTCTAATTAGTAATAGTAAAGCTACTATTCTATTTAATTTGATATTCAAACGCACATTTTTCTTGGATGTATCGCCCAAATCAAACTGAACGAGTTAAAAGCCTCACTCCCAAGTCTCAGAAACCCATTCAACTCAATTTAAGTTCAAAAATCTCTCATGCGGATGATTCAATTGACACAGATGGAAGAACTACAGTTAAAGCGAAAATTCTTTCTCGCATGAACCCTACCATCACACCAAACGCAAAAGCAAATAAATTATTAGATCAACCCCGACCATTGAGCACCAGAAGCAATACATCTCACGCTTCGGTTGAACCTGATGGCCATAGCAGGTTGAGGGCTCGACCTACTACTAAAGATTCAGATTTAAATATTTCAGAGGAAACTGGCAAACGACTGTATCAAGCAAGCGCAGAAAGGAAATTATTGGAGCAGCAATATAAGCAGATGCAGAATAGAATAAGACATCTTAAGGATGAGGATCAAAAAATAAAATCAAAGATCCTGGAAACTAAAAAGAAAACAGAAGTGCTCATCAAGACAAAGGAAAGACACAATCAGGAGAAAGCTCAGAAGGATATGCAGAAATCCGCGAGAGAGCTAATGATTCAAGAAAAAAAAGAAAGAGCGATTGCGATGAGAATGCAAAGCCAGGAAAATTTGAGAAAGATTGAGGAGCGCTTCTTTAGAGAAAAACAAAATAAGGCTGCTGAAGTCAAGAATGAGCTTGCTGCTTGTCAAAACTTAAAAGAAGAGCTCAAGAAAGAAGAAGATCTTAAGAACTGTGAGAGAGTGTGGAAGATTGCTTGTCAAGAGAAGAAAGTGGAGAATGCGAAACTTTACGAGAGAGTTAAGAAAAGAAATGAAATGGCGAAACGGCTCAATGACAAACTTGCGCACGAGCATTCGAAGGCTGATGAACTAAGTGACAAGATAAAAGAGCTCGAAGCTATGGAATCTAAACTCTTGGAAAATTTACAATTGAGCCAAGCAACTCATATTAGTGCCTTTCAGGAAATGCAGCAGGTGTATGCGTCAAATGATCAGCTTACTAATCAAATTGGTGAGGGTAAACTTCATTGATTCTTAATTTTAACAGTAGCAAAATCTGAATGAATTTTGAGGGAAATTCATCATTTAAGTTTGCTTGTTGAATGAATTTTTATTGAAAGCTGTTTTTACATCTTTATTTTTGTGACTTTAAGTGATTGAAATTCGCTAAGGAAGAAATGATAGGTAAATATTTTGCTCTTTGAATTTTCATGAATTCAAATTATTTCCGAATGAAGAAAAGACATAGGTCAATAAGTCAACATCTACTTAGAGGAAGATTCTTTGTTAATAGTGTTTAGAAACCGTAGATTGAAGTAGTAGGTCAATTTCCTCTGCGTCTATAAAATGCTCGAAACACTTGTTTGATAACTTCCATTTCCTGGAAATGGGTGCAACTCTCTCATCCAGAAAAACTCTACAAGTTTCCATTTTTTTATCCTGTTCTATAAAATCTAAATGAAACATCAGACGATTAAACAGGGCAAAATTTATTTCTTTGTCAGTTCACAATGAGACAATATTTGCACAAATACTTTTTCTTTTTATTTTGCAACGTTTAGGAGTTCGAATTTACTGACGAAATTGTTCACTATTAGCAATACGGTAATTCAGAATGAGAAGCAATTCAGAGTTCAACAAACTATTTCTTACTCAGTAGCTCAAATTGTTGTTAGTGAGAACAAAAGAAGTGCGAATTTTGTGGAGTTACTCCCGAATAGCTAATATCGTGTCCCACTAAATTACGTGTTCTAAATTGACTTGTTTTAATTACAAATTGTTGCTAATAACACAACTACAGAAAATAAATTTGCAATAAACCTGACGGAAAAATGTTCGACGACAATAAGAGTAAAACACAAAATGCTTTCATAAGCTTGACTCTATTATAGAGATTGGACTTGGTCTGCTTTTGGCGAGCGGTGTTCTCATGTTTTTGGGAATAATATTGCTGTTTCAACGCCCGTTATTCATCTTGGCAAACGTAAAGTGATATTATCGTGCAGTTCATTTTATTTTCATAGCTCTGCTTCCTTGCAGGTTTGTATTTCATCATAGGAGTTCAAAGAACGATTGCATTTTTCATGAAAAAAGGTAACTACTGCTTGAGAATCAGAGTTGAAGAACAATATATTAGGTCGCAAGGCTGGAACTGGAGCGTTCTTTGGCGGTTTGGTGATTATGGCTCTCTTTAACTGGACGATATTCACGATGCTCGGACTCGGACTACAAATGTATGGGCTTCTCGTCGTTTTCAGAAACTTCCTCCCATTCTTGACTGACTACACATACAATATTCCAGTAGTTGGCGCACCTCTAAGTAAGTCTCACGAAAATGCCTCACAAATAACCTTTTTGTTATAGGGAAATTGCTTGATTTGGTTTCTCCTGGAAAGAGGCAACCCGATGTTTAAAGTAATATATAAGATGTCGAATTTTCATTCGCTACATTTTACATATGTATTGAGTTCTTTGGTTGATTGCTTACATTCTTGCGATAAAAGCTTTGTTTAATGTTAGCGAAGTTGCTTCACAATGCCAAAACATAACAAATCACGATCTTCACCGTCAGGATACTCCCTTTATTCTTGTATCATTTTAAGAGAGAAGGCTGATACCTAGAATCTAACTAATGAGATTTTCCGTATTATAGGAATTTGATAATTCAACAGACTAGAGCAAACTCTTCTCTGATTTGAGTTCGATTGTCTGTGCACGAAATCAAAATGTAGTAGTTGTTAAATCTGTGAAATACCCCTAAACAGGAAGGCACTATCTCATCCAAGCAATTATTTGGTCATTCTTTTCTTATTTGTTTATCTGTCAAAAGACTCCTCTCATAGCAGCAGGCATATCGATCCAATGTCAAGTTCGTGTTGAAATGATTCTTACCCAATTTAATTAGGCCTGATGAAAGAGGAGCAATCTCAAGTCTTAGTTAATGGAAGAGGCGGGGATCCAATTCACACCTACGAAGAAAATGATCCATATTGTTTATTAGAAAATAACTGCAATCAATAAAGCAAATTGCCCAAATCCCAGAGGAATTGCTTCGAAATTAATAAAAAAAAGAATGTTAGATTTTCACGTTTGTAAATTTATAAACGATAATTATCCAAAGAATTTCATATGGGAAGAGTCATTAGAAGTAAAGAAAACACCATTATGATAAATTGAATTCTTTATCTCATAGCCCAAAGAAGAGGTAGACCTCATGGTGTGTTCAAATCTCACACTCATAAAAGAGTTGCTGCGCCTAAGTTCAGAGTTTTGGATTACGCTGAGAGAAATGGGTAGGATAATACCTCACATAACCTGTCTTATCAATTTCCCCTCTCATTTCTCTCTTGTTTTCTGTTCTTGGGTTGCCTTTGTATCATCATGCATCAAAATAATAGGTACCTTAAGGGGGTCATAAGAAGTATTGTTCATGATTCTGGTAGAGGTGCTCCTCTAGCCGAAGTTAAATTCAGAAACCCTTATAGGTACAAGCATGACACTGAATACTTCCTGGCTGCTGAAGGAATGTATACAGGGCAGTATGTGTACACGGGAGCGAAAGGTGGGCATTTTATTTTACTTTTAATCGTTGAATTTTTAATTCATAGCTCATCTTGCTGTTGGAAACATCCTTCCAATCAACCAAATTCCAGAGGGTACTGCCGTTTGCAATGTCGAATTGAACCCTGGAGACCGAGGAAGCTACGCCAGAACCAGTGGGGTGAGTGCCACTATCATCGGTCACTCTGAAGATGGCACCAAGACCAGAATAAAGCTCCCATCTGGTGCCAGAAAGACCATTGATGGAAAATGCAGAGCGATGATTGGAATTATTGCTTCTGGAGGCATTGTCGAAAAGCCAATCCTGAAGGCAGGAAATCAGTTCCACAAGTACCAGAGAAAGAGAAAAGTTTGGCCTGTTGTTAGAGGTGTAGCTATGAATCCAGTTGAGCATCCTCACGGAGGTGGTAACCAGCAGCACATTGGTTTTGCTTCGACTTGCAGCAGATACGCTCCTCCTGGACAGAAGGTAATAATCATTAGATTGCAACAGTGTCATTTACATCTGCTTCTCCTAACTAGGTTGGTCTTATTGCTGCAAGAAGAACTGGTCTCATTAGAGGTGGTGTGGACAAGAACAAAGATGTCGGCACCGATAAGGCATAAAAAAATTGAATGCCTATTCTACGCATCCACTAACAAAAAACCCCATTAATATCTCACCTATTATAACCATGGAAACTTAACATGTATAACTCAGAACTATTATTAGAGAGCAAACTCTCTTTGTTTGATTCAATTTAATAGCAGTTTACTCCTCATATAATAATAAGACCTATTGAATTTATTACTAATCTTAATATAGTTTAGTAACTGAGTGAGAACCAAAAAACAATAACTCTACTGAAATACTCATTAAATATTTTTTGTAAAACTCACAACTGGATAGCTGTCGCCAAGGCGAGCCTTTGAGCTTTGCATTAGTTTAAAGATTAGTGCCGCCTTTTTTAAATGATAATTAAAGAAAAGTTAATTTATTTATGAGAAAATGCACGCATCTTCAATATTATTTTGGTTGTAGCAAGTTCTTATTGAAAAACTGTAAACATTTTCGAAATCGCCAAGGAAATTCTCATTGAGACAAAAAATTAACGCCTATTCTAATAACCTATAAGAATTCTAAAAGTTTTTCGGTCTAGGTTTTCTTGACCCTCTCGGAATAGTATCACAATTTCGTGATGTTTCAGAGATCAATAGTGCTTAATACAAATAGTAAGAATGTTTCTCTGCATTTTTCGTATATCTTTGATATCATAATGTGGTCAAATTAATTGCAAGGTTCTTATTGCAAATGGAATTATCAAATTTAAACAAGAAATAAGACTTAAAGAATCACTATCTCTATCTTTAATGAATAAGCAGCCGTTCTCGGAGGACCAGAGCGCGCAGCCTGAGAGACCTTCTAATCGTAAAGAAATTCAAGTTTTTCAGCTAACTTCCTTCAAGAAGCAACAAATCCCACAAAAAATCCGACTTTTCCTCGATCAGAAATTCGAAACAAAGACCCTAACACACAAAAACCCAATAAACCTCGTGTATTCAGCAAATGGGAGTAGAATATTAAAGCTGTTCTGATGGTCTAATTGTTATTCAAGATCTGACGAAGATGATATTAATGAGAAAAAGCTCTTAGAATATTTAGGAGTCAAGCCAACAACAACATCAAAAGAAAGTATCAGCAAAGCGGTCCCCACACAAGGTATACCATCAGAATCACCCTTGCCAAACATTATTAGAAAAACATCAGACTCATGAGACTCAAAATCTGAATATTATTGGGTCCTTGAATAAAGACAATGGAGTAACTAGAGATATTAACGCTGCTTTAAACTAAGTTACATTCCAACAGAGACATAATGAAAATGAGCCAGGAATCCTTGAACTTCCCGATGAAGATCTAAGACTGTCTAGTTTGACCCCAATCGATAAGAGAACTAAGCTTGGGGACACATTGATTACAGAGTACGTGGAGAATCCTCAATCTAATACAGACTCAGATCGATATTCTCCCAAGAAAGATTCATCTTCGAACGAAAATAGCAACTCGATAGAAAAATTTGAAGATCAACAGCAGCGAAAACTGAAAACAAATGAAGATCGTTCTGTGAAACGATCGAATAAAGAGCAGACCGTCCCAAATGAGGAAGAGAAGCAATCGGGTCTTTTTGATCTAACTCAAAATAAGGAAGAGCAGTTACTCAAGCCAGTACTTGCCATTTGCAATGAAAATAAATGTTTGATTTCTTCATATGACAGGTTTATTTCAATATCATCGTTGTTGGTGCAGCAGGCCTTGGAAAATCAACATTTATTGATGCCTTTCTCAAAAAAGTATCTGATGAGCTTTTGATGTTGATAGTAACACTGGTTTCTCTATGTAGAAACTTCAAGGACACGAAATAATAAGAGCCTCTACATTGGATATTCAAGAATCAACAGGTTTTATTGCTGCATTTTTGTTTTTCTAACTTTCCTAGGAGAAAGAATTTATAGAGACATGAGTTTCAAAATGAAAGTGGTGGATACGCCAGGGTACGGAGCTCGAAAAGATATTTTAGAGTGGTACAAGATGATCAAAAATTACATAAAGCAGCAAGTAAATAACACATTAGGTCGCTCCTAAACCTGCATTGTCTGCTAGTTTATAGAATATAGAACACGAACAAGGCAAGACAAAAAAAGAAAGAAGTTTCAGCCTTATGATTGTGTAGAGGATACACGTATACACGCATGCCTATATTTCCTCGCAGGCCCAAGGATCAGCCATCTCGACATTCTCTACATGAAAAAATTTCAAAAATATACCACAATAATCCCCATTCTTGCCAAAGTACAGAAAATAATCTGATGAAACCCCCAACTGCTCATTTCATAATATATTAGGGAGACTCTTATACAGTTGCAGAGGCCAAGCAACTCAAATTAGACCTCCTTCAGCAAGCTCATGACTCAAAAATAGAGTTCTTTGATTTTAACCATGTAATGAAAATAGGCATGCTGGCCTTTTATTTTTTTTCATTTATTTTGTCTAGGCACTGAGAGACCATCCAAAGAAGAAGAGAGAGTTAAATCAAGGGAGGTTCGGACCTTGTCCTCCGTTCCTGATTATTTCATCAGTCGAAAAAATCTACATAGGCGAGAACAAATACATTTATGGGAGGTTAGCTGTTCTATCTCGGTGTCTGTCTGACAGCGTATTGGTTAGGGAATATTCTTGGGGCATTTGTGATATTGAGGATCCAGAACACTCCGACTTTTTGATTTTGTCAAGCTTACTCGGTGGATATATTTGGTTTGAGTGCATCTCAATTTCAGATGCCCTGTATGGTGAATACCTTCGAAGGCATAAGAGAAAAGCAAAAAAAGAAGCCCCCAGTAAAAACCCAATTATTCCAAAAATTGGAATTGGAGCTTTGACGCTCGGAGTGGTTGGAGCGTATATGCTGATAAAACATAAAATGGACATAAAAGACTAAAAGAAGCTGCTATGAATTGATTCGTGCAATGTGTAATTATTTATTGTTTGTTAGTTGGGTAACAGTATCGATATTTAAATGAACAAGATTTCTTGGTTAGTGCAATCAAACCAAGAATTCAACATTTCGATCAGTTGATGTATTTAGTTCTGAAAAACAGTACGATCCTTGTGTGTAATAGCAATTGTATTGACTCACAGAAGGATTCATGTTAAGCTTTTAATTAATTAGTAGATTTCATTTTTTCAAAGCTCTCCCTTCAAAATGAAACTAAATAGTGCTAAAAGGGTAATATTTTAGTTTTTTATCTCCCTCACTATAGAGTTAGTTCTCACTAATATTAAAATCCTCAAACACTTTAAGAATCTAATTTCTCATCAACGGTATCTTTTATCATTTTTCGAAATTTGTTGTGTATCGTTAGTTTTTTTCCAGCATTCTTGATTCTGCAAAATTCGATATCCTTGTTAATATTTCCAATTCAGTATCAATTTACAAATAACGTCTATCTAATTAATTTCGCACAAATAATTTACTACTTTTTGTCTGAAAAAAAGAATGTCAAACACTACTCTCCAAGCTCACACTGATATGATCACAAGCCTCCATGGTCTCTATCTCGATTGGAATCAACTGATTGTTCAGAACTTCAACCTCATAGGTAAGAAGAATATGAAATACAGCTTCAAACTTTCATAGGATTGGTAATTGCTGGGTTGGTGTGGGGAATTACGAATCCTTTCCTTGAGATCGGCAGCAAAGATAGCAAAAATGAAGAATTTGACTTGTCACTCGGGTCTCTTCTCAGAACGATTTTGAATTACAAATTTATCGTCCCTTTCCTAATAAACCAGCTGGGATCTGTGATTTATTACTTTTTCTTGGGAGCCTCATGTAATGTCTCATAGCATTTTGAGTGTGAAAATAACTTTTTATGTGATCAGCTTTCTCGATTGGGCCTTTGATCGCAAATACTATTGCTTTTCCAGCAAGTTATCTAGTTGAGAAGAAACTCAAAGCTCGAAGATTTACAAAAGGTATAATTGATTCATCAGAACCATCCCACTAAAATGTTCTTCATGAATTTCTTAGAGGCTGGAATCGCAATAATTCTAATTTTCATCGGAATTTATTTATGTGCTTTTTCTGTGGAGCAGGTTGCAGAATAGAGAAAGCAATCAAAGGGTTGATATCAAGTGGTGAATAGATGTTCCTTTATAATTAGTAGAGCATGAGTTTTTTTTTTTATATTGGCAGGTTTTCATCTTCAAATCTCTCTTATTCATTTAGTGTACGCAGCGTGATTATAATCCGATCTCCCTTATTTTCTAATGTTGGTGATGAAAATTGCTCAATACAAAGATGGAAATCAAGAAGATTAGTAAAATAGATCTTTCGGTGACACAAAGAACTCGGAAAATATTACTTTTTTATGGTTATCGTCTGTATTATAACATATTGAATTTTTCCAACCTTTTCTGCAGATATTGAATGAATTGAATTGTTGATGAAAAACACACAACTCTTGCTTTTTGGTATCCAACCGTTTGACTTCTTAATAATTGTGTCGTACTATTGTGATAATAATTAGTATTAGATCAACTCAATCGGCTATGACTTCTAATCAGGGTATTCCCAAATAGCAAATCTCAAATTCTATCGCGCTCACATTGTAGTTGAAAAAGTTAATCTCAAAAGCGATATTTCAATTGCCTGCGTTTTGTTCTAGCTCTGGACATATTCGAAAAATTTATTGATGCAGGCCTACTTGTATTCAAACAGAGTCCTTTTTGTTAATCCTATCGAAATTTGCTGTTGAAAATGAAGTGATTCTATTTTTTGAATTTTTGATAAGGTATGGATGTTTTAATTTTGAAATTGCATGCATTGAGATTCAATTCTATAATTCGTTAAAAATTTTGAATTTTGGTATCCCTTTCTGAGAAAATTTCACGTCAAATGAACCCTCATCTGATCCGCCACACAATCCAAGAGGATTTCTTTAGCTCAAAGAGTCACCATGGAAAGGACTCAGTCCTACACCTTCTGGGAGACGTAATACCTAATATGCTTCTCTACATTTGCTAATGCAACAATATTTAACAACAGAAGACTTCCAAGAACCTCGAATCTTCCTATAGCACGAACCAGGATAGTCACTCTAAGAGCCATATCGAAGAGATCTTGAGATGCTTTATTTGCTTTGGAAAAGTCAAAAATGCCCAGCTTTGTCCCAACTGCTCCAAGTTATGCTGCGCTCCTTGCATAAAGAAATGGCTAACTGAGCAAAAGCCCCAATGTCCTCACTGTCGCTGTTCTCTACGCGTCTCCCAGTTAGTCAACTGCCGGTTCGTCCATGATATTACGATGGTAAACCCAGCTCCATTATTCTTCCTGCTCAGGCTCTTTCACTTTAATTTTGCTCTTGTTTATTTTTCTCATTATTTTCTCACCAGGCAATTGAGCAATCAACGAAGAAGGAAGAAGATAACGAACTATGTTCTGTCCACCAAGCGAAAATGTCATATTTCTGCAAGACTTGTCATCTTGCAATTTGCGCTGATTGTGCTATGTTCGGAACAGAAGTAACTTTTTTGATTTGATTCAATTGTTAACATGTTTTTAGCATAAAGGGCATGAATTTGAGCATATTACGAAAGTTTACGAGAGTCATGTTGAGCTTATTAAAAATGAGTCTCAGGTCTTACAAAAAAGGTACCTTGACCTCTCTATTTCTGTAAACTGACAATTCGACACAAAGACTGAAAGACTTATCAACAAACCTGAACTCTTTAGAGTCAACAATTGAGAAACTGAAGAAAGCAAAAGAAGAGAAAGTTGTTGAACTGAAATCAGTAATCGACCAAGTAAAAATGCCTTTCTCGCAGAAAACTGAAAGATTTTTTGCAGATGAACCAACGTTTAGATCAAGACTTGAAAAATAAGCTTGTCAGTTTGGTCCAGCAGAAAGCAAGCTTGAGTGACGAGATTGAATTTCTTCAAAGCATGCAGTCAGAGCTGAACCATCAGATCACCCAGTCAGCAAAGAGTCAATTAATTGGAAAAAGCTCCGAGCTTGTAAAAATGCTCAGAGAGATAAACAGCAAACCACTCAACAAGCTCAACAACAATCCCGTTTCCATCGAATTTACGTAAGAAGCTTTCTATTGCATCCAAACTCATTCCACTAAAGATCTGAGATCGTGCCGCCTTATGATTCAGGAATTTTCCACTTAACGCCTTTTACAAAACTAAAACAAACCCAAGAAATTGTCTATTCTGATATCCTTGAAACCAACGGGCTACAATGGAGATTAAAAATTTATCCTAATGGAAATGGAGTTGCTAAAGGCGCATATCTTTCGATATTCCTCGAAATGGTTAAGGTACTGAAAGAAAGAATATTCACAGATTAATCCTCTCGGTTATTTAGGGAGTAAAAGAGTCTTCAAAATATGAGTATCGAGTAGAGATGATCAACCAAAAGAACCCTTCTGTTGTTATTTTAAGAGAATTTGCATCGGAGTTCGAGAATGGTGAATGCTGGGGATACAACAGATTCTACAAGATTGATCTTCTCGAGAAAGAGGGGTATCTTACAGAGACTGACACAGTAAAAAACAAAAAACCTTTGACTTGTTTGCTAATGATATATCAAGATTGTTTTACGGTATTACGTGAGAGCTCCTACTTACTTCCAGCAATGCCAAGACCAAAAGAGATATATTCAGCAGCTAGAGAAGAGCAAAAGCCAATCGAATGCATTGGTATCTTTTTAATTCTTAAATCTAATTGCTCATTTTCTTTCTTTTCATGAATAGATCGCTGAACTCAAAGAAAAACTGAAAAAAGAGTCTCTCAAAAACCAAAGGTTAATGGAGTCCAGCAAGACAACTGATGAAAATACCAATATTACTCTTCCAAAATTGCAAGAAGATGTCGAAGAAGAAAAGATTGAGCAAAATAATATGGAACCTCTGAAACGGAACTCAGAAGTCGATGGGCCTCTCACAGAATCAGAATGCGTGGGCACCACCAACCGCAAAGAAGGCTGCAATAAGGAGTCTGCTGGCCAGAAAGATGAATGTCCTCTAGACAGCGTTTCAACTCAGAAAAAAGAGGAACCCGCTCTCAACAAATACCCGATCTTTGACGACAATGATGACAACATTAATGAAGACGAGAACCTTCAGGTAGATAAGGAAAACGAAGAAAAATCTCTACAAGATCAATTGCAAGAAAACAGTGAGGACTCCGGCTACCAGGAGCTCTTTGCCAATGGTCTTGACCTTCTTCAGAAATCTAATAAGAAACAAGAATCTGAGTCTGAACAAGAGGATGAGGATGAGGAGGAGGAAAAATATATCGACAAAGTTCAACAAGATTTGATTGACATCGAAGAAACCGACAATGTCAATTTATCTGACAAGCAGGAGGAGCCCACTGATGAAGAAATGGGAGATGACGCGCAATTGGGATTAGGCTTGGAAGAGTTAAAATTGGATGCCGAAGAAAACGATGAGGATCTTCAAAAATCCAATAGAAATAATCAATTAGATGACATAGGTACGACCATTCTAGATATTAGCATTTCATGTAAACACTCGTTCATTTCCTTAGATCTCGACAATCTTGTTGAGAAAAAGATTGAGGATGATATCGCTTCTCGCATTCTCGCAGATCACGACATTGATCAGATTGAAATTGATAGATTCCTGACTTATGAGAATGAAAGGTATTTCAGCAATATGCATTCAATACTGAATTTATTCATCTTATTAGAGAGGTTTCATACCCAAGAACGCAAATCAAAACTAATCTTCTTCCAAACTTTGATGCAGGTAAGGACTTCCCCCCATTGTGCATTTTTTTCATTATGATCTTTTTGTTAAAAGAGCTGAAAAGAGACAAAAAATCGAGTGAGAATTTCACAGCGAGCATTCACCAATTCTCTGAGAGCTTGATGAAGAAGATAGAAAGCATCAAGAGCGTGAACGAGAAGTTTAGAAAATCAGAATACGTAGAAGAAAAAAGAAAGCCACTCTCGCAGCTTACAAAGCCAAATACCTCAGAATTCACCTCTTTTGATAGTTCACAAAGCGTTGGAGGACGCAATCGTGAATATACAAGCAAAGGAGCATCAACTTACAATTTAACCCAAGATATCCTGGAGTATCGCTCCATTCAGCTTGATAAGAGTAGCCAACCAAATAAAAATTTATTTTAGTGCCATATTGATTATTTATTTCAAATTGTAATTCAGTATAGGATAACTCTTCTAATAACGTATCTATATAAGTGAAAATTGTTGTGTAAAAACCTATGAATGTTATTATTTCAATCGTTAGTCTCAGTCTATTGTTATTGTTAACCAAACAATGAATTATAGCAATGTTTCTTGCCCCTCTAATGAAGTCTGTTTGTCTTAGGGCAATCATAAAAAAATTGAGAATATCATTATTGCTACGTTTCTTTTATTGAGTGTAGTCGAAATATTATTCAATTGGCTTCAGTCTGCTTCTTACGTTGTTTACAAATGAAAAGACTTGAACGATATTATTATTGATCATAGAAAGAGTGTTGAATAATGATATTTATTTTCGAACAGAAATATCTAATCACCTTGTAAAATCTATAATTCAAAAATTATTTTTTTATAACTCTGCTACTTTATAAAATTTTGGAAACAGCTTCTTAGTTCTTTGTGACAGGAAGTATAGTCATTTGGTATCAAGTATTATCACATAAATATATCGAGATTCTCAGCGAGTAGAATCATTTTTTGGAGAGTGATTTTTTTTGAGTGCAAATGGGAACATTTTTGCCTAGTCTGTCATGAAAGGAAGTAAAATGGGGTGTATGTAATACAATTGTTTGACCGCTTGGCTTTTTTTTTGTTGAAAATAGACAATCAAGGATCTCTGAGAATTCTATAACTCTTTACGGAGTGATTATTTGACATGAACTACAAACAGTGTTAGCTGGTAAGGATTTATTCAGAAAATGAAGATTTGAATTCTCTTGAAAAACAAAAAACATTTAGTAATTGTAAACTAGATTTGACTCGAGTGATTCATTACATCGGATCTGAATATTGAATACTCAGGGAGTTCTCAAAATCAACCCATTTAAGAGCCTTTGGATTTAATATTTAACTCATATATGTGAAAATATAGCAGAGGAATAACCAAAACAATTGAAATACACAGAAATCATTGCATCGAGCTGAGCTCAAAGACGTGAAGGAAATACTTATTCTACACGCCGAAAACAAAAGTGATAAGTTATTACTGTTAATTACAGCTTAATAGAGGCCAGGGCTACAAAGCGAATAAGTAATTCTGAAGACCTATACTTAGTGACTAAATATTTAGTTAATCCCCTCAAAATTACTAGTGAAATGTCAATTACTTTTCGACTAGTACCAAGTAGATCACTAATAGACAGTTATTAACAAGAATAGTATATACTTTTATAACTATTTTAGTATTTTCGCTTCTAGTAAATAGTTGGTTGTGGGGAAACTACTTGATGATAGTTAACAAGATATTTTCTATCCGTAAGTCTACTGGAAGATGAGGAAAACCAGAAATAGATAGATACAGAGAGAGTTATTAATAAGTTTTTGTGCATTAACTCTGTAATCTTCAAGCATTAGAAGCTGAAATAAGCTTGCAAAGTGCATATGATTTTGTGTAGGGTAAATAAAACTAACACTTAATATGTCTTTGCACTATCGAAAAATTGAGATATAAACTTCATGTAGAGGACACAGATACAACCTCAAAAAGCAAGCAATACCCTTTCAAGTTTATACTGAGCATGAATATTACAATTTTCTATTGGAAAGCAGAGAATGTGTAAGAGAGCTAGCAAATGGCATTGTTTCTGATCTTGTGAACACCTCAGCTCTTTTACTCTTTTTGCTTGGATCTAGTTTTGCTTGCATTGAAGACTAGTTTTCTATTTCATATAGACTTTTCATAACATTAAATGATTAGATATTCAGATCACACTGTCACGTGCGTGAAGAGTTCGAAGATTCATGTATCAAACCTAGGATTCCGGAATTAGAAGGCCTGGAACTCGTCTGTTGTGAACATCAATGCAAAATTCTCCGCGGAAATTCCGAAATTATATTTGTTGTTAGTCTCTGAAAACTTGACGATCAAAGGTCTGAACAGTATGAGGTCGGTCGTCATATTTCTTACTGAACTCCATATGAAAGAAGATTTTCAGGTTAATTTGTTCGATTGTAAATTTATGCGGATTACCTTCAATAGAGATTAATTAATTTATGCACAAGTTACTCGAATTATTCATCTCAGAAAATATATAGTTCTCAAGTCTCTCAATTATTTTCAACAGGCATATATAGACTTATTTTAATTTATGGAGCAAGAACCTTAATGGGTGGAATTTCTTGAGCATGTGGGTGAAACTAATCATTTCTCCGAGAGAAAGGATTCCTCCAATGATCATTATCCAGGAGAAGTAGTGCAGGAACGTGTTTTTGAAGAAGAATCTTGGAAGTAAGATCGAGCTACGGGCGAAGTACCTAAGAAAATAAGGAAGATATCTAAGAACGAATAAAGTTTTTGTTATTACTCTTCAGCGCCTGGTTTGCCTCGAAGGGAAGCGTCTTTAGCGATCATCCTTGGGAAGAAGAACACAGTCCAGAGTGTGAATATGATTCCCCATGAAACGATGCTTCCTGTTGCCAGAGCGAAAGATGAATGAATCAACATCTGACCAAGATAGTTAGGGTTTCTGGTATATTTGAACATCCCGTCAGTGATCAAAACTTCTTCGTGCCTTAGAGTGAACGTTTTTTGGGCATCTGAGGCTATCATTAACGCAATTCCAGTCGTAAATAGAGCAATGCAGGCCATCACTCTCTCTGAGCTTGGTTTGTCAATTCCATGGCCGCTCATTTGAATCCATGGGATTATCCAATAGCCTGCGAGGACGAATATGTGAGTCATTGCTCCGAAGAATCCGACTCTCCTCTCAAAGTTTCTATCTGGGAATCCGAAATCTTTAAGAAGCCAAATCGCTCCATATATTCCGTGGAGCGCAAGGTATACCCAGCTCCCCAATGAGTAGTTCTTATAGTGATTCATCAAGGAGATAATGAACAGGGCGGTCGTGGCCTTGAAGAAGTTCATAATATATCTCACCTGAATTCCTTTGACATCACTCGTCTTCTTTTCAGTCAGACCTACGATGGTCGTTAGGTTATACAAAAGAACAATTTATGTTACCAAGACAAGCCCTTTCGATAAAGGAAGGGAAATGAGTGGGTTTTGGGTACCCAGTTGGATGGGAGGAAGGTTGATGTGATGTTGCCATTTTGCACTTTTTTAATTCACTTATTTCGATGATTTATTAAATATATAATTTTGATGAGAATTTAATCTTAAAAAGAGCGCCAATAGAATTTCGAATTATTCTATCAGGAATTAAAATTTCTCGATTTTGAGGATTACCAACCTAATAATTCCTTCGATATTCCCTAGCGATAAGAGTATATCTAAAAGATATGGTGAAAAATCATTCAGTGGCAGACTTATTTGGAATTAAAGAAACAATCGATAGATTAATTTCCAGTGCTTAACTTTGTAAAGAATATTTCACCTTCGAGGCGCTTCTCATAATTGGCATTGCCTGCAAAGAATAAAACCTTTGTTTATCTTTTGGATATCCTTTGCGTTAATGACTCAGGAGCAGCGATAAGTGCTCTAATTAGCCCCAAAACCAGCGCACAGCTATTGCTCTATGTCTCTCTCTCTCCTTGAAACTCATCAGCTTGATCCGTGCTTTTAGTAGCAAAATTATTTCATTGCTGCAAAATTTTAAGACAAATAGAAATAAGTGTGAATTATATTTATGGTCTCCAGGATTATTCGAATGGAAAAATATTGGATAATGAACAAATTGGTTTATCAAAGAATTCTCTTTCATTGGATAATTTTGAAAAACAGTTAGTTTACCTTTTGCAAAAGCAAAATAAGTTAGAATCTAAGTTTGGCCTGCTAGTATTAATTAATAATAGGAGTAGTCTTCACACATTTTAGTTCGACACTCATTGTAGGATCTGCTGATCAAGAGCTCGAATAAAACAATAGCAGCTTTTTCGAGATTGAAGCTATAATTTTTTCGGTGAAAGACGAAAATTTTTCCAGTAAATCTCTCTCGTAGTAGATTGATCTCCAAGAACTGTTCCAAAAGTACAAATGAAAAGATCTTTAAATGACGACAACAAAAAAATTAAATGAAATCATAAATACATGACACTCCAAGATCAATAGCTTATAATGTAGATAAAAAGTCTGCAACACATCGCTTTCAGGAAATTCGATCCATCAGGCTATTTCGTATGTTCGAATGAAGCGTAGTGATGAGCTGGTAATAATTTTTCCAGTAATTAAATAGAGTTAATATGTCAGTTCCGTTTGAACTTATTTAGCAGCTAACGTAAACCATTAGATGTATGGGATATATTCATCTATTCTGATCAGTTTTGCTCTTTATGCTTTCTACAAATAATCTGCTAGTCGAAGGAACGAACAAATAGGGGGAGGAAGCTCATTATTATGCAATGTTATGAAAACAAAGAGAATTGTTAGAATGAATGTTGAATAGTCTTCTTATCTATATAAAAGCTATACAACAAATTTTAGTCTCTCAGACTTGAAAATGAGAGTCATGATTATTTCATAGATCATTGATCAGAAGTGATAGTGATGTTCGTAAAATCTGCCTTACATATATCCATATTAGTTTCCGAAAAGAATTCTTCTCTTTTATTAGAACAAGCTGTTTGTCTGCAATCTATTTGGGTTTTGGTTCTCTCCAGACTGAGCTGTAAAAATTCAAGATTGTTATTCGCTTGACCTCCGGTCTCGAAATCAAATTCTGTTAGACTGTTGTTATGTTCTCTTGTTTGTAATGCACTTTTTGTTTTGGGACTGGTCCAAGTTTCAGTTGTGGACACACGAGGCATTTTCTGGAGAGACTGCTTTTTCTTATTGGAGTGTGCTCTTCCTTTGTTTGATTTTTGGATTCCATTAACCTTTGCAGCTTTGGATAATTTAAAGAGGCGTTGAGCTTCAGCGCCTTTCAAAATTTCCTCTTCAAGTGAAACTATCCTCTTATAGCACTCTTTCAAAGCCTTGCTGTAGGCTCTCACTTGTTCAGTATACTCTTCTTCCATCTGTTGAAATTTTTCGTTCTGAGTTTTTACTTCCTGCTCCATCGTGTCAATTTTTTGAGAAAGAGTATTCTGTTGTGGTTTCTGAAATGCCCGTTCTTCTGTGGCCTTTTTAAGTATTCTATCGTGATTTGTAGTAGTGGTTTGGAGTGATTGCAGTCTGGGTTCAAAATCTCTATTTTCAACAAATTCTTTTGAGATATCCCCAAGTTTATCTTGTAAACTATGATACTTCTCTGCAAGCTCTTGGGTATGGCTTTCCATTGCTATCGAGGTATCCGAACGTTGATCTTTGCTCCTCAGACAACCCATGGCTATTAGAAAGCTTCGGTTACCAACTCTATAACTGATAATTAAGTTTTTTAGTTTTTGAAATTTCAGTTAAGTAACAACCAAAAAACCAAAAAAAATTAAAAAATCAGACGTGTGAATGAGGACTTATGAATAGCTTTTATTCTCTGACACATAATTCATATTTATTGATATAGTCTATCCCCTCCGATTTTGTGCAGCTACAAAAGCAGATGCGCAAACCACAAAAGGTGGTATATTTCGTCACCTCTCACTAAGATAAGCTATACATATCATACAAATAATTATTATGTCTTAAGGCTCACTTATTTGAAATATATGGATTATATAGATTATCCACAGCACTCCTTTCTCCTGAAGATATTGGAGATTTAAGTCTTCAAAGTGCTTGAGTGTGATGAGGTGCTGGGATAATAATACTACTTGTAGTAACTCCATCAGTTTTATTGGATTATTTCAGAGCAGCCACTATTGCGATGTGGCTCTAGATCTTTTTTGGAGGCCAGAGCGACCACGAATTCCAGACGACATTTTTTCTTCTTCTTCGTTGGCCTTTGCGAGTTTCAACTTGAATAAGCAAAAGCGATTTAATGAGTTCAAGTTAAGAAAGCTTACGTCAAGGGCATCAGCTAACTCAAGGATGGCTTGGTCTTTCTTTTCCATTTCGTCTTGAGCTGCAGCTAGCAGTGCTTCGAGCTCCATGACGCGATTTCTGAGCTAATAAGGAAGATTAGTAAAAATTTCTCTGGAAAAATTACTTCAGAGTTCTCGTCCATCGCTTCTTTGAGAGCTTTCTTAAGAGTCTTTGTGTATTCATCATGCTCCTGCCGATTAAAGGCGGATATACCGGATGTGCTCTGAGAGCTTGGCTGTAATTTCTCTTTTTTGGGTTCAGCGCCAAAAGTGAGTTTTGAATTCGAGTTTTCAGTGTAAAATCCACTGTCAATCGAGTCAGCCCTACTGTTGCTGAGGTAAGCAAGGGGTGTCCGTATGGATTTATTTTTATCTGTCGTGTTTGACATCAGGAGGGAAATTTTGAATTTCTAATGGTTTATAGCGGCTAATTTATTATTTTTTTAGATGCGTGTTTTGAGTATCTTCTTTCTTTAATTCCAATTCTTAATTAATCAATTCAATTCTACTTTAAAGTACAATAAAAGAACTATGAACTCTGAATAATTAAAATTTTATTCTAATTGAGTAGTGATTCTGAAATAATTTGTTACTAAATGTCTCTATATATCACACGTGAATTTCATATGAATAAGATATTTTTGTAATGAAGAGACTTTGGAAAGAGAGGCTGATTCTTTTTGGTTTTGCATTGCATCATGAAGACGAAAAGCAAGCAGATAGTTGTCTGAGGGTTTCTTAAAACGGAATCTGCGTGAAGAAATTGTAATTAGCAAAGGCATTCTTAATATATAAAAAGCATCTCATCAAGAAGTGCTGAAAGATTGTCCAGGGGACGTAATCTTGAGAAAAAATCTTTTGTTACAACTTGCAAATTTAATCCAAAAGAGTAAAATTATGCTTCGAATATCATACTTAAATTCTCATATTGTTGGAAACAAGATTGTTTTGGCGAGCTTAAAGATTGTCCCTAATTGAATCTCGGTGAGTTGCAACAAGATTTCTATTCTCCTGCTATAGTAAAACAAAAAAAGAAAAAGAAATAAAATGAAAATATGTGTAAAGTTTTTGAAGTTTCCATCTGATCAACTGATGCTAAGAGGAATTATTAGTGGATGATTGAAAAGAGTTCTTCAATTTAAGGATGGCTTTGTTTAAAGTCGTTTAGAAGGGTGATCTTAAAAAAACAAATAACAAATCAGCATTGTTTACAAAGAATTATTTAATGTCTAGAGTGTGAATGATTATGATAAAAGAGTGCAAGGCGAATGAAACAACATATCAGCCTGTGCTATTGTCTACTTAATACTTAGAAGTGCTTTCACTTTGCTGATGCTTCTAAGTAAGTTATTTTTCATTTCGTTTCTTGAATCTTCAAGTGCCTTTCTCTCCTCTACCACAGCCTTGATACCTTGCTCTTCATTTATAGCTTTTTGGAAGATCTCTAGTAACTGATTGGTTCTTTCTTTTAGCAAGTAATGAAATTGGAGCTATACCTCTTGCTGGTCTGTATCAAGCTGTTGAATCTTATCTCTGGTCGCATTCAATTCTTCCATATAATAGTAATTATCTTTCATAACATCATTTCTCGATTTATCTATCAACTCAATGTTATTTCTCATGTCCTCAATAGCAAATTCTTTCTCTCTTTAATGTGGGAAAAGATTGTTAATTGCTTCTAAAAAGGGACATAATGTATTGTACCGAACAACTGATTCGATTTCCATAAGCTTGTTTTCAAGTTCCATTTTTTCTTTCTCTTCTTCTTGGCATTTATTTTGATAGAAGAGCGTGTCTTTTTTGATGGTGTCATTGAGCTCTGACAATTTCTGGTTTTTCGTTTCAAGAGTTCGGATCACATTTTGATACTCCTCGTGCTTTTGTTCAAGACCTTGCACTATTCGATCTCTCTCTCTGAGCTCTTCATTGAGCTAATAATACCGTAAGCGTGTTGATTTCTCGATTCACAACATATGGACTTACTCTGGTCGTGTAAGATTGCATAGCCTCAATCTCCTGCTTGCTCTTCTTGGCTTGGAATTCAAGTTCGCGATTTACTTTCTCGAGCTCATTAATTCTATTGCTATATTCCTCAACTAACGCTTCTGCCTTTTCTTTTACAGCTGCCATCCGCTCAAGTTCTTCAGCAACCGAAGCACTCTGCAAATTAGAATTGTAAGTCTGCATACATATCGTAAATTTCGCATACTTTCTTTTTCTGGTAGTTTTCGTCCTCTTTCACAGCATCAAGACTCTTTTTTAGGTCCTCAAGTTCTTGCGCAAGTCGGCGTATTTCTTCCGTCTGGTTCATGTTTTCCTTGAAGAGCTTCTCACTGTCTTGTCTCGCTCTCTCAGCGTCTCTTTCTTTCACTTCCAATTCCATAGTAAGTTTAGATATGACAGTTCGTAATTCAGCTGTGGTGTTGAGCTGGCTTTCGAACCTTTTTCGATATTCTTCCTCGATTCTTTTCTATTGAAGAAGATTTACTAGTAAGTTCCCTTCAGCCCTAAAATAATGGCAACCTTTTCATCTTCAAGAAGGCGATAGCGATGTTCCAGATTTTTGTACTGGGTACTGTCAACAGTTCCTGTTCCAAATCTTTCACTTGCACGAAATTCAGTAGGTGCACTCGTATTTTCCGGACTTCTCAGATCATTCGTATTCATATCTGTAAATGAGCGGTTCGATCTGAGTTTACTGGTATTAAAATCATAAGCTCCACTTGAAATTCTCGATCTGTACTGGATTTGGAAAGATTATTCCAACAAATGTATTGCTGAGAGAGATTTTACCGGTGATCTGTTCTGAGACATTATTTGCAGTTGATTTTTCTTTATTTTTGAAATTTTGTTTGTTAAATGATATTCAAAATAACACCGTAATAAATGTCTTTTCATGGAAATCATGGGGAGTTAATGTGATCTAGTTATAACTTTAGAATCATATTTTTAAGGGTTTGGGATCAGATAGAGTTTTTTTACGCTAATATAGGGAAAAATTGCCAGTCCCAAAGCAATTTAAGAAAAAGAAACTTCTACATACATATCCTACCTTCAACAAGACCATGAAATGGTATTTGCCCCTGAAAAATAAAATAACCGTTATATTTCGGAGTGAAAACCCATAATTGGGAAATAAACTTTAACAAATTCTCTAAATAAATCCTTTCACACACACACGCAATGACTATGGATATTGAGAATAATAAATCAGGTGAGAAATATATCTAAATTGAATAAGCGACATCAGAAAGCACCACATTATTTTAAACGCACTGTTACTCTTACATTTGGAACTCTCTATGAGAAAGAAAGGTGAGTTATTTCAGGTTTGACATTTATATATACCCTTCATTGACCAATTGTTTTCGTCTTTCACACTCGTGTACAAATTCTTGGTTCACAATGAAAACTCCCTTCGTTTGCTTTGCCTAATGCCACAAAATCTGTTAAAAAAGAGTGTACTTACGTAATATGCTAACCAGATTATATTTGCGAGTATTTGGAAAACTGCAAATGACGTGCGTAGTCACACCTTCAACGATATCGTCCATATATTTAGCACCTAGAATGACGACATCAAAGCATTATCAGCATTGAATAAGCCATAAAGTTGTTACCCATATTGATCATTTTTTTCCTAAGTTTATTTCTTTCTTCACCCTCGAAGCCACTCAAGGAGAAAACAATGTCCCTCTAGTGAGAAGAGATTGATTAGTTTATTTAATAAAGCACAAAACTGATTTACCAAAAAGAACTCATTAGCGCCTATTATCTGGTTTTTCGCCATCTTTGCTCGTTCTGAGAGAAAAAAATTAGAAGATTATATTTATTATTATTGCTGCTACAAGTTTACCTCTTCTCTCCATCTCTAGAAATTCACTGCTGTAATCTTTATCTTGGAGCGCCCACATATCTCTTCCATAGTTGGTTGGTGAATTCTGCTGCCAAGTATTGTTTGATAATGGAGTTTGTAACTGGCTCTTCTCGGGAGTCTTTTTGGGTGTGTTTTTAGTATACTTATAGTCATCAAGTGTTTTAACTTCCTCTGACTCTTCTTCGATAATTTTTTGATTATCATTAGAATTTTCCTTATTTGAAATATTTTGGGAAGATTCAATGTCTTCCCAGGGAATAGCAGTAGACCGTTCAATTTCTTCATCCATCCTTTCTCCACCATAAATCAGATTCTGATAGTAATAGCTAATATTTTCACGGTCCTCTGCTACAGAATGTTCTCCATTGGTTTTCATCTGAGAATCTAAAGCATTAAAAATATCGCCAGTTCCTTTTTCTCTGAGCTGCTGCTCTTTCTCATAGATTTTCTTGCTTTCTTCAAGAGCTTTCATTAGTTGGGCTTCATATTCTTCTTCACTTTGCCTCTCTCCGGAAGATACTGGTTTCTTTATATCGTCTTTGCTTGAAAGTCCAAAGCGATTAGGCTGCTTGTTAGGGGACTTAGTAGCCTCGAACTTATAATTTGGGCTCTGTTTTGGGTCATCATCTGTAAATATGCCTCCTCCTTTAATTGACGCAAATGCGCTATTGATGAAGTTATGTTGATAGCGATTTACTAGATTATTCGGAGATTTCTGAGGTATATCGAGGAAACTACCACTTTTACTTCCTGAGGTCATATGACTCGGTGTCCCTCTTGCTTTGAAGACTGACAATGGACTCTTTTGAGGGGTAGGATTCTGGACATCGCTTACCGGAGTTGATTTTCCTTGTAAGAATTGAAGCTGCGCAGTCAGCTCTTGATCTTTTTTTCTAAGGGACTCTTTAATCCTGTCGAACTCTGGCTTTTGTTCGACCTTTGTAATAATAAGCGATTGTAAGCCCAAGGGTCTGGGATCAGTATCATGGAATGGATTAGACACTGTCACTTTCATGAAGCCAAACAACCTATCCTTCGGAAAATTCGGCATTTCCCGAAGTTTAATGTGTCTCAATGTGGTCTGAGCTTCGGTTATCTTCAATTGTGCATACGAAATTAGAGTGGCTTTTGGAACGCAAACAAATCGTTCAATTTGGTTGCCTTCAGAGTCTTTGTTATAGGCTACAATCTCAAGAGTTGGAGACCCCTGATTTGTGACCTCTATAGAATAAAGCAAGGATGGAGCGAAGCTTATTTCTAATGAGGCCTCAGCAGTCCGGCTCATCGTTCTCCAATAATATGATGGATTTTTGTTAGAAATTCCTTCTGCTTTGAAAGTTGAATGCTGATCGCTGATGTTTGTGAACTTGTAGTTCACGGTAAGTGGTGCTGTGGGATTCTTCAACATGATTAACAGAACTTCCGGGGGATAAGTCTCTTATAAATCTGGCGGAATTTTGAATTAATAAATTACAAATGCAAGTGTAGATTCAAACAGTAACTATGTTTTGGCGGCTGTTTAACTTTAATAAACTTGCCACCGAAATCGAAAAATATATCAGGAATAGGTTCAAAAAAATAAGGAAAAGAATTTGTTAAGTCTTTGAATCTCTGGTAAAAAAGCCTCTCATTGTTGGGGCTAGGTAGTTTTGCATATAGGAATAGTTCAAAAATAAAAAATCAATGAATAAATCTAACTCTAACGAGTTAAGACAGATGGCACGGTAGCAGAAATTAAATGAAATAGTGTACTTGACATTTCAGGACTACAGTTATTCGCGAAAAAATGAGGCAAGTAATCTTGGATCACTTTGTTATGGGATCTATATTTGCAAATCAGGCATCAGAAGGACTTCCATCCAATCTTACTTATTTTTTTAAAAGCTATTATAGCAGATAATTGAGCCACTGATCTTTCTTGTGTGATAATTTATATTAGGTTTGGCCTTCGGTGTGGCAATTCTGAAATCATTAGAATTTTTTTTCAAACAGTTTTGTCAGTTGATACTGAGCTCTCTCAGTTATGTGTTATGTGAATTCAAAAAAATTTGTGCGCTAGAGAGCCTGAGATTTATGCGTTAGGTTGTTTCGTATATATGGCTAAGATAATGACTCAAAGATAATAAAGTTTACATAATTTTTAAAAAGAGTTGTGAATAGAGATGTCAGAATCACACGCTTCAGCCAAAGTTGAGGATCCCTTTTGGTTGACATCGCTCTCTTCGATCCTTGCTGGAGCAACAGCGCGCTTGTTTTGTCATCCTTTGGACACAATCAAAGCCAAAATTCAAGTCATTCTCATCTTATCAATGGTTGATAAAAAGAATTAGGTTGATATTATGGAGTTGAAGCTGAAAACCGCTCTTGGTCAGAACTTGATCCTTAAAACCGGTAAAATTTAAAGACTGAATGGCATTTACTCTGGAGTTAGCCAAAGATACTATAAAACATGAGGGCATCAAAGGATTATATCAAGGCATTGGAATCACAACAGTAATTCATTAGATAATTGCTGTTGCCTAACTACGCCTGGTAGCTGGGATCAATGCCTGCACTCTCAATGTATTTTACGGGATACGAAGTCTCCAAATCATATCTTAGCAAGCACAAGGTGAGAATTTTCTAGAGAATATCTTAGCTAAAAGGATCCTATTGTAGTTCATTGGAGAAAGCAATGCTGCGGTCCATCTGCTCTCGGGTTTTATTGCTGAAGTATTCTCATGCATCCTATTTGTTCCTATCGACGTCATTAAAGAAAGACTCCAGGTTTTTCATTTTTTTCTTTTTGAGTCGTTTATGGACCTTAAATCGAAAAGGTTCAATCTAAGCTCAAGACGTATACCTATCACAACACATTTGATGCAATCAATAAAATTGCACATCAGGAAGGAATCAGGGGCCTCTATAAAGTAATTTACAAAAAATAAAATACGATTATTCACAAATTTAAATTCGCATTTTAGGCTTACGGAGCAACACTACTCTCGTTTGGACCTTTTTCTGCTCTCATGTTCATGTTTTATGAAGGATTAAAAGAACGTCTTGTCAAACCGAATGAAGAGATACCATTCCTAACAAGTTTAATTCTGTCTGGGGCTTCGGGAGCACTCGCTGGAACTTTGACAAATCCACTTGATATGGTGAAATTAAGAATGCAGGTTCAGCGTGCTGAAAAAGCAGCGGAGAGGGCCGCCGGAACAAACACTCTCGAGACCAGATTCGGGTATAAGAATGTGTTTCATGGTGTCTATAAAGTCTACACCACAGAGGGTTTCTTATCGCTTTTTAAAGGTACATGAAATATTATTTTTCTCGAAAAAACTAATGTTTCAGGCTCGATGGCACGAATCCTCTACCATACCCCTGCAGTTGCTATTACAATGAGTGTACTGGAAACTATTAGGTATGAACTCAAGAGAATATTTGGATACAAGAAGGCATAAAGATTAGCAAGAAACCAGGCCAATATATTATGAGTTTAGCTTTAGCCGAAAATTAATATACATTTGACAAACTGTTGCGTTGATTCAAACAAAAAAGTGATATCTTAAAGTATATAAGCTTCTATCCATGATCTAAGAATCTATAAAGCTTAAACACATTCATTGAGAACATGATAAAGAGAGAGAAAGAAACAGAAACAAACGACAGATTTCTGTGTTGGATCTCTTTCGTCCAGACTTTACCCAAATTCAACAATCAGGGAGATTGAAAATCTTCTATTTTGAAGAATCCTTCTATTAAAGAGAAGGATTAAGTTATTTCTGTCATTGGTTTTCGAATTGCTACAACTTGAGATACATTTTAAAAGAGATAGATAAGCAAATCGATTGAGAATTATTAATTTCGCGTTCAAATATTTACAGCCATCTGATTTGTCATTTATGAATAAATTAACAACCCTTTCCAGAAAATCGTCCTTCAATGAGTTGCAATCTAGCTCATAATTTCCGTTTGTTGTGCATTAGATCTGAATCAAATTCTTAATATGCAAAGGTTCCCTCCTTTCTATTAAATAAACATGGATTATAAAAAAACAAGTAATAAACTCTGAAATGAATATATTTATTGAGTGCTTGTAGATAGACTGAATAATAGAACACAAATTGTTTTTCCTGTGTTGATTCTGTAATTGGTAATTATTGGTCACTCTCGTAAATATCTTGATGGGATTCATCTATTTCAGAGACTAAATTAACCGATACAGATTGCTCTAGTGAGGTTTCTTTGATCTGAGATCGCTTGAAGCATTTTGTGTTTCTACAAGTGCCAGAAATCGCTCCAGACAATCCATACGCAAAGGCATTGAGGAATCCTTGAGAATAGAGGAGCACGGAGACTGACAAATCAATCCAAAAGGGCGATGATTTTGATGTTATTTGTATGTATAATTCTTGAAGCGCTAGAGGGAAATAGCATATTGCTAGAATGAGTGGATATATTAGCACACCTTTGATACTTGCCGATTCAGAATTTTTGTATTTTGATCTAGCAACCAAATAGCATCCAAGACAAAACGCCACGCTCCCAACTGATGGAACAACCAACATTATTACCGATTTCCAATCAAAAAATTCGAGGTTAGGATCATGCACACACCTTTTTTCGACAAGGTCCAGACTAATGAAGCTTATAGACACCGAAAAAATACCGAGCCCAATTGATAAACAAGTTGAAATTATCATATACATCGTAAGGTACGAGTTTATTATCTTGTTGTCTTGTTTTTTGTGCATTACATAATATGCGTGTGCAAAGAAACAACTCCAAAAGATTGATCCGCCAAACCCAAAAGCTTGCATGAATCCTATGACATGGCACCACAGTTCAGTTGATATGTTTAGACCCATGAGTAGAGAGATGCTGTTTGCTATCAAATCCATAAGCGAAAGAGCAACCACCATCTTTCCGAGTGGATTTTCACTTATTTTGAGAGAAACAGTGAGCACAAGATTGAAGCAGCATCCTAAAATTGAAAGAAGATTTATGATAATCATCACGACTTCATAAATATCTTCTTGATGTGGGAGTTCAGCCATTTGAAAAGATGACATTGCTTTTATCTTCCTTAATTTTTCGATTTTATTAGGCTGATAAATAGTTCAAGAGAACGAAATTTTAATGATATCATGTTGATGCTCAAATTCAGATGCGATCAAATTATTCTCGAAAACCAATAAATACGTTACTCCATAAGAGCTTAGAAGACAACTGCATTCATTTCTAGGAGACTCTTGAATTAGAGAAATTTTGTTCTTTCAGAAATTCAAAGTTTTCGTTACTTTTTTTCTGGAATAGAGTTAATTAACATCAAAAGTGAATTTTTCGAGAGTTAATTCACCGGTTATTGTAACGCTACAATAGCTTTGCTGCATTATCAGAAAATAAAGAAAGCAACATGATTAACTTAAATTGTGTGAAGAGCTCTCAGATGAGCATCTGACGCCTGTTGAATACAGAAGGAATAACAGAATTCAGACTTAAGAACTCTAAATCGTCAACATTCTCTTCGTTTGGAATGGCTCGTACAACTTATTACTATGAGACATAATATCAGTTTATAAGAAAGCTCTTGAATCTTCTTTCAATTCTATTAGATAGCTCAATTCTAGGTCAATACACTGCTCATTGTTCGATATGATAATTGAGGTAGGCTGTTCCTAAGATTACAATTCTCTTCTCAACTTGAATATCGATACTTCTTTTGAAACAAGATGCGAATGCTTCTTTTCTTAGTTAGTTTAATTACAGACACTATAAAATCAACAGTTGTAACAAAAACATCTCTGAGTAAAATTTAACAATGATAGAGGTCTGATTTCTTTGAAATATATAAAATGAATGCTACAGGTACTTTGAAAAAAGTTATTCATTGAGAGACACTCTTCTTCGTAGCTTTTGCTGAGTCAGAGGTCGCATCTCGTGTTTATCTATAATAGACCCATCAACAAGAAATTTCGATATTTTTGGTTGCTTAATCGATGTTGAGGAGGAAGTTGATGGCCGACTCAATTTTCTGTATTGTTTCTGCGCGAATGCTAGGAGATACGTGTTAGCAATGGATTTATTCGGTTTTTTCTCTAGCATCTCTATCATGGATTGAATTTCCTGGAGAGCGCGAGATGCTACTGGATTACTTGGTGCTAAAAACATATGATAGAGTAAAAGACAAAAATGATAGCATACTTTGAAGACTTGGGGTAATAGATTCTTCTTGAGCCCCAACAACACTTTTATCGTCGACGGCTTTTAATTGCTTTGGTTTCTGGTCAGTAGATTGAGATTGCTGTGTTCTAGGACGATAATTTGGAGTGAGCATTTGTTTTGTCATCTGTTTCGTAGTGGTCAGAGCCTGTTTTCCAGAACCATTTGTTCTCTTTTCTGGAGTGTCTTCGATAATAGGGAAAGTATAAATGGCCTGAGACTGCTGTGGAGATTTTGATTGCCTTTCCATTCCTCCAGCTAGATAAAATTTCTTTAAATAAGACATCATCGAAATTCTTACTCTCAGAAAATCGCCAATATTGCGTTCTTTTCATCATCGATAACCCAACATAACTACAATCGTCATCATTTGAATTTGTAGCGAGCTGATTTGTAGAGGATTTTGTTCCAGCGTAAGTGTTGTGCGCGAAATTTTGAAAAAGAGTTTTAAATTCTATTTGTGATTCTTTTTTTGGTTCTTGGTGCTGTTGATTCATCTGATTCAGTTCCTTCTGAGGTAAAAACGCGAATTGATGATCAGTGTTTTCTTCTGGCTTGTATGTTTTTATTATATTGAATTCAGTTTTGTCACAAGGTATATGGCAATATTTTGAAAGTTTAGAGGTTGGAGATGACGGAAGAGTCTGCATTGGCTTACCATGGCTCCTTTTCGCATGATGCATATTTTTGGTCGATGAACATGAAGCAGGCCTCTTGAACTTCATGAAATTCGTTGATTGGGTTTTGTTCTTCTGATAAAAATGAGGCAGGGTGCTTCTACGGAATTGTATTGCGTTTTCGGTCTTCGTACCCTCGGTCAGCACGGAAGATTGCAACGGATAATTTATGACGGGAGATTTCGAATTTTGTTTGGAGCATGAAATCTCGCAGATACAATCATGGCTTTCATTATCAAGGAATTTCGTATATGAAGTGCTCTGAATAGACTGATTTTTGGGATATCTGGTAAAAGAACCTGACGTTGAAGACGTATTTTGAACTCCGGTGTTAATTCTGAATGGTTGCCCCATTATGAAGGAATCATTTGATTCTGTAACAAAATTTTTACTTTCGGATGCTAGAAATTCGGGAGGATCTTGTCGAGTATTCAATTTAGGTCTTTCTCGATGCTCTAAGCTGAAGGACATCCCTGTTTTCTGTGGCTTTTGGAATTTATTTCTGAAATTAGGCGAAAAATGAGCATCATTTGAAGATTTAAGCTCCATTAGTTTATTTGATTTTGAAGGCTCCCATGGACCTATATCTTCCAAAGCTTTTGAGAGCTTAGCTTTCATCTTCTTCACGTTGCTTGCGTTTTCCTTGTATATCAGGTTCTCATAGCTGACTTCTACTTCTTGTGATAACTCATCACTCAGAAGCATCATTGAAATCTTTAATCTGCTTGATTCAGGTTCCTCCCCTCTCCGTGATTTGTTTTGCACTCCCTTTTTGCAAGGTGGGTTTGAGTCTTGCTCATCTTGCAAGGGAGTCTGCTTCATTTTTAGAGGCATCATATTGTTGTAGAGAGCCAAATTTATGTGAATTTATTTATTGAGTCATACCGAAAACTAGGGTTATTGGTTTAATTTACACATACAAATTTTTATCGATAAAAGGAAGATGAAAGAGTCATCCTGAGATTATTTCCACAGGGTTTTTCGGAATTAATCGAAAAAAAAATAAATAAAAAAAAAGATAACTCAGGTTCTACCAGTAGAGATTCTCAAACTTGATATAACTACTTGGATTTTGTTGATGAAGATATTTTGAATTCGAAAATCATAAACTATATCTCAGGAACATAAAAGAACTTCTTTTCTATTACCTCTCGAACTTGTTTTATTTATTTTTTTCTCATTGTTACAAAAAGCCAGCGCATTAGACACCATCAATTCATAATGGCACTTATTTCTATATCAAAGATTATGACCTTATAGAAATTTAGGATCCACATGTAAACATTTTGTACAGTTTTTGGCCCTTCAACACCACCGATCTGAGTATTATTGAATTTCATATAATGTTCTAGGTTTATCAACAAATCAGATTCGATAGAAATCTTGGATTCAACGAATTTGCAATATAATGAGATAGAGCGAACCCTTGCCGATTAGCTGATTATCATTATAATATATTCAAGTGAGTTCCCCTCTTTTTACAATATATACTCTCAACATTGTTGTTCTGATTCTATGTTCACTTTTTCCTCTCTCTCTCTAAAATAGATTCAGTCCTAAGAAAACATTGTAATATCTCTTTCTACTCCAATTTCTTTGTTCGCAAGTAGAAAAGTGTTGATTATGATTTACCATTAAGTTTAATTTTGAAGGATTTTTTATTTCAAATGAGTTACGACCGGACTTTCAAAAGCTTGCAACAGAGCATCTCTCAATTACAAGATATTTCTATTATCCTCTCAAAGCTCGAGAATCAAGGCTCCATCCGCAAAATGACTCAAGTTTTCAACCAGATTTTCGAAATCGAACATCTTTTTACGATTTCAGGTTTGAGTCTCCACAATTCAAACTCAAACTCAAATTTTTATAGAACTTCAGAAACTTGAGAGTGATTCCAATACCCAAGACTCTGATTTCTTTACTGAGCAATATGAGCTGAATTCGCAAATCTTTCTCAAAAATTTTACTCTCATTGCCCAGGGATTAAGTAAATTGAATCTTATGCTGCATGATTTCCTAATAAATTCTTTCTCCAAGTCGAACACATAGCACAAGAGTACCTCACTCGAGTAAATACGATCAACTATGCTCCCATTTTGAATATAACATGTTAACATTGCAAATTCAGTTTCGAAATTCGTATGGAAAGCTAAAATCTGAAGATTTAAAACCCTCAAACGCAAAGCAAACTGTGCCCAGCAATCCGGAATATATTACAGAGGAAGTTCCAGAATCCTCAGCACAGAGAAGAGATGAGGAGGATCGAGATGCAAAGAATGTAACTTATTCAGAACCAGCGAATTTCCACTCTCAAGAAGAGGGTTCATATCAACAGAGTGGCTATTATTCTGCAAGCGAAATCCTCGTAAAGGAAGGTCCAGAAAAACTCGAGGAAGATGAACAGCAGCAGCAACAACAGTTTCAAAGCCAGACCGATGAAGGATTTTATAAAGCTCAGAAATTTCCCGAAACTCGGCCCCAAAACTCAAGGAGAGACCTAACAAATAACAGAGATTTACCATACTCATATAACCAGCAGCCTGCCTCCGATCTAAATGATCTGAACAAATTAAAAGATTACCCCAAACATCCAAACAATATGGTAAGACTTTCAGCGAGTAAAATAGCAAGCACACAAAGATCATCAGACAAGAGCCGCCAGCAGGGAAATTCTCACACTTTTTCAAAAGGCTACACAAAGCCTGCTCCAAAGAAAGGATCCCAATTGAACGATGAACAAAATTTGTCTACTTCAAGCGAGAAACAATCTCAATCACGATTGAAATCGTCAACTTCTATGCCGAACAATATTCGAAGCCTTAATACGAGTGGTCTCACCTCTGAATCTGCACTAGACGTGAGCTTTCTTTGCATTGAAGTGATTTATTTTTTTATTTGTATAGAGTGAGTTTTCATATTTCGCACGTGGTGGAGTGATCCCAAGAAGCAGAAGAAAACTGCACGATGATCCTCTGGATGTCCCTGGGCCAGGTCATTACCATCCTGAAGATCACACAAGACGAGGCTCTCCAACGACCTTTAGCAAATCAGAGAGAATTATGTACGACAAGTCAAGACTTGATATTCCTGGACCTTCACATTATTATCCAGTAAAGCATTTCACATCGAATTTCTCCTAAAGAGAGAAAAAGCAATCGAATTTGATTTGATAACAAACCAATTTGAAACCTATTTGCTACATCACACAACACAGGCAGAATATTTATTATAACAAATTGAACCGTGCCCTGCCTAGGGGATATGAAAACTAACCAAAAACAAAAAAAAAGAAAAAATGGTTTGACGAGATTAAAATCATTTGTCCGATAGTTTCATAAACTCCCAAAATTTCAGTCAGGACGAAATTTAGAGACCTGTGTTTCAATATATAGCTTTAGATCTGCAATTCCGAGGCAAAATCCAATGTTTTAGATATTATAATCAGAGGTGGCATGGTAGAATTATGTTGCAAAGTTGGTTAATTTGATCTAAAGAGGTTTCTTCGGATTAGAACTGTTGTTTCAACAGATCAATTGACAGCATTTATGAAAGCTCTTTTTGGAAGAATATTTTCTCTTTTTTAATTTATAAGAGTAATAAAGTTAACTTATTACTATCTGGTTTGATTGCCACGAAAAATAAAATGGTGAGCTAAGATACGATACTAGCAGTTCTCTATGATGAGTGATTGAAAGATCGAAACTGTGATATCTAACCAAATATATATATATCTTATCTTGTTGAAAGTGAAGAATTTATTGGGTTATTTCCGACCCTTTTCCAATATCAAATGCATGATTTTTTCTAATTTTTGGAGAAGCAATACAAAATTTTCAGCATCAACCTGGATTCATCCAAATAAATGAATTTTTATTTTTGTGGAAAGACTAAGATATCGTGAATATTAACATGCTTTCGATTATGAATGGGCCTTAATTATATTTCTCTATTTAATCGCTACGGGTGCTTACGGCAATTAGTTAGCTATTACCTTCAAAATTTCACTCCAAAATGAAAATATAGAGCTATAGACGGAAAAAACTAAGAGGAGATTATCATTCAATGCAATAAGATAACTTAGACGGCTTCTTCTTCGTTTATCTTGGGGGCAAGGTAGAACTTCAACGATCCAATCTTCTCAATCTTGTACTCTACAACCAGAGGAGTCTCTGCAGATAAGTAGAGAACGACTTGGGTGGCTAAACTTTGTGCTTTGTTGAATAGATTCAAATATCTCAACGCGAACGAGAGAGACACAGGTTCATCAACTTCTAGAATAGTTTGCTCTTCCTTTCTATCAGACTGATTAGCTCTCAGGGTTGTAGAGCCTCCTCCGATTTCGCCAGTGACGCTGAATTTAATGTATTGTTTCGAGGTTTCGATTGATACTAGAATCAAAAAAAATAATTACAGGAAAAATTCAGGTATTGAGTTAGAACTTGTCTCGGCTATCTGGCTCATCTCTCGGCATATTCTGGCAAATTCGGCAGAAGGCAGAGTGCATATTGAACTATATTCTGTATCTGGGATTCCCAGCTGCTCGCTATCAAGTGTCAAAAGGTTCAGTGTGAACTCAGAGACTTTGTCATTCTCTAAAATTTTATGCTAAGAATTTATAAGGCAGTAGGGTACTTACTGTTACTTTCGAAAAGAAAAGTGATCGTGGAAGGATCTTCTTCGGCTTTCATGGTGATAATATCATCATTTCCAGCACATTTCATTATCTTGGACAGATTCCCGATGTCAAGACCGAGGGTCATGGGCTTATCAGCGCGAAATTTTGAGAATCCATCCTCCTTGAGTTTTAATGCCACAAGCGCTACGTGAGAAGAATCCATTGCTTGTAGCGACATTCCAGAGGCATCGACGTCAATGTTGACCTTTGAGACTAGATCCTTGATTGAGTCGACCAGTTTCTTAAGGATTTGCCCTTGTTCGAGCCTGGCTTCAAACATTTTTTTTTCTGATGTAATAGGAATAATTATCGATTTATTATATTTCGCTGACTCTAATGTGTTTTTCTTGATAATTCGCGCCAAAAAAATTAAATTTAGGATTGTTTATTCTCAGCTAGTTCAGCAGTCCGAAACAAAAAATCGCATTCTATGAAGTATTATTGCATGGATCTGAGAGTTTAGACTCCTAACTTAAATAGTTAAATTGGTTTCCTAAGGTTCTCTCTTTTCCCGAACAATTAGGATACATCATCCTTTCGCAAAGTCAGAGATTATGTTAATTGTATGGATTCTTCTAAGAAACTTCTCATTTAACTGAAAAGAACTGCTAGCTATCGGGAAAAAGTTTGAGTCTCTTTCTCTTTCTCTAGTGGAGGTGGTGTATAGAAAGGAAACTAAAGTTGCAAAGTGCCCGACATAGAATTTTTCGATGAGGCAGTCTCCTAATTACACAATTTAACGTTATCGAATAGCTTCGAATTCTCATCGTTATCGAGTTGAAATTTATTATTACTACCAAAAATTATTTCAACTACTTTCACACACAAAAGTTGTGATTATTGACAGTAGCGAAAGCCATAATAGTAATAGCAATAATAAATAGAAGATGAAAATTACCATTGGTTCTTGTTCACTACAAAATCATTTCAACCATCATATATCTAAGGGTAACCGGATTTGGCAATGAAATTTCATAAGAAGGCTCATTTCTTTGAGAGGTGTTAGCTTCTATCTATTTAAAAACTTCATCTTCATCTGAAATAGTATTACTTTACAAGGTAAATTTTTCAAATAATTGGTATAACTATTATAAAATAAATATTGTGCTTGTAAATCTCTGACCTTGTCGCGATGAACTGGTCACGGGAAGCCGCAACGACAACAAGAAGAGAAATTAAAATACTTTGTTGTATGATTTTCATAATTCTCCAATTTTAATAGTGAATACCAATATTCAAGCAGAGACAAGAATTATTCGATCAAAATGCAGATTGAAGTCAACTAAAACATTTCACAAGAAATAATATGGAAGATTAACTCTTGAAAGATGAACTTTTCTACTGAAATAAATGAAAATTTCATTTCAATTTAGTTCTCTGTCACTTTCTTCGAAGGCGCGTTTGTATCATAGTCAATCATTCCTATTCCATATTTCTCAAGCATTGATGACTAATGGTAGTAAGTAACTAAAAAAGTAGTGATTCTAATTTCTGGAGTATGGTGTGCCTGTGATGAGTATTTTTGATAGCTCCGAGAGAGAGTTTGCTTGGTCTGAGGTAAACTAATCAAACTATATTCAGCAACCCTTCTCGAACTATTTTCGCTCTGTTTATATTGGAGTGCGGTTCGTGATCTGGTAGTAAATCATTTCCGTTGTGGGAGCATGATCTGTAGTGAAATGATAGCCAATCAATGCTTTGTTCTCTAGGTTGATATAAGTCAGAGGTCCTTGGGTCTTGCTTTTATTGTCTTCTTTCTCTGATGCCTGCTTTTGTAATAGATTGTTGAAACTACTTTGCTTGTCTCCTTCCCTCTGAAGAGAAACTGCCCATTGCTCAAGCCTCAAGATGGTGTCTGCCTTCTTGCTATTTTGGTTCTTGAAAATACAGATCGAATCATCTGTGATTTTCACATATCTATTTGTCAACATTTTGAATTGATGAGCAAATTAGATTATATCAAGCTGCATACCTTTCTTTCCAAAGGTCATTACATTCACGCCGAACTAATACTTTTCCTAAAAAATTGTTTGGAATACAAAGCTCGCTCTCAATTTCCTAATAATTGTTACAGAAAATTGGAAGAAAGTTGTTTCCTACCTTTAATAGAGGTCTTTCATATGGGTTCCTTGATATCATCCTTTGTACGAGTTTGGCGATGACTGGCACTTCCGTCAAAAAGCTCTCGGGGAAATCACCATTTTCGCATTGGTTAAGGACAATATTTTGCTCCGTCGACAACATGGGATAGAAGAGAAGAAGGAATATGATTCCAAGAGACCAAATATCACTCTAATTGTATCCATGAGTTTCATGATAACAAAAAAATCAATTCAGGATAAAAACAAGGGTAGAGAGTGAGAGAAAGAGAGTGGAAAAAAGGAAACCAAAAGAAGGATCAGAATCTTGTTTCTACCTTTTGATCATGAGCCTTTGAGTCTGCAACACCCGGCTCAGGACTTCTATTATTTGATCGAATAATGGTGTCCCCTGACGTTTGACTTGGCTGAGGTGATTTGAATTCAAATCGAGGTTCCCCTATTGTTTTTAGTTTGTTTTCCGGAGAGAGATTCTCAAATGGCTGATCGAAGTCATCAAGCTTGGAATTTGAACCCGATAAAAAATCGTCATTGCTGAGTGCTTCATCATCATCGATCTTTAATTCAAACTCAAAATTTGCTTCTTCATTGAGAGCATTCAGCGAAAAACTTCTATCTTGATCCAGAGAGCCAACACGCTCTGGAGTAGAAATGGCTGAAAGCATTGGTGATGGCTGAAGTGCATTAAAGAATTTTATGTCTTTCACTAGACCGAAGCCACCTATCTTTATAATGTTGTCATCGGTAAGAAAGATATTATATGGCTTCAAGTCTCGATGCACCATATTGCAGTCCTCATGTATGTATTTGAGCCCTTTTATGAGTTGAAGAGCAAACCTTTGAGCTTCAACCATATATCGCTCTCTCTCGGCGAGATATTCCACGGAATTTTTCGCCTTCGTACTGATCAGAGCGTTTCGTTTAGAAATATAATCTTCTATTGTGTATCTACATAGTTCTGTTTGGATATAAAGTGTTATTGATTTCAAAGATTCAAGAGGGTTTTTATCCAACACGGGTGCAGTGACCTTGAAGAAATTTCGTTGAATGCCGCCTAATTCCTGTTTACTATCGACACGAGATTTTCCTTTTGTTTTTTGTTCTTCTTGGACTTTATTTTTTGATTTGATCGGCTTACTCTTTTTCAACAGTGGAGAATCGATTTCCTTGAAAAAGGAAGTTGAGGCCTTGTTGGGTTTTCGGGATTGGAAGTCGGTTTCGAAGATAGATTTTCCAATGGGTTCAGTCAAAGTTCCAGACGGCTTCAATTTCATTGACTCGAAGATAGACACATTAATAGACTTCGATTCACTGGCTTGGGTAAATTGAGTGTGATTTGAAACAAATTCTAATCTTTTGGAGTTTTTTAAGCCTCCTTTCTCTGTGAAGACCTCTTTAATGGGCTCTTTATCCGATCGCTTTTTCTGATCAACATTATTATCTCCATCATCGTCTAGAGAGAAAATAACGTTATCGTCGTCATCATTTTGGTTGTCCAATTCAAAGTCACCGGAATCTCTTTCAAATTTCAGTGATGATGAAGCATTTTTCTGGATCTCAGGTTTGAGAAGACTGATTTTGAGATTTTCAGAAGTAGATTGGGACCCAGATTCTTCTGGATTCTTTATTACTTCAAGCCAGCTATTATAATATCGAATGATATGTGGATGGTCGGCTCTAGCTAACGCTTTTGCTTCTTGTAGCACTCGCTCTATTTCCTCTTCCATATCTTTTTCAGCACCTTTTACTTCAAGTGTTATCTTCTTCACGGCATAGAATTGGTCATCCAACCTATTCCTGGATTTATAGATCGAAGCATAGCCTCTTCTGCCGATTTTTTCGATTTTTTCGAAATCTTGCTCATATCGCTAGAAATAATCATGAGTTTGCTAAATATTTTGGTTTGAACCTTGTCTCTTATTGATTTAAGAAGGGTTGTAAAGGTCGCCATTTATAAATGAACGCTCACTCTCTCACAATTTTTCGGGACTACTCTGAGTGTTCGAGATAAATTCCAGTAAGCTCACAATATTTCAATTTATATTGGTACAACTTGAAGCATAAAGGATAAGATTTATTCCTTGATTAATTCGTATAGCTTCTTTCAGGGTTAACAATCGTACATCTTTCAACAATGAGAAGAATACTTCTTTTTCAAGGGAAAGCCTCTGAAATTTTTAATTAAACTAAGGTGAAAGATCAAGGGATCAGTGAGGATGTCTTCACCATTTTGAATATAATAATGTATAAGGAGCTTTCATGATAACTAATAAGATCTGATTTTTGATTCTTTACAAAATGTGGTCTCGAATTCCTAGAAAGAAATGGATACTTAGCAACCGAAGGCTCGATCTGAGCTGGATAGTATGTTGCCAAAGAAAAAAAAAGGAGGATTGCTTCGTGAGCCAGATAACTTTGAGGAATAATTTAGAATAATAAGGAGAAGGAAACGTATGACCTTGCTGCAAGGAAATAATTTCTTCGAAACTTTTGTCCTCATTTAACTTTTGCAGTTTCGGTTGCAGCTTGTGAGTTGATCACGTATTAGCCTTATTATTATAACAGTTGGAGATTCAGCCACAGCTATGAGCCATTGTAAGAAATTTAATCTGAATGTTAAATCCAGACCTTTGTAGAAAGAAAGCTACTAGGAGCCGACTGGTGAATTGAAGGAGAAGACAATAACCGTTCAAATTTATATGATTGTGTCGGCTTGTTTGTTTGTTAGCTACTTTATATTTCTCTCTCTTTTTTTCTCTTTTGTCAAGGTACGGGTAGTTGAAAAGAATTGAAATAAACTCCTATTGAGATTCTAATCTACTTGCTCTTCAATTTCAGAATTCGCAAAATCCTGAGTCTCTGACTTTAGAAAATAAATGTTGTACGAGCGAATTATTTGCAAATGGATATTACCAGTAATTCATTTTCCTTAAGTCAACAAAATCAAAAAGAATAAACGAAACTAGGCATTTCACAGCTTAATTATCCTAAGATAATGGCTTGCTTGATTACGTGATAAACACCTTGTTTTTAATCATTGACTGAATTGTCCAATTTACTTCTGCTTCTCCGTGCAAGCAATTCTATTAGATCCGAACTGACGCCTGATTGTTTCCAACGTGCAATAGCGCTCAACTTTGAATCATTGACTGCTGAAAGAATATGACTTTCGCTAATGAAAATACAGCTTTGAATGAAATTTCTGTTCTTGGATAAGGAGGCAAGATGCAACATTGTGTTTCCTGAAGCGTCTGTGAAACTATTAAAAGAATTTTTTGAACCGTGTCTCAAAAACCAACTTTCATCTGACTTCTCTAAGGCTAGCATAAATTCATTAATTGGCTCTAAACCAACTTTTAACACTGCTTTAGAGTGTTTTGTTGAGTAAGTCGTTTTGATAGAAGAAGCATCCTGGAACATTGTGGCTGTTCCTTCTTCTTGCATGTTAGTTAAAGGATAAATTATCCCATTATTATCCAAATAGCATGCCCAGTCATACAATTCTGGGCATCTCCTCCACTGATTGTTATTGCCAATTTGTTCAAGCTCCTCTTTGCTCATCCAAATCGCTTGATCTGAATGCTTATCAGGGACAGTTTTGAGTTTTTGTTTCTCATCCTTCGGAACTCCGAAAAATACCGTCTTAAGTCTAAGGTAGTCTGGATACAGACCATATTCAACGCGAAGAATACCTGTTAATTTTAAGTCGAGGCCCGTTTCTTCCATAGTTTCCCGAATTGCCCCCTGATGAAATGATTCATTATCTTCAACTGAACCTGTGGGTAGGTTGTATCCTCTATTTCCAGTCTCTTCAACCACTAGCCACTTTCCTTCTGCATTTTTGCACACCACTAATGCTATAGCCACACTTTTATACTCTGATTTCATGTATTATTAAATGCAAATCTTACTATTTACTTGTATCTAAACGCAGATAAAGAATTTCCTACTGTTAAAATTGAAATGATACATAGTATAACTAAATAAATTGCATCTTTATAAGTTGGACTAAAATTTCTATGAGTCTCCGTTTATCCATCCCTGGATTATTACGTCGAAGGGTAGCACTCAATATTTATTTGCCCAGGTCACTTTTCTCAGTAACCTGTGAATATTCTATTCAAACGATAAGTTTGCTTGAATGAACATTCCAACCATCAATGAAGAGTGCGTATGGAGATAATTGCTGCATCGAAAGATGTACAAATTAATTGTCGGTAGATAGATAATTTTTCTAGCTAGCTCCTTTGGATTGATTCCTTTTTCAAAAAATTATCATCAATGCAGTTACCAGAAATTTATACTCAGCCCGAAGGCATAGACCTAAAGACTTTCGTTCTGTTTATGACTTCAATAATTCATTAAGAATTAAATATCATAGTTTAATACTAAAGTGCAGGAGAATGAATCAGAGAAATTTAATAACTGAAGAGCAATAACTTATCGAATTTGAGCTCTTAATCTTATTCTGATTGGACAGCGTGAGTTTTGACTTTTGCAGTGATTTCGGTTTTATTTTCGGCTAGGGTTAATTTATCAAATCTGTGCTCAGGGTTTCTGATAAGCAAGAAGCCAATGTACGAAGCGGTATCATTAAATTTAGTTAGTAGGCCAAGCCTGATTGAATTGAAGTAATAAAAGCACACTTCTCTGTAGCACTGAGCAGTTTCGTATTTCTGCTTATACATTACTTCCAGATCTTTCTTTATTTTCTCTTTCTCATCAATTTTCTTTTTCTTCTCCTTCGCCGATAATGAATCTTTGACTTTTTCATTGAGAGTGGTTGTAGCACCGCCCGAGTCTTCTGGTTTACGATTGTCTTTCTTAAACAGATTATTGATTTCTTGTAGTTTTTCTCTTTTTATCTTGATTTCCTTACCCATATCAAATAATCTATTTCCAAGGACATGGACGAGATGAGACAGATAAGAGAAATTCTGGGACTCTTTCTTGGGTTCTTTAGAGTCCAAAATCAGCAATGAACCGTTTTTCTCATTTTCATTGCTCTTCAGGAGAAGACTTTCATTTTTCACGTCTTTAGGGGTCTCTCTGAGGCTAGTAGTTATGTCAAGTTCCTTGGAATTACGGTCAAACAAAGGCTTGCCATCAGCTAAGGACTTGGAATGACTCATCGATCTCTGTGCTTCGTACCAGAGAGCAACTTTATCTCTAAGTTCTGTCAACACTTTGGGATAAGAGCTGATAAGAGTTCCAAGAAATTTTTCAACATCCACTCGGTGAACATATTTCTCAAAAAGTTGCTTTATTTTCTCGTAGTTCTCAGGTTTGAGATGATTATAGGTATCAATATCAGTATAGGTCGCAAAATATGATAGTCGATGAGTCAGTGGGAACGGTTTCACTGGTATTCCAAAAGTTTTGTTAAAGTGTGAGCTGAAAATGGTAAAATCTTTCTCGATTTTATTTTTGCACAAAGTATCTCCCTGAAGATCTAATGTCTCAATGTCGAGCAGAGGTTCAACGAACTCTTGGAAATTCAAGCAGAAGAGGCTCACGACTTCTGAAACTACTGTTTGGCAGTTATTACTGAACTGAGAATAACCTCTGATTTCTGCGTCTGCAATCAATTCTGTGAACTTCAAGAACACGAGCTCGTATTGCTTTTCATGGCTGTTGTTAGAGGAAGTTTTTGCCATATCTTTATGTTGATGGGGATGCTCTTGAACGGAGACATTTTTGGAGGTTGGAGCAGTGAGACCGAGGTTTGGGTGCTTAACTTCTTTGCAGAAAAGGTCTTTATACCTCAAATTAAATTCATTGGCTATATTGTCAGGAAAGTTTTTCTTATCCATGAATCCTCCAAGTTTGTATTCGATAACCTCTGTAATCTTAGAAAACTGAATCCCATCATCTTCTTCAAGAACTTTAAAATAGTTCATCGTGTTCTGAATGAATGCAGATATTTCATCGATCCACGAATTCATGGGAAAGAAATCGAAGAACTTGAGTCTGAAATAATTAAACTTTGAGTGGGTCGTCCTAAATTCACGACGGATGTCGAAGCTTACGTTGACTTTATTTTGAAGACTTTTATCATCAGGAATGTAGATAAACGAGTATCGATGGTTTCCAAGTGAGAAAGAAGTGTGATAATTTGAGCTCCAAGGCGCACTCACAACATTGCTCACCAATTTCTTTAACCAGAGTATCACTGAGCCTTCCGCCATCGTATTAATCTCGACAAATGATGGAAATAGCCCATTGCTGATTACGACTTTGTATACAATGCTCCTAATTTCTTCAAAGAACTCTGGACTACTGATGATACTTTTTATTATTTTTTGAGGCTCAGCTTCTTCGTATAGTTCCATCAGCTGGTGGATTGCTTGTTTGTTTGGAATGTTAAGTGGGATATTCATTAAATGAGCTAGAGTAACCAGCACTAGCTTCATGCTCTTGAATGCCAAATATTTGACTCGCTGCTTAATTTGAAATTTCAACCCATTTTCGTGATATCGCAATCTGAAGTTAGCTCGAGAAATCTTACGTCTAATCTGAGAGAGATCTTCCATGCTCTCGCCGTAGTCTCCTTTCTTAATTTTAAACCCAAAAATATGGTAAAGCTCTTCTTTTGGAATGTTCTCTCTTCTCTTAAACCCTCCTGGCAGAGTTATAATTCGCTTTTTCTCAAGGTTCTTAAATATTATGAGAGAACCAAACTCTTGTTGGAACTTCGCTTCTTTGTTAGAACTCTTGTTATTTATAGAAAATTTGGAGACATCTTTGGAGAGTTTTTCTGCTTCATCTTTCTGGAAAAGATCTGATGGGAGCACTCGAGCATATGAGGCGTTGAAATTGTATTCAATTTCTTTTTCGATGGTGGCATCAGAA
>ENA-UOTX01000428-UOTX01000428.1-compost-metagenome-genome-assembly--contig:-NODE-428-length-45631-cov-13.686131_pt1 | contig 45631 bp, 33 predicted proteins | sample MGYA00238143_ERZ746982 | MGnify/ENA primary metagenome ERZ746982 (study PRJEB28758, sample SAMN06268862) | compost metagenome | isolation source: single cell | place: USA: California, Emeryville, Joint... | reverse complement strand
GTTCTCATCAGAAAGTTATACAATTACAAGAGGAAGGAATATGCACACCGCCAGAATTTATAAACTCCTGACTTAAAGACGTATCAGTAACGGTTTCACAGAAAGTAACTCTCTGCGACAATGTTGAGTTGGGCGAACCTAAATTTTGGGAAAGAAATTACTTTCACGAATTGTTGTTTTTCATGAATTATATTATTTCGAAGTAATAATTCGCCTGTCTTTTCACGAACGCAATTAAAGCAATAATCTAACTTGTGAATATCATGAGGCAGGAAGAAATGGATCTTTTTGCATTAATGGGTTAAAGTAATTAACCTTTCGGTGGGTATTGGGAATCTATGACAATATGCCACTACCCATGGGAGAAGTCAGAGAACCTTTATGAAGTATCAGCTTCTAAGCTGTATCGAATAATTATTTTCGTTATCACTGATAACTCTAATCAATTGACAATCTAACAATATATTAAATGCTTGAGTGAATAAAAATCATTTAGCAATCCTATTGTCACGTTTTGCCGTTCCAGAACTCATCATGATCTGGAAATGCAATTTGTGTTACATTGCCCTAAGCTACTGATTCAACTTTGTTGTCTATTTGTTTATAGTTCGACAATCCTTAGTAAAGTGAGATTTCTTACTTACGATAAGTGTGAATGAGAACAAAAATATTAAGACGTAAGGATGATTAGAAGTCCTAAGGTCAGGATTACTTAACCTAATTCACAGAATCATTATCTGAATTGTGCTGCTTGGCTGACATTCTTGAGAGTAATTTTTGTTCTCTGGGTCAACTCGTTCACTTTTGTCTAAATGAAGCAGACTGACATTGCCCATTCTAATAAGTGAATAACGATCATGTATTTTGAAATAGGTAATTTACTCTTATCTGAAGTATTTCCGGTATAAAGCACTTTTCCTGTTTTGAAGTCCAACAGTTTTACTGTTTTATCCCTTGAAGCACTCGCGATCTTATCGCTGCTCGGACTCCATCGTACACAGAAGATGTCATCTAGGGAACAATAATTTAAAAAGTTAATTTTTTAAACAAAGCCAAATCATTACTTGAGTGAACGTCATCAAAGGTTTTGATAATCTTCGATTCTCGCTTATCAAATATCTTGATACTCTCCTCATACCCACCAGAAACCAGTAGATTTCCATCGTTTTGGCATACATCAATCCAGTTTGTCCTAACTTAGTAGGTGAAATATTTTCAAGTTGAAATAATGAAAATGACGAGAAGTGGAAAGAAGAAGTAATTGTGGCGGTGAGGTGCTGGCTAAGGAGAAGTTCTCAGAATCCGTTTAATTAAAACTAGGAGATGCAGTCCGACTGTATATCGCATCAGCAAGCGATGATATGACTGTGAAGATTTGGGAAGTTCAAACCCTCAAGTGTCTTGCACCTCTTCAAGGTCACAATTTCGAAGTGAAAAGTGTCAGCTATTCTCGCAATGGAAAGTATGTTGCCTCCGCAGCCCTAAAAGATAAAAAAGTGAAGATCTGGGACGTGCAAGCCTCGAAATGTCTTACAACTCTTGAGGGCCATGTCGGAGATGTGATGGCTGTTAGCTATTCCAGAGATGGAAATCGCATTGCATCAGGGGGAACGGATAAAACAGTAAGAATATGGGATGCTCAGTCCTTCAAACTCCTTGCAACCCTTGATCACCACGATACCGTAGAGAGTGTGAGCTTTTCATGGGATGGAAAATATGTCACATCAGGCTCGGCAGATTCTGATGTGAAAGTCTAGGAAATAGAAACCTCCAATTGTCTTACGACTCTTCTTCGTCAGAACGGTGAAATAACCAGCTCGAACTTTTCTCCTGACGGAAAATTTGTCGCAATAACAGATCAAGAGGTCAGAGTGAGGATTTGGGAAGTGCAAACTTCTAAATGTATTGCAACTCTTGAAGGCCACATAAGAACGGTGTTTAGCACAAGCTTTTCTCATGATGGAAAGTATCTTGCGACAGCCTCGCAAGATGGAACCGTGAAGATCTGGGACAACTGGAGAAAGGACACCGAGGAATGCCTTGTAACACTTAAAGCTCACCCAGGGATAATGGTAGTGAGCGTGAGTTTTTCTCCTAACGGAAGATATGTTGCATCAGGCGCCAAAGGCAGAACAGTGAAGATTTGGGATATGCAAACCTTCCAATGTATTGCGACTCTGACAGGTCATATAGATAGAGTAACACAAGTGAGTTTTTCTGGTGACGGAAAGTATCTGGCTTCAAGTTCAGCAGATAGAACCGTGAGGATCTGGGTAAACGTGGATGGTGGTTGGTATTGCGACAAGGTTCTCGGGGCTTTTGAATCTTCCCTCTCAGCATACCATGCGAAAGTAGAACTAGTCATAGCATCTAAGCAGAACAAGGCCCTTCTTAAGCAACTTGCAAACAAGGGTGAGGTGAAAGAGAACTCGTCTTTCGAAGAGGGAAAGGACAATGACAGTAAAGATGAAGAGGCGGACCAGGCTCAAGGTGAAATTGAACACAATCCGACTTTTGAGAGAGCTACTGCAAATGAAATTTCTGAGCAATTTCTAACAAAAAATATAGCTAGGAATGATGAGTTAATTCAAAAAGCGTTTGCGCAGTTGAATTCAGTGTTGATCCAAAAAGAGCTTTTGAAACCTGATCTTATCCATACTAGTCTCGCAGATCCGAGAGATATTCGCAAAGAAAAAGAAAAGGTAAAAGAACCAGGAGATATCAATTCGAAGAGCGCGTATAAAAAACACAAGAACAGTTGTTGTAATAGCTTCTGAGAAGTAGATATATATATAGCTGAGGACTTTGGAAAAGCTGAGCAAAAAAACCACAAACAAATAAATGAAACAGTAATCGAGAATCATTAAATGTCCGAATAAGTATTTTACGAAAATATTCATGACATTATATAAACAAAAATTTATGGAGATAACAGTGTTGAATTCACAAAGCTCTACAATACACCATCAAGATTCTTGCATTTTAATTATTTTTCGAAATTCAATGATGCTGAGAGTCACTTTGGAATCGCCCCAGTTGCTTCGTTTCAAAGTAAGGAGTAAAACTCGGTTGATTTTCAAATACTTATCCTAATGTTATGCGACCGATTTTGTCACTATCTCTCTCTAATGCAGCTTCAATCAATAAATGTCAGCTTGTTGAGACGAAAATAATCTTCCATTGAGTCAGCAGTTCAAACCTCTTATGCTAAACTAGCAACCCTCCTCAGAGTTACAAAGGAATCGCTTTCTACATTCTTTTTAAAATAAATCATCTTATGGAACAAATTTTCTTTGGTGAGACTAAATACCTCAGACCCCAACATATCTTAGAAAAGCATTTAATGATATAATATACTCTGTGTTAGAATCAAAAAATTGCTTTGTTTACAAAATAATTCGTTCGAATTCATAAGATAGTATTGTCAGAAGCTGAATATTGGGATACTATATTTGAGAGTTGATTTCTCTAGTCTTGTAAGAAGATAAATCAACAGGGATTAAATGGGGCAAAGGAATCATAGAGGTGAGTCTGAGTTAACCAGTACTCGAACTCGTGCTTCAAGAAAATTTAATACTCACTGATCTTCACCAATCTAAAACACTTCTAATTGTATCAAGTTTATAAGAACTGATGAGGAATATGAAACGAAAAAGAATATAGAATTGAATACCTATTAGATTAGAGCATTGCTCTCTTATCAATTCTCCTTTGTATCGATTTTAACTTTGACTATCCACAATGTGAAGACGACGATTTCTAATCTGCTTCACTCTCCATGCCTATCTGCATCTCGTGGAAAATGAGCGTCAAATGCCTAATACAGAATAAATTTTGTTCCGCTTCATTATTGCCTATCTGTTGTTGCCCTCGCTGAATGAAAAAAGTTTCTTCAGTGCAATAGAGTGTATAATTTTAATCTCACTTCTTAAAATTTATCAGCAAGAAGATGATAGGAAGAGCTGGCGCTCTTGGCGTTGCTGCCACTCGCAAAGGAAGAGAAACCAACCCAATTTACCAAGGCCGAAACGGACCTATACGTAAATAAGCGATATATGCCACTCCTTCAAATACATTCGTTTCAGTGAAGATTTTTAATACTGTAAAAACAGAAAACAAGAAGGTCCTTGAGTACTACCGAGTGCCATACATCATTTGGACAGTTGGCCTCATTTTCGTCGGAGTAGGGAGCTGGTTGATGTATGTTGCGAACAGTAATCACGGCGATCCAGCTACTTTCGAAGAGTTCCAGGGGAAGTAAAAAGAATTCCACCTCGTTCGCAACATAACCACTTTATCTAGAGTATGGTGGCAATATTTGGTAGCTGCATTTATCATCTTTGTGGGTGTCTTGTTTTGTTTTTCTGCAAGCATCGAGTACACTCGCTTCGATAGACAGGTAAAACTTCCTGATATGAATAAGCAGTAATGCGTCCAAAGACCAACCGCTTGATATTGCAAAAGAAGAATATTTTCTGCAGAAAGGAAGTTATTGTGCGAAACTTGCTGTATGTCACTAATATTTCAATCGTTAAACGAGGAATCAATAGTAATTGCTTCGCTATGCGTATTTACCTAACGAACATGCTTCTCTCTTTGTAGATTTGAACAATAATACAACGCATTACAAGATATTGATTGATTTTGCTGGAGAGAAGAGACTTGAGATCCTCGAGACGAAAAAGAGGATGAAAGCTAAGCAAAGAGTAAAGAATTATGATTTTCTATGTACTAATGAGGAAATGAATTTAGTACCTTGAGATTGCTAATCTATTGGGCATGGAAATTCATATTGACACAATTCCGCTTATTGATGAAATGGGTATGAAGGAAGAAGACGAATCTCGCCAGGATGATCGTATATAATGCATTTTTTTTTGATTGTACTGTTAGACGAAGCCATACTATTCAACTAAATGCAAACTAAGCAGGCAGATATATTCTTTTATTATTCTCTCTTCCTTGAAAACCTTCAAATACTTTTCGAAACTGATGGATTTCCTACCGAGAGCGTTGATATCTGATAATGCCAAAAAACAAAAAAAACTTCAATGGATGGAAGCTCTCACCATTACACTAATTTAAGAATGATTTATTTCGATGGGCCAACAATATTGATAAGCACAGTGACAACACTAAATATAAAATTGGCTTTCAATATAGTTTAACTAAACTGTCTATCATTCATAATTATCACTCTTATTGTATTCTGAGACTTACAGCTCACGTGTACTATTTACAGCGGCAGAAGCAATATTTCCAGTACCAGTAGCGTTAACAACCGCGGAAGTTATGTTAGCAACCGCAGAGACGGTAGCATCAGTAATCGTAGAAGAAACATTGACTATGGTAGCAGCTGCATTGGAAGTTGTATTCAAAATGAGGCTTTCCAACATAGAAATTCTGTTTTCAAGGTTTCCTATTCTCGTCTTTAATACCATCAGCGCGAATAAAAAGATTATAATAGCTGCCAGGAGGAAAACCGATAGAGTTATCAAAATCGAATTCGCAGACGAAGCGTTTTTGCCGAAAACATCTTGGTTAACAGGCCTTGATCTCTCTCGTGTCTTTTGCCCTGAATTTTTGCCATTAGCCTCGGCAGTAGATTCACCAAGGTTAAAATCCTCCGACTTCTCTATTCCGTGTTTCAGATCAGCGCTTTTTTTGCCGCCGCCAGGAAGAATGTCCCTCTCTTTCACATCGCTCATCCATTTCTCCATTTGCTTCTTCACAGATTCGTGAGTTTTCGATTCAATCGTTCTTCTAAATGGGTTTGACTTCCAAAATACGATTTGGTCTGTCACACTAACAAAGGAAGAGAAAGCGGGATTAATAAATGTGATTGGGCTGAATGAGGCTTACACAAAAAGAGAGCGATCGGCTTGGCCTTCGAAAGGCGAAATTTCCCAAGTGACTTCAACTTGGAAAGTTGAGCCGTAAGGCACGTCGAGACTTTTCGCGCATTGCTTGAAGTTCAATTTGTCTCTACAATTATTAGAATAAAGAAATTGATTTTGCTTACCCTTCTTTATAATAGGTTTGCACTCTATGGATTCTCGTACGATCCTTGAAAGGAATACCCTCAACCTTCATTACAGAGTTGGCTTCTCGCGTCATATGACCCAATTCTTCGATGAGAGTCCATTTTCCAACAGTAATCGTAAACTCTCCTGTGAAAATTCGTTATTTGGTGAGTTTATCAGCGTATTTACCCTGTGATTCAAGGTGCTGATAGTAGTTATACTCAGCGTTCTCTCCAAGAAACAAATCGAAAAATTTATCCACTGAGATCGGAAGAACAGCTCTAAACGCCTCGTGCTTATCACCTTGAGGGCCTTGTGCGCTCAAGATAGTGATCTCACCGCCACCGTCTTCAGTTTCCACAGCAGTCTCGCTCTGTTCAGGTTCTAATGGTGAAAAATCGATGAAAAGTTGCTCTTAAAGTGAATCAACAGACCTACTGCTTGGTCTTTTGGAGGTGCTCCTTTCCAGCTGCCGTACATGAGGTTATATGCAGCGTTTCTGTTTGAAAAGTTCGTGAAATAATATGTTTTGCCACCCTTCGTGATAATTTCAAGAGCGTTTTCGATAAAGCCAAGGCTGGATCTCTTTTCTATGTTCGTAATATCTTTCACTGCGATAACAATCTAGCAGAATGAGATTCGAGTTGGAGGAGAATTTTTTACTTTTGTGTCTATTGCGAAGATATTGGAGTAGAAGCAAATGTATTTTTCGGTGCAGAAAAGTCTGCCGTGTAGGATAATCGCCTTCCAGTAGCCACAGCTGAAATCGTCATAGACAAACTCATCGCTGGGAAGTCCAAAGAGCCGACAAACGATCTCTTGTGAGGAATTCATTTGTGAAATGTGAGTTAGATCAATATATTTAATAGAATTATTGCTCATCAAGTTTAATTAGGGATATCAAGGAAATCCGGGAGAGAAAGGAAAACCTTCGATATTGAGTTCTAACTCTATGTAGAATCATATATCTAATTGTCAAACGCTGAGAAAAAAGCAAAGCTCTAGTTGAGTCCTTAACCGAATCCATTACCAACACCTGTTAAAAAGAGTGAGAAAGTTTCCTCATTTAAACCCACTGGCTCGCGGATACTGTTGAATTGACTTAAACAACCTTGATTGGACTGCCAAGATTTCGAATCTTTGGACGCATTATTTTAGCTATATACATCAGTAAGAAAATATTGATTATGACTTAGGTAAGGCGTATTGGGCCTTTGTACAATATTGAGTTTCCTCTTCGAGAATTTCATAAGTAGATAGATGGTGGTCTTATTTTAATATAATAGCATTGTAATTTATCATCCTCTTGCTCTATAGATTAATAACTCAATTTATTGACTGTTATTCACGATAACATTCACTAAAACAACGCAAAAATTTATATATCACTATGGAGACTCAGCTCCTTTAACTTTTTCAACTAACTCCTCAAATATCGCATTCAACTCATCGCGATTTGGGAGATACCTGAGCCTTGGATGGGCTAAAAGCATTTTGCCTAGTTTCCCTTTGTTCCCATAGTTATTAATCTCTTTTTCAGGAGTGCTGCTCTCTTCAACTAATTCAAAGAAAAATCTTTTCACACATCTCCCATTAAGAAATTCTTTACCTGAAGGCTCTTCACGACTCTTCATTTTCGTGTGCTTCTGGCTTTTAGCCTCACTATTAGTACCTGAAACCAGCTGAGGAGATTCAGTCAGAAAAGGTGAAGCTTTCTCCGATTGCCCTTCTCGCATACCAGAGGATCTCGAGGACATGCTTCTATGGATTCCTTGCAAATTTATACTATTCTTCTTGCTACCCGTTCCTGTGGTTCTCGCGTTAGGCTGCCAATTCGATTGATTAGACGCAGTTTTCTTGGTAACAATATTCAACGTCGGTCGCTGAAAGCCAGATGGCTTATGAGTTGTGCCTCGGCTCTGGGGACGTCCAATGTTGTTGAGTACCGCAGGTGAACTTTCTACAGGCTTCAACTGCACCTCGGGGAGACTAATTTCTTCTTTTTTGGTTTCTTCTTCCTCTTCGATTTCTTTATCAGCAAATAAGCTTTTCGGTGTCTATGCATGCAAATCCAGTGTCATAATCATCATAAGGGATATTTTTGAAGTTTACATGTGCACGTTTTTTAAGTTCCAGGTATCTTCTGTAATCAGCACAAAAGGCTCTGGTTCTTTTGGCTAAAAACGCCTTAAGTGCCTCATTTCGAGCCGGACTAGAATAAATTGATTAGTAAACTGAAATGTTTTAAGACGATACGCTGGGATTTTCTGGATATAAGCAGCGAGCTTCTTCTTTTTTGGATTATTGATGATCTCAAGCGCGAATCCATCCCATTCTCGGGAAATCGCTTTCATTCTTAATTGGTTCAACACAAAGACTTTTTTCCATGTTCTCTTTATATAATTCACTAAGATGTTTGTGTTTAGGGGTATCTCAGGAGTAGTTTAGAGATGAACCTTCCTTGACGGTTTTCCTGATTTTATCTCTCAGCATTAAAGGCAAAAAGGCTATTTTAAAAAAGCTGGCTGCGCACTTTTTCGCGTCTTCCGTTGCGTGATAATTCAGCGAGTTCGCATGTAGCATTAGAGAGCTTGACGGAATAATATTAATCAATATGATTAGGATGCAATGAGCTATTTACTTGAAGGCGATAAGCCCAGTTCGAGTCGCAATAGGTATTGCCATTCGGGCCTGATGCTTTCGGAAAACTCTCTGGATAAGTGAGGCGCTTTGCTCCTTCATCTTTTTGATATATACCAACATTTTTGCAGCCTATAAGATCCGCAATAGAAATTAGAACCCGCATTTGGAAAGCAACGCTGTTACGTTCTTTAAATCAATCATTTGCTTGAGAATGTAATGGACGTTTAACAATAAAATCCAGTTCTCATTATGCACTTTCAGGTTCTTTCGCTTTCCTTCATTTCGTTTTTTCATCTCAGCCTATTGCGCAATCAACTTCTATTCAACAAATGGATTCTCACATATGCTCGCCTCAGATCTCTCTCAATCTTCTCAGCTGCTTTCTTCTTCTTGAATTCTTCAAACAAAGCCTCTTTCTTTTTCTGCGCCTTTTCGATTCTCCTATCCCTTTCAGTTGCCTTTACCAAACGCATTACTCTCCAAGGAATAAAAACGGAGTCAATACCGATGATATCAGTCTTCGAGCTCTATGTATATGCTGAGCGGTAGCGATTTTGATATTATCTTTCACAATGCTCCGACCTCCAGACAGCTCGAGCATCTGTTGTTTTCTTTTCTGCATAATCTCCTCTTAATACAACAAATTTTAACCTCCTTTCCAATTCTCTAATTACCTATCTCATTGGGGTACTTCTGGACCCTCGGATCGAAATCCGGGAACGGATCAACGTATATTCTCTGCTTCAACTTTTGATTTTCGAGAGCAGCACTCACTTTGCCAGCTCCCTCATGCTCTTCTTTTTTGTTGGACGTCGCGAACATAACCATCATCACCATCCGCAAGTTCGTTCCCGCGAGAATCGTAAAATAAACCTTGTTGTACTCGGTCGATTTGTTGTAGTTGACCATGAAGTGATCCTTCAAAAATTTATAATCGTAGTTCTCTTCATCAGGCACCATTTGACGAGAAACCAAAATTGTAAATTCGCCCTCGCTTACATCTAATTTAACAGTCATAGGAAACTCTCGGTCGCCAGATTCGATTTGCAAATGCAGTCTGCCTTTGGCAGCGATCTCAATATGCTCTCTGCGCTTATTAACGATTCCTAAAAACGAAAAAAGTGAGACTATTCCTCAATAGAAATATACTTCGAGCATGGCCACCGCCAGTAGATTGTCGGAATTCGTTCTTCAATTCTTGCAGCATTTTCTTCTTCATTTCGACTTGATCTTGGGTATAGTATAGTTCCCTCGAAAGCTTGACTTTTTTCCCTTCGTATTTGGCGACTTTAGAGAAATTTCGTGACAATTCTTCGTGTAATTTCTTCACATAATCCGGCTTTTCTTCAGAGAAAAACGTCATTGAATGCTCATTTCTAGGCAGGTAGTAGCTGGTTGAGAAGAAAGTTTCTCGGTGGGTGGCAGAGGCCATTGGATTGGTGTAATATTCTGAACGAAAGGTTTTGCCGGCTAGCTCAAGGGAACTATCTCCACCGGTCTCGGCATTGGATGAAAAGTAGTGCTTAGAAGGCTTTGGGAGAGGGTCTCTTGTGAGGTTGAGTTGACTTTCACCTGCGCTACGAGAGAGATCATTGATGCGAGGTTCTCCAAACCTTGATTCTTCTAACTTTGAGGGTTCATGGCTCTTCGGTTCTGCGTCTGCTGAGTAGAATTTCTGCATTTGTGGGGTGTGAAGCAAAGGAGTCTGAGCGGTTGTAGATTCTGGCTTCCTTGATGTGAGAGGAGGAGCAGAGTCTTTCTTTGTCAATGAGAATGGCGTGCTGCTGCCTTGGGTGGTTTTCTTGAGCTTGGATTGTAAGAATCTTAGTGAAGTGTTAGATGTCGGAGAGCCGTTCATGATTTTGAGAGGACAATAAACTAAGTATTTGTTCTGCTGGACTTAATAAAATAAAATTAAAATGGACGATGCGTTACTATTTTTTGATTCCAATTGCGAAACTCTTGACTCAGCACCTACCTTGAGATGAAATATATTGTGAAAAATTATTTCTTTAGTGAGATTGAAATCTGGGTATGCATTCATGCTCTCTGTTATTTTTATACACAGTCTAAGTAAAGGCAAAGAGTTATAATTTTCCTCGAAAAAATGAATTAATTAAAAGCATTTGGGAATATTGCTTGAAAGCTATGGTTGCGAACGCTTCATATTATTTTATGTCACTCATCGATTTTCTCTATTACACCATGGATGAGAGTTACATGATCCAAAGCAGCGAACCAAATTTACAAGCTTTTTAAATACAATTATCAAATCATTCACTCAAGGGCATCTTTATATACATTCAGGTGAGCAGTTGGCATTGCTCATCTATTTCTCATCCTCATATTTTATAGTGTATTTTTGTATTTTGTGTCCAGCAAAATAAAACAAGTCCAGAATTTTACATGCCATATATATGCATTAGATAATTTCTCTCTTACAAATTCAAATGCTGTATTTTTCAAACAGACATCAACTCACTGACGTGATCAAAAAAAACTTAAATCGCTTCATCACTTCGTTTTCGTTACCACTGCTGATTGGTCGATTTGCGATATGAACCCTGACAAAAACTATACAAAAAACATCATCAGTCAACTAAAACTAAAGCAGCAAGAATTACCTTCTGGCATTTTTGAGTCAGCGCAATCACTTCGCTCTTATACAACGAAAAGCACTTCAGATCGTACTTTCCATCTGCATTGCGGATGCTCTTCGCATATTTAATTTCTATCTCTTCAAGCAGCTCATCCGAATACTTCTCGAGATCTTTCTGCCCGAACTCGAACAGCGCCTTCGTTTTGTCATTGATATAGTAACCAAACGCATACGACCATTTTAGAATTCTCTTGCATTGAACAAGCGCCTGAGCCGCTTGACTGAAGAACGTAAGCTCTCCATGCTGCAGCCCAAGTTTATCGTGAAGCTCTAACATGTTCTCTTCCATCTTTTTCACGAGTCCCCAAGCGACTTTGAGTCCTTTATCGTGATTGTTGTATCTTTCGAAGTAGAAAATATATTTCTCGAGCTCGGATTTCTCTCGGTCGACTTGAGTCTTCTGGTTCTTCTTTTCCTCCTACAACAAATATGAGATTATTCCCAGAGAAAAAGGGTGAGAGGTACCTCAGACAGCGCCTCATAAATATTGCATTTATAATGCGTTCCCTGATGTGTTTTCCAGTCCCCGAGACACAACCAGCAGAATTCGTAGGCACATGATTTATGTCTGCAGGTCATGTGGTTGCAGCCTTGATTCTTCTCGATAGGTCGCCTGCATTTCGGACACATCTTCGTAAAGACCAGAATCCATCTCGTGTTTTCTGATTCCGAGCTGTTTTTCAAGTTCCAGTTGTCCGCCAGCTTACAATCGCAAGGCTGGTGGTCTTCTTTTCCACACTTGAAACAATACACGAAACCGCAGCGACATTGGATAGGACGAGTGTTTAAATTCGGATTCTCAACGCAATAATTGCAATCGGGAGCTGGACACCATCGAATAGCTTTATTTTCCTCGGCATAGGACATAGCGAGTTTCTTTTCGTATAGTTTCACCTTTGATTTTGGTAAATATTTCCGAATGAAGCTGTCGAGAAGAACTAGTTTGCATTTGTCTCCAGGGCAGCGGTAGAAAGCGCCTTCGCTCTTATCATCGACCTAATGGTTGAGAAAAAATGTGAATTTCGAGCATCCCATTCAGATTAGAGTACCTTGCTTTCGATGTAGTCTTTCCAGCAGTTTTTACATAAGTAATGGCCACAGGCAGGCGCGTCGATTCCGGCTGTCTGCACATTATTCCAGCAAATTTGGCATTTTATTTCTTTAGGCGGAAGGGATTTGGTTGTGGTTTCAGAGGTTGGAAGTCCAGCTTGCGTCCTTATCTTATGCTGGTTATCAAAGTACCCTGAATTTTCGAGGTGATCGCGGTTCCATCTGTAGTGGTGGAAGAGGACCAAGGCATCATCTTCGGTTGTTCCAAGAAGATCGCATAAATCCTGGACTTTCTCTTTCAGTGTTGCGGTAATATCCTCGAGATCCATGTAGATAACCGAGCTCTATTATTTTCTTGGTTAGAAGGCCGGAGTTGAGATGAAGGAAGTACCTGGCTCTTTAATTTGTTTAATGTTGTGGGAACATCGTAAGGATCGTCCAATACATCGCTGTAGTCATAATAATCGTCTGCCTCTGAAAGTGGGAGATGAAGTTATAAATGAAGTAGGTGAGGTGAGTGCATACCCATTGAGTTTTGAACGTTGTTGCTGCTTGTTCTGGGCCTTGGTAATGTTTTTTTAAAAAAACTTAGATTTCGTATTATTAAAAGGGTGCTTCTACAAGCAGAAGTAGTCTAATTAAAAATTCTACAAAAATGTGAGCAAATTAGAAAGACTTCGAATTCGATCAGACATCTGAATAGGGGTTCAACTAATTAATTTGAGCATCTAGAAAAGGGAATCGAAGTAGTTTAATGAGAGGAGTGGTTTAATTTTCTATTGAAATCAACAGAGCAATGATGAAATGAATTTATTCGTCTTTGTTTCTTTTTTAGTTAGAAAATTGGAATACAAGTAAGAATTGGCCTGCGAAACAAAGAGCAAGCTATTGGATCGATGATATCATCTCTTCTTGCTGAGAAATGTTTGAACAAAAATTCTTTCTGGTGGAAATAAAAAGCGTTAGATTTATTGTACCGAGATGGAATTTCATGGTTTCTGTTGAAAGCAGATCATTATGGTTAAAGGTCTCATAAGGAATTGTCACTGAATATGAAATTTGAATTGTTCAATTGAATGAAAAATGCTCAGCCTGGCCAATAATTAAGTCTCACTCATCGACACGCTGTATGATATATTTTAAATCAGGTCTGCTGAGAACCTTGGATTTTGGAAAGAAGTAAAAAACAGCTAATTATCTGAATGGAAATGAAACACTTTTGAAAAATTAGATGAAATGCCATTTCTGATTGCATTGAACCATCTGTTTGTAATAAAGTTCTATTGGAGCGTTTTCATTCACTAGCATTAGAAGCCACGTCCCAAAAGGTTTATTCATCTTATTGCCAAGGATTTTCGAGATTCGAATGACAAATTAATTGAGCTATTTATATTTATTTGGCTATTTTCTCTCTGAATTATTTAATTTCGCCTTTGTTGAATCTATTCGATGCTACTCACTAACACAGCTTTTACCAAACAGCTTACTCCAAAAATCCGCGAAGAGTATACAGACCTGACTCTTCTCAGCACAGAAGACGAGAGGCGTCTTGGATACCTGGTTTTTCAAGCCAAATCAAGAACAAACGATCAAATTCACCACATCAGAGCCCTGAACTGCGCCTCAGAATTTGTCCAGCAAGACACCAATACTGCAATCACTCTTTTTATTCAAGAAACGCTGAGACTGTACTCCCTTAACCCAAAATCTATTCTTTTGGACACAGTTGAATTCTTTGACAATCAGCTCTGCTACGCCATGAAACCGATATCTTCTCAAGTGCAACCCTCGCAGAACCTGAACCTCGCAAGCCTTCTCAAAAACCTTCTCACCGATCTCACTTACCTGAGCTCTAAAGGAGCCGATAAGATCTCCCTTCCTACAACCAGAATCCATCAAGTTACAAAGAAATCTCAGCCTTTGTATTTCATCCAAGACTGGTGTAGTATCGCAGCAGAGAACGCGGCTGCAAACGATAAACTATTGCAAACTCTACCAACGAAAAGCATTAAGGAAGCGATTGAAAAGGAAAATATCTATAATTTAGCTTTAAGTGTCCTGGAACTCTGCGGCCTCAACAAACAAGAAATAAAGTCTCTTTATATCAATGCTCCAAGCTTTTACGAGGAAGCTTTGAAGAAGGTGGTTCTCGAAAATCCGAATTTAGACAACAAAATTTTCACACCGGAAATCAAAGACGTGTTGCTTATCATGCTTACGCAGCCGAAAGAACGGCCCACCGCGAAGTACCTACTGAAAGTGCTCGAAATATTAGATAAAGATGAAGTAACATTCAAAACTGGAGAGGAAAAGAAGACGCGAGCAGTTTCTACAGGAAATTCTGATGGAAAACAGAAGATCGAAAAACCGGAGCAATCGAATGGAACGCTAGCATTATCCAAAGCTGAAGACAAGAAAGACAAAGAGTTATCAAGTGCTATGGCACTCGTTTATGAAAGATTACACCCTCAGATAAGAGAGCTTTTGATGAATCTGAACCCGCGGAAAATCAACGAAGTGAATTTAGAGAAAGACGGCGCGGATATGTTTGCGAAGATTGGTGCAGCGGGAGCAGTAGTTTTAAGCAGCGTTGAAATCTGGACGAATCTCGCGATTTTGAATTTAGCTGGTAATTGGATTGGTGATGAAGGAGCTGCAGCAGTAGCAGGAAATGCGTCATGGTCGAATCTTGTAACGATAAACTTATCAGATAATTCGATCGGTCCAAAGGGAGCAGAAGCACTCAGCAATAATACTATTTGGACAAAGCTGAAATTGTTAAATTTAGGGAAAAATTCTCTTAGCGTGGACGGCGCAGCTGCTCTGAGCAAAAATAAGTCTTGGAAGAATCTTCACTCCTTGATTTTAACGCAAAGCGGACTCGGGGCGCTAGGAGTTGCTTGGCTAGGCAAAAACGTGTCGTGGGTAAATTTGTCGAGACTCGAGTTAGCATCCAACTGGATGGGAAGTCTTGGGGTGTTTGAGTTTTGCAATAATAAAGCATGGGCAAAACTGACGCATTTCACAGCTTCGCGAAACTCGATAGGGACAAAAGGCGAAAAGTCCTTGAAAAATCGGTGGCCAAACATCGTGGTTGAATATGTATAGTGGAGTTTGTACTGTTCTAAGTGAGTCATTCGAAAATTTGTTTTTCATAGAACTAAAGTTCATTATCAGCATAATTACACTAGTAGCGTGATACATGACTTACAACGTTTGTATGATATCAACTTCATTAATACGTGCTACTATTAAAGGCATTTCTGCCAATTTTAATCTGGTATCTCATTAAAAGGGATTTTCAAAATTTTGTCATGTCAAAGTTTTCTTGTTGATATATGATATTACAGGTACTTCATTTCTGACAATGAATTCAACAACATAATCGATCTTATTTATTTTTGTTACCAGAAATGTTAATATCAGAGTCTCGAAAAGCATCTAACAACCATCTCACCCCGAAAATCCGAGAAGAGTATTCCGATCTAACTCTACTCAGTACAGATGACAAAAAGACTCTTGGATATCTCGTTTTCCAAGCAAAATCGAAAGCAAATAATCAAATCCACCAAATCAGAGCTCTCAATCTCGGCTCAGAATTTGCACAACAAAACATCAATACCGCGATCACGCTCTTTTTACAAGAGGCTTTCAGACTGCACACACTCCACTCAAAGTGCATTATACTCGACACTATCGAGTTTCATGATAATAAGGTTTGCTACGCAATTGAGCCTATGATCTCACAAGTAGCTCCTTCTCCAAATGTAAACCTCGCAAAACTACTCAAGGACCTCATAACTGATCTCGATCATCTCGACTCCAAAGGAGCAGAGGAAATCTGCTTATCAGCAGCCCGAATCTACCAGATTCCCAGGAAGAGACGGAAAAATGAACAAGAAACTCAATCACAGCTTTCGTATTTTATTCAGGATTGGAACAAAGTCTTTGCTGAGGACGTCGCTGTCAATAAAAATATGATGCAGGCTCAATCGCTATTGGACATGAAAGGAGCCATTGAGAAAGAAAATATCTATAATCTAGCCTGTAGTGTTTTGGAACTGCATGGCCTTGATAAGCATGAAATAAAAAATCTTCTCGTGAATTCTCCGACATTCTATGATGAAGCTCTGAAGAAAGTTGTGCTTGAAAATTCGCAATTGGAGAGTAAAGTCTTTACTGTACAAATGAAGAATATATTGCTACTTATGCTTGCGAAGGATCCGAACCAACGTCCAAATGCTAAGGATTTGTGGAAAATGCTCGAAGTGCTCTCGAAAGATGATGAAGAAGAAGGGCTGATAAAAAAACTAGATGAGAAGGTAAAACTCCAAATAAATAAAGTTAACAGCGTCATTGAAGAAAACAAGCAACCGGAGTCGGGAGAGCAAGGTGATGTAATCGATGCAGAAGAAGGTAAAAGTATCGATAGAGAAGATGAGAAATCTTTGAATCCTTTGAAGTTCGATCTTAAAAGCCTTAATAACCGGGTCAAAGAGCTTCTTGTGAAGGATCCTTCAACTGTGACCGATATCGATCTTGAGAATCGTGGTTTATTAGCGTTTTTTACAAAGGTTGGAGTCAATGGAGCAAAAGCTATCGGTACCAACGAAACTTGGTTATATCTAAGATCGTTAAACTTGGCTAATAACGGAATTGGCGACGATGGAGCTGTAGCATTAGGTGGGAATAAATCATGGAGCAGTCTCTTGTATCTAAACTTAGCCTGGAATTCAATTGGTCCTAAGGGAGCAGAAGCCCTCAGCAGCAATAGCACTTGGACAGAACTAACAACTCTAATGGTACAGGGGAATTCTCTCAGGGCGGAAGGAGCAACGGCTCTAGGTAGGAATAAATCTTGGAAGAACCTTAATTGGCTAAATGTAGCGCATAATGAATTACGGATATTAGGAGTAGCGGGCTTAAGCAGCAATGCATCATGGGTTAATCTCATAGAGTTGGATTTATCAACTAACAATTCCAATGGTGACGAAAGCGTATCTGCGCTGTGCAGTAATAAGTCATGGAGCAAGCTATCTCGCTTAAGGTTATCAGCAGGATTTATACCAGAGCAGGTAAGAGCAATAAAGAAGAGATGGCCCGACATTAAACTTGATTTTACAATAATTTGATTGCCTTGAATCGCGATGACAACAATTAGAGCACTCTTTCATTTTTTTAGAAATGTTCAGTACCAGCTAAATTTTTTCTTTATAAGAAGGATGTGTTCATGAGTTAATTTAGTATCTCGTTATTCATCATTTAAGGTGGGAATCTCCAGCAAATATTGATGACTCAGCATTTTTTCTCTAATAGCAATAGTAAAACTAACTTGTAATTCGTTAAAATGCGAATATAAAACTTAAGTATGCCTAATAAACAATAAAGACTAATGAGGACAATCAAATAATCAAACAAGCAATCATTCTGTTGTCATTGAGAGTACATGTTGGAAGAAAAAAAAGACTCACTTGCCGTTGATATTAAAAATCCTATTCTTTTTCCCGACTCTTTTCGCTTGCTCTGCGTCAAGCTTATCAATCGCAATCTACAGCCAGCGTTAACGAAAATATTTAAGAAAAGACTCTCTACCTGGAACAACTTGACTTTGTGCGTTTTCTTGATGGTATCACTTTTTTTCACATCCTCTTCATCGCCACTCTGCTGGAGCTGATCCTGGGCATATGACATCTCCATGAGATCATGGCGAGATTTCCCTTTCTTATGCTGAGCATTTGTTGCATCTGTTTGTCAGTTGGGTTCACTACTCACTGAAATAAGACAATATTTACATTTATTCGTCCTGCGCGCTAGCATTGAACGCACAAACCCACTTTCAGGCTCAGGGAACAGGATGTCCATATAAGGCGAGACACTATATATACGTTTATTTATCAACTTTCTCTCTCCCAAATGTTCCTATTGAACGATTCAGTCAAATCAAGCATTCGTTGAAAAAAGTACCGTTATTTTTTTATGAACGGCTTTAAGCTCCGATTCAAAGAAGCTGAATCTGCTGAAGAAATTATTAGGGTCAAACATCTCTGTAATAAGCATATTAATCTTCTCCAAAGCAACCTATACGTTCGATGGCAAGAGCGTTTGATATAATTCATCTCAAAAACCATAGATTTACCTCTCCGCACTTATCCAGCTCAAAAAACGATTCGTACGAATTTGCAAATATCCACTGCATCATCATCCTCAGCGCCAATAGAATCAACGGCATAGTCAACGTACTCCACACTTTAACATTCTAACCATTCTCTTATAAAAAACTCAACGGCTTCTCCATCTATTACCTTGACCTTTTTTCGAATAAGATTCAATTGATCAAACGACGCAATGAGCATTTGGCGCTTCGTTATGTGGTCTGGTTGGACAGGATTGATATGTCCTAGCACCTGCCAATATGTCAAATGCGCCACGAGACCCACAAACCGCGTCATCTCTTGTGACGCTATCAAATTCATCGCGAATTCGATGTCCTCTTGCTTATACGATACCTGCTTACGACCTTGCAGGCTTGGTAGATGTGAAACTGAATCTTTTTTGATCAGACTGGGCTGCACGCTGGAGTTCTCCGTCTGTTCCTCGAGCTCTTTGTGTCGTTTTTCATAAGGGATCTCCCACACAGGAAACTTCTCTCCAAATTTCCTCAATTCCTCAGCGATATGCTGCGATGTCATCTTATTTGGCATACAAATTAATCTCATTGATTGCGTGTTCAAATATTACTCGCAGTGGGTTCTGTAGCAGTTTAATCTCGTTATCTGAGAGCTTGAACAGCGAGAAAGGAAATAGATATTCTTTTTTATAAATTAAGTCGTTCTTAGGCTCTAGTGTCGGCAAATAGGAAGAAAGAGCGTCGTCTTTCATCTTTTGGTTCATTTCTTTAAAATTTCGATTCAGCATCACATTCAATTACGAAGATTACTTTTTTCAGCGGTCTGATTGAAAGGGAAGAGATATCTGCTCTTTATATTCTCGATACTGTAGTCCAGATGAAAATGGAATTTCTCAACTTCTTTTTCTTCTTCATCTTGAGCGTGGAACGCCGCTGAGAGCGTCGGAAACAGTTTCCGGTTCTGAGGCTTCGTGCTGGGCGAACCCTGCTTCCTAGAAGGGCTCGCATCGCCTTTTTGATTGCCTCCACCTTTATGATCATCTCTTTTCCTCTCAGTGTCCTTATCACGCTCGGTGATGGGAGGCTCCTCTAAAATAGGCTGACTTGAAAGGTTAGAGCCTTTCTTCTTTCGCGCGGCTATTGTCATCGTATTGGCAATCAGACTGTTGTTGATGGTGAGAAGAGTTTGATGGGAAAGGAAGAATTACCCTGATGAATTGAAACCGGCTTCAATGTCGCAGTTTTCAAGAGGATACATCTTCAAGATCATATTGATATTGGATTTGTTGGGCTCGATATGAAGGCTTTCGAGGTATTTGGTGGCGTATTCGATCTTGAGAGCTTTGAAAACTTCAGGTGGCAGTTTTTCTGGAGGAGCGTCGCCATCTTTGTGCTGTCGATTTTGGGCTTCGACGTATTTTTGGACGGCAGCGGGGTTCAGTTGGATCTGGAAAACTTTTTCCAAGAGCTTGTCACCGAGCTCTTCGTCGCCCATTTTTCCTTTTTGCTTGCTTGATGGTTTCATTTGTTAAAGCTTAAATTTATTTGCTTGATGTGACAATGTGATATATTGTAACTTTCGAACCGGCCGTATAACTAATGAGTAATATAAATTCGGTAGCTTGACAATGGCAATTTGCCACTTGAAAAATGTATCGTTGAGGGTTGGGGTATGAAAAATACATGAGTGAAATTTGCTAGCAATTGTCGGTTGTATTTAGCACCTATATTGAGATGAATAGAATCTTGAAGGTTGGTGACGTCTCTATTAATAGATGCAATAGGTATCAGACTAATTGCCTCTCTGGGACCTATTGGTCAATGCATTTAGTTTGGAAGAATTCTAATAGTCATCCATCGAGAAGCTAGTTAAAGTTCAACTCGATCTAAAAGGACTCCGCCCATATCGAAGTGTTTTTAATAAATAAGTAGTGACTTATGTTTCATTCGAGATGAATGGCGCCTATGTTCCTCAACCCAAAAAATCTACTCCAAATAACCAAATTTAACGGGTGTTCTTTTCTCATGATATTATTAGGCGATTTCCTAAAGACATTAAATTATTGATAAAGCAATCGATTGCTTAATACAATATTCATCTCGCTTTCGATACCTAGCAGCATGAATGGCAATGCAAATACAGATCTCAAAGTTCATAATTTAAGGAAGCCTGCAACTCACATTCAGTTTCAGGCATCAAATAATCTCATAACAGCCTCTGTTTCGTTGAAACCCTCAATTCAGTCCCCCAAACAACCCAGCAAACTCGAAAAACATAGCAGCAATCCTCGCTCAGATAAAGCAGATGCCTTGCAACTCGGAATCATGTCTACTTCCATTCAGAAATATAAAAACCTGAACCATCCTACTTATGCAAACCAAAACTCAAGACAACGAACTTCAAATGAATTAGAAACCTCCAACAAATCGCTTCCTTCGCTTAACGAGTATCACCTCAAACCAAAATTAACTGAGGAACATAACCTTCACAAAGTCCAATTGGTTACTCCTTCTAAAAAGGACAAACTTGACCGGCCGGTTTCACAGTCTCTCACACCAATCAAAGAAGCAAAAGTTACCAAAAGTCTGTCTACACTCACAATCCCCTCAAGCGAGGGTTTGAAGAATCAAGCACCGATTCATTCATCAAATTTTGGGAGTGTGGATTTGAAGGAGGCTCTGAAAGATCCTTCATATGTGAAAAGCTATCAGTCATTCGTTGGCGAGCATATTCATAAGCTTCTTGAAAAGGATTCTAATCCGCATTTCCGCTCAACTGGTGCTTTGGAGATAGCCCAACCGATCAGCCATAACGAGAAACACAATCACCGTTCTGTTATGGAGGAAATTCTCGCTGCCACTTCTGACTCTCCTTACAAAATGGACCCGTCCTCTGTGTCTGCTCGGTTAAGAAGAAGTTACAAAACAATGAAAAAAATAACTGGTGCTTTAGGCTCTAAATCAAAGACGGCTAGTATGCATCAACCTTCTTCTCCTGAAACCAAAGATCTCTTGAAGCGTCAACAGGATCGCGAAGAAAACCTATTCTCTGACCCGAGTAGCGAAAACATGCACATTAATAGACCCAATAGAGACTTAAATAAAGCAAAACCGATAGCGCCTCAGTTTATTTCAGGTGGATTTACAAATAGAGTGACAAGACCGAAAACAACCAAGAATACGAACTTGATTTACAAGCGTGATAATTTCCTCGGAATTTCAAATCTTACGACCAATTCAATACAGAAACCAAGCAATCTCATGCCTTTAAGCCCGAAAGCTAATTTGTCTTCTCGCCATTTCAGACTCTCAGATTCTCCTCTAAAATCTGAGCGCCCACATCATCTGACTGATCGACCCCTGCATGACACTCTCACGGCTCTTACAGGAGAGCATAGAATAGACTTTTACATAAACGAAAAACTGAAAAATAATATATTGCCCGTTGAAGTAAAATTCGTTCCGGCAGAACCTATATCATTAACTGAGAAGAATATCGTGACAGATGTAAATCACCTTGCATCAAATACTTATGATGATGGAGACAGGAGGAGATTCGTAAAAAGCATGGGAACTCATAGTATTGTGGAAAAGATAACTTTTGTAACACCTTCTCGCAACCAAATTCTTCCTGATCAAAGTTCTGAATTCTCGAAAGCAGGCTTCCGTCATCAAGGCCACAAATCTTTGCAAGCAGGTTCTGAGATATCGAAACAGCATCGAACTTTGCCCCTCAACACTGTGAGCTCTTTCTCGAAAGATTTGGAAAAAGATGAGTCGAATGATGTGTATCAGTTGAAGATGTCGATGCTTAGTAATACAGGTGCAACCGAGAAGAATCCCAAAAATCTTGGTGGGAAGACAGATAGATCAGCTTTTCGAAAAAAAGATCTGAAGAATAAGGGCCGAATGAATTCGGCTCTGATAGGACCTTGGAACCAAGAGCGCACATCAACTGCGGGCTCCATGAGACCTTAGCTTATCTCTCTCTTTTTTGGGTTTTAAAGATTATTATTATGGAGTTGTTGCTTAATAGCATTTTTTGTTCTAATTTGGTAAGAATGGAGCGAAGATGTAATTTTATTTAATTATCAAAACAATCTTCACGGTATAACTACAGATTCTATGAAGTTATACATGGAATTCATAAATAAGTAGAAGGTCAGAGCAAGATCTTAATTAGATTTGTAAATCTCTGATTTGTGATTGAACAGCAAGATCGTGTGACGTTGATCGCTTTGAGCACGAGTTGCGCTGTAAATGATATAGTTTGAAAATCGAACGAACTGATCATCAAGCTCTTGGTTCAAATTTCGGAACGCATCTTTGAGACTCTGAGGTAGAGGACTCTCATTTCGAGTGTAAACCATGATCTCTAATGATCAGCACTCTTTTATTTCTCTGGAGGTTAAATACCTCGACTCCTGGCTCTAGACAGTGATCCTTGAGTTTAATTTGACTAACATTGGAAGAAGAAGAATCTAACATTCTTTCCAGCCTAAAAGACGAAAAGTCGGACAAAATACTTAGTTTATTGCAAATTCCTCCAGAACCGACTCCAAGCTCAGGCATTCAAGGATTTTTCAAGTGAGGATTGCGACTTATCTGTCTAATACTAAATGTTTATTTGGACTCAGGCATATATTTTGATTAATTCTATCACTGAAATTTTTATCAAATTATTAATTTGGTGATCGGGAGACTCATGATATTAACTCCACACTCTCAACCAGATCTGCAGCTTGGTTTGCGGACTTAGTTTGAAAGTATCGGAGGCAGGCAATAGTTGGATTAGACAGCTTTTTTAATTTGAGATGGCCTCACTAATTAGTAATAAAAAATGATGCAAATGAAGGCCTTCTTGAATTTTGTAATCTATCCAAAAGGAATATATGCGATTTTGCGGTCGGATCTGACGAAATCAATGAAAATAAAATTTGGCTCACTGGGGCTCGCTGAAGAGAATAAAGTATTGGGTAATGCTTCGAATAAGAGACTAAAAAAGGTGTTAAAGGACTCGAAAATCAAAATATTGCTGTGATAGCAAATCGGATGAATTTTTAATACTCGCATTTAGGACAGAATTTGACCGATCTCACATAAAAACCTTGATTATCGATCTACAATGAATTATTAGGCATTGTTAATTTGAAAATAGTCATACTTGCGAGCTAACTCAGATAAAGAAACTCGTAAAACTTCTAATCTGTACATTTTTCTGAGCTGCTCTTTCTTTGGGACCTCTGTTCAAACGTTTTCATCAATACTTAATTGTTGTGTGAGACTTGACTTCTTTTTTCTATTTTCTGATACTTTCATCTTGAATCTTGTTTCACGTGAGAGAGTGATTCTGGTTTCGCATTCCAAAGCCACGATTCGGACAGAAAGCATCGTCGCCTACTAATGTGACATATATTTGAAATCCAAAGAAAATACCTACACAACTTAGAAATTTCAAAATATTGACCTAATTCAATGCAATATTTCGGCATCTTTATGTAGCTAACTTGTGAAACTAAGTGAGCCAAGCAATTTCATCATCATTTGTTTCAATTCCTAACTATTTGTCGATTTTTTTCTTTTTTCCAATGAAACACTTTTATTTGCACCTTTCTCAGAGTCATAATGAGCTACAACAGCAAATTTCGAGTGAAAAGAGCCATATTCTGCAAATTTAAATATAACGCATTAGCAATACCGATTATTACAACAATCTTAGTCCAATTAACAGGTGCTCTAAGCTAATGTTGTCATTCTGCCTCTGCCACGATGAGTCGAATTGGAAAGGGACCTGTTGTGAATGAAAACATCTTTTCTGCTTTCTCTTTTCAATCAGATAACTTATTTGCTTAGGCTAAGACTACTCCTGTGATTCCAACTTTAATTCGAACTAATAATAATTCTACTTAGAAAAAAAAAATAAATTGGAAGAAGCAAACAGCTTCATCTTTGAGAATTATATCAAATTGTTATGTTGAAGAGAGTCCAAGTCCAAAAAGATATTGAAAAAAAAATTTACTATTCTCAAACATTTGAAGTGCAAACTGCTACTTTTTCATATAATTTGCGTTGAAATTGTTGATAAAGTAAGATTAGAACAAGAAAGTCCTAAATCCTTGAGGACCATATGTCGTAAAAGACAGTAGTTCATGCGAAAATACATTTAGTGTGTGTGTTTAGCAAATCAATGGAGGTTTCAAAAAAGACGAATTAATTCATTAATCGAAATCATTATCCAAGCAACAGAGAACCATTTAAGACCGGCGAGACAAAGACGAGTCGATTCAGCTCAAAAACTCTGCAGTCACTAGTGGTCGGCATGCTAATTTTCATAAGCAAATTCTCGATTCCGGATATGAGACAAATCGGCCTTACCATTAGAGCTAAGTCTCAAACTTTACTCATTTTCAATTTCCTCTCACCACCATCAACCATGGCTTCAGAAATAAGGTGGCAGCTTCTTTTTGGATTGAGGCAAAACTATCAATAGTTTCCGTAGAAAAGAGCCGAATTTGGTAACAAAAGCACTGAAATTCGGCGTTCTTAGCAATGATTGGATATTAGACGAAGCTAACTCCTACTCCCAAATCAGATATGTAAAAAAAAAGCGTTTGCAGCGATTCTATTAATAAGAGCGCAAACTTTGATAGCCTAATTATTGTGTATTTAGCCTAATCATTATCAACGTAACGCATAAATTATCAGAAAAAGAAATGACAACAACAAACACCACTCTAGAAACAGAAAACTACCCAGAGCAGACCAAAGATGAGCCAATTAACCCTGAGGGCACCCCTGTTCGTGAGTCCCTCACCCAAAAAAGGGCAAAAAATGCGTCACAGCCCAGTTCTGCCTCGCAAAGATCAAAAAAGAAGTATAAGCGAAGAATGACCGGCAAAGGTAACTCTTACAAAGAAGAAAACAACGAAAGCGAGCTCAACGACGCCAGCTACGATGTGACCAACCTATCGATCAGCCTCATCACCACAAGAAGCAAAAAGAGCCAGAGATTGAGGACTTGCAAATCAATGGCCGTCGACAATACCGTTTCCAAGAAAAGAAATCCTTGGACAGCCCAAGAAGACGAAACTTTGTTGAAATTGGTCAAGCAGCATGGGAAAAGATGGTCTGTTATATCCAAGCACATGGGCACCAGAACAGGAAAACAGATCCGGGATAGATATCTGAATAAATTTGATCCATCGGTAACAGCAACCGGCGAATGGACGCCTCAAGAAGACGCGCTTTTCCTCAAATATTGGAAAAAGGTTGGGAATAGGTGGTCGGAAATAGCAAGACATATTGATGGGCGAACGGAGTCAATGGTGAAAAACCGTTACTACTCGCATTTCTCGAAGAAGCAGATCAAACCACGTGAGAAAAGAGCAAAACGCAAAGCAACAAAACAAGAAATGAGCTTCAGCGAGTCACACGAGATTGTACCGGAATCAAATGAAGCTATGGAAGTGCAGAAAGAGTCAGTGCTTGAAAATCATGAGTGGCTTCGTCCCGCGCTAGGACAGCCAGAGGAGCAAGATCCAATGCCTAATACTCGAACTTCAAAGCTGTTTACGCCGTTATTTGTTGGTGCCACTGACCAGAAAATTCCTGAGGAACGAGTAGAAGAAGAGCAGGACTCCAACGAACCCGTAGAGGATGAACTTCCTGACTTTTTCCACGAAGGGATGGTTCAAATGCCGATTGAATCGAAAAACCAATTCATGGTATGCAGCAATAGAAGCTCGGATTCAATGAATATGCTGGAGAGATTCTTAAGCGAAAAAATTGACCCGCAGAAAATCATTCAAAACTTAGAATTCTCTTGTGAAGGCCTTTACTTTGACCTACCAAACTTCCAAGCCAATAGCAAGCCTCTCGTACCTGCTAGAGAATATGAACAACGCCGATCTGGGATCGTTGCAGCTGAGGATCTTTTTGATTACCCCAAGCAAAACTGGCCGAGAGAAGGAGACGGAGACTTTAGCCTCCCATGGCCAGAAAAACATTTCGATAATGAGCATCAAAATGTTGAGAATCGTTCAATGTATAGTGTTGGGATCATGAAAAGGTTTGGGGAACACGAACTCCCTGAGAATGATGAGGTAAGTGTATCTCCGCGAGAAGAAATAATAGAATCGCCTAGTCATAAAGGAAAAAAGCTGGATATGATATCGAATTTTAACGATAAAGACTGGAGAGATTTCGTGGACCTGGACTTGTAATGAAGGTAATCTATTCAAGATTTAGGTACTATATATTTTTCCGTATATTTGAAAGAGTTTTTTGTTTGAATATCCCAGCATAAGTCCTCATAAAAAATCCTTATTCAATTGTATTGTTGAGCAAAACTTGATAATTTGTGTAATTTTTCATAAACTCGATATTCAACTAATTCAAGTATGAAATGAGAAATTTGGACTGATTTTCAAAAACGTCCTGTCATGAACCTCGAAAATCCTCTGGTTCCTGATAGAGTAGAGTAAATTCGCTGGAATTATGTTACAATTACTTCAAAGGTTTTACTTTATAAAGTAAGATTTGCTTAGAATGTCATATACACTCTACATTCGAGAAGATATATTTGAACTTATTTCAATGATTTTGAGAATACCAAAGATACCAATCAATCAAATCTGCTCAACGAGGAATCGCTTGATTTTCAACCACAAGCTCTCCTACGAAAAAAAATCAGTCTAACCAATTCTAATCTTAGAATTCTTTGTTGTAATTGTCCAAGCTATACATCTTTCTTCATCGAGAGAAAAAGTTCCTAAGCACATGTTTTTGACTTGATATGTCCCTAAAACAAACTGTAAAACAAACTGGATAATATGGAGAAGAATCTCATTAATAATTTTACGAGCTTGGAAATCGAAATTAAACAATTTTATTAGCACTTAAATCTGATACGGTAATCGATTATAATTAATTATTGTTTCTCAACCTCGAACCGGATCTGTTGCATACCTCAATTCTCCCTTCTGGAAAATGGGCGAGAGAGCAGTTTTCAATCCTCCAAGTCACCGTGAATAGCTGCTCTGAGGAATCCCTCTGATTAGACCCATCTTTCACATAATAATTCTTTCATTCTATTAACAGATCCAATTACTCTACACAAGTCTTCTTCTGCGCAAGGAACCTCTTTTCTCCAACAAATCTGAAGCCTAAAGAGTTCTAAAGAAATGTACTCATGCTAGTCTTATCGACTCCTAAATCGTCGAGCAAGTCTTTTGAAGCGCAGAGTCCCAAGAAATCGAAAGACGAACATGCATCAAAACACCAAAAGAATTCATATTCTTCACTTTTTCATTGACGATTTTCAATAAGAAAATTAGAAATCATACCAATCTTTGTAATCCTCCTTATGAAATTCGTAAAAACAACCTGAGATGATTAAGTTCAAACATGTAAAGGTATTTCCAAGTATATTAGTCACAAGAGATTGAACTATTATTAATGAAGCAAATGTTAAACAAAGATTGAGCGTTGCTTAGTGTTATAGCTTCGGGTCTTAGCTTATCATGCGACCAAATCATCATTTTCTTTCTGGATTAGCATTCATGAGTATTGTAGGATTTTGGGAATTGCTGAAATCACTGAATTTCTTAATGTTCCATTCGAAAAATTGTGAGTTAATGGTATTGTTTTTGATGAATCGTTATTCTAATCAAAATTCTCTTTTGACTCGCTCGATAAATTTTCGAAGGATTCACATGCCATGATAGAGATTATGAAATTTCAAGAAAAGTCACAGAGAAAGAGCCACTACATATTTCTGGGATGTGATGTCCTTTCGGAAATGCGTTTTTCAGAAGTAGTTTTTGACAGATAATAGACGTTTTCAAACTTTAGATATGGTTACTTCGTTTCTTGCAGATTTTCTTCCTCAAAGCATGCTTTTGAAGCAAATCATCCATGCACGTGAGAGCAGATCGAACTTTTTGGGTGTTTGAATTGTTGAATGGATTTCACAATCTAAGCAATTCTTTTGAAAAACAAAATAACGAAATTCTGCTGCAGAGAAAATTCAAAAGGCATCTACTGAAGCATACATACCTTTCTTTCAAATAGATCCACCTTCCTGCTGAATATTTTGTGATGAGGGCTTTTGATAATGTTCAAACTATTCCTCTTTTTTTGCAATATAATCTAATTTTTTAGTCGAAGATCCTGAATCAGGCGTCTCCCCCATCATCCAGAGTGACTGAGATAAAGGAGAGCAAATAATTCCAACTTCAAAGCAAAATTTTAGACTGATTGAATTCATCTCTCTGTAAATCGAAATATACATCTAACTGAAAATTGAGCAGAACTAAGCATTCAGATGAGTAAAATGAGCTTTGTGAATGAGCAGAAAAGTTGTAGAATCGTGCTAGTAAGTAATTGAAAATTGAACAGAATTCGAGTATTTAGATGAGTAAAATGAGTATTGTGAAATTAACAGAAAAGTTGTAGAATTATGCTATATATATATTCATATTTCGAATGTATTTCAGTAGTATAATTGTGTTGATGTAAAACGAATGGAAAAATCGATAGTAGACTCTTGATGGGAAGTAAAAACAGCAACTTTTGCGAATTTTCTTGAAAAAACTCATTGCTTTCATTATTATATTTAAGCTTTACAATCGTGTTTAATCGCTGCCATTTCAATGGAAAACAATACAGTCTCTCAAAATATGGTCTTTTTTTTTACTTTCGATTATACATGATTTTCTATGACAATCGTACACGTTTTCTCACCTAATTTCTTACTTATTTGTCTAAATAAGCATAAAACTGACTAATTTTCCAGATTTTCTATCCGAATTGTATTTTCTTTAGCACGACCTCTAAGCGCCAGAATTCCAACTCTACTCCTCTACGTCTTTGACTAGATAGCAAAACTTCTGCTCTTCGCTCTGGCGAATTTTTATATTGGCACATTTATGAAAACAAACGCGGATATGAAATCATCTATGATAAAAAAAAATCAAAAAAAGATTAATAGAATGAGCTTCAAATTTAGGAATCGAATGAGCTTCAATTTTAAGAATCAACAAAAATTCCGAATCAATAATCATGTACTTAAAGCTCATCAATCTTAATTAAATCAAAAAAAAAAATTATAAAAATTGCAAAATGGATATCTTTTTGAGATTCAAAGATAAAAAGCACGCTGAAGCATACTCTTGGGATATTGAACTCCAAATCCACAGAAGAATAGTTATGTCAGGGATTGCCTGTGCCATAACTACGTTCATTTATGGCATAATGTACCTTTTTATGCCAAGAGTGGGAAGCAGAACTTCACAGCTCCTGCTGGCAATAAGGCTTCTGCTTTTAGCTCTGCATCTCCTTGGGCTTCATTGGGTGAAAAAAAACATTCATCGATTGAAGCCGCAAGTGTCGAATCTATTAAATTTGCTAGATCTGGAAGGGTGCGCTTCCAATTTCGTAATATACCCCATATCTGGAAATATCACCGTTGATAATTTCAGTAAGCTGGGAGTATATGTCTGGGCTTGGTGCGCAGCCTTTTGCGCATTTTGTATCTATTTGGTTCTCTTTTCTTGGTGGGTGAAAGTGCTTAATATGTTGGCACAATTGGTGTTCTTCTTCTACTTTGTCATGGAGAAAGAGCCTATGTATGCTCCAATATTCACGTTTGCTCTGATTGGGATAACTAGCTTCGTATTTCTGTCATACTCGATGGAAATGTACAAGAAAATAGATTTTCTGGAAAAGAGGAAAATCGATGAGAATTATGAGGCTATCAAGCGTATCTTCGATGACATTTGCCAAGGAATTGTCATCGTGGATACGAAGTTTAGCACGATCTATGCGAATCGGACGGTTGAATTAATGTTCAATCGCCAATCTCCCCAGAAAGCTAACCACCAGTCTCCCAAGAAAGCTCTAGCGATAGAAGAGCTATTTGCTGAACTCGAAGTCAAAACGATCATTCCTGCCATGGTATCGCTTAGCCGTGAGGGAATATTGCCATCCCAAGAAAATATTCCGGTAATAAAATTTAAGTCAGCGCCAAGTTACAAAATTATCTTTTTTAATTAGAAATTCTTTTTGAATGGGATGCTTGGAAGAATTAAAGGCTCTCTGTTTCATCCTGAGACACCCGAGGCTGCGATCACAGCTGAAACATACTGGGGTGATCCAGACAACCTGAAGAACCAAAGACACTTTTCTATCAAATTTACCAATTCTCTCTTCATGGATAAGCAGGTAATTGTGATTAATATCACCGATACGACCGACAGAGACTCTCTCATTGCCGCTGAAGCAAGTAGTGAGTACAAAACTCGCATGATGTCTTCTGTGTCGCATGAGCTAAGAACTCCTCTAAATGGTAGTATAAACTTCATCGAGCAGGCTATCACCGAAAACGCAGTCCCAGCGACCGTGAAAGAGAAATTGCTCACTCCTGCTCTGAGAAGCAACCGACTGTTGCTTTCTCTTGTGAATGATATTCTCGATTTCTCACAAATGCATGCGGGAAAACTGAGACTTGTTTTCGAATCGAAGAGTATCGTAGAGACTGCCAAAGAATGCATAGAATTGCTCGAAATACAGGCTCAAAAGAAAAGAATCAAACTCCATTTACAAAATAATTTGGGAAAACTCGGAGACACCTTAATGACGGATCATAATCGACTAAAACAAGTGATTTTGAACTTGCTTAGTAATGCAGTCAAATTCACTTTCCAAGGAGGAGTCACACTCACTCTCGAGGAAACCGTCATGTCATGCCCTCAAATCTCATCGTCCTCATATGACGGCCCTATCACACGACTCAGAGGAGTGAAAGTTACCTGCAAAGACACTGGGATCGGAATTAGTTCAGAGAACCAGAAAAAACTTTTCCAAACCTTCGAGAAGTTGGATTTGGGAAAGCATGACTTGAAGATCAATGCTACTGGAGCAGGGTTAGGACTAGTGATTTCTAATAACATTGTTCAAAGACTGAGTCCAGATGATCTAACGGGAAAAGAAGCTGAAATCATCAGATTCAAGTCCAAAGAGAATGAAGGGTCCTCATTCTGGTTTAACGTATACGATCGAGATTCTAGATCTTCGATAAGTACCACTACGAAGAGTAACCTCCAGTCGATTCATGAAAATGGATCTTCGGCGACAATCTCATTTATCGATATGGGATTGGGATTCAAGAATACTGTGGAATTAATGAGAACCATGTCTATAAAGCAAAACACCCCAAGGACAGGATACAACGAATCACCTAGGACCACTAGGATACTTGCTACCTTAACTAATTCAGTGAATACTGATGATTGGCAATACTCACCAAGAAACTATTGCGAGTGCCCAAAGATATTGATAGTTGATGACGATCCATTTAATCTCACGGCTCTCGACCAAATACTCGCGAAGATTGACATCACATGCACATGGGCATTCAATGGCAAAGAGGCCCTCGAGAAAATTGAAGCTAGACAGCGAAATCGTTGTTGCTCGACTTGCCAACAATACAAAGTGGTGTTTCTAGATTGCCAAATGCCTGTCTTGGATGGTTTCGAGACGGCCAAATTATTGAAAAAAAAGGTTAAAAAAGGGGAGATTGATGACATAAAAGTCATTGCATGCACCGCGTTCGTTCAAAAGTCTGATGAAGTCAAAGCAAAAGAAGCTGGAATGAATGACTTTTGTACGAAACCGATAAACTTCATTGCTATAAAAGAAAAGCTGTCGAAAATCGGCTTTATATAATAATATTATTTGACTTTTCGTTAACTTATAATATACTATATTTCAAAAACCTAATATAATATTTTATAGTAATATTTCAAACCATTATAATAGCTAAACTTTTCTATAATTTGTTGGTGAGCTTGGTAACTATACCGAGCATACTTCATATTCGTATTTTCATTTCATATTGCTTTTTCATTAAGTTAAAAATTCATTTCAACACCATTATTCATAATAATATAGTCCTTTTGTATTGAGTTATTTATTTTTGTTGGTCTATTTCTCCCTTAGCCTTAACTATTTACAGTAATATTATGGTTCCTAGCACTCATTTAAGAAATTTTTGGAATAGTGAGGATCGTTTATTGAAATTCCGTTTGCAATAGGATTAGTACTACATTTTTTCTGAACCATTTAGTCAGCAGCTTCATCACAATATAAAAACTGCAAGCTCTCTTGTGCGATTTGCACATCTAAATTCGACTTATTGGTTCATCGATTCGGTCTACTCTGCACTTGTAAAGAATCACAGAAGTGTTACGAACCACTCTTAGAGAAGAAGAACTGATTCTATTCCCATGATTCAAGAATAGAGGCAATATCTCCAAAATTGGACAAAGACATGCTGAAGCACATCTCCAAAGATTGAATAGAACTTATCAATATACTAAATAGACCTTGCCCAATATGTGAAAATGTCACCGAAACACCTGCAGAAGCACAAACTCCTAATCTCGTAGAGTAGTGAATTATATACAAGAGTCAACAAGAAGGTCGCGAAAGAAAAATTGATAAAACAAGCTGAGAGAAGAGATTAATTTCCACACATAATAAAATTATCATTAATGTATTAAGTAAATTGAAAACGATTTATGTTGCTTGTTACATAAAATTCCTGTACCCCTTTATATTGAGACTGAGCAGTCAGTATCTACTGCATAGAAGTAAGACACTGCCTTATTACAAAAAAAAAAAACCATAAATTTCAAGTCTCTTCTTGGTTTAGCACTCTTCAAGGAAAAATAATTTTTTTGAGATTGGTAAGGTCCTAAATTGAGCTAAGAAAGTTGCACGCTTTTTTTTCAGGGTGTGGATTAATTAAATGGCAATAATTTCCTCAATTCTTTCTTAATGCGAATTAATATCTATCAATTTCCAATACAAAGATAGATAGTCAGAATTGACTTTATCTAACAAATTTTTCAAGAATTTCACAAGTAAAATAACACATTTCTGGTTATATCAGATATTAATTTCAGCATAGAAAATAAAAGGATATCTCGTATTTATTTGATGCAAAGCTCTACTGACATCTCATTACAACTCCAATTCACTACTCTTTGCCATGAATTTGCTCCCTCAGAAGTCCTAACTCCCCAGGAATTCAATCCTCCAAAGCTTTTTAATATTTCTAAAGACATCATCGCAAGAGTTTCGGCTCAAACGAATACATTGGGCATATGTCTCTTCAACGTGCCATCCCGAAAGCGAATTTATAAAAAGATTCTTCACAATCCTTCCCACTCTCTCCATCAAGGCGCTACCGATCCCATTATGATATCACTAGATAACAATCAACACATCCTTATCATTCGGACAAATACCACCGTATTTCTATTTTATTCTTTAAAATTGCAAGTTCTATTCGAGCTGAACGTCGAACATCCTCCAAATCCAGCTTTAGTTCCACTTTCCTTGTGCTATGCTGACCACAAGGTGATTACCTGGTTTAACAACGGAGATGAACTGACTTATTGGAAGCTATTTGAATCTAAGCCTTATGATAGCATCAAACTTCCTTTTTGTGTAATGGATTGCTATTCTCTGCTCCCGAATCGAAACCTCTTAATCCTTCAATTCAATGAAAGAACTAAGCTGCTCTTTGTTGACATTAAGAAGAATCAGGTCGTGAAAACTGCAAATATCTATGGAGACCGTTTACAGAAGATAATCAATACTGAAGATAGGGTTATGATTGCTTTTAACTCATATGATTGGAGCAATCCTTTTCTAAAGTTTAGCTGTCATTTATTAACTCCTGAACTGGAACTCAAAGATTTAGGGATGATAATAGTGTATGGTCACTCCTCACAAATGTTCGCGATTTGTGGGGGAAGCTACTTTTTCCAGAACGGTTCTGGAGGAAAATCTGTGGTGAAAGTGGGTACTGAGAAAAAAGTTTCTCAAAAAATTAGTTGGAAGTTGGATAAGTTGGATAAATTGTGGGAGTCTTCAGCTGAACTTAGGAATCAAGGAAAACATGCTTGCTTGTTCTCAAAAACAAATAAATTTTTTGTACTGAAGATCACAGAAATTAAATCTCTTGGAAATGCTTTCGAGTCCTTTGATTGGTGATAAGATAAGATTGATGCTAATAAATTAAAAATATGAGAATTCTATGAGAGCTTTATTGTGAAAACATACCAATTATCCGACTTTGTTTGTGTGCTGTTTTTCCTCTTAGTTCATCCTAGATCAAAAATGCATATCGAAATAACCCGTTACAACAGCTACTACTGAACCAAATTTCTGAAATAACTGATATAGATAGCTTGTTTTGTTGATATATATATAGAGCTGGTGAAGTATCAGAAGATTTCTTTATTCACCAGATAGAGATATTAGAAATATAAGCAAAACATATAAAACACACTCACTCTATTGAAATATTTGCATAAATAATAATATATGGAATCCAGTTTTTTGATAACTTTCGTTTGTACCCTCATCAGTGGAAGTTCAGATGATTTTTTGGATCTACTATTTATAGTGTGCCAATAAGATTGCAGAGCAATGTTTAGATTTGAACCGCTTGTTCGCATTCAAAAAGTTGTTGAAGATAAGTGGAAAGTTGAGTTCGGTTTGTGCTGATAAGCAAAATCAACTCACGTAGAGTTTTTTTAGATTTCAATATGCACTTTTAGATGATATTTCTAACTTGCTCGGTTGAATAGAATTTCAAAAAGTGCTTTCATCTTTGTTCTTCAAGAGCAGGCGATCGTACCGAACCGAGAACGCATTGACGTCTCTGTCCATCAAAAAAGTATTCCCGCAATGCTGGGTAAATCATGATATCGATCAGAAACAAGAACCAATTTCCGATAAGCAGTCCAGAAAATATGATTTGACTCCAGTTAGCAAAAGGTTGAGTTGTTTTCCCATTAGACATAGATTCTTCGTGGAATGATATGCTGTTAACGTAATTATAGTTTTGACCGCAATTATTTATCTACGTTTAAATAAGAAACCAATTGTCAGCTGTACAAGGGCCTAATTAGAAGCATCATTCTCTTCAAAATGGAGATGTAAATCACTTTTGCAAAAATTTACTTAAAGGCAACTGTATCTGATAGTTCCTATTTATTGAAAGGATGATTTATAGATTCAAAAGTTAATTTTGTTTCTTCTTGAATCGTCTATAAGAAAGTTGTAATTTATCTGAGAAGATCAGCTTCTGAAAGAGAAGGAGTTGATAAAGCGAACTTCTGTAGATAAATTATAACTCTTTCTTCAGGACTGAACAAGCAACTTCGCTGAGCGTTCTTAAGAATATAAAATAATGTAAAATAATAGCACTTAAAAAGTTATGTAGTTTGTGTTTTGGAAGCAAACACCGGAAAATCCAGAGCTTATAAAAAGCCCTGAAAACTTTCAAAGCCCATATTTGACTCCAAATTTTGTTGAATTATCTGTAGATTTTCACAAATTATTCATTATTATTTTATTTTTTCCCAAAGTCATCTGAAAAGAGACATGAAACGAGCGTGTGTATGGATATATATATATTACAATAAAAAGAAAGAAAAAATAAAACCAAAAAAAAACAAAACAGCATGAACTGCTTTTACTTCCAAGGTCAATATGTTTGTTTCTAAACTTATTTCAGTTGCTACATTAGAATAACGAATACTTGGAGGTTGATATAGAGAGAGATATTTCAGAACTATTTAAATATTATACAACTAGCAACTTCAAAAGTATTACTAGTATATCAGAATCAAATTTGGCAAGTGATTTTCTAGGTTGAGTAGTGAAATAATACTGAGAAAACTTCAAGCAGCCAACTGCCTCTTAAATTACCATCTCTGCAAAGTAGGAATACTATTTTGAGGATACATTAGATGAACTCTGTGTACCAAAAACTCCACAATACAACAAAAACGAAATTTGGTATTAGAGTTAGGGTTTTTCTTGTACAAATAACCAGAATCACGCTTATATAAACGAGTTATTAGAAGAAGTCTTTAAATTCTCTAAGTAGTTCCTCATACATGGGAGTATATACCAATAATTCGAGAAGAATCTGCCTGAGATGCTATTGTCACCTCTTTTACGGTCACTGAATATCAAATTTTGAGGAAAAAGCTTGAAAAGAGGTGAGCTAGGCTTCAAAAATTTTTTCTAGGCTGTATGAAAAGCTTTCGCTGGCAGGCTACATTTTTCTAGCCTGCTCAACTCAAGTAATTAATGAGACTTCGAACAGTGAATTAATAATTTAAGATTAACACGATTAAAATTTATTCACGCCTCAAAACAAGGTAGTCAACAGAAAACAAGAAAATGTTTCTAACAAACCATTCTATTATTCCTCCCAAGACCAAGCTCCTTTATACAGATCTCAAGCCCACACTCATAGCAGACACATCGACGTACAAGGTGTTCAATGCCAAAAATAAGGCTTCAGAAGAATGGCATTCAGTCAGAGTCCTTGACTGCACAAAGAATATGTGAAAGCCGACGGCGATCGCGCAGCAACTCTCTTTGTTCAAGAGCTGCTTCAGCTTCAATGTCGCTACCCAGGCTCTGTCTTCACAAATACGTTTGAGATAAGCGAAAATGGTCATCAAATGGCTTGTGCAACTCTCTCTTATCTTCCATTAAGTTGCCAGATGAATGGAACTGAAGATATTATCAATCCCAAAGATCTCAAAACCATTGAAAAGTTGGTCAGTGATGTTCTCTCTGATGTGGGGTTTCTTTGGAAAGATCTGGAAGCAAGAAACATTGTTGCCGCATTATGCCCAGAAAATATTGCTTTTATCAAAGACAAAGGCAGATTCTTCTTGGGAAATTGGGCGAGAATTTATGAACAACCCCCATCAAAAGCGAATGATTTATCGGTGACCGTGCCCTATGACCCTGAAGCATCAAAGAACAAGAAACCAACCCCTGAGGAGTTGGCGGATGAAATTAAAGCGTTAGGCCTTGCAATACTAAAGTTAAACAAAGTGAATGATACACAACTTCAAAGTTTAATTGCAATTCCGATTGTCCAAAATGCTGTTTATGATGCATCAATCAAATTGAACCTTAAAGAAGGTTTTCTTGATTCTAAGAAATTACAAAGCTTGATTGAGAATTTGATAAATTCAAAATTACCCAATACAATCGAAGAGGAATCAAAGCTACTCGCCTGGTCCTCGTACCAGGATAATAATATTATGATTTTCGGGCGCGAAACGAAGCAAGAATTTGCAAAATTTGAGGGGGTAAAACTCGATAAGAAGAGTAATAGTATTCTTTGAAATTATGTTATTTATCTCAAATATTATGACTATCCACTTAGAAGACAGCGGGAGTTGGACTCATGTGAAAGAAATTCCAAACACGAGACTCTTAGTATCTGTTCACCACTGCTGGGATACATCTGCCAAACTAAAAGTATTTGATGTTTCACGGAAAGGGCAAAGAAAGAGCATATTTTTGTCTGAAGAAGTTCTCGGCGGTAGAAATCATCTCTAATAATATGTTCTCATAATTATATCCTCTCTTCTAGTTACTGGTTACGGAGATGTGACCTATAACCCACGAAGAAGCATTCTTGGTGCATTATGTGTTGGAGGGAAGATCGCTTATCAGCAGTACAATTTTGACATATGGGAGTCTGATGACATTGTCAAATTAAATTGAAATTCGAAATGGCACACCGAGTACAGCAAGTTCACAGGTGATTACTATAAATAACCTCATTAAAACACCCTTCCAACAAGAAACTCTCTCTCTCTTTTTTTGAGCTAAAGGGTTTAATTAGGGGCATTTTTCATGATCAATTTAACAAAATGCTCAAAGTTGGTAATTCATTTGTAGAGATGCTATTGCACATTAAGCGATTGAAAAAAGGAATTGCAGGGAATTGAAAGTGACGTGAATTTTGATTTGTATGATTTAATTGAAGTCGACGTCAGCGTAGGTGAGAAGATCAAGATCTCAATGAACCATACAAACATCTACTTTATGTTCAATCATAAGTGTCACACTTCTGAGATGATTCAAGTGTTGACCAGAGGATTTCCACTCCCAGGAAATAGTTGATTAAGTCAGTGCCTATTATCAGAGATCGGCACCGACAAGTATAGCTTCCATATGAATTTGAAGATGAGTAAAAAGGAAGGTAAGCAAAATCTCTAATTTTCAACATCTTCATTTACTTCTCTCGTGACCAGATGTATCTGTTCACCTTCTAATATTAATAGTTATGACAACATTAAAACTTTGGTATTTTTCTAATTTACTTTTTAGATCCTTTTGGACGTTGCAGGTGGAGCTCAAATACTGACGGACCCTTGCTATTCGTCAAGTATGATGAGTCTAAACTCAATATCCTAGATGTCAAGGAGAAAACCCTTGTTTTGAAGAAACCATTTCAACTAGAATCAAAAGGTAAATGCAGCTAATCTTTTTTTTTTTATTCATTTCCAGTGTCTTAACTGGAATTACGATTAAATTTCCAAGAAATACAAGAGATCGTGTTGTCTCTTTCAATGGGAAAAAGGACTGTCTATTAATATTTTGTCTTATAACTGCTTCTTCTTTGATTTGTCATTCGTTTCTGTTAGGCTTCACTCTCTGGATTGATGTTTGTCCTTCCAATGGCAATCTTGTGGCTTCGGTTGGTCAAGACAAAAAAGCGAAGATATTCGATAAACGAGAATCAAGGGTTGTTCAAACATTCGATGGCATCCATACAGGTAATATTTTCAAGTTGTTTAATAAGACTATTTTTCACCTTTAAATTAATTTTTTCTAGATTGGATCAATTGTGTGAGATGGAGTCCATGCGGCGACTATCTTGCAACCGCTTCATGTGATAGAAAAGTAGCACTATTGGACTACAAGACTGGAAAAAGGCTTTATATTGGAGAGACAGATGACAGTAAAGTTTAATTGCTAATCAATAATAACTATTCTTATCATTCTTAGAATACGCTAAGTCCGTCTGCTTCATTTGAGAAAGAATCAAAGTTAATTATCAGGTCAACGGAGGGCCATAAAGAAATATTGAGAGAACAAATATTGTGATGACAATTCGTTTATGAGATTATTACTGCGAGCATATCCTATTCTCATATACATGTCTGAGTTTCAACTTGCACTCTTCCACTCTATCAGAAAACAAAATTATTAGTTAAGGAAACTGAAAACTCTAACCAGAAAACATAAGAATGGCCTCTTCAAATTTTTCTCGGTTTATTAGTCGCAAAACAGTGGACTTGTACTCAAATCATAAAGAACACTAAGGAAAAACGACTCTCAATCAATTGACAATAAATTCATAATAACCACAGAAGAAGCAGAATAAACTTAGAGAAGCGAATATTTTCTTGTAATTGTAGCAGAGACCAGAACTGGCAGCTTCATTATGAAAATGAAACCATAACTGCAGCAATTGAAAATTATTTCAATCTAACGATGAAAGCTGCTCCAACTCCTAAGAACGAGCAACCGCTCACAATACTAATATTCCTATCTCATCTGATACTTACCCGATAGAGACAAATTGGGAAAATATGGTAGCAATTAAGCTGGCTTTCCTGTAATCAGGGAAGTCCCTTAGATAAGATCAAAAATTTATACGCTATTATTGCTTTTTCAAGTTGATTCTGCTTGTTTCTTAATAATTTTTCGCCTAGATCATATTTGCTTGATGTACTTTCTTAAAATTAAATAATTTATAAATATTATCAACAATATCTAATTAGACCTCCCTTTTTAGGTTAGACTTTTGCCCTTGCCATTTATCATTCCTAACAGTGAAACTATCATTTGATAATTCACTTTTTCAACTTGACTTTAGCCATTAGGAGAACAAATTTTGCGAAATTTTGAACAATTTATTTTATTCTCAATCTCACTTTTAACAGTATTCTGCTTTCATAAAGTTACATTTGACATTCGTTTTGCTTCAGAGAAAATAAGGAGATTTGAAGTGATTTAGATAAGTTCTTATAAGTTATCGAAAAATTAGTGGCAAAAACTCAAAACATGCCCAACGAAAATATCATCCTCTTATTTTTCGACAGTCATTCTGGCAATATATTCTTTATAATATATGCGGCCTCAGAACTTTCAAACATCAGATTAACTCTTTCTGTGAAATTTAATATCCAAGTTTAGCTATTCTCTCATATATTTTATTGTTTACCTAATGAATTTTCATAAATCATGAATAGTTGAAGTTTAGTTTTATGAGAAAGGAATTATATCAAAATATTTCTGACATACATTCACCGAGCAGCAATTACTATGATCTTCTTTCTTCTTTGACTACTAGAATTAGTTAACCTTTACGAAGGCTTCATTGTATATTTACTTCTCAGAAGATAATGCAACAACTGCTCTTTTTTCCGCTCTTTGGGTTAAAAATCTCTCGAAACCGCTTTATCATTAGGAATAGATTCAATTTTCAATGGAACTTCTTCCTTTATTTTTTCTTTGATAGCATACTTTTGTTTGATTAACTCTCTATATCTGGCAATATTCTTTTCCAAGAATAGCTCAGAAAATTCATTTGCAGCATTTCTAGCAAGCGTCAATGTGGGCTTCAGTTCTTCTTCAATTTCGTCCGTCTCCTCACCCTTACTATCGTTTTCTTTTTCCTCTTCGGCAGACTCTTTGGAGTTCTTCTCACCCTTCGTGACAAGCTGCTTAAGAAGGATCTTGTTTCGCTTAGATGCTTTGACTTGTTCTAATTTAGCATGAAGTGCTGAGAGGGGAGTTTCATTAGTGCTGAAAATCTTGTCACAATACCAAGCTCCATTTCTTTCCACCCAAATCCTCGCGGTTCCATCTACTGAGGTAGAAGTCAGATACTTCCCGTCGCTAGAAAAACACACGATAACACGTTCCCGAAGATAACCCCTCAGAGTCGCAATACATTCGAAGGTTTGCAGGTTCCAAATTTTTGCGGTTTTATCTGCTGAGCCTGATGCCAGGTACTTACCATCAGGAGAAAAGCTCACACTTTGTACATAATGCCCGTGACCTTTCAGAGTTGCAAGGCATTTAGAGGTTTCCACTTCCCAAATCTTCACGGTACTATCTTGTGAACCTGATGCGACGAGCTTCCCGTCAGGAGAAAAGCTCACGGATTGAATTTCTAAGGGATGACCTTTCAAAGTTGCAATACATCTAGAGGTCTGCACTTCCCAAATCTTCACGATTGCATCTTCATCACCTGCTGCCACAAACTTTCCGTCGAGAGAAAAGCTCAAACACCATACATCGGCCTCGTGCCCTTCAAAGGTTGCAAAGCATTTTCCGGTTTCCGCCTCCCAGATCTTCACTTTGGATCCCTCCGAGTCTGCGATATACTTTCCATCCCAGGAAAAGACTATCTCCGATATATCTTTTTTGTGACCTGTAAGGGCTGCAAGGAGTTTGGAGGTCTGAACGTCCCAAATCTTCACTATTTTATCTTCTATTCCTCTTGTTACAATGAGCTTTCCATCTTTGGAAAGGCACTCAATGTTCTCTCCGGAGAGACACTCAAGAGTTGCTAAACATTTTGAGGTTTGTACGTCCCAGATCTTCACAGACTTATTAGCTTTGCCTGCGACATACTTCCCATCGCTAGACAAATGAAAGCCGTAGCCGCAAAGAGGTGCAAGACATTTGGAGGTTTGAACTTCCCAGATCTTCGCGGTTCCATCTTCATGCCCTGCTGATACGATATACTTCCCATCGCCCGAAAAGCTGAGGCTTGAAACATGTCCTCTTCCCGCCTGAAGACTTACAAGGCATTTGGAGGTTTGAGCGTCCCAGAGCTTCACTGTCCCAAACTCCCCTGATGCAAGATACTTTCCATTAGGGGAAATACTCACGATTTTAAACAAGGAATTAGCTGCAGCGAATTTAGCTTGAGTATCCCAGAGCTTCACTGTATCATATAACCCTCCTGGGATGGCATCTGGAGAAAAGCCCACACTAAGCGCCCTATCTTTATGGCCTCCAAGCGTTTTAAGACATTTGATCGAGGACATTTTCCAAATTTTCACTGTTTTATCAAAAGAGCTTGATGCAATGTGCTTTCCGTCAGGAGAGAAACTCACACTAAATACTGAGGCACTATGACCTACCAGATTCGCAATACATTTAGAGGTCTGCATTTTCCAGATCTTCACTGTTTTATCGGATGAACATGAAGCAACAAGCTTTCCGTCAAGAGAAAAGCACACACTTGTCACTTCATCATTGTGACCGTATAGGGTTTTAAGACATTTGAAGGAGAACATTCCCCAAATTTTTATTGTCTTATCACGTGAACCTGACGCAACATATTTCTCATCAGGAGAGAAACACACATATACTATTACTTCTGTGTGACCTTCCAATGCTGCAATACATTTGGAATTCTCTACGTCCCAAATCCTCACTGTTTTGTCATATGATCCTGATGCAATGTATTTCCCATTGCGAGAAAAACTCACGTACTTCACATATGCAAAATGTTGAAGGTCAGGAAGAACGCCGAACTTCGCAGCCTTGAGTTTAGTTTTTACAAACTTTGCATCATCTGCTTGGATATTTCCTAAATTGGCATAGCTTAAATCAGCTCCTGAAAAATCAGCCCCTGAAAAGATACCATTCTTTATATTGGCACCACGGATATTAACATTGCTTAAATCTTGGCAAGTGAAAGAATAATGAGCAGCAACAAGGATGGTAATGCTATTGGCAGCATATATTGCTGCACTCTCACTTTTATCGCTCTTGGTTAAATCAATAGCCTTTCTCAGGTGTTGTGTCAATACTAAATCGTGTCTTGCTGCGTCTGAAATGAATTTTACCAATTCGACCTCAGCCACGATGCTTTTATTCGATAAGATTTTACTGTTGCCGCTAGTACTTCTCATCTCATCTTGAATAGCTTCTAGTAAATAGCTGTATTTGATTGTGTCATGAATGAATCCGATCTTAACCTCTTGACTCTTCTTCAGGCTTTTTTGGGATTTGCTGTCATATTTTGTTTCGATTTTCAATGGTAATAATGTTAAGAGAAACGCCAGAGTTTGTTTTTTGAAATAAATAGCACTGTCATACTCCAATGCTTGAAATAGAGGAGCTGTTTGATCGAGTCTGAATGTGTCTTGTAAATGCAGCTGTACTGCTATATATTTACCAAGCTCTCTTAATGCAGTATTCAATGGGTCACCTGAATCTTTTTCTTCTTGTTGGTCTTTCTTGTTAATGATAAATGCAGCTATTTTACGAAGCTGGGATTTTTGGTCTTCATTATATTTCTTTAATTCTCTTTCTTGATAATAGCTGACATATTTCTGAAAGATCTCTTGCTTGGTGACACAATTTCTAGCATCTTTACATTCTTCCTCTTTCAATTCAGATACCACCTCTAAGATGATGTAGAACATGAATCCTGTAGTTATCATTTCTTTTAATTGCAATGCTTCAATCTTTTTTTGAGTCTTCTCGGCAAAAGCATCATCTTTTGATTTGTACTTCGCATAGATGCTTATCATCTCTTTCAAGCTAGAAAGTTTCCTATAATCAATAGGAGCAATGTAAACAGTCAACAGCTTGTGAAATGCATTGATTTGCGGAGTAAACCACTTGTAATTGCTTTCGCTAGCAAGATACTCAGTGCGACAGCTAATAATGAATTTGACTTTATTGGTCGTGGCTTGTTCTTCATGTGGACATAAGTCTTTCATATATTCTTGGGTTAAGGTTTCATGGCCCCCACCATCATGCTCTAGTCCTTCGTCGAAGCTGTCAATATAGAGGTGAACTCCTTTTCTTCCGAGGTCTTGGAATGTTATATGAGTGCCAAGGACTCGATTCATCGAGTCGATGATCGTTTTCAATTCTATGCCATTAGCCAAATTAAAATAAATTGGGAGCGGCTGACCAGTATTCCAGTTTCGAACGGCTTCAATAAATTTGAGTTGGAGTGCAATCGACTTTCCTGATCCTGCTGCACCAAAGACGACCATAACTTGATGTTTCTTTTGGTCAGGTAAGAAAAAGTTATCGATTTTTTCGAAGAGATCTTTGGTATCTAGGTTGTTATATTTCTCAGGGTCCTGGGAAGCAATACTTTGGTTAATATAAAGCTGCTTTGTTTCAAGAATATCTTCATTCAAACTGATAGAGGAGCGGTTGTTCTCGATCCTCTCTTGAACTTTGGCGATGTAGTGTCTGAAAACTACATCTTCCTTATAACTATCTTCACCCATCTTTTCTAGAGTGTCAATAGCTTCTTGAATCGTAATCCTTCGATCCGGTTCTTTTTGTGTTAGCTTTTCAATCAAGGCTTGTAATTCTTTCGTATTGCTGTAGTCACTATTTTGAACTACCTCTTTCAACAATTGGCCACAGGTGTAGGCAAGAGCTTTTGGTCCATTAATAATGTTATGTCCTGAATCACCCATTTCAGGAGCTCGATATTTTGGAGTAGTTTGAAACGAATATCTGCTCTTTTCAAAGCTTTCAGCAGCTGAGTCGATCTTAATTGTACCTCCAAATGTGGCTTTTAGTATGTTGGTATCATATAATGTATTATCGGGTTTCAAATCAGTGAAGGCAATATTTTCTTTGAAAAGCGAGAGAGTAGATCGCAGCACCTCAAGTAGATAAGGTTTCTGATAGATCCATTTCTGATATTTTGTGTCTTCAAAAATTCTAGTTGCGGTATTTTGAGGGAATATCTCCATCATCAAGTACCCTTTCCTATGATCTGTTTCGCTTTTATAGGCCAATTGACTTGATACAATAGCCAAATCAAAGATTTGAGGAGCATATATTTTGTCTGCTATACTACTGGCAAAATAATCTCCAATAGTTGCCTCTGTTGCTTGTTGAAGAGAACTATACATCATTCCTCCGTTGGATGATAATATTGTAAAGTTTCGTGTTTTCTTGATGCAAATCACATCTCCAGGACTGGTTCCATTATGATTGAAGAGACTTACAGCAAATTTGACTGATCCAAATCCACCTTTGCCAATGATCACCTTTTCACCATAAAGTTCTTGCTTTTTCTTCTCTTCTTGCTCAGCTCTCTCGTCTTTTGCTTTTTGCTTCGATATCTTGTCCTTTAGAAAGTTTCTTGTTACTATATTCTCAGTTATCATGTCTTCCTGCTGATCTTTGGTAAGTCTATTCAGAAGCAGATAGAATCCTCCG
>ENA-UOTX01000427-UOTX01000427.1-compost-metagenome-genome-assembly--contig:-NODE-427-length-45664-cov-11.246496_pt1 | contig 45664 bp, 35 predicted proteins | sample MGYA00238143_ERZ746982 | MGnify/ENA primary metagenome ERZ746982 (study PRJEB28758, sample SAMN06268862) | compost metagenome | isolation source: single cell | place: USA: California, Emeryville, Joint... | reverse complement strand
CCAAACCCCCAAACCCCCAAACCCCCAAAACCCCAAAACCCCAAAACCCCAAATCACAAGTATTTCCAATCATATCAATGGATTGGGTGAATTTAACCCTCAAAACCAAATGAACTATTACTTAATTAACTCACATCAATATAATTCAATACTTGTTGTTTTTGAGGAGCAGGAAATAATCTCAAAAAGATTCATTCAATGCAGCCCGTGCTGATCCACTCTGTTGATAATTTTCAAATATTATATGATACTTCAATCTATCTAAAATCAATTTTGCTTGGATTGCTTGTTTTTCGAAGATATCTCAATTTACATGTCTTTAACTTAACATCAGAAGTAAGCGACAGCAAAAATCAGCATTCATAAAGCTGCTCATAGCTCAAATATCAATGCCAAATAAACAATCCCACATAGCTTGAATCCAATTCGTTTTGGTTTTCTGCCTTATATTTTTACTTCACCCTTATATTTTTACTTCACCCATCTCCTAACTCTTCACCTCCTGTTTCTCTTCTTTAGCTCTCCTCTTCTCTTTTTTAATTTTCCTCCACTTTTCTTTCAGTTGCCTCTTCTCTTCCTTGTACTGCTCTCTCTCTTCTTTCGTCAACACCGACTTATCCTGACTGCTACGTCGACTACTGTGTCTGCTGCTATGTTTACTACCCCTAATTATATTACTTAGCTCTAGAGCATTAAGAAAATAATAGTAAATAACCCAGAGCAACGTTCAAAAATCATTGATTATTTGTTACTTTCTTTTCTTCTCACAATCTGACCTTGACGAGGACCTACTTTTTCGCCCTTTGTGATGCTTATGCTTTTTCGAATCTCTAACTCATAATCAGCTACAAACTCTTAACACACAACAATATTTACCTCGAGGACGAACGCGAAGACGAGCGTGATGGTGAGCTGCTTACAGATCCACTCGATTCGCTCTGGCTTGTTACGGAAGAGGTTTCTGGATCATTCATCTGCTTTCTCTTATTCTTTTTCTGATAATAATCCAATATTTTTTATTTGGCGATTACGATATTTGATTTCTCAACACACTACGCAAATTAAGTTGTATTCAGTAATTCTTCAGCAATAAGCAACGAGTCTTTTCAATCATCATCACTTATAGAAATATACACACATTATGTAGAACGCTCCAATCTTATACACTCGCTACACAAAGCAGATTACCAACCTACTGAGCCTCTTTGGTTTCCTCAGCGCCATTTTCTTGTTTTCCGTTCGCCTTAGACTCTTCAGGAGAATCCTTTTTCTTCTCATTTTCAGGGCTCTTTCTCTTCTCATTTTCAGGACTCTTTCTCTTCTCATCAGGAGAACCCTTTCTCTTCTCCTTTGATCTGTCTCTGCTGCGGCTTCTGGAGCGACTATCGCTTTTGCTCGCGCTAAATCAAATGAATTAGCACAGGGAAACATTAATTTTCACAGTTACCTGCGTTTTCTTCTGGAGCTTTCAGATCTCGATCTGCTGCTACTGCTAGATGGAGATCTCGCCTTCTTGGTTTTCTTTGATTTTTTGTGTTTTCTTGATCTATATTAAACCAATAAAGGAAGCTAATAGCACGGATTGATTACTTTGATCTTGATCTGGAAGAAGAATAAGAGCTTCTGCTTGACGAGCGGCTAGATTCAGGGCAATAGCGCTTGATGTGGTCGTAAGAGCCGCAGTTATAGCACTTTTTGCCTCTTTTCTTCGATCTATTAACATCATTATCATTAGCTGACCATAATAGGCAAAACTTACCCTCTTTCAGGTGTCTTACGACATTCGTTAGCCCTTTGTTATCAATTATTAAGTTAGATACATGACAGCGAAAGGAAGTAATAAAAAAAAAACAAACAATGGGTAAACAAGAAGAATATAAACCATAAAAAGGCTTGGTCACTCTGCGCCCATTGAACCGCCACATTCGTCTGAGTTGCCTCTTTGGAAATGAAACAATATATCTGGATTCTGCTCAACAACAGGAGGGAATAGCCTGATAGCCATGGAAATCTGTGCATCAGGGTGACTGGGATCAATACCGCTTGGTTTCTCATGCTATTTCCGCGTTTTGACTCAATGCAGGAAATCTCAAATGGACCTCTTTATGGACTCTATGAAAAACAGACTCCTATGCATGGACTCTCACTAACCTGATGTCAAACCCCCAATTCTTGTATTGATAGAATATCAGTTGAACGAATTTTTGAAAAGATAATAAAATAGGATCTGAGTGCAGAAAAGATATTATACAAAGTAAGGAGCTCATGCAGGTAACATCCGGAGTCTGAGAGGCACAGGCAAGGATAGGAGTAGCGACGATTTGGGTCGTGTTAGCGGTGATTTTTGGTGATTGGTGGCAGATGTCCATTGGGAATTGGCTCGGCATGGTATTGATAAAGGCAGAAGGGAAAAACAAAGAAAACAAAGGAAAATAATGCTTACCAATGGCCTTTTTCTCCGCAGTTATAGCAGACATCATCCTCTTGAGGTCCAGTACCTCCTCTTGAACGTTTTTCTTTCGCGTACTCGACGATGAGTTTCTCACCTTCGAATCTTTTGCCGTCCATATCTTCAACAGCAGCTTCAGCGCCGTCAGAATCTTCAAAGTCCTAAGTGCCATAATTATCATTAGTTAAATCCAATAGAGGGAAAACTGGATCTTACAATGAACGCGTATCCGTTCTTGACATCAACGTCCCTTATTTTCCCGCATTTCCTGAAGAAGTCACGAAGGTCGTCAGGATGGGTGCGACGGGAGATATTTGAGATGTAAACTTGAGTTTTTCTTGGCATTTTAGAAATTATTCGAATAGCTCAATTTTTGAATGACTTATAAGCCGCGAAGGAAAAAATCCTACTTTAATAATTCGATTGCCTATTCGCCAATGCTAATAGCTCTCGGGCATTTGATTCTAATAAGCTTCATACAAGCGACGCATTTCACAAAGAGTTCAAAATCAGATGCTGTATGATCAAGATTTTGCTATGTGGCAATGGCAATGGCAATGGACAGGTTATTTCTTTAAGTTATATATATATTTCTCCACAAACGAGCTGCCGAGTAGGCCTATACTGATGAAGAAATAATAATAAACGGGGATTAAAAGATAAAAATAAATGGTTTAGCGAATTCTCAAGCAAAATTGATAATAAGCAACTCTAAATACAAAATTTCTGTTATTGCTTCAATTCAAAATAGGTATTAGTGGGCGGATGGTAATAGCAGTTCAACACAGGGTCATAAACAACGTTAAGTGTATCTTGGTTGCCCTCGTCTCCATCGGAGTGATACTCTTCGAATTCGTGGCCTTCGTATTCATCCAGCCCGTCCAAGATCGCGGAGTCTTTTGCTGTTTGTTGTAGGTGTAAATTTGCCATTGGCTCCGGCGCCTCCTCATCACTGAGCCCGAGATCATTAGAACTGTGAGAAGCTTTGTCTCTGAGGTCCAGGACTTTCTCTTGAGGCTGCGCCTGCCTTGTGAAAGGTTTCAAAGACTGCTGGACCCAAGTATTTGCCTGGAAATCATTGCTTTCTTTTAGTTTCTCAACCGGTGGCTTTGACGTACGAATAGCCTCTAGACTGTCTTCCAGTTCGTCATGATCGCTTTCTTCTTCCTGCTGATGCGTCGGTAGTTGTTTGCGCAGTTCCTCTGACAGTTTCATTGCTACCTTCGACAATTTAAGTCCTTCTTTCGACTGTTTTATGACGGAATCCCCTCCAATTTGTGGTTCAAGCTTCCCTTCTAAATCGCCGCTGTACCTGGCTGGTATATTTGCAATAGAGTTTTTTATGTCAGAAATCGCAAGCCTTTCGCTCTTTAAATTAATCGAGGAGGTTATCTTCGTCTCACTCTTCACGATAGGCGGGTCCTCCATCGCCTCAAGCTCCTCCATCATGCCTTTGTACTCCTCCTCGTATTTTCGCATTGAATTCAGCGGATTGAACCCACCATCGTTTTTCACGTCGCTGAAACCGACTGAACTTTTCTTTGGACTTAAAGAAACGTCTGCTATGTTATTTTCAGAGGTCAAAGGGTTCTCCCGCCTGTTTGGTGATTCAGCTGCGCTGTTTATTTTAAAAAGTGAAGAAGGATTCTTTTCAAATTTCGACTCCTCTTGTCCTTTTATTTCTTCCTCATGGATCGAATACCGCAGATTCGGCTTAGACACGCTTTGGTTGAAATCACCTTTCGATCTCGTATGCTCAACTGCCCACGGATTCAACGAGCTCTTGCTTCGGTCTCCGCTTAAGTAGCTCTCGTAGGTTTTATTCTGCTCAGCTGGCTTTTTCCTAGGGGATTCAGTGAATTGGCTCTTTGGAGACAGCTGTCCCGCCATCTTTTTCCCTTGGAGACCCAGATCGATCTGGCCTTGTCTTGGAGAAGGACTTCTCTCCTCCTTTTGAGACTTTATCCTTTGAATCCCCGACCGCGGTCTCAGCTGCTTCTGTTCAGGAGCTCCCCCAGTCGCGTTTTCTTTATTTGCGGTTTTTCGCTTCCCTCCTTCAGCAGTGCGAGGAACCGCGCCGATTTCAATAGGTTTTTTAATCTCAGGTCTTGGCTCTTGTCTCGTCATGGCTCTGGCCTTCGATTTTAGAGCGTTTGATGGCGAAACCACGGCATCTGTGACAAGGCTTTTTATTTGAACCGCCTTACCGAGGTTATGTTCAGGACTGGAAATTCCTCCAACTAAATCTATTGCACGGGCCAAATCTTCTGGTGCCATTACGGTTTGCTTCTCGATGCCTTCAAGGGATAAGCATTGGTTGTAATAGGTCACGCCTGGAGGGAAATTCTGGGTTTTAGGGACCATTATTCTATGAAATTTGAGTATTGCTTTTAAATAATAGATTATTATACGCTTCGGGGTTGCTGATAGGCTCGTCCTGGCCGTCAGGGTCGTACTCGAGGAGCGGCGACTTCATCGTGAAAATTTTACGGAGTTTGTAGCCTCCAGACAAGACAAAGCTATCTATCGACCGAAACGTTTGCCCTATATGAATCGGTTGAGAAAAATGCGATGTTTTAGTGGAAATTGCCTTTGAACAGCTTGAAAAAGCTCAAAATGTCAAAACTCAGATTCAGCCAAACGCCTCTTTTCACGCAATCGACTGGAATTTTGGAATGAAAGTAGTTCTTATCGATCGTCTTGACGCTCGAGGTGAAATGCAGTCTCCGTTTATTCTATATTCGATTAACCCATATCGTCAGAAATGTCCTAATCATACTTTATTCGTGTCCGAGACCGTGATTTCAATGCCAAAAGGGACGCCAATAGGAATCAGTATCTGTAACACAAGAAAATGCTGCACGAGAGCGAGTTCTTGTTTCTCTTCTTTCGGAAATTGCAGTTTTGCTCTCGAGTTGCCCAGTACCTCGACAAGATACCCTGAAAAAATGCATGGTATTAGCACCGAGGACAGACGTTGGTCCTACCTTTCATAGCCTTATCGTACTCTCTGCTGAATCCTTGGGGATTGAGGACTTTATATAGATTTTGGTAGAATTTGTCCTTTTCCTTATTTACTATCAAATGGAAGTGAAGCTAAGAGTGGGTGTTGGCTGCTACCTTTCGCGTCGAAGATCTCGAGATAAGCGCCGCTTTGGAAAGCGTGTTGGAACATCAGATATTACTACTGTAGCTGTATTTGTCAAAATTAATACTTTTTAATGTGACATACAGAACAACTCAATTATTTGAAATAAGTCAACGATTACGTTCAGTAATCGAATTTTTGAATATATGCGAGTGGTAGAAGACCCTGCCTATTCAAGCTATTTATTAGGAAGCTTCTTATTTGTAAGGACATTTCAACAAACTGGATCACTCATCGAGAAAAGAGGGCGAATTTCAAGGGTATTTTCAAAAAAAATTTCAATTTTTCAGAGCAAAAATAACATGAATATGAGTCACATTGTCAGGAAATTTAGTAATAGCTATAAACAAAATAGATAAGCTTTATTTATGACGAGTGCACTTAATTAATAAGTCGCTGCGAAAGCTCTTCAAAAATCAAAATCTGATCTATCATGTGCCAGAATCCGAGATTTTCCTCGCCAAGCAACCCTATAAAACCATTATTCCACCTATATAAATCCTCAAAAAATTACCAATAAGTTGCTGTTTGATATCCGTCGTTTGTTGCGAGTCTCTGTTTGTTTTGACGATTGAATACGCCTTTTCGAAGAGATTGCCTCCGATACCTGCTTCACATCGACTAGGTAGATGATTGATCAATAAGGACACTCAATTCAAAGGTAATTACTATCTGAGGAGCTTGATCCTGTCCTGGAACTTGTAATATTGAGGATTATAGACCTGCTTTTCCACAACTTCCTCTTCGTGGTTCTCCGCAACTCTGATTATAAAATATAGTTATTTTCCCTCATAACAAGCAATAAGCAGTACTCTTCCGCTGAATCTTCTTCATCCTCTTCAGACAACTCGAAGTCAAAGATCTCATCGTCCTTATTCTCTTCGTCAATGTCTTGGTCCGCAAGCGGGTCGACTTTTGTGTCCTTGCGTCCCATGTTAATCATCTGGCTTTGTCGCATTAACGTCTTCTCCATCCTTATAAACGAATAAATCAAAGGCACTCAAAGCAACTGCTTACTGTCTTGTCTGCTTTAAGGTGTGTTTGAGTTCATTAATCTTCGTATTCTTCAAATTACGCATCTCTTGGTACGCCGTCAATTTCGCTTCGATGAGATTAAGATCAATTTCCTTGCCTTGCTCTTCAAGGCTATCATCCTCATTCTCCTCGAACTCCTCTGTGATAACCGGTTGCTCATCCTGAGCGAAGCGCTCATCCTCTTCGCCCATCTCATAATCTTCCTGGATCTTCATGCGGTGCTGAGGATGACTCAACGCTTCGAGCTCAGCCTCCAGCGCTTGGATCTCTCTTTTCTTCTCATCCAACGCATCAACCGAAAGATTTCCAATGAGATAAGGATCCTCCAATGAGTCCCGAGAACAGTTATCGCCGTATCTCTTGCTCTCAAGCGCTCTCCTCGAGTTTGACATCGGCATCGCGAATGATTGGCGGTAAAAAGCGTTTTTCTTATCAGCGGCGAGTTTCCTTGCCTCGAAGTTTTGAATTCTGATCTTTTTCAACTCGTTTTCAATCCGCTCTTGTTCCTCGCGTTTTTTCCTCTCTTTTTCATAGAGGACTTTTGATTTATTATCCATGAACTCCGATCGCTCGATGCTCGTGCTCACTTCAGAGATATTAGCAAAAGAACATTGTCCGACCAAGTCCTTCGCAGGTTCCGAGGACATTCTGCGCATTCCCTTCGGCTCGAGGTCTCTGTCATCGAATGACATCTTCTTTGGGGCTCTCTGGAAGTCTGGTTCAGGTCTCTTAGCGATCTCTTTGTAGGATAAGTCTCGCTTTTTCTTCGGCTCATCCATCGAAGGACTTCTATAGAAGCTTAATACTAGGACAGAAGGAATTTATTACCTTGGTCCTAAGCCTGGAGCCTGATTGTCTTTACTGGCGAGCGGCTTTGGCTTCACGTCCTTGCTGTTTTTTGAGGAGCGTATTCTGATGTAAGCGTCCTCTTTCCTCTTGTCCTTTGGTGGGTCGATCGAGTTCAACGATTCGGCTTTCTCTTTTCTGTTGTCTGAGTTCAGTTTCATAGCTTTGTCTTGAGATTCGTTTCTTTTGCGAGGATCGACCCTATTCGCTCAATTAGCCTTGTTATTAGGGGAAATAAAGGTACTTATTGGCTCCGTTGCTTATGGCAGGCGCTTTAGAGGCGGCGATTTTCTTACTTTCGAGTTTTTTGATTTGCGCCTCGATCTTTTTGACCTCTTCCATTTCTTTTTTCAGCTCGATTTTGTTCTTTCTAACTTTCTGCTGCACCTCTTTCAATTCGTTGGAGATTTTCCTTCCACCGCCCAAGTTTTCCTTGTTGTCGGCTTTAGGGTTCTCGACCTTCAAAGGAGGCACGATCCCTCCATTGTTGATACATTCTTCAACCATTCCCATGAGATTTAGTTTTATAGCCTGCTCTCTTAGACTCTCTGGATAAATCTAGCGGGTGAATGATTATTTATTTAAGGCTTCAATGAGCTGGGATTTACATCGTCTACGTCGTTAGGGTTCTGCGCTTCAGGGAATTTCTCGGTGAAGGTCTCGACCATGAAATTCAAGACCCTTCTGCGGATAATAGGCTTATTTAAGATATCGATAATAGTTGGACGTTCTTTCGGATTTAGATTCAGCATTTTCCCTGCAGAGAAGCAGATAAGTTAAATTCACCGTCGAAATAAGCCAGGGACATACCGATCAAATCCCTGAGTTGTTTGGAGTAGGTCGGAGTTATTGGAGGGAACGAGCCTTTGATAATTTTTGCAGCGAGTCCTTGGAATGACTAGTTAATTCATAAGAGAAACGTCCTGAGTAATAATAATTTGTTTTACCTGTGCGTCGAATGGATAGCGTAAATTGCAAATCTCGTACATCACGCACCCGAGCGCCCAGATATCCGACTTGTAGCTATACGGCTTGTATTTAAATAGCTCTGGAGACATATAGTAAGGCGTTCCAATACACTAAGCAATTTTTGAAAATCATTTTCATTCATCTCAAAGACGATTCCTTACAGTATTGGCGAAATCGCGGGTCCCGTCAAGCACCTTCGCGATACCAAAATCACCTAATTTAACCTACATCCGCACAGTTAGTCTCTCAATCGCTTCAGGCAGATGCTTACCCTTCCGTTCTTAAGAAAGATGTTCTGGCTTTTAAGGTCTCTATGCAGGATCTTTTTGTCATGGAGATAATACAATGCCAAGGCCATCTGGGCGAACCAATCTAAAATTTGCTATAATCCTATTAATTCAAACGCAAAAGGCCCAGTCTTACTGTTTCAGGGAAATATTTCCCTTTGGCCGCTCTGACTTTATTATACATGTCACCGCCCTCGCAGTGGATCATCACAATATTCAAATATTGGTCTTGATCCATGAAGGAGTCTTTATATCCGACGATATTGCAATGTCTTAGCTTTTGTAACAACCGCACCTAAAGAAAAGTCGTTTGTTGAGGGTCTAAGTGAGCTGGGTTACCTCCTGCTCGGTGTTCTCTCTGTCCTTCTGAGGCATATCACGAGTTTTAATCTTCTTGATGACATACAATTTCTCCTCTCGCTTATGCTTGACGAGGTAGACCTGAAATTGAGGTTGTTTTAGGGTGGTTGGATGGGAGTGAGAGGCTTTACCTGGCCGAAGGACCCGCTGCCAATGGATCGGATGGTTTCGTAAACTTCCATTTGTCGTTTTGATCAAATAATTCAATTTTCTGTCTGACTGTTTAAATCAAACTGCTATGGAACGACTCCTAATTAAACACTGCTTACTGGACCGCGATTAATTCAAAGAAAATGATGAAACGTCTATTCGAACTAATTTATTCGAAGGCGTGTGTGCTAGCCTTAATAGAGGTGAATAGTCGAAAAAAACAGAAATTTGGAATATTAAACGCTTCCAGAAGATGGTTTAGAATAACTGAGGGTCTTGAAGAATAAGAGTTATTTGTTTGAGAGATTGAATTGAAGGGATAATAATTACTTGCGAGAATAAGAATAATAATGGCTTCGCTTCAGGATAGCAAAGAATTTATCGGGATTTATTCAAGTTTTCAAAGCCTTCATTTCAACTTCGAGATAGTGTGGCTGACTGTGCAGTGTGGTTATGACGAGTCTATATTTTAAAAAAAAAAGGAGAATGGGATTTGACTTTTGAACTATCAAACGAGCATCCCTGATCATAAATTTCTTATGATGCTTTATAATTGGCTATCAAAGAAGTAGAAGGGTTTTATCTGATGATCGAAATGCTGAGCAGAGCCAACGTGTCGACTTGTGTCAAGATGGTTTAGAGGATCACTTTTTGAAAGGCAAAGTAGGTTCTTGAGTTTTCTGTTTGAAATTTTTTTTTTGGTTATTACTGATCTCAGTTAATTTTCAGACAATTAAGTGACTTACTCATTAAGAGAGACTTTTTTAATCTCTCAACACAGTTTTTTTGATTTTCCAGAATATATTGAAATAGCAATCTTACCTTCCATGAGTGCTTCGCTATCATACCTTCTACATCTACAAGGATCTACCAATTCACATTGTCATTCGAATATTGTGAGCATGTTATGTTATTAAGCTAAAATATTCAGGCTTAATATATATTGAAAGCTCCAACGTTTGAAGGGGTCTGAAAATGCTGTATTTCTTCTTTCATTCAAACTCAAATAATTACCTCTTTATTCATTGTCGAAATAAACAATAGCACCAAAATTACTCTTAGAGCAATAACTAGCAGACTACGATCAGAAGCTAAATCGTTTATTTTTAATTATCGCAACAAACAGTATCCAAAATAGGATCAATGGAAGCTTTACCAAGTAAATCCAAAGCAATAAACACATTAAACAGCTATTGTCATAGAAACTGGTGCCGGAGCGCATGTAATTGTGAATCCTTACAGAGCCGAAAAAATAAATTCGGACCCGGAAAACATCGAAAAACTGTCGATCACCATTTGGTATTTACACTTTCTCTCTCAACACAATGCTAAGCTAGCGAAGGCAAGACCAAACCACAACAAGCTTCAAACCTTCATTTGATCTCGTTAAATACGCCCTTGAGACCAGCAAAATTTGCAGATATCTATCCATTGAGATTGACGAGTAAACTGCTAACAGATGGTTCATTGCTTCAAGAATAATTAACGTTATCTAGAATGGCATTCGAAGGAAAAAGCTTTGCTGAACTCGTAAAGCTGGTCCCAGAATCCAAAACAATCACGACTTTCAAACTCTCCTTAAATCAGTAACACAATGGACAACAACTCGGGAATAACAGCGTATTAGAGCGGATTTAAAGGAAAAAGGTGTTCAAGAAATCGGAGAACTCGTGAAAAAGTTACCAAATTTAGCCGCCGTTGAACTTCAGATCAATGAGTAAAAACAACTCACTTTTTTCAAGGTTAAATCCCGAAATAGAATGGGAATGTCAACAAAAAAGGATTCAGTGGCTTTGGGCAAGGCTTTCAGTGGAATTAAAACCCTTGTTAGTGCAAATATTATTTACAACAGGTAAGTTTTTCCTGCATTTTCAATAGAAGTAACCCTAGAACAGAACAGCAGGCGGCACTGAATTCTTTGGAGCCCTTGATTTCAGCAGTTCGAGATTAGAAACGCTGAAACTCGACCTCAGCTATTCGGATGTAACAGACGCGAAGCTCTTGCCTTTCTTCAAGGGAGTCGAACCAAAAGCTCTCAAAGAGTTGGGATTAAATCTGACCGAGTATTTGCTTCTCTTTCGTTTCAGAAAATTATAGCGATTACATCTGTAGGACTCAAATCCAAGGGAAAGCTCTGACCAAGATTGCCGATTTTACCAGTCTCGAGAGTCTTGATCTGAATCTCTCTTCGTAAATATCACAAAGATATTCTTTTAAAATTTGTCAAAACAACAGTTGTCAGAGCCTAGTAGACGATGGAGCACTAGCTTTAGGAGAGAATCTTCAAAATCTCAGCAATTTATCAACAATCCGTTTCTCATTCACCGGGTATTTTAATTCGCTCTCTCACAATGGAACTAATAACAAACCAAGAACTTCATTGTCACCAAAACCATACGGAGCGATTTTTGCGACATTGGCCAAGGCACATCCACAGGGGAAAGTCAGAAGCCTCGTTTTAGACCTTCAATGGTAAATATAATTGGGACTAATTCATTCATTATTATCAACAAGGGCGCAAATAGATAACGATGCTGCTCTATCTCTGGCTGCGTTCTTGGAAAACCAACAAAACCTCATCGAGCTGACTCTCAACATCAACGGGTAACTCACTACAATGTGAACTTTGCCCTTACTTGCGACATTTTAGCACACAAATTTCCTCAAAAAGCTACGTAAAAACTCTGCTTTCGGCTTCCAAAGCAACGGGACTCAGAGCACTAGAGCTGAATCTGGAAAGGTATACTATAGACTCTGCATCATACTAAGAATTATCGATCCAGTTGCTCGGTCGCAACTCAAGATCTCGCAGAAATAACAGAACTTTTGGGAAGTTTCAGCAAACTGAGAAGTCTCAGCCTCGACCTCAAAGGGTAATAATAATAGCAGCTTCTCAATTCTCTAATTAACTCAACTCTTAGAACCGAATTTGATGACAACCATGCTGATATCCTCTTCAAAAACGTGATCAAATACGAACAACTCGCTGCATTCACCGTCTCCTTCGATGGGTAAGTCCTCCTTCTCGTTTCCATACTCACACTATTACAGCACATTAGTCACTGAGCAGAAATTAGAATACTATAATGAGAAGCTAATGAAAGAGCTCAAAGATCCCAATATTGACATTAAGATAAACTATTGAAATAACTTGTAAATAAATACATTGATATTTCGTTACAATTTCTGCTGACAGCATTCTCATAGAAACTTAATCAACCATAGTGTTAAAAATTCCAGTATATCTCAAAGCACTAGCCTTCCTTCCTCATTAAAAACAAGCAAATTTAGATTATTCGCATTTGAGGTCTCGGTGCCAGATATTTAGATATATCAGTGAATAAGCCTTCTCTATTTTCAGTAGGAGTAAGCACCTTCCTGTACTGAGAAGGCTTTTGGTCCAAGTTAGCGTATAAATTCTCGCTAGAATAATAGCTGGCCGTTGGAGACCTATAGTCCTTTTCAGACTGACTGTTATCCTCTTCCACTTCGATTTTCAGGTTTCTCGCGGAATAGCTTGCGTAGCTTTTGTAGCTATTGCCTTTTGTTGTTGAAACCGCGTAATCTGTAGTTTTTGAAAGAGTCGGTGCACTGTTTAGATTGCTAATTTCCCGAAGCGGCAGAGGCTGGTATTTCGATTGATAATATGTAGGTTTCTGCGGCTGGCTGCTTTGGTTCTCGGTGCCTTGGTCTTTTTTCGTTGTTTCTGGCGGGTCCAAGGCGAATTTAACTCGTGCCTTGCGAATTCTCTCGACTGAACTGTCTCTGAGGATTCCTCGGGGTGATCTCACTGTCTGGGTTGACACAGGCAGCGCAGGCATCTTAACCCTAGGGAATAACTCCACATCTCTCTCAGGTTTCGGTCTACATTGCACTACCTCCACAAGTTTCCTCTTGGCTTGCGCTCTTTGCAAAAGAGCCTTCGCTTCTTCAATGAGCGATGGATTTGTAAGCAAATCGTAAGCAGAAGACCGTCTCCTGTCGCTATGCTCGCCTACAGACGACCTCGGAGTGCTTGAAATCGAAGGTCTATTATCATTTTGTGGGTTAGAACCATTTCTATCTGCTTCAGGAAGCTGGAGATCTGTGGTTCTATCTGAGCTGAGCCCCGTCGAGGTCGTTGCAGTGTAAATAGTGGCTACGACTGAATGAGGCATATTTATCAACGGCTTAACCGCCTCAGGCTTCTCCACGCGTAATTTTGCGTCAATTCTCGGCTTTATTCGCGCTGGGAGCTCCGTCCTCTCAACTGCTGCTCTGGACTGGGTATACACCACTTCCTTTTTCATCTCATCGACTTCTGGATCGAGGACTGGACGATTAAGCGCTTGAGTAGGCTTAAAAGCCCTGAATTTAACTGAGCTCCTTGGACTTCTCTCATAATTTTGCGAGAGATTTCCTTCGAAGCTGCTTGAACTATCCTTAAGGTTTGCCACCGAACTCTTTTTTGGAGCAATTTTTTTGTCGTCGAAGATTCTATTCTCCTTCTTGAAACTTGGCTTAAGCGCCGTTGTTTTTACCGGTGTCGCCGTCTGTGACTCCGAGACCTTCGGCTTGACGGACTGAACGAGGAGCGAATTTGTTGGTGAAATTATAAGAGTTTCAAGGATAGAGGAGGAATTCGAAGGGCTTTGAATTGTGAGGTCAGCGTGCTTTGTGAAAGAGGTGCTTCGAGGGTGGAAGATCCCGGAGGGCGTGCCGACCTCCTCGACGAATGAGGCAAATGAATTCTTCATTCTTGATGAGGATTCGCTGCCAAATCTCGATCTACTGCCCATGGACGGCTTCTGAGGCGTGCCATAGGTAGGCAGTTTTTCAGTGGGTCTCTCGTCGGGATAAAACTCACAAGCGCTCTGATCTGGGTCCCCAACGGTAGAAACATGGACGTGGCTGGTCTCCAATCGACTCCAGCGAGGCAGACGAGACCCCATTTCGATAACAGACCCAAACGAACGGTCGAAATCGGACGAATTTGCTGATCCTCGGCTCTTCGGAGAAATTTGGGAAAGACTGTCTTTCTTTTTCAAGTTCCTCTCTAACTTCTCTCGGTTCATTTCCTTGAGCCTTTTTGCCAGCATCAAAGCCTTATTCCTTCGAGCCTCTTCATCTGGCATCACCGAAAGTGAAAGATTGGAAGCCACTGGTTCGTTTTCTTTGGGAATAACGAGGTTTTCTCTGTCTGTGGATATGTTATCCTGAGGAGCAATTATCTTGGAGTCATTCTGAAGTTCTTGGGCTACATCTGATAAAGCTGCGGGATTGAGAGCCTCTGATTCGTAATGAGTCAACGTCTTCGGTGCGATGACCATCGATGATCTTAGAGAAGACGCTGAGCGGTCAGGTCCGTGAGATTTCATTGCGCTGTGGGAGAAACTACTATCATGGTGAGAAAATATCGGTTTTTTGCGAGTGGCAGGGAAGGCGACGAGCGACTGACTCATAGGCCGACTTCGTCCGCCGATGTTTTCATCGCAAGACATTGCTCGTGTTCTTTCTGTCAACATGTTGATTATGTAAAAAATTGCAGCTTTTTTGAATTGATAACGCTGATTTGAAAATAATTTTTTTAAGTTTGAATTCAACGGAATTGATTAACAGAAAGATCTATCTATTTATTTAAAACTATCTCTTTTAATTAATATCTTTCCAAACACATTAGCTTCTCTTATGAATAATTCGCGGTTATAAATAGCTCACAAAAACTCTTATAACGACATCATTAAGTTGTTAAAACAGGCTACTCTTGTTGTTTCTAATCAGAATTGGATTTGTAATCTGCCTTTCTATGTCTCTAATATTATGAAACTATGGTATTGATAGCAACAGCAACTCTCAATGACACTCATTAATGGATGTATCAGGCAATTTACAAATAAGATGGTTCCTTTCTCCTCCACCTAAGCCCACTATATGTAAAATATTTAAAAGCATTTTGCTCTAAATTCTCATCAAACTCTCAGCTCTAACTTCCTTCAGATACGCTTCCTCCAAGCGCCTTTCGAACTCAGGGTTGCTATTCAAATTGATTCGTCTTGGCCCTCCGCCGAGCTTCTGTCTCCTAGAGACCCTTATCTGTCTTTCTGGGCTCCTGTTCGTTTTAGGTCTCTCTGGTACATTACGTCTCGTCGGCGAATTCTCTTCAGGGGGCTCGTGTGGGTGTATTTTGTTCATGCTGATTTCCACCTTATGTTTACCCATCAGAGGCGAGGTTATTCCCTCCTCGTGCTCATCCACCAACTGAACAGCCTGATTTTTCGGTAATTCGAGATGATCATAGCGGGTTTCCTCTTCACGCTCTCTTTCCATCAGCTGATCCGCGAACATATCGATAATAAACGCGACGATCATATTCAACCCAATGAGCACTGCAACCACATAAAACATAATGAAGTACAGTCTGAACCAGTTGGACTCCATCACGACACAGGACAAATTAACCTTAAATCAATGCCAATCATAAGATTTGTTACAAAGAGCAGCCACTTACTATTTTTTCGAAGCCTCCGAGCAGTAGAAGGACACACGCGGTTTGGAATCCCATTCCAAAGTCATTGAAATTCAAGTAAATAAAGTCCTTTTCTAAGTGATATTTCTCCCATTCGATTGGCAAATCGGTCCGGTACTTCCCTCCGAAGACCGTGATACCTAGTTAAGCCCGTAAATAAATTCGCAATTAGGTTAGTTTATTACTGACGACAACAAATCCATAGGCAAAGACCATCAGAACGGAGAAATTGTCCTTGAAGAGCGGAACCAGCTTGTAGAACGTGTCGAAAATAATCTCGAATCTTTCCGTTTCAGAGATAAATTTGAGGATTCTCGCAGCTCGGGACACGAGGATGATATGGAGCAGGTAGAGGTTGATATGAAACACCGCGAAGAGCTCACCGAACATAAGAACTGCTGCGATGAAGGAGGTCAACAGCTCCCAAACGTAAAATTTCGAATGAATAAACGATTTTGGCCCTATGGTAAATAAAGGTTATATTGAAAATCCCAAAGAAGCATGAATAATACCTAACGCGATGAGTCGAAGCATTGGCTCGATGAACATGAGGATGTTCAGGATACCTTCCGTGAGGTAAAAGTAGGTATTAAATGCATGGAATTCAGGATCGTCGGGGTCTTCATCTGGAAAAGGTGCAATAACTGTGCTTTGCCAGGTACTAGCAGCAAATCCGAGAATTGAGCAAACAAGCAGGACATAGCCAACTACAGGCTTGAAAACGATCTCTAGTAGCAGAATTTTGAATTTGCTCAATTTCTGGCCTTGTTCCATGCGAATCATCCCTCTTCTGTCTTCTACTGTTGCCTTTCCGAGATTTTCGCTTGTAGTCGTTTTGTTTCTCAGCGCACCTCTATTATCCCATTGAAAAATATAAGAGAAACGCTTCAAAGGAGGCCTAAGCACCTGAATTCGAGAATTCCTTTTTCAATGAGTTCCTTCTCGATAGTCTCTTCAATCATGTCTCCGGAAGCGACAATCTCATGAACAATACTAGAAATCAGTTAGATGGCCTTTTCAAACGAGGTGGCTAGTACTTATAGAGGTCATATCTGCCCAGAATGTGCTTTTGGAGTTTAGTAAGTTCTTGCTTACAATGGAAGAAGAAAACAGCGATGACCATGTTCAGTAGGAAAGTCGTATTGATCATCAGGAAAATAACGAAGAAAAACATCGAAAGTCGCGTCTTTGTGTATGCTGGGAAGATCACATCCGGGAATATCGCTCCCAGTTGCGTCATAAAGAGCGTCCAGATCGCCTGGGAGAAGGACGGGAGGTTTTCTTCATTCTCCTCAGAGTCTTATAAAATAAGCTCGATACAAATTGAAAACGAATGGCTTACTGTAAAAGAAAATCTTTGAAAGGCACGCGAAGAGGAAGAAATTGACCACGAGCAAAAACAGCACCCCTCGACTCTTATACACGATTCTCTGGTACAACGTAATCGTTTTTCTCACACTCTTGCTGTAAAATCATGAGACGACAGCAACGGCTTGACTATTTACCAGTAGATAGCGAAATAGAAAGGACGAATCATCAGCGTGAACTGGAACATGATGCCAACCGCGTACTGCAAGATCAAAGAGATAAAGAAAAGGACGGTCAGGCCAATGATAATCTTTTCTCTCAACTTTCCATGTTTAGGACGGTTGAGGTATTTCCCCTTGAGGATCTTGTTCGCTGTAAGGAACAAAATCAGTACCGAGCTGATGCTTTCGATGATGATTGGGCTGACACGAGGGAGATTTGACACAGGGATCGAGCCTGGATCTGAAACGGTCCCGCTGCAATCTTCCTAGCCATTGTAATTGGAGATTAGATACCCTTGCGAGGCAAAAATACCAAATATTCAGGCGAATTGCACCATAAAGGCTTGGTGAACACTGCGATTGTCATAAAGACAAATAATGCGATTGCCCTCGGCCAGGACATCCAGCCGTACCACTTCTTATACCGAGCTGCCTCTTCACCTGCTATCTCTTGTTTCTTTTCTTTACGAAATTAAGGTTATGAAGGGACCAAAAAGTGCTCTTTACCAACCAATCTACTATGCGCATTGATAACCGCCACAGCGTAACGTACGTCATGCTCGATTTTGTGGCGAAAGTCCGGAGAATAGAGCTTCTCCATGTTTATCGCGTTTCTAATCTCGTCAATTTCGGTCATAATGCCTCGGAATTAGCGGATATGATGGGACTGTAGCAAAATCTGCTTTTTTATTTAAAATTGCAATTCACTGGCGATTTGAAAATTCGATTCCATAAAATTGTGAACCAACTAACCAAGAGCGCCATAACCCACCAGCGCTATTAATTAAAGCTTTCTTTCAGGATTTAGGACGAAGAGAATTCAATTCACCCTCGGACTATTTTTTTTTTTTCATTCCTAATGCATAGCCCACACATTTGACACATTTGTGCAATACTCTCCATAAATGAATTACTCTGGAATTGTTGTCTCAAGTAAACCATTAATCAACATGCAACTAAAAGCTCATTTAAATACTTATAAAAAAGCTACTCTTAATGCATCAAAGTCACCATTCGGCCCCAGATCTTGTTCCGTCCTCTCCCTTCCCGCTCCTTGGAGGCTTTCGCTCTTTCTTCTCATTGGTTAAATTGATCTCTTCACGGTCTTTTTTCAGTTTTTCAATTAAATCCCATTGGATTTCGGTGTGGATCGACTTGTTTTTAAAGTAATCAGATTCCTTATCCGCTTTTACGTCAGCGATAAAATGGTTTATGGTTCGATGGTCTGTCTCGTCGCAGCGAATCACAAAGATTAGGTCTCTCAGTGTCGCATCATCAGGTAATTGCCAATATTGCTTTGCTAATTCAGTCGCTGGAACATTGTTAATTTTGCCTGCATCTATCGCCTTGAGGAATTTCGTGTATGTAATCACAGACTCCTCGCCGTAATAACCCATGAATCTGTGCGCCATCCTTGGAGACATCAAATACAACCCCATATACCAAGTAAAGAAGACGCCTTGAGTCAACATGATAAGTATACGGTGGAATTTACTCGGTTTGTAGATTTCCATCAAACACATCAATTGCATTCTCTGGTTGTCCATTTCATCCCATACTTGCTTGATCCACTGGTTTGGCTCGAGTTTTCGTAGTGATCTCAGGTGGAGGTTGACTCCAGCGACCATACCCGGGACAGAAGCGACTGTTTCGAGCATGATGGCTCTTCGGAGATAATTATCTTGGAAATAAATATCTGTTGCGCGGCGGAGGAAGACATTGAGCGACCAAATGACTTTGTCAGGGAATTCTGTGGGTTTGTAGTGCGGCTGCACGTCTTTCCACTCTGCTTCCATGGCTTTGAGAGCAGTTCGATCTAAGTGGTACCTCGTGCTGCGTTTATGGAAAAGAATTTGGTAGATATTGGCGGTCTTGCTGTATTTTCTGCTGTGCATCTTTTTCAAGGAAAATTATATTCTATTAGAAGCGGCTGAGGATTTAGGTCTACTGAGATCGTGAAGCCGATTTCTGGAATCACTCCATGCGGCAGGATCAGTAGGATTTGGTTCTAAGAGGAAGCATTAAGGAGTTTCAGTGTCTAAAGTTCTAATCTTGGAAAATAGAATTTTCTTTTTGTATGTTGATTAATTAATTGCGAGTATATATCCTTAATGTGAAAAATACCTGAACGAATCTCTTGGTAGAAAGAATGAACAAAACAGTAACAACGAGAGAGGTTGATGATATTTGAGGTTAATTCCCTGTCAAAAGGTTTGACAAACCATAGCTTTCTCGAAGAAGACTCATAGTAATGATCGTTGGTAGCTCTGTAATCGACTGGTGAATAAGCAAAAGCCCATTCCAAACCACGTTGAACTTTTTCGATGTCGCCAATAGCAAGTATTGGGCTTTGAATTTCTTTTTTTGGAGCTAAATGTTTTGACGGAATGTTATTTTGTGTATTGTTAGTTGAAAGAAAGGTCCATTTTTTAAATTTCTGATTAAGGGTCGCCATCCAATAGATGTACATCAGAAAATTCATTAGAAAGATTCTCTCGACTCTCCCAGGAGTTATTCGATTTAACAAAAACTAACAAATTTTTGAGTTTTCTGATCTGAGGGCTTCAAAAGAGTTCAGAAATCCAAAAAAAGAGAAGGTCACGGGAATAATTTTCTACTTATAATTCAGAAAATTCCTTGGCATCAATGGTCTCCAGAATAAATGAGAATGATAATTTGAGATATTTCTTACATCTTATCAACTTTTCTGCATCAATGAACTGAGATGAAATCGTTTGCTTACCTGCAGGTTTGTCAGTCTTCCTAATTGGCAGAGATTCTTCACCAAAAAACTATTTCTCAATGAGATTTAGTCTCTATCAACATGAACTTTGAGTTTTTTGATTTACATTTACGAAAGAGCTCATCTTTGAGTTCTACATCTATGTCTAATAATTCTTCTATAAACTATTGAATTACCTTTAGAGGTTTAATCAATATTGATTAGACTCCGCAAATAAATTCAATTTCTGACTCTTTTCTTACAAAGTGAAAAAACCTATGATCCCAACAAGTGACACCAAGGACTGGCAGGCGTCTGCCGCTAAAGACATTCAAAAAGACAAAAATGGCATTTCAGTAGATGTTTTGCTTAACAAGTCAATAAGAGCAGGTAGCATGATTCTCCCTTAGATCACTTGACATATCTAATCATTACAATAGAAGACATAGCCTCAACGACTGCTCCGACACTTTTAGCCTGCTCTACGTGGGGGAGCAATAAGATCAGCATCATCGAACTCGAAACGAAGCAGAGTTATGCCAACTTTGAAGGAGTTCAAATAAATAAAAGTATTTTGAGATAAAACATTTATAGCATCATTCATTCGCTATTAAAGGCCTTTGGAACCATGTAAAAGAAATACCGAACACAAAACTCCTTGTTTCACTCGGTCATGCCGACCGCGAATCCGCCAATATGCAAATCTTTGACGTTTCAAAGAAGGAGCGGCCTCAAAAAATTTACTCTTTTGAAAAAACCCTTGGCGGTTGATAATGCAATTTCCATCTCTCATAATTATACTCTTCGATAGTCCCTGGATCTGGAGATGTGACCTACAACTCAAGAAGGAATTTGCTTGGTGCAATCCCTCTTGGAGAGAGAACCTCTTATCATTTGTTTAATATTGGATATTCTGGACGAAACAATAATTATAGTGCCAAACCATTGAAAAAAGCGAAGTGGCATTCACAATATAGAGACGACAGTAATTAACAATTAATATTATTATTGGTTTACTTCATCGACCTTTTTAGAAAACTTTATCACGGGTTTCGATTTTAATCCTATGGGCGAGGTCGTATCAGCCATCGACTACTACGGAGTTTTCTTAATTTCAGATATTAATACTGACAATTGCAGCTTCCAGGCGGACATGGGCAACTTTGGTAATCTCGTATTTTTTCATTATTTCTGGAGTCTCCGCATTTACCTAGATGGTGCTGGTCGCTGTAGATGGAGCACGAATAAAGGCGAGTCCTTATTATACCTCAAGTACAATCAATCTCGCCTCAATATCCTCGATGTTGAGAAGGAAAAGTTCGCTCTGAAAGAGCCAGTTCGACTGGGTGGTAAGAAAGAGTTTTTGACAATGGAAGGAATAATTAAGTTATATTTTTTTCATTCTTTAGTGTGCTGTTGGATTGATGTTTGCCAGAACAATGGAAATTTGCTGGTATCGGATGGAGAGAAGTTTGAGATCCAGATCTTTGACAAACGAGAATCGAAGATCGTGAAAACTTTTGATGGTATTCACAAAGGTAAATTTCCTAGATATTTTTATTTACTTGTGAGTATTCTATGTGTTGTTCGTCTAGCAAACGAATTGATTCACCTGAAAATATATGTTAGAGACCGTTTTTTGTGTGAGATGGAGTCCGAACGGAGACATGATCGCGAGCGCCTCAGGTGATGAGACAGTAAAGCTGTTTGATTTCAGCACTGGGAAGGTCATTCACACTCAAAGCACTTCAGGTGGGGATAGATTACGATGTTTTAACGCCATCACTTTTATCCAATTATTAGAAATGGCTTCCTCAGTTTGCTTCATTTAAGCAAAGTGTCCAGCAAAGAAAAGATAGTAGAGTATCACGGGAGACACAGGAGGGATGAGAAATAACAAATTTAGTCATATTCTACATTTTTCTTCTACCTGGATCCTGTTTTATATGTAATCACTTCTGAAATATGAACAATTAGTGAAATACAAGGCCAAAATTTGCGTCTGTGAAAGCACCTCACATTATATTAATTATAATTGATACTAATCAGATTAACTTTTAAAATTGAATAAAATTTTAATTTCTAAACTCAAGAGGTATGTTACCAACATTCGAGCCAAATAACTCTCAAAATCAGTCTCTGAACGATATAGAAGAGGCAAAACAAGTTAACAATGACATAAGATTCGATGATCTTCCTCAACGATCAATGCAGGCTGGTAAGATGTTTTTTAATTACTTTTGTATCGAAAAAACTTCAATATCATCCATTTCACTCCCTTTTACTATGTCTGAGCTCGTTCTGGTTAGAGGAGACATCTGCTACGACCCCAACACTGCTTGCTTGATCGTTAAGAGGGGACATTGGCATTATTGAACTTGAGACGAAGATCGAATACACTAACTGTAAAGGTGCTCAAGCAGAAGGATGTAAATTATTTCAAGTATGTAATCCTACTATCATAAGGGAAACCCTGTCGAACTCATGTCAAAGAAATACCAAACACAACATTGCTAGTCTCGCTCATCCACAAACAGGATGGGGGTACTCTGGAAATATTTGACGTTTCGAAGGAAGGACAAGCTAAGAAAGTTTATTCTTTCGAAGTCTATGGAGGTAAATAAATGTTTTTTCATTTTGACAACTCTTCTGATTTCCTTCTGAAGAGACTAGCTTCGGAGATGTGAATTATAATACTCGAAGAAATATACTTGGTGCGCTTCCCGTGGCGGGCAAAATCGCTTGTCATTTGTATAATATCGGGTGGTCTGGCCACAAACCTTATGTCGAGCTGCTAAAAAAATCGAAATGGCACTCGCATTATAGTGAAAGATACCGTAACTAATAAAATTTTCACTTCTTCATTTACCCTATCCTCTATTAGAGAACGTCGTTTCGAGCTTGGATTTCAGTCACAGTGGCCACAATTGACAGTTATGGAACATGTTTGAGTTCTGATGTAACTACCAACAACTGCAGTATTCATCAGAAACTAAGTGTGGATGAAGATAGTGAAAATTTCTAATAATATTCTCTTTCAATTATTAAACAATGGGTTTATTATCTAGATGATTTTAGCCGATGCAGATGGAGCATTTGGGTTCGCGAATCCTTGCTATTCGTCAAATATAATTCCAATGAACTCAATATTCTGGATACTGAAAAAAGTATTAACTTTAAAGGATAGTGTAGGACTTGAAGAAGGAGGTAATTCCAGCTGTCTATCAAAATATCTTTAGGAATATATATTTTTGTTTTTTCATTTTATAGGTGTCGCAGGCTGGATTGATGCTAACCAAACGAATGGAAATTTTCTGGTGTCAGGTGGTGGTGATTACAACGTCAAGGTATTTGACAAACGAGAATCGAAGATCGTCAAAAACTTTGATGACGTTCATTCATGTACTGACTCAAAATTTAATTATTCCACTATTAGATTGCTAAGCAACCATTTAAACTTTAGTTTTATAGTTATGATCTTCTGTGTGAGATGGAGTCCGAACGGGGACATGATCGCGAGCGCCTCAGGTGATGGGACAGTAAAGGTGTTGGATTTCGGTACTGGGAAGGTCATTCACACTGAAACCATTTTAGATGAAGGTGAACTATTCTCTTTTGCTTGTAATTTTGATTCATTTAATAGACACCGCCTTCTCAGTGTGCTTCATATAATTCATGAAGAAGTGCAACAACCAAGCAGAGGAAAGATAGTGAAATAAGAATTAACGGAAGAAGCAGAAAAATAGATGCATTTTAAGTTTATCATTTAAATGATTCTTAACCAATCCTTTTTGTTCATGAGGTATGACAATTCCATGTAGAACGAAAAAGAGAGTGTATTTGAAATATTACTCCTAATCTATATTGAGCATATTTTAATTTCAGATGAAACTTCAATGATTCTAGTAGATCTATACCATCTCTCTCTCTCCTTTTGTTTAGAAAACACTTATACTCACTTAAATGAAACAAACAGAGGTCGCCGCTCCTATTAATTCATCGGGAACAATAACGCTTATAATATTGAAATTTACTTTTGTCTGAGGTATTTCCAGTGTAAAGCACCTTCTCAGTCCCGAAGTCCAACCATTTAGCAGTCTTATCGTCTGAAGCACTTGCAAGTGTATTTCCACTTGGATCCCATCGAATACAGTTTATCCAATCTTTGATATATTTGAATGGAGAAAATTATGATAAGAAATCAAAAGAATGCTACCTGAATGAACTTTGTCGAAGGTTTTGACTATCGTCGATCCGCGTTTGTCAAATATCCTGATGAAATTTTTGGCACAGGTCGCCAACAAATTCCCATTGCTCGGGCAAACGTCAATCCAGATGACAAGTTCTATTTTAAAGAGCGTCAAAGGTGTTGCGACCTTACAAAGACGAATAGTAACAAATAAGAAGCTCACCAATCGCGAGTCAAAGGAGAAACTATAACTGAATCTCTTTCAAAGTGATTGGAATTTTATATTCAGCTGGCTGATAGCATGTAAGGTGAAGAATAGCAATAAAGGAAAAGTTAATCCGACCAGAATTAATGCCTGAACGAAGTGGAATGGGATCTTTCAAAAGTAGGGTTTTCTTCTCAATATCAAAGATATTTAGTTTGGAATCACTATATTTCAAAAATAGTGAGGGCTCTTCAGTATTCGTGGTCCATTTACAACGACCGTACCCATCTGAATAGTAGGTATAAAAATAAATGGATATGTTCATATGAATTTCGCCAATGAAAGAAATGTTGAATTACCTTTGCTATCTTCCACGCGAAGATGAAAGCTGCACTGGCCGGCGTCCACATCTGCTATCAAGAAGTTGCCTGCCTTGTCAATAGTGGCTATCTTCTCTCCAGTCGGATTGAAATCGAAGTCAGAAATATGATTATCTAATGTAAACATGATACATGAATTTGATATAAGGAGAAATTTATCAATCGATTACAGCCGTCAGTGCCATAATGCGGATGCCATTTCTCTTTTTTGAGGAGTGTCACGTCATATTTATTCTTCTGCCCGGAGTACCCAATCTTCCATAAATGGTAAGCAATTTTCCCTTGGAGAGAAACTGCAGCAAGAAGATTCCTTCGTGAATTATACGCCACACCTCCGAGATCTATCACTAGAGGCATAATGAGTCATCAATATGAAGATTCAATTTGTTCAAATTACTTCCGCAAACTTCCTCAAAACAGTAAATTCTGCAAGGCTTCGATTCTCTCGAGATATCAAATATAGCCATATTAGTCGATGTTCTTTCAAGTTGATTGAGTGAAACGAGCAATTTCGTGTTTGGGATTTCTTTTACGTGAGTCCAAGCGCCTGAGAACGTGAATAGATTTTTTAGTAATTGTCAAACTCGAAAATGCATGTACCCCATTTTATTCCAACTCCCTGAAACTCTACATAATTTTTCTTCGATTGAAGATTGACGACATTTATGATGTTATTCCTATCTGAAGACCAAGCTAATAGCGTTGAAGCCATGGAAGCTCTCTCTGCTATTCAAAGTGAGATGACTGATAAGAATGGAAAGTTTGAAAAATTGTAAAAATGAAAATATCGCTAAGGTAGAACGTAAACCAAATTGCAAGAGCAATATACCTGTTTCTAAAGAATCTTTGAGCAAGTTATCCATTTTCAGATAATTGTTAACTTGTTTTCTCTCGCCGAGTCCGGTCTCAGTCAATTGGGAAGGGTCTTTTCTGATCTTTGAGAGCATTCCTTTTCGGTTATGGTTAATTCAAGAGCAAATTAAAACTTTATTTGGTGACAAATTCAATTTCGTAGTCATGAATTAGGGTTTAGAATGATTTTGATTTAGAAATTTTAATAATGTGTACAATAGTTAATTTACATTCCAAATAGTTTTCTGATTTATCCAGCTTTGATGCATTCATTGCGTCCTGGAAGAGATATCGGCATCTGCACTGACCAAATTCTCTCCCATAGACAAATACTCGAATTCAGAGTTAGAGAATTGAATCGTTAAATCTCAGAAATATTGTAGTAAAGATATTTCATAATTTCCATTGTCAACGTCTCTTAATTAAATCTTCCCGCCCCGAGGCTCTTGAGAAATATTTTTCGAAAGATATCTCCGAATTTTCTTTGGCAGAGTTTCTAAAGAAAAACCTCTCAAAAAATTTGATTTAAAAAAGGTTAACTTCTAAATTTTTCTGACAGTATTCGATAGAAAGACATATAACTGCGAAATATTAACCTAAATTATTAATAATTGGCTAAAGGAATAAGGCATAAAAATTGTACTCTCGACCAGAACCATCTTTGAGAGTATTCATTTGCTTAGCAGATGTATTGATACACTGTTTATTTTCTAAATAAAGAATTCCATATGAAAATTCCTCTGAAAACCCTCCGTTTGCTCCAAATAATTTGACGAGAATTCAATAAAGGAATTTGCCTCCAAGTTCGCTTTAATATATTATAAAATATATATAAATAAGTCATTAGTTTAAAATTAAAAGAAGAAACATATTAAGTTGACTTTGCCTAAACTAATCATCAAAGGAATAAACTACAACATTCTGATAAAAATATAATCGTTGTCATAAGTTATTTCGTTCATTATAATTCCCAACGGTGTTCTTGTAACTGCCTCAACTTTGGTGATCAATGACTTTGATTTTCTCTCAAATATAATTATTTAATCTTCTCTTCGATATTATCATCTTCTTTTGTATTCTAAAAACTTCAGCATTAATGGTGTAGCAACCATTGACACGTATGGGGTGTGCTTAGTATCAGATGTGACCACTGACGGATATCGCTTCCACCTGAACATGGAGATGAGAGAAGAAAATGTAAATGCTGGAGGTATAACGCTCACTTCTTCTTCCTTTCTCTCATCAAACATATTTACTCTTTTTATCATAATTTCTTGACAGCATTAAAATTCTCTTATTCTTATAATAATTACTCGTTAGATGGTTGCAGGTGGAGCCCAAACACTGAGGAGCCATTGTTGTTCGTTAAGTATGATCAACATCGCCTAAATATTCTAGATGTTGAGAAGAAGGCTTTTATATTGAAGGAACCGATTCAAACTGAATTTGGACAATGGGAAGACGGTAAGGACAAATAATTTTTATTGTGTTGTTGTTCTTCGACTTCTTCACTTGATATAAGATTCAATTCCCAAGAAAATAAAGAGAGCACAAAATTCTCTCTTTACAATTAGAAAAAGAGGATTGATCTTTTAACACTTTCATTTTCACTCAGATATTTTTTCGATTTACTTCTGAATTTGCATCTACTTTTTCCCAAAAATGTTTAATTAATGTATTTCTTCATAAAGATCTCTGTTGATTTCGTAACATCGCTTTCTCTCTCGATACAAATACCAAGTATTGACTGAAGTCAATCTCATTGAAATTTATATCTTTGTCATCACTGTTTCTCAATTTTAGGCCCAGCGCATCCTCTTTATCCTTTTTGTTGGTATAGATTTCGCAATATCCCAACTTCTTGCGTTTATGAGAATACCATTAATATATTGTTAAATCTCTTGAATTTATCTCCTAGCTTATCCACAATGCTCTGAAAAAGTTGTTTCGAAAAATTATTTCACAGCTTAACTGAGAATGCACCAGCTAATCAATTGTTGCATTTTATCAAACGATAGCAATCAAAGAATCAAAGGCAGTGCCATAGCCAAATATACTTCCTGATAGATGATATATTCAGAGCAACATGATGTGAAAGATGCTGCAAAATGATAAATTTTACATCTTGAATTTATGTGTTTTGATGATTCTTGTCTGATTTGGTATTCATTATACATTATATTAATAGAGCCTACAACGTGGATTGATGTATGCCAGAGCAATGGGAACTTGTTGGTTTCAGGCGGTTATGATAAACAGATGAAGATATTTTACAAAAGAGAATCAAAGATTGTCCAGACTTTTGATAGTATTCACACAGGTAGTATATTGTTGTTTAATAAATAATTTCTGACTTTTCTTTGCTATTTTATAGGGACAATCTGCTGTGTGAGATGAAGTCCAAGTGGCGATAGAATCGCGAGTGCTTGAAATGACAATACGGTGGCACTCTTGGACTTCAACACTGGAACAAAGCTTTATACTGGAGAGACCCCAGATAAGAGTAAATTTCTTGATTTGATTAATAAAGGCTATTTTGATTTCTTCTTGGATTTCCCTGACTCAGTCTGTTTCATTTGAGAATGAATCAAAGCCAGTTACCACAAGTGGAGAAAGAGGTCACAAGAAGAAGCAATTTGGAGAATAATCATCGGTCACAATGAATAATAGTGTTGTAGAATTTTGTATCTCTTGTATAGCAGGATATTGCCATGCATTTTCCATGCATTTTCTAATCTGAAAACAAATCATTCGTGAGAGAAAACCAAGAACTCAATCAAACCAGAAAAAACTTAAAACGACCTCATTAGAAATTTTCTGAGATTGGCTCTCGACGGCATTTGAAAATGCTTGAAATAAGAAATAAGCTACCTTATCTATGAGTTTAAGATTCATAATCGCTGAGGGTTATCTTGTCGAAGAGAAGCAATTGGGAATTCATGAAATATTACTGATAATATATGAAAAGGAATCCAGAAAACAAGAACCACAATAATAATTCATGTTGTCTTCCTAATAGTCTCAACTTACTTCTTGAAGCTTTGGCCATTGTGGATTCTGTTTCAATTTTTGAGCATCAACCTCACCGACAACCTGGATATCAATATTAAGAATCTGTAATTCAGCCCACATTGTGTTCTTGCTTAACCCTTCAGCTCCTTTGCCTGTTATATTATTAGACTTGAGATTAATCATTTTCAATTTCGTCCATGTGTTATTCTTTGCCAATTCTTCGGCCCCTTTGTCTCCAATAGTATTGTAGTACAAATTGAGTGTTTGCAAATTTTGCCAATTTGCGTTCTTGCTCAAATGTTCGACGCCTTCAGGACCAATATTATTTCCGCTTAAATCTAGCGTTCTTAATTGACTCCAGTCTGTGTTCTTACTCAAAGCAGCTGCTCCTGCAGCCTTGATCAAGTTATATTCAAGAGCAAGTGTTTGCAGATTTTTCCATGTTGTGTTGCTGGCCAATGCGCTTGCACCTTGAGGGCCAATCGAGTTATTTCCTAAATTGAGAGTTTCAAGGCGCGTCCAGCTTGTGTTCTGGCATAATTCTTCCATACCTTCGGGCCCTATCATATTTTTATCTAAATTCAGTATCCTGAGATCTGTCCAGGCCGTATTTCTGCCTAAGCCTTTCGCTCCTTTGTTGCGGATTTTATTGTCGGCTAAATTCAGGATCTGGAGCTTGGTCCAGACCTCATTACTACCAAGCGCAATCGCTCCTTGGTCGCCAATCCAATTCGTGCTCAAATTTAAAATCAACAGTTTGGTCCAGACCGTATTTTTACTCAAGGCTTCGGCTCCTTTATCACCGATCTTGTTGTTGTCTAGTACAAATGTCTGTAGATTTGCCCAAGTCGTATTTTTTGCCAGCGTTACAGCCCCTCCATCCCAAAGTTCATTGCAATGCAATACAAGAGTTGTTAAGTTGGTCCAAGTCTTATTCTGACTCAAATCTATGATGTCTTTGTGACCGATTAAGTTGGATCCTAAATTAAGTATTTGCAGTTCGATCCAGGCGGTATTTTTTCCTATCCTGCGAGCACCTTCGGGCCCGATCTTGTTTCCTTCTAGGTTCAGTGACCGGAGCTTGGTCCAAGTCGTGTTGCTGCCTATTGCAAAGCCACTCTTTGTTTCAAGGGGATTGAAAGAAAGATCAAGTTCTTTCAAATTGGGCCAGGAGACGTTCCTCCCAATTTTTGCACCCCCTTCGTCTTTGATGTAGTTTCTCGATAAGTTCAGCTTCTTGAGGTTGCTCCAGGTCTGATTACCACCGATAATGCCAGCATGCACATTATTATACTCTTTCTCGTTTGCACACAATTCGATAACAGCCTGGGGTTCAGCGTATTTGAGACAATAGAGCGATACTTGATCAAATTTAGCTTGAGGTAGGTATAACGCTTCCAACTGCTCTGAAGCGACACTATTGATGAGAGAAAGCAAATCGGTTTCGTTGAGTTCAACTCTGCTCTTTTGAAACGAGAGACTTTTTAGATTTTTGAAGGTTTGATTGCTACAAATTAGCATTAACGTGCTTTTCTTTCTAATATAATAGCAGCTTAAATCCAGGAACTTAAGATTCTTCCAAGTCTTGTTTTCTCCTATGTAGCTCAAACCTCCATCATCTTCGGGGAAATAAGCGCTGTGTCGGTTTTCATTTAAGTCGAGGCTTTCTAAATTCTCCCATATGTTGTTCTTCCCAATCGCTTCAGCTCCAATACTGTCAATTCTATTTTGGCTGAGTTGAATTTTCTTCATATTCTTCCAAGTTGGGTTATTTGCTATCGCTACAGCGGCCTTGTCTCCGATTTCCGTAGCAACAAGAATTAATTCTTCCAGATTAGGCCACGATCGATTGTTTCCTATCAATTCGCCACCTTGATCCCCCAACACATTTTTTGAGAGATCTAGTTTTCGTAAGTCAGTCCATTTTGAGTCTCTGACTATAATTTGCATACTTTTGCCACTCAGCCTTTTGGCCACAAGGGCTACCTCTGTGCGTCTTCCTAGAGAGTTCCATTGAAAGAGCTTCGTGATATCATCTTCAGCAAACTCTTTATAATCTCCTCGGAGTTTAAATACTCTAATATTTTCTTCCGATAGTCCAAAAGAATCATGCATAACGGCCCCTTCTAAATTCAATCCCTTGAAATTAGAGCCTCGTAAGAGCGAGAAGGATCGCACGGTCGAATTAGTTAGATCAGAAAGACTTTTAAACCAAAAGATATCATTATTTCGTGTATCTAGGAAAGCGAAACTGTAATTCGGGCCATTAGATAGTTGGAAGTGATTGTTACCCACTCGAATAGGAATCGGTGAATAGTGCTTCGCAGAAACCGCATCGTGAATACTAAGAGCGATCCCTGTAGCCCAAATGAGAATTTTCCCATCATAATATAACCAACTAGGCCTCTCATAGATGAATGTGTCAGACTTGGTATTATATGGCTTGGTATCATATGACTTTAAAATATATCCTCGCTTTATGTCTGAGACAGTAGTCTCTTCAGCCGATCTCGACAATATCTGGCTTCCATCTACGCTAAATTTACAAAAGATAGTATTTTGTCTTTGCTTAAGGAGACGTCTTCCAGTTTTCGTGTTATAAAGAGTCACAGCCATTTGCCAATCAGCAAAGATCATGAGATCTCTGCATTTCGGGCTACTCTCGCATTGAGAAAGGCTCTTCCAATAGTTTACTTGAAAATTAGTGTATGAATCCGAAGCGACGTCATATTTTAGTATCGATTTATCTCGAGGGACCGGCCCAAAATCCCCCCAGTCGCAGAAAAACATCTGCATGTAATTTGCATTGAAAGTGAGAACATGCCTGTGAGAGTTTCGGGCACCAAGTTTGCTTTCCTGGAGGGGCTGTCCAGAGGCGATATCCCAGAGCACCGGATTTCTGTTATCCACGGTCACAACTCGCCTCCCGTCAAAACTAAAAGGAGAGCTTTGTTGATCAGGAATCCATCCAGGAAAACTCCTGAGTTCTTTCCAACGAAAGTTTTTAGTTCCGACGTTTTCGAAGATAACAACTTTGTCTCCAGTTTGAACTGCAAAGTACTTCCCGTTCGCCGAATAAGCGATGCCTCTCACCTCATTCTCTGGGAATTTAAAGGTAGATCCCTCGCCAAATTCGACTCCTTCCAGATTTGCTTCTGATAAATGAGCGTTTTTCAGAAATGCGGAGGTAAAATCAACATTTCGTAGATTTGCACCAGTAAAATCAGTTCCTTCGAAAATTCCATAACTTAAATTTGCTCCTGGGATACAAACCTTACGAAGATCTTGATTGCTAAAAGCCGTATCCTGAGAAGTTTAGGATGGTAATAGCATTGGCAGCAGCAACTGCAAAAGGAGACTGTGAAGTGAAACACCAATTCTTTTGAGCTTTGTTGAAGTCTTTTTGAGGTTTAGTCTCGCCTGGATGTGAGAGAAAGATCAAGCTGAGCAAATTCTTTACAGTTAGCCTTCCTTCTAGCAAGGCATCTCGAAGATAAGAGATGATTTGGTACTGGGATGATTTGCTTGTGAGTAGTTTTTGATTAAGTAGCAATTCACATGCGTTTATTCCCTCGACATTTGGTATATTGGAGACTCTGATAATTTCATCTTCAATACTCTTTGAGATGAAGAATTCCATGAAAAGATGACAAAATTTGAATCGAAAATTGTTATTGCATGGTTTGACGAGAGGAATCAATCCTGAGACTAAGCTATCATTTTCATTCGTCGTTTTTTCGGTACTCATTGAATCGGCATTCAAGACATAACCACCTGCTTTCAACGCAAGAATTTGGGCTTGTTTAGTTCTTTTCTCCACAAGTTTTGCTTCTTCTTCTTTATGAGTGTCGGTCGACTCATTTTGAACAATTGATTTGAGAGTCTTGTTAACCAGCAGGTCTATCAGAAACCGAGGAGTCAAAGGCTTTGTTCGTTTGAGATTCGAACGGATTTCTTGAGTCCAGATATCTGGTAATAGGTTAGTAAGAGTTGATAGTATAAAAGGAATTCTTGCAGACTCCCTCAATTTGCAATTCTCAATTAACTCTTCGAAAGCTTTCACCCATCCCCAAGAAAGTGATCTAGTGGAATCCGATACTAATGGGAATGGCTCTTCAACCTCTTCTCTTTCTTTAGCAATGGAAGTCTCACGAGAAATATAATATTTCTTCAAATAGCAAGTGATTTGTTCATCATTGAAAGGCTCAATCTTTCTTTCCAAGAATGATCTCTCAATCGACGATTTTTCGCTTGAATTTTCATCGATAGGTGCAAATAGAAGATCTCTTCCTTTGATATCTTGAAGATTCTCTTCTCTACAGGTGATAATCAGCCTTGCATCCTCACTTAACTTTTTAAATTTATTCGACATGTAGAAATTTTCTTTTAGATAGTAATCATTTGATACTCCAGGGCTCATCTCTTGATCTCGCTGATGATAAAGAGCCTCAATTTCGTTGAACCCGTCAAAAATGAGCAATAGACTCGGGAGAAGAGGATTTCTGAATCTTTTCGGAGTCAGCAGCAAACATATCTCATTTGCCGTAAGAGATAGTTCTCTTATCAGAGTTTCAGTGACAGCTTCTTCTTTCGGGTTGTTGAGACTTGAAAGTTCCACATAGATAGGTAGCCATTGCCTTTCATCAGGATCTTTAGATTCAATATCTGAAATAGACATAATCTCTCTTTGAAAATTTTTACAAAAAAGAGACTTTCCAATGCCAGCTTCTCCTGTCAGCAATAACACTTTTGGAGTTTCTCTGTCTTCAGAGTATAAGAAATGCTTTTTGACATCAAAACTGAGCTCGCAAAATCTGCTCTCTTCAATATTGCAGCTCACAGGATCGGATTTTATTAAAGGATCGATATACAGCGATAGCTGTCTCGTTAGGGTCTCGTCTGCCAGTATCTTGTTTTGATATCTCCGAAGTTTAGCGAGTAGTTCCGAAATATCAGTATTGGTGCAATTTATTTCACAATCTTCATCGCGAAGATTTTGAAGTGAGGGATTTTGGCTTTGACCAAGTTTTTGAAAGCAAAGTTCCATGGGATTGAAGTGATCTCTGATTATAGAAGAAGATTTCTGCTTGTTAGAGGTATTGAGAGATTGGGAGTTACTTTATTTTAATTGCTCTGAGATTAAAACGACAATTTTTTCTGTCGGAAATTATCAGGATTTCCATAACCATATCAATATTAGAATGAACCACTATTCAAAGCTAAATAGAAATATAGCAGTTTGAATTTCATTCGTCCTTTTTAGAGAAAGGCCGCTAGCACATAGCAGTTCTCTCTAATCATGAAAATGATCAAAACCGAACCTTAATGCATTTGTTTTGTTGAAGAAAAGCGATTTACTAATTCAAATTTTGATTTTGAGTTTCATTCATTACGGTATCACAATCACACTAAGTCAACTGAAAGAAAAGAAATTCGAATGTGTGATACTGTAGACGCCAATTTCGAGAAAATGGTTCTAAATCTCGATCTTAATAGTACTTTGGCACTCCATTTCCACAAAATCTACATTTTATCGACAAAGAGACATTAGCAACTAAAAGCTTTATGTTTAGCTTCGAATCTATGAGTAGTAGTAGCTCATCCATCATAATAGAGATAAGTTCGTTAAAAAGCGAATTTTTACAAAAAAGAGAGTTTGATTAATTTTCTAAATAGATTCTCCTTCTCCCAAAGCGATTTGCGCTATTAGCATCTAATGTGGTTCAATATCAATGGCTTTATTGGATTAACTTTTCAGCTTCAACTAAGCGATCGCACTGGCGAGTTGGTGAGTTCGATATCGGTAATTACAATAGTTAAAATAATCTCTTGAGTTGGTACCTGCACCGAATTGAGAGTGAGATAGTGAAAAATATTTTTTAATCAGTATTCATAGCAAATCCAGAGCCTCTATCAACATAGATCTTTGTTAACTGCATATAAAGCCGGACTTAAACAAGCGCTTTGCAAGATTTACAGCATAATTGTTTTCTTGATGCTGTCTCTAATTTCTCAAAAGGTTAAAATCAGTTCAACAATGCAAGAATTCACTCTATTATCTTCTTCTGAGAAACAAGCAAAGTTAGATAATTAACAAGAAGTTATGGACTGCCTATCAGGCAGCGAATAAAGGTTTTAAGGCAGTCGAAGAGATAGATTTAATTCCATTCGATGACAACTTCCTCCTCAACGGCGGGTTAGAGACATTACGAAAGAACCATACCTTAGTGTATGTTTCTCTCAAAGTTAATAAATGATATTTCAGTGTCAAAAAGCGAGGAGGCATTAAAGAAAGTCAGAGAAGATATATTACAAAGTTATGTCCAGAAAATTCAAGAAGACAACACAAACTACAGTTTATGCAATAATAAATGGACAAAGGGAGTTAGGATGCTCAATTGCGGACATTCATACTGTTTCAAGTGTATTCGCCTCTAAGGTGGATTATAGGTTTTCTGGCTTGCAAATTAAACGAAATTATATGAATTCAATGGAACAATGGCTCATGAGTTGATATGAGACTAAACTCTTGGCGATATCAATTTCACTCACATCATTAAACTAATTTATTAGATCCATGAGGTCGTTGCAGATGGAGCACAAATGCAGATGAATCACTGATATTCGTGAAGTACGACCCTTATCACCTCAATATCCTAGATGCTGAGAAGAAAACCCTCACTTTAAAGAGTTCAGTCCAAATTAACGAGTGTACTTGCAGCTATATTTTGCTTTTTCTCTTCTGTGAATTCAATTTTTTACTTCATGCATGATTAGCTTCCAATAAATTCAGGGAAGAAGGACTATGCTTTTTTTTCTTTAAGTCAATTGGGAGATTAATTTCATGACTTTCTTCGCTTCATTTGTCTTCATTTCATTATTTAAACTTGACAATATTTAACCTGTTAAGTTGGGACATACGAGATTGATGTATGCCAAAATGATGGGAATCTACTGGCTTCTGGTGGGAATGATAAGAATATCAAGATATTTGATAAGCGAGAATCGAAAATTATCAAAACCTTTGATGACATTCACTCAGGTAATAATTTGGATCTGTTTAAAGAAAGATTTAACATTTCAATATAACCTCTAGGAGATATTATCTGTGTGCGATGGAGTCCGAGCGGCGATAAGCTCGCGAGTGCTTCGAATGATAAAACAGTAAAACTGGTGGATTTCAAAACAGGAAAAGTGCTCTTTACTGGCAACACTTCATATAGGGGTAAATTATCTATTTTGGAATGCATGATCGTCATTCACTTATCAGGACCGGCAAAGTCAGTTTGCTTCATCTAGATAAACATGAAACGAAAAAGACCCAGAGAACATGAATTACTCTCAAGGATGTCGGCCAAGCAGCACAATTCTGATAATGACTCTGTGAATTAGATTAAGTAATCTTGACCTTAGGACTTCTAATAATCCTACATCTGAATATTCTTGTTCTCATTCGTGCTTTTCATAAGTAAGAAATCTCACTTTGCTAAGAGTTGTCGAACGATAAACAAATAGACAACAAAGTTGAATTATTAGGATAGGGCAATGTAACACAAATTACATCTTCAGATCATGATGAATTCTGGATTGGCAAAACGAGACAATAGGATTGCTGCATTACTTTTATTCACTCAAGCATTTGATATATTGTTAGATTGTAATTGATCAGAGTTATAAGTAATACCAACAATAATTCTTCTAGGAAACTGAGAAGCTGATACTTGAATTCAGCAATTACATTATCCATCACAAAGATTCTCTGACTTCTCCTATGGGTGGCAGCATATTGTCATAGTTTCCAAATACCCACTGGAAGGTTAATAACTTTTAACCCATTAATACAAAAAGATCTATTTCTCCCTTTCTCACGATATCACAAATTCAACTTCTTTAATTGTGTTTGTTCAACGACAGGCGAATTATTACTTAGAACAAATGATAAAATTTATGGACATATTCTCTCATAAAAACATCGATAAAATTATTATTTCAACGAAATCCTATTTACTTCACTTGAGAGATGCTTTCTTCGGCGTTCTCTGCGAGAAAAAGAGAAAGAATCGGCTGGATAGTTTTTTGCTGCTGGATCATGAGGCATTTTCGTTTGCATAATTACAGAATGCATGTTATTCGAGGTATTCCTTCGAGCTGCATTCAGTACCGTCTTAGTTCCAGATGAATCGATCGGTTCGCTTATCAGGGACATACTTGTGTCTTTTGATAGGAAAAGAACGCGTGATCTATTTTTGTTATTCAATCCATTATGGGAGCCAAAGGAAGCGTCTTCATTCAAAGAGCGATTATTATCTTCCATAGCACGAGGTTCACTTGTGAGTTTAATATTCATGCGCTTTCTAGAACTTTGAACCCTTGGTTGTTTTTTCCTATAATTGGCTCTCAAGCAACACCCTTTTATACTTTGGAACAATGAAACTAGCAGGATTCCAATAGAAAGCAAGGAATTTATCCCAATTACAGTTAGGATTAAGATAGTGAGGACAGACCCCATCGCTTCAATCGATTCTGGAGAGAGAAACTGTATTGTGCTGTCCACTCCAAGAAGGATTGCATGAATTCCCATCACAGCCTTACTCGCCTGATTCAATAAGAGGATTCCCATCTGCAATTTAGATCTATAAGGCCTCTGCCAAGCAATGAGAACTATGGACACTGCAATAATTATTGTATATAGAATCGCTTGAGATAATCCGTTATCTTGGAAGAAGAAAATTATCAAAATTTGGAGGAAGGTCTCCAATAGCATCACGAAAATATAGTTTCTTGTGAAGCTGTTAGTGTCATGAAAATCTTCTACGAGGAATTCGATACTGGGAGGTACTTTAACCCATTGCTGATTTTGAAGATTGGGATTGGACTCATTGTGTACTCTTCTTCTCTGGACTTTTTCGGGCTGTGAGTGTCGTTGATTCGTCTTGTACATCAAATAGCCAAGTAAAGGTGGGTAAGAAATCACAATAATCACTGCAAAAACAAACGAAAGGATAGTATAGCCGCTCCAGACACTATTTTCTCTCAATTGGACCATACTATTCAATTGTAACTCTGAAAAGTCGCCCATATAATACGATAAAAAGACATTCCACATAAATATTGTCCGGATTTTCAATATTGATGAATTGATACTCGGATATGATTTGAAAAGGAGGACAAGGATGTTTAATCCAAGGATGATTCCAAGAACAACTAGGTCTTTGAAAATTGTGGTGTTTGAGTTGTCGAGCAGCGTTGCACTCAAACCCCAGAATCGGAATTTTCCGATGGTAGAACTTGGGTTATTGCCGTCATACACAGTATCCATGTTCGCAAAGAGATTTGGTAAAATCGAACTTCTCATTTGCTCAATGAAGGTCACAAAATTATCTGGAAATGGTACATTTATGTATGTGTAAATGTCAACATCAGCCAGAAATCCCACTAAGAGCATTGCACTTGTAGACACTCCTCCAGTGAGAGCTGGCATAACAACGGAAACTATAGTCTGGGCTTGTGAGACAATCTTAGCCGACTCTCCAGCTGTATAGTTTAAAAAATCATTGGGAGGATCCAGAATTAAGCATGTGAAATTTTGAAGGGTTTTCTCAGGAACACAGGAGAGACAATTATTTGAGGAGATTCCATTGCAAGTGAGGCAAGAAGAATCGCATTGGAGACACTCAGAGCCCGAAATAACATAGCCATCTCCATTGCAATCAACACATGAATGATTCGACAAGAGTAAGTATTTTGAAGGCGGGCAGGTAACGCAGCTAGTAGGCGTCGATCCACTGCATGTTAAACAGCTAAGATCACATTGAAAACATTGAGAGTCGACTTGAGAGTAGCCGTCTACATCGCAATCAACACATGAGTGATTTGTTGAAAGCAAGTATTTCGATGGCGGGCAGGTAATGCAGTCAGTCGGTGTCGTTCCACTGCATGTTACACAACTAGGGTCACACTCAATGCATTGAGGACCCACTGGAGAGTAGCCAGCTACATTGCAGGCGACGCAAGATTGATTCGAAGAGAGTAAGTAAGTTGCGATTGGTGTTGACGGACAGGAAAGACAGTTTGTTGGTAATGCTCCATTGCAAGTGAGACAACTAGAGTCACATTGGAGACATTCAGAGCCCGAAATAAAATAGCGATCTGCATTGCAGGCAACACATGAGTGGTTAGAAGAGAGTAAGTAAGTTGCGACTGGTGATGATGGACAAGATAAGCAATTAGTTGCTAATGTACCATCGCACGTGCGACAGCTGGGATCACATTGGGTACAATTGCTCCCTGAGATAAAGTATCCATTGACATTGCAAGCCACACAAGAAGAGTTGCTGGTTAAGAAGTAAGTGTTGAGAGGACAGTTTTTGCATTCAGTTGGGAGCATCCCCGAACAAGTCGCGCAAGAATCATCGCAGCCGAGACATTCATATCCTAAACTTACCTGGTCATGACAGGTAACACAAAACCCTGCTGTGTTCTATGTAAATAAAAAATTTTTGATGAAAATTCAAAGATTAAATGAATTTACGTAGTATCTTGAAGGGTAAGCACATCCTACAAAGCGATAAAATGAAATATTTAGAAATTTTAGAATCTAAGTGATGATATAGTTTACTTTGGCAGGAACTTGTGCCAGAATGGAGAAAGCTGTCTACAGGACATGAAGATACACAGTCTCTTCCATCCATCATATAATTTGTAGCACAAATTAAACATGATGTCTGGTTTGGGTTCAGAAAACCCATAAAGTGGCATTTTGGATCTATTTCAAGGGGTTAAATTTGGAAATATTTGTATTTACCTGAGCCCCCGGACCATGGATTTCCAAACTCACCTCGAAACCACACGAAATTCATCATATCATAATTACCATCGAGACTTGAGTCCCGGGTCGAACTCCCGGAGACTCGAGTGCTGCAAATATCAATTGCAGCATTACTCATTTGTTGAAAAAGAGGCTTCGTTGGGAAATCTCCAAAATAAGTCCAATTTGGTCCTGTCGCATTGATGATAATTCTCCCTTGATAGAACCCGTTGCTAAGCGCAGTTGGTTCCGTGATACCCATCGATACGATTACTTTGTTCCAGTAATCTAGCATAAAAAATACAATTTAAGGGAACCGAATGATCGTGAAAGTGTACCTAACTCGATCGCCAATGGAGAGACAAGAACCTGGTTCCATGTAGGATTTTGCAATTTTGCTTTTACTTTCCCGTCTGTTGGATCATAGTAGATCGTAAGGCTGACATAATTGCTGACAGCATTCCGCACTGATACTAAATTTTGGGTAGTAGTAGCTGGAGAGTGTATTAAAACGTCAAATGCAAATAACACTCCTTGTCCGGTGGAGTCGGTCGTCTCATAACTGAAGATTGTGCCAGGTCTGCACATTATCATATTGTAGGGTCCGAATGTTGGAATCTCAGAGGAAGCTAGTTTAAAAATTTAGTGCAAAAGGTTTGTGAGGTATTCTATTACATATGGGAGCTGTGGAGATTGTTTGAGCAGTATCCTGATAAATTACCAATGGAATTGTTGCATTTGTTACTGCGTCGTAGTCGGTACTGAGGTGAAAGACATATAAAGTGCCTAATGTATGAAAAATGCTATTAAATAGTAGAATTTGATTGTAAATACCTCCTGGTTGCATCCACGCTAAATTGAGCATTTGGCCTGAGGAATTAGGAACATAATCGAGATATAGCCTTGTATACTGCACAGTCTGCCCATAACTTGTATGATATGTGTCTCCACCCCAAAATACTTTTCCCGCGGAAGTGATAGAAAATATTGCATCCGTTGGATCCACAGCGAGGTTTTCGGAGTGGGACGTCACAGTAGTAGTGCTTGCGGGGTAAAATCGGAACCCATATATAATTTTATTACTAACATCACCTCCCTGGGCTACGAATACCCATTCGCCTGGTGGAAACAGCACTCCCTAGTCGAGCTACATCAACACTGAATTATGTCAAGATTTACTGCTTCATTCCAAGGATGCATCATAAGAGAATCGTGGTTTACTGTTCCAATATGCAAAAACGCAGTAGAAGTTGAGGCCACAGCAAATATTAAGAGCCTTCCAGCTTTATGATCGATGCTGAGAAAGACATGAGGAATCATAATAGACTGCATACTTACGTTGGATCTAGACTTAATCTGAAAATAGTTGTCCAAGTCGACAGCGAAGGCAGTTTGACCCATGTACTCATTGAATATTGAGTTGATGATGTCCAAGCGCTGCTTGTAAGCGTAGTGAGAGACTGACTATCGAAATCTCCACTGTTGTAGGTTTTTTCTGTTTCCTGCAAATAGATTATTTCAATAGAACAACCTAAGCACGATATATTAGCGAAGAACCTGATAATTCCTTACATATTTGGAGGATCAATGCTGAAAGCAGCGCTAAGAAGAGGAAATTCAATTTCAACGTCGTTTTCGAATTTATTTTCATCGTATCTTCCTATTACAGCGCGGTCTGAAATTACAAATAAAATCTTAATTAGCATTTAGTTCGGAATTAAATTATTCAAATACCACTTGGTGAAATTCAGTAATCATCCTCAAGTCAGTTTTCGCTCCATGATTCAAAAACACGACTTCGACGGTCTTCTGCCTTAGGCAGCCAATAATCCTCAAATTTGCTGAAGAATATGAAAAATAATGGCTTGAAATTTTTTTTTTGGAAATTTATACTCAGCTAATTCGAACCACTTCCATCGAGCAATTGAAAACTTTGATGATTTCGAAATCACTGGAAATGAGTGACATTAGGTACATTTACAGTGCCTGAAAATCGACAAGCAATCTTGAGGCATTCAAAAACTTTTCATTGCGATTCAATCAGTGGCGCGGAATTATCTATCGTTTGTTTCTTAAACCACTACTGGATGAAAGAGGAGGTTGAAAAAGAAAATAAACTCTCAATAAGAGTTCTGGAACTGGTATGTCAGTTTCTATCGCTATCAAAAGAGTGCTGCGCATGATTAAACAATTTTCCCGCCTCTCTTTTAAGTACGGAAATTAAAATCCAGAACAATAAATTTGAAATCACTCTTTGAAAAATGGCAAATATAGAAAACCAGCAGGATCATGAGAGACTCTGGCTTCTTACAGGTTAGCTAATGAGTAGTTTTGGTTGCTATCCTGTCTGTTGGTGAAGATATTTATATTACGGATAGTATTGAAAGGAGATTGCCATATTTTAATGCCTAAATTGGCTTTGGATGGATTCATAGTAAGTTAGGAAACTTCATTCGATTAATTTCTTTAATCTGAGAAATCTAATTCAAGACCACACAGAATTACAGATAAAGTTCGGCCCGCAGAAGTTTTCGTTCACTCAGACATCTCTTAGACAACTTTAGGATGTATTCCATCAATAACCGGGTCAAAATTATGGTTCACAGTTATATTTTCGAAATGAATGAGCAAGGAAAAAGCATAATGAATGGGCTTTTTCTTAAATTTTTCCACTCATATTTTGACAATAACATCGTATTCAGAGTGTTTCTAAGTGATTAAATTTATTGTTTCTTCATTCGTAGATCTTATTTTGCAGAATTTTGGAAATAAGATAGCTACACTCTCTTGATTGCTTAGGTTTAGTTGTTGTATGAAGTTCTGATCTTTTTAAGTTTAGCAAATTCAGTTATTCCAAGAGTCTAATTTTCCAATAGGTTTTAGCAAAATTTAAACAATGTGAAGATTACAGAAGAAAATTTATTTTCCAGTTTTGAAAAAATTCTCAAGCAGATTTAAATTTGCTGAGCTTGAGGTTTTGAAGCTTTGAATAGATCACAGCTACATAGCAAAACTCCTCGAAAGAATTAAGCTCAGGACATTTCGCAAATCAACTGTTTTTTTGTTTGTTTTTTTTTTCTGACAGAAAGTTTTATAAGGAGCCTCCCAGACAAGTAGTGCTGGAGCTGTAGGAGATATTTCTTCTTCTATCTAAAGTTAGATCATAGTGGAGATCGAAGGAGTGAAAATTGAAAAATTGTATAAAATTAATGATTTAGGGTGCTAGGACCAGTTTTTATCGAATTTGTTGGCAATCATCAATTGATGTGTCTCTTTCGGCATTTGACTTTTGCAAACCTGTAAAGATTGATGTTTGCCAGTCATTTGACTAATAATAAACTTTTCACTTTCATGTTTGACTACTAATCACCAAGGGTACTTAAGCTGGACTCATGTGAAATAGATTGCCAACACAGGACTCCTAGTCTCTGTTCATCATTGTCGTGACATATCCGCTAACATGGAAATATTTGATGTCTCACTGAAAGGGCAAGCGAAAAAATCTATTCATCTGAGGCAGTTGTTGGGAGTAGAATCATCGTTAAAATCCATCGCATAATCCTATTAGTGACTGGCTATGGAGACGTGACCTATAATTCACGGAGGGTATCCTTGGTGCTATTTCTATTGGAGGAAAGATATCTTACCATCTTTACAATTTTACCACTTCGAAGGCTAGTAATATTGTAAAACTTATACGGAAATCCAAATGGCACTCCGAATATATTGATGAGGAAGGTATTTAATAATTGCTATCCATTGCGGACTCATTTCATATATTTGTCTGAGATAATCTCATAGTCAGCCTTGATTTCAATCCAAGTGGAGAGATTGTAGCAACTTTTGATCGGCATGGAACCTGTTTAATCTCAGCTGTGAACGATGGCAGCTATTTCTTCCATAAAAAGAGGATGGGAGCATTCTTGGGTAAGCAAAATTCTTAAATATCTATAGCTTTCCAATATTCAATCTGTCGTAATAAGGAAGCATTTTTCTTATAGCAATTTCTTGACAACATTCAAATTACTCTCTAGATGATTGGGCTCGCTGTAGATGGAGCACTAATCCTGATGAACCCTTATTATTCGTTAAGTGTGACTTGAGTCGCCTCAATATCCTAGATGTTGAGAAGAAAGCTCTTCTCTTACAAGGCAGCTCGGTTAAAATCGGAGCAGATTGTAAGATCAGCTATTTTTTTGTTTATGTCTTCTCCTCCGATTTCTTCACTTGATATACGATTCACTCTCTTCATAATGAAAGAAAGAACACCACTTCCTCATTCAATGGAGAAAAAAGTTGACTTGTTAATTTTAGTTTTGAATTAATTTATTTTTGCTTCTTCTTGTTTGATTTAACATTCAAATTTTTTAGTCACAATTTTCTGGATTGACGTTTGCCAGAGCAATGGGAAGCGGTGATTTGCTCGCAAGTGCTTCAGATGATAGGGCTGGTTGTATACTGGAAACACTTCGGATGAAAGTAAATTTTTCACTATTTAATCAGGTAAAACTTGTTCTCATTGTCTTAGATTATGCTAATCCTGTCTGCTTTATTTGAGGAAGAATCAGAAAGACAGGAAGAAAGCAGTCGCAAGATATAATTTGAGAGAATGACAATTGATCATAAAGAATATATGTGTGTTAGGACTAAATATTACAACTATCGTATTCTAATCTTCATTTTGAGAATAATATCAGTTCGCATTCTTCCTTTTGGTTAGAACAGACAGTGAATTCAATTCAACCAGGAAAACATATAATTATTGCCCTCTAAACAATTTTTTTTTGGTTCGCTTAATCAGAAAACTACGAATCAAGATCGTCTCAAAAGGAGTAGTTATTTTAATGCGACTGTTCAGATTGTAAAATAAGCCATCCATCTGTGCTGCCTCTAAGAAAACGACACTTTCATTATGAGATTATGAAGAGGTTATTATATATATCATTGAAATATGGCAATGTAGGTTTAATGATTTAGTTTCATAGTTGAATTTTCGAGCTCTCATTTGAATTTTTGTGGAAGTTTTTCAGCTTCCGCAAATGTTGTTCGGATATAAATTAATTCTGACCTGCAAAATCATCCAAACGACAATTCGATGCAATATTCAACAATACGATCTTACTTCAATCAATGCAGTGATGATAAATCCATATAACTGTTCTGAGACATAAAATTAAAGCTTTTTCCTCGACAGTAAAACTTCCGAAATGCAACTCTTTAGTTTCTCAGCTCGCAAACAAGATTAATTTCGGCTCGTATCGTTCTTAGAAGACACTATAAAGCATTAACTTCTTTGGTGCTGTCAATATCTAGATATCATTGTCAGAATTTGAGAGTTTTCTTTTCAGCTTACGCAATTTATAAATCATTCATAAGATGAAAAAACTGATTTATGCAATGACCTTAGCTATTATTTCTAAAAACTTCTAACGCAATACTTACAATAAATTGCTTATCGCAAATATTAAGACTTTCATTCGTTAGTTATTATTTCATTTGTAGAAATGTGAATGCACATCATTCGGGAAAATACTTTGAGGCCTGATGGGATCTTGATTCGAGACCGGATGGACTGAGCGGCGAGAAGAGTATTCAATTCGACTTCGAATGTTTCGATCCAAATTACGTTCAGTTTTTCTCCTCAGTTTTTGTTTTGAATCGCTAGCATAATTCTCGAAAGATTGAGGGACTGAGAACTCTGTATTATTTGGGATAAACTTCCTCTGAATATTACTATCTCTCTTATTTGCAGCATTGGACAAGAAATTAGGGTTGAGCATGTCATAGGTCTCATTTATTTCACTCGCTAAATGCTGATGAGAGAGGTTGCTTATATTGATTAAATCGCTTTTGGTCAACAAATTCTTTTGTGGGCGAGAGCTCTTTCTCTTGTTTTGAGTCGTCTTGGTTGGTGGCGAAAATGTCGATGCTGAACGGTCTTCTAGTGGTGGTGGTATGCTGATAGCCCCTATTGCCTAATTTGAGAAGTTAAAGTGAGTTTATTTTGGCAAAGATTTTGATAGGTTACAATGCGATTGCTTCTCAGATTGAAACCTGATGAAAGTTCCAATATCGGCTCACCAGTCAAAAATTTAGCTGCCTTTCTGACCCGTTGGACACGTCTAGAGCAGGTAAACGCAAGAAAATTGATTCCAAGAGTTATCAGTGGTGAAATAATTAAATCTTGTGCGATTGATTTGGTGAACTTCGCAGCCCATG
>ENA-UOTX01000426-UOTX01000426.1-compost-metagenome-genome-assembly--contig:-NODE-426-length-45723-cov-17.407703_pt1 | contig 45723 bp, 39 predicted proteins | sample MGYA00238143_ERZ746982 | MGnify/ENA primary metagenome ERZ746982 (study PRJEB28758, sample SAMN06268862) | compost metagenome | isolation source: single cell | place: USA: California, Emeryville, Joint... | reverse complement strand
ACACTTCTTCGAACCAGAAACCAAAAATTGCTATCATAGGAGCCGGACCAACCGGATTACTAAGTTGCCGCCATCTCAAAGACATCGCTGACGTCACAGTTTTCGAAGCGAAGTCAACCGTAGGTGGGATTTGGAACTATTCCGATATTACAACAGATAACCATCCCAACCTCGCTCAAGATCCCTTCTTTCAGCTGTACGGGAATCTTCATTCTTCACTCTATGCGGATTTAGTCTGCAACCTGCCAAGACACTGCATGACATACAAAGATTTCCCACATAAGAAGAATATGCCTTATGTGCTGAATAGCAAGCAATTTTTGCAATACCTCAATGACTACAGCGACCATTTCAAACTCCGAGGCTGGGTTGAATTCGAAACATTGGTCATTTCGGTTAATCTGACAAAAAATGTTTCTAACACCGAGATTGAGAATCTCGGCCTGAATAGCGAAGAGCCAAGAAAGTTCATTGTAACGACAATTAGAATGGATAAACCTGAAGCAAAGAAGCATCGATTCTATGATTACGTCATCGTTTGTAATGGACATTATTCAAAGCCTTTCATCCCAAAGATCCCTGGACAAGAAGAATTTGAAGGAAAACAGATTCATACGCACGACGTCAGAACTATTGACCCAGAGCTTTTCCATAAGAAAAATGTCCTGATCTTGGGAACAAATATTTCGGCGAACGATCAGATTCATTTGTTGCTGGGTGAGCGAGCTCGTGACCAGAAAGTTGAGGTCAATAAGATCTTTATCACAGGAACAAACATGAAATTCCTTCCTAATAGCACTGAATTCGCACCTTGGATGAAAGCCGGAAAGCTCGTTTTAAAAGGTGCAGAAGCAAAGCCCATGCCACCAGTTCAGAGTGAAAGTTCTCGCTCTGGGTCATGGCTCTCTAGATGGTTTGGAAGAGGCGGTTACCAGCACGTACCAAACGAAGAAAGCAAAGAAGCGCCATCATCAAATTCGTTCTTCAGCTGCTGCTCTCGAAGGAGAAAAGGCACGAATGCCAATCCATCGGCAGGGATAGAAAAAAGTCAAAATCCGCCTGTAACTCCACAAGCGAGTACTCCGAAGGAAGGCGTCAAATGTCTCGGTAAAGGCTTTGAAGTAACTTTCAATGACGGGACAACCGAAACCGTTCATACGATTATTTACGCCACGGGATATCTTCATAGCTTACCATTTCTGACTAACACTTCGGACAATATTATCGAATTTCCTAAAGATGACCCAGGCTTTTACTTCGGACCGCTTTATATGCGAACATTTGCCATCAAAGAGCCAAGTCTGATATTCATTGGCCTTTGCTCGAGGCTTATTCCGGTTCATCCGACTTACGAAAGGCAGGTGATGCTTGTAAAACAGGTAATTGAAGGGAAAGTTAAGCTTCCGAGCCAATCGCAGATGCTTGCGGAACTAGAGGAGGAATTACAAAAATATGATGCTTCGAGTTATGGACGCAAAGGTTATTACCTGTTTGGCTCGAATTACACAGCCACGCAATTCAATCAAGATATGCTTAAAATGAATACGCTAGAAGAAGATGAGAGTTATCAAGTGATCACTCCTATAGAAGAAACGTTGATCAATTGCTTTTTAGCAGGAAACGTTGGTCATCTAAAAACTCTTAACTACGGGCAGTTTCTCGATGGGGTTCCATATTTCCCGACGTCTTCCAAATTTTAAAAGAAAGAGCAATAAAGTAAGAGATATTATTTATTTCTTTATTTGATTGAGGTTAAGAAAAATACATAGCCGTGGCTGGTAGAGTCTAAGGAGGTTTTCAAATTTTCATATTTCCTAAACTACAGTATAGCTGCTTCGAATAAATTAAACATTGTTCTACATAGTTCTAAGTAGTCCTATATAAGAACAATAACTCGTAGTGACGATAAAATTGATTGAGAATGGTTAGTCAGCATTTGAGAGTACCCTCGAGTCTTCCAGAGACAGTGTTATGATAAATGACTGATTCTTCTTTTGTAGAACAGCAGCCTTTTAAGGCGAATGAATTCTACACAAATACTTTAAGACTTGCTGAAGCAACGCTGAATGATGAAATGTCAAAATTTTATATTATTTAATAATTATAACTCGAAATATGCTGTTTAAACTTTCAATTGGATAAGAAAATTGGGGGTAAATTAGCTCTTAAACGAAAGAGGTATGGCGTTGTGTATCTCGGGATTGATAAATGATGCCTCTGCCAACGCACCTCTAAAACAGAGTTCCGATTAAAATTCCTGGGTTTTTGTCTCCTCTCTCGAAATTTATTGGGGGTAGATCTGCTGTTCCTGGAGTCGAGATTGTTAGCATGCTTGTTATTTTTAATGATCTTTCAACACCTGACATATTATCTATTGGATTTGTAAGCTTTTTCCTCTTTTTCATTCTAAAATCTGAAGCAGTCGTCGGTTTGATAAAAGAGCCTGGAGTTAAACTTCTATTGTTGACTTTGAGAGAGAGCTGGCTTCGTGCTCTTTGAGATGAGAAATGAGGGGCTCTGGGTGAAGGATCCGTATTCTTTGTCGTGGAGGTATCCAACGTCTCATAGAGACGATTCCTGCTGGTAGTCTCAGCACCTCGCTTGGAAAAAGCTGAGAGCCTGTTCAAAGATCCTCTATCTTCCGTTAATAGATCCTGGCCCACAGCGGTCACACCACTCAGCGTAGAGTTCATATTTGGAAGGTTCATACCTCTCATTGGTGTGAAAAATCCTGTTTGTTAGATACAAATTTAAGATGTTTTGTTAAAGAAACCAATTACCATGCGTCTTGTCTCTATTATTTGTATTTTTGACAGTTTGCGCCATTTTTCTCAGTTTATTGATGTCAAGGTACGACATGGTGAATTTAGAAACATCACTGGGGATATAATTCTGCTTTTTCTTCGTGTTTTTCGGCTTATTCTCGAATTGAGCTCGCATTCTCTCAACTATGAAACAAAATTCCTTAATATCACATCTACTTAGCAAAAATAGTCTTACGTTTATTCAGTCGCTCAAGTGTCCTGGAATCTTCATATATTTTCTTCACTGGGTTCGTCATCAAGGCCTCAAAAGTCGGAATCGGAGACTTTTCACGCTTATTCTCTTCTTCGTCGTCTGGCGCTTCCAATTCTCCAGGTTCAATCAAACCTTCTGCTTTCATTCTTCTTTTCAGTTCTTCTTTTTGGATAGCCTCTCTCTCCTTCTCCATATGGTCCTTACAAATACAAACTTTCATACTCAGTTTCTAAATAGATGCATACCCTCTCAATTTCAAAACTATCTGATGTCACTCTGATTGGAATGATTGGATCTTGATGTGTGAATCCTCCTCTTTTTTTCAAAATGGGACCTTTCTTCATAAGCTGTGGAGCTGACATGTCACTAGGAGAAAGGCCTTCCAGCTTCATCACTGACTGCCTTCCTCCCACAAAAAGCGTTTTGCGAGCTAGCCCAAGTCGATGAGCTCTCCGAGATCTGAGGATAGGCAGAGACTCCTCCTTTCTCTTGAGGATCATCGTTTTTGTTTCTTCGGGAAGGTCTAGCTCAACGGGTGTTGGCTCACGCTTTTTTTTCTCTTTTGAAAGCTGAGAATAATGCTCGTTAACTCTGACCTTATCGTCTTTCGCGAACTCATGTATCATCTTTCGAACCTCATCAAGGGACTTCGAGGCTCTTTGTTTTGCTCTCCTCTGCTCTTCGAGCTTTGTGATGCCTCTGATCATATTTTTGATTTCGTATTGATCGAAATCGTTGTATTTCAATAACTTCAGGATTCTTTCCCGATTGGCGTCGATTACGTTCTCGTTCTTTGAAAGCTGACCATTGAAAATATTTTCAATTTTCACGCTTCGAAGCAGCAGCTTAGGCTCCTTCTCAAGGCCTGGAACGATGATAAGCATGTGTTAATTCGATTATATTTCAAGGCATGTTTACTTTCTTTATTCTCTGCGATATTAAGAAATAACTTCTCAATGCGTTCGATCATCCCAGAAAACCTCTCCTGAAGAATCATCCGAATATCTTTTTTAAATTCTGTTATCGAGCTTATCGCCTTCTCTGAGCCAATTTCAACTCCATGGGTCTCAAGCTGCTTTTTCAGAAAGTCCTGAACTATCTCTTTAGAAACAATCAGCAATGCTACTTGATCCTACATGTACAAGAAACAAATCACAAATTTGCTTAAAGAAGACTTGGAGTTTACATTCCGGACTAAGTCCGCCCATTGCTCAGCTCTCTCAACAGTGCCAGGAAAAATCTCACAAAAATATTCGATTATCTGAGCTTTCGAAAGCACTTGGAGTTTGTCATGAATTTCTATCATTCCTTCAATTTGATCAGCGGTTGAGTCTCTCCTCTCAATAGAAGGTATTTTAGAAACTCTATTCGCTGGGGATTTTCCTTCAGAAGCGTCTCCAGCTTTTTCAACAGCCTTGTCTTTGTCTTCGTTCTGCTTCAGATCGACAGCGCGTGGTCTCTGCAATAAAATTAGCTGCAGTCCAATGAAATTTGCTATTTTACTCCAAGAGTCTCCATTATGCAGGTGCTAATAGCTTGCTCCTTTTTCATGGCACGGTGATCGAGATCCGATCTCAAAAGTCTTTCAGGAGCCACTTTTAATGTCTCTGAGAGATATTTATTGATATCCTCATAGGCAAACATGACGTCAAATGACACTTTGTATGAGCGTTTCGCGATCCCTTGCATCAGTTTTGAAATTCTATAAAATTTTGCAAATTAGTCCAGTTTTGTTTTTTTTGTCAGCTTACCGAATCATAGTGTCTATCAAATAAACATATGCAACGACGAGGAAACTGTCTGATTTTTTATGCACTAGTTTATCTTTCATCATCGGCAGCAACTCGTTGAATTCAAAATCCATTTGATTTGTCGTTGGCAGTGAGTGGTGGTTTGGTTTGGAGTCTTCATCAGTCAACTTCAGAGTTTTTTCATACTTTCATCAATGCTTTAATTTCATCGCAACAATCATCAAATTACCTCAAATATAATATTATTGCTCTTCACAATAAATGCTAACTCAGCCTCTAGGTTTTTGAGTAGATCTTCCTTTTTCCTTTTCTGATTTTTTTTTTTGGTAAGCAAACAATTTTGAGAGGTAGTTTACTTCAGTTGCTCCTTTCTCATAAGCGTCTTTCAATTTCGCTTCGGTGTGGGTCATTGTTCGGTGAATACTTAGTAGCTTATCGGCTAACTCTTGAAGGTTATGATTTTCGCAGAAAGCTGCTATTTTTCGAAGAATGTAGGCTCTTCCGGAACCAGGCGGTGGCACTCTCTCACTTGAAGTCCTATTAAAAGAAAGTATGCGTTTTCTTGTAGGAGAGTCCAGGAGGTTGGATTGGCTATCAGAACTTTGGGTTTGAGAGTTTAAGACTTTCTTCCGAGGATCAAATGAATGGGTTCTCTGGGGTTTATCTTGGACGTTCTCCAGAGAAGGCTTCTCCATTTCTCCCTCAAGAGAGACATGTTGTTCCATAATGAATCTCCTAAATATCTGCTGGTTAGAGAATTGTGAACAAAAAATTGGAACGGACTTCTCTAAGCTGCTCAAAACATCGATATATTTGATAGTTAGTTCAGAATCCTTTATTTTTCGAACTGTTTGTTGCTCATTTGCAACTAGTTGCTCCCATTTCTTTTCGTATTCTTGTTTGGTTCTTTTTGCCAGCTACAATAATAGGCCAGTCATCCGGGCATGCTACAAAGACTTAATTACATCTATTTTGACTAAGAGCTCCGAATAATTCTCTTCAGCTGCTCTGGTTGCAGCTTCCGTTTCGTACATGTCCTCATTCAATCTTTCAATATACTCTTTCCCTTCTATATTTGACTCTTTTATCTCGTTTTTCAACAAATGAAGGTTTTGACTGGTCCTGACCTAAATAATCGACCAAACTTCAGTTTCATTGCGAAGTAATTATGCTTTACAAGCTTATTTTTTGCTGTGTACTGGAGTTTCTGAGTGTCAGTCAAACACTGTTGCATCAAATCAAAGACATACTGAGCTTCATTGCATCGTTTAATAAAAACTGCCTACAAAGTTGAAGTTCCCTTGAGATTATCCCAACTAATCAAAAAAAAATTACTTCTTCTTCTTGCAACGTCGTGATTCTATTTTCCAACGTGTCAGTTATTTCTTGCTCTTTGATGAGTTGAGTCTGGATTCCTTCGTAATTCTCCATCAAAAATTGGAATTTTTCTTTCAAATAATCAAGGTCAGTGCCATGCATTGCTTCATTGTATTGTCCTGCCATTTCCATCGTCAACTTATTAAACACCTCGGGGGAAAGGTTAATCGACCAATTCACCAACTCTTTCTTTTTGTCTTCACTGAAAGTGCTCTTTGTGGGTGAATCAACTCCTTCAAATTTGTCTAAATTTTCTGTTTGCTCCTCTAACTCGTGCTTTCTTTTCATTTTATTGCTATTTTCGTTCTGAATAACGTTGAGTATATTGGCATATTTGACTCCATCAGCTTGATTGTCTTTGGTTAAGTCGCGGCCACTCGCTTGAGTGGTTGCATAAAATTCAATGCGAACTTTTTCTTTCTGTTTCTCCACAAGTTCACCAAACTGCTGCTTCTGTTTTCTTTCTTGATGGTCCTGTTGCAATTTACGCAATGATCTCTCTAAAAATTTTTTCATGTGACAAAGTACTGCGTTCTTTTGGTAAAGCCTGCTTGACTTAACAAATAACTTTTGCTAATAATTTATATTTCGGATTAATTGGTTAGTATAATTTTTGTTATAAGCTAATGAATCTGTGAATAACAGATAGAAAAATGGCCGGTAAGTTTGACCTTTAAATGCCTAAGGTCAGTTTATGAGGTTCATTGAGGAAAGAAAGAAATGCAGATGAACTATGTTGGGAAGTAATGAGATCGCATCCTTGGCTTGAATCTACTTAGAATACGTATTCCCGTATTACAGGAATGAAAAACTTGTTGCTGTAGTATCAACCGTTTTTTGAACTCAGTCATTAGAATATATCGGAAATGGAACCAGAATCTTTTCAACAGTAATTAGAGCTTCATTTGACAATTATTCCCCCCTCCCTTCCTAATATTAAATATAACTATCTCAACTATTTGCAATTGTACATTGTAGTTGCTGAGTAATGAATTTGTCAATTCTGACAGTTCTTTGATGCAATCCATAATTTATTTCAAATATCATCTTAGCCTTCAATATTTGAGTCAATTATGCCTAAATGGCTATATTTTTGTACTGAATGCTAGCGGTGTATTGGCTTCACTTAGACTATACCAATATAAATCTTTTTTAGATACTCAATCTCAAATGACATGATAATACTTTAAATACAAAAGATATCAGAATTAAAAAAGAATCTAATCGCAATTTCTGATTAAAATAGACAAATGATTAGCTCTAATATCAAAGACCTCCAGGTGACAGCTTTGAAGATCAAGATCCGTCAGCACATTAGCTTCATTTCAGACGAAGAAATCGACAGCTTTTGCAGCAATCATCCCTGGTTACTCAACGAAAATGACTTTGTTATCATTGAAGATTATCTGATCAAGCATTTTGAAGGGCTCTATATGAGAAACAAACTCATCTGCGACAATCTTATAAAAAAGAAGAACGAAACCGTAAGATTATTCCCTTTTTTCTTCTTAGTACTAATCCCAATAGATGAAAAAGAAAGAACAAGAATCAGTTGAAAAATTTAGCAAAGCCCTCTCAAAGTTCATTGCTCTCAATGAAGAACTACAGGGTTCACCTGACACTCTCAAAACAGTTCTTCAATATCTCGCAGAGAAACTCAACAATCTAGTCACGAACCCTACCGACGAAACTGCTAGAGCGTTTACTCTATCATTCGATGCACTCAAGCGGACAACAATCTATGAAATGCTCAAATTCCTTGATTTTGAACTGATTGTTCTTGATACAGAAATCACTGTTGTGTTCCAGCATCCCATCATACCTGCTCATGTGATCGATTTTAAGAATCTGGTGGTGTCGAGTTTAAATCAAAAAGAGAAGATAGAACCGATAGAAAAGCCGATACCTCTTCCGAATACTCAGCAGATGAATATCGGGCCGATGAATCCCATAGGAAAAGCAGATGCTCCACTCCTGAATCCGGGATTTGCAAGGGAGTATACGAACAATACTACAATCAATTTGAATTTGTTTGAAACCACAAAGCCAAGTAACTTTCAATGTCAATGCAATTGATTTATTGTGTAGATGTTATGCAAGAAGAAGCACTGAGAAAGCAGGCGATCGATGACCAGCATATTGCTTTGAGTACTATATATATACTATGAAAAAATGACTCTGGGAGACTTTGATTATAGATATGAAGCTTTTTTCAATGGTAAACGAACTAAGAGTGAAAAACGGGATTGAGCCTGTGGAATGGGATGAGACCTTATTTAGCGTTGGATTGAAGCATACAATCGACATGTGTCTCGGAAAGGTTATCTTCGGTCATTCAGGGTTCCAGCAGAGACTCAATTCGATTCCTTATGCCGCGGTGAATATTTCAGAAAATATGGCTCTGTCTCCGAAAAGTGATGATCCATCGCAAGTAAAATGAACTAAATAATGCAGAGAATTGAATCTTTATGTGAAAAAAGTATATAGTCGATGGCTGGTTGAACTCTCCAGGTTCAAGCAAGAATATTTACTCAAAAGTAAATCGGATAGGGATCGCAAGTTGCAGGTAACCCTTATTATTTCATGAAATTTTTCCTAATTGATGTGACATTAATAGAGCAGCGAATGGAGAATGGTATGTGACGATGATGTTGGCTTTAAAAATCTAAGTAGTACTTTGACTCTTAGTTAGAGGAAATTACAATAATATGGCACCAGAATATCATCGATCTATTTCAATTATTCTCATGGATATTGAATGTTTCTGATGTAACTATTGAGAACATTGATCTATATTGCATGATACCAAGGTATATAAGGTAGATGGATCTCAAACAAATTTTTGAATTGGCTGATAAGACACAGTAAAATTCATGTTTCTATCGAAGACTTAGAAAAATATATGAACCGACACTATCAGAAACCTTGCTCTAATCTACTGAAAGATAAGAGAGTATTTCACCAAATCAAACTCAGATAAACTCTGTGGAGTTCCTCACTTCTTCAGGATATGTACCAGTGTAGTCGAAGCTTTTATATTGAAGCAAGTTGCCTTTTGAGAAGAGTTCTATGCATTTTTTCAGCATGGCTACTTTCCTTTCGAAATTCTTATTCATTTTCTCCTCAGTGCCTGGGTAGAGATGCAGAAATATTTTCTTTAAGCTTTCCAAATAAATCACATCTGTTTTCAGACTTGGGCGTTTAAAAAAACTTGTAAGAGTTCCATCTTTGCTGGCAGCCTTCTCTAGTTCAATATCTTGCTCATAATCTTTGGTCATATCCTCTATTGAGGGAAGTTTCAGAGTGCCCTCAATAATATGCTTTATTAACATTGATTGTACCTCAGTGATGTAATTTAGAAAAGCTGTCAAATCAATGCAACCAGGGAAGAACATTCTGGGTTGACGGATTGATACCAGTCTTTTATAGAGAGGACCGAAGAATCTGTCTCGGGATTCTTCTCCTCCATACTCCAAAATTTTGTCAGCAGGATCTAAGAAAGGGAAGGTTGTTGCATAACCAGTGCAATACATCACAATGTCGACCTTCTCCGACGTCCCATCTGTGAATATCACCGAATCTTGGGTAACATCTTTCACCCAGCCTTTTTTTGATACCAGCGATCCCTCATCTTTGAGGTGCTTGAAATCTTCACTATTTTCGACAAGACGGAGCTCATTTGCACAGAAAATCAGCTTTTTAACTTCCTGTCTCCCTTTCTGTGGATGGCAGAAGAACTGTACGATCATGTCAACACTAGAGTAGCTTCCACCAAGCAACAAAATGGTTTTATCTTTATAAATTGGATCATCAGGCTCTCGGAAATCTTTACTATGCATAACAAATCCTTTGAAATTTGAAATTCCGTTGAGAGTCGGAATGTATGGTTTTACATGCATTCCACTACCAACAACAACATAGTCGTATGTTGCGACCTTCTGATTCTGAGAAATACTTTCACCTTTAGAATCAACTGTCGTCACCATAAAGGTGCGTAGAGGGAGACCCTTAATTTTAGACTTCTCATCTTCAGAGAGGTTTTCATACAGTCTGACTGATTTAACGAGGGTATTGAAGGTAACAAGCTTTTTCAGATCGAATTTGTCCCAGTACGCATTCAGATAGCTACAGTACTCTTTTAAAGAGAAGAAATCTGGAAGTTTCGGATTAAAGTCATCAATAGTGAAATCTTTGTAGCTCATAAACTCTTTTGGGATGTTTGTTATGAGATAGGGATATATTGCTCCTGGGAAGCAGTTATACAATCGATAATAATTGTCTGAGCGCTTGGCTTCTTGTGCTTTTGGGTGGAATTCGTTGAGCTCATCATATACCCAAAGCCCGCCAATTTCTGATTTCGCTTCTACGACAGTCACTTCACAGTTTGGAACCGTGGAAATGTGCCGGGCAGCTAACATTCCTGTTCTGCCTGCCCCTATGATCAAGACTTTTATTTTATCTTCTCTTTGCTTGTTGTTTAGAGATTCCATCACTTAAAACAAAGTTAATTTGATTGGGAATGTTTATAATTGAGAGTATTCATGAGATATAAGGATTACACTTAGCTTGTAATTCAGTTGTATAAATTAAACTTTTCTACTGTAAAGAATATCCCATAAATGGAATACCATATATCTACTCTTTATTCATTCTGTTTTATCAAAAAATTAGTTGCTATATCAGCATCTCCCGAAGTCAGGTTTCCCTGATTTATATCTCTGTTTTAAATCAATTTGAATTGATTCCTTTAGAACCATCGGTAGCCTGTCAAATTACATTACTAATTGGTTCATATTTTATTATTCTCAATGAGTTGAAATTATTGAGGCAGATTTATTAAGTTTATTATGTTCTCAATTAGTTTCCCAGCAGCAAAGAAGTCTCAGTCACTCTGCTTTTAATTATAAACTGACACTTTATAACTTCAAAAGCAATTATGATAAAGTTAGGAAATTTGACTGTGTTCAACTCATGGAAACTCAGTTGAACTCTTGACTTCTTCAGGATACTTTTCACTGTAGTTGAAACTTTTGTATTGAAGCAGGTTGCCTTTAATCATGAATTCTACGCATTTACTGAGTATTGCTACTTTCCTTTCGAAATTCTTTTTCATCTTCTCCTCAGTGCCTGGATAGAGATGCTGGAATTCTTTCCGTAAACTTTCCAAATAGCCTAAATCTGTTGTCAGTGGAGGAATTTTAAAGAAGCTTGTAAGAGTTCCATCTCTGCTGGCAGCCTTCTCTCTTGCTATGTCTTGCTCATAATCTTTAGTCATCTCCTCTACTGAAGGAAGCTTCAGCGTACCATGAATTACATGCTTCAATAGCATGATTTGCACCTCGGTAATCTCATTCAGAAATGCAGTAAAATCGATGAGACCTGGGAAGAACATTTTGGGTTGACGGATTGATACCAGTCTTTTATACAGAGGCCCGAAGAATCTGTCTCGGGTTTCTTCTCCTCCATATTCCAAAATTTTGTCAGCGGGATCTAAGAAAGGGTAGGTGGCTGCGTAACCAGTACAATATACCACAACATCAATCTTTTCGGATGTTCCATCCGTGAATACAACAGAATCTTCGGTGAAGTTTTTCACCCAGCCTCTTTTTAAGATTAACGATCCTTCATCTTTAAGATACTTAAAATCTTCACTGACATCCAGGATAAATGTCTCACTTGCACAGACAATGACTTTGTTAACTGGCTGCCTTCCTTTTTGTGGATGACACAAGAGATGCATCATCAAATCAAAACTGGAATAGCTTCCACCAAGCATCAGAATCGTTTTATCCTTATAAATTGGATCATCAGGCTCTCTGAAGTCTTTACTGTGCATCACGAACCCTTTGAATTTCGAAATGTCGTTGAGAGTCGGTCTGTATGGTTTCACATGCATTCCACTGCCCACAATAACATAATCGTATGTTGAGATCTTCGGATTCTGAGAAATGCTCTCACCTTTAGAATCGACTGTAGTCACTACAAAGGTGCGTGGAGGGAGATCCTTGATTTGAGATCTCTCATCTTCAGAGAGGTTTTCATAGAGTCTGACGGATTTGACAAGTGTGTTGAAAGAAACAAATTTTTTCAGGTCAAAGTAGTCCCAGTAAGCGTTCAGATAGCTGCAGTACTCCTTCTGCGAGAGAAATTCTGGAGGCTTTGAGAGGAAGTCACTGATAGTGAAATCCTTGTAGCTCATGAATGTGCTGGGTAGGTTAGTTATGAGATGCGGATAAATTGCGCCTTGGAAGCAATTATACAATCGATAATAATTGTCTGAGCGCTTGGCTTCTTGTGCTTTTGGGTGGAATTCGTTAAGTTCATCATATGACCAAAGCCCGCCAATTTCTGATTTTGCTTCTACGACAGTTACTTCACAGTTTGGAACTGTGGAAATGTGTCGGGCTGCCAACATTCCTGTTCTGCCTGCCCCTATGATCAAGACTTTTGTCTTTTCTTCTTTTTGCCTTAAAGATTCCATCAATAGAAACAAATTTTTTTATAATTGAAATTTGCGTTAACACGTTTTCAACAATTCAAAAAATGAGAATCTTTTTAATTATTTCGGAACTATTAATCTACGAAGTAGCTTTTCCTTAACGACCTATTTTCCTCGTTTCCACTGATGAATCTCGCAAAAGCTAGCAATATCTTGGCCCCTAAACCGAACATTACCAAATAGCATACAAATCTTTTCAATAAATCTATTTAATTTGAACAATCACTAAAAGATCTTATTCTAAATAGTCAAATAAGCAAATGGAAGCCTACAGAGCTCTGACTGACCATTATTTGATTGCAAGGAGCAGGCCCACCAAGAAAATTCATCTTGGTTGAATCTCTTACATATTTTTTTTTTTGTTATATGTCTCTGAAAAGAATATAATGAAGCGGGTCAATACACATATGTTTTCCTGGATTTGAAAGTGAATTAAAAAAATCCAGAAAGGCTTTCTCGTAACTAGGATTTTGGATTTGTTCCGCCTCTGATTGGTCTTTTTTAATATTTGTTTCTTAAAGAGATTCAGTGTGTTCATAGTGAAAAGTTCTGACAATCTCGCACATATGGATTTCTATCAGTTTCTAGTGCCCTGGATTTTGTTTTTGGAGAAACAACGAGTTAATATATTATGATTGAGTTCTATTTCTCCTTCACAGAATCTATTTGATGATGAGATTACTCATGAACATTTCAATCACCTAACCTGGTTAATTCAAAGGATTATGTGCCGCATACAATTCATTATGATGAGACTGTTTTCATTAAGAACTAATAAAATTCAGTTCAGGCATTTTATTACATAGAATTTTCACTCGAATTGTCTATTTAAAATTCAGGCAATGTAACATTTATTATATTGAACTGAGCAACACGAAGCTTTTGGTTCAATTATGAAACTAGCTATTTGAGTTACCAACTCTGCCTCCTATGCATCACTAAATATTTTTACAAAAAGGTTTCCGCATGAATTAACTCAATCCAAATTTATTGCTTCTCACTCGTCTTTCTTCGTTCCTGTTAATGGCTTATCTAGTGCCAATGCGTCATCTGCAGCGGCTTCTGTTCCTGTTCCAAATTCTTGTCCTAATAATAATCCCAGCCCAGCTCCCCCTTCAAACATTGATACTACTGACTCACGTGGTCCCTCAGAGTCTCCGAGCTCGCCATGCTTCCCAGCACCTCCGGGCTCACTTGGTCTAAACGCCCCGTCAGGACCGATTCCTGGTCCACCAATACTACCTGTTCCTTGTCTACCTCCTGCTCTTCTAACAAGTCTGACAAGTTCCTCCTTCGGAGGGGCATATTTCTGAAGTCTTCCTGTCAGCTGCATTAAAACTTCAGGCGAGCGGTAGATACGAATCAGCAATTCATATAGCGCCTGCTCTTTAAGAGTGTTCTGTTCTCTTCTTGCTGTGTATATTGCTAAATAAGAAGGAAGAATTACTCAAAGTCCTCTTGCAAGATCATTTACCTTCCATAAGCTCCATAATATCTCTCGTTTCTGGGATGTCTTCATAGATAATTCTCTGTGAGCGCTTGTCAAAGATCGTTCGTATCAGACTACCGATCGCGTACACGAAGGTCGCATAGATAGTGATAACTCCCAAATCTCCCAAGTTCGTTCCGAAGATCGAACCTTGAGTCTTCTCTGAATACGCATAGAATATGACGTTCTCTTTCGTGTTGAATATTTCGCTATCTAAAGAATAAGAATACTTGTTAGTTCCACCAGAAATAAGCTATTATTTTACCTGAATAGTCCGCTGAGGAGTTGAGGGATAAAATCATCCAATATCTCGTGCCGTTCACCATGGAGTACTGGAAGTTGCAGCTGATGAACATTGGGATGTCTAGAGAGCCCAAAGTTGAAGTGTCATAGAGTCGCGTGTCCGAACCCGAGGCTAAGTAGAGATATTTTGGGAATAAATCTAATAGAGGTATGGGTGAATCTCGTTTGAATGTAAAAAATTTTGTACCATGTATAGTGAAATTCGTAGAGCCTTGATTTTGCAGGACTGCTATCAGTTGATTTCTCATAGAGTTCGTCAAGACAACAGAATTTGATCCACTTGCAGTACCAGAGACTCTAAAGAGGAAAAAATGAGGAAAAAAATTGAGAAAACTAAGTTTACCTATTGAAATCCCATTCAATGTTGATAAAGAAAGTTTTCGTTGGACTCTTCAAATTTTCGAGAAGGTCATCAAAACTGGGAGGCGTAATTGTCCATTGCTCGTCGGAGGAAGGATTCAGTATGATTTTTTGAAGTTGTGGAGTGTTGGATGAATCCAAGCTATCATAGATACCATTAAAAACGTCAAACTATTGAATGCATAAATCTCAGATTTTCATCGAAATGATTTTATACCTCCTCTTGGGTCGCAGTAAGGATGTTCAAGTTATTCATCTTGATTATTTGGAATATAGAGCTTGCATGTTGACTTCCACCCGTCATCAAGGTAACAGCAATAGTTCCTAAGGGGTGCAATTTAAGTTTTCCTTGCTGAGACGATTTTATTAAATACCTGAAGAGATGTTGTTTAGCACTTCGTTGGGGTTCAATGTAGAGAACAGAGCGAGCGGCCCGATGATTATAAGCATGATCAGAAGCACCGTGCAGAATCCCATGAAAAACTTTTCGACTTTTCCTGCTGGTTCACCTTTATTACCATCAAGTTAACAAAATTTTTTCAAAGGAGACATGATACCAAAATGATGATTTTTTCGATCGTTGTTCTCACAGCTTTTAATGTACAGATACGCCCATGCGTCTTCTAACTTCATCCATTGGAACAAATCCAGTGAAGTTTTCGTAAAAGTCCAATCGAGAATCGAACCGACTTCCGTGACAAATGGAATGGCTCTTATAGCTAGTAAAGTTTTTTATTATTATTCCAACAAAAGAGAGTGATGATTTACTTTTAAAGGTTAGCCCCGTGATTTTATCAGGCGATTGGAAGGCGTGGTAAGATGAATAGAGAGGATACCCCCATTTCACCTGAGAACCCGAGCAAAACAGGAAGCACGCAGCAAGAATGCAAAAGATATCGACCACAGCTGCCGAAGCGCTAGACTTGGTCACGACGAGCTGCATGTAGATGAAAGTCATCAACAGAATTGTCAGGAAATAGTGAAGGAGAACTTTGAGCCCGAAAGAAAACCTGAAGAATTCGAAGAAGCTCATCTTGCCGATTTGGTTGTTCTCGCTGAGGAAATCTTCACGAGAGATGTAAAGTACTCTGTCAACGAGTATAATCACCAAGGTGAACGCAACTGAAATGACCATGCCCCCAGAAAATGAGGACTCATTGAGTGATTGCGTGATGCTGGGTCCTCTACCAGTGATCGTCGTGAAGAAAGCAAGTAGATAAACCGCGATAATGACTAAAAACACAACTGTTGGAATGTGATAATCACGTCCAGGCTTCTTAATGATATTGAATTCAGTGACTTCCTCTAAGCCAAAGTTATGAGGGAAGAGATTGAAGATAAAGTTCTCAATAGATCTGAAGGACCTCTGACAAATATTTGACTTTCTTCTTTCCTCCTCTTCTTCCTGTTGTTGCTCCTCGGACGGTCTTCCGGGCTGGGTGGCTTGCTTCTTTTTCACTCTGCGAGGTTTTTCAAATTGAGGCACATACACACTGCTCTGGGTAAGGCCTACATGATGCCAGACTCCCCTTTTCTTGAGGATCCACCGTTGAATGATCAAAACCAACAGCGTCGTGAAATCTGATCCCACGCCAGCCAACACTCCTTCATCGTACTCGGTAAACTTTTTGATTCCGAATAGCTCGAAAACTTCTGCCAGAGTACTCGTGCTCGTCCCTTTAACGCACTGATAATCTTCTGTCCCGAAATATGAAATAAAAAATTCAGACGAACTCGAGCTGCAGAAAAATGGCAGCTGATAGAGGTATTTGGCCAGCATAATGATCGAAACGTACCAGATTAAAAATTTCCAGTACTTTCTTGAAGGTGTCGGGTACTCGACGATCGCGTAGGCGAAAACAGTCAACAGAAGGAAAAAGGAGATCAAATTGGGCTGAATTAAAAAGTTCATGAGGATGACAGCATATGTCACTTCAGTCCATGAGCTTAGAATGGAGTACACGATGAGATATCCATATGAGGCCTGCTCGTTGACTCCATCGAGATTTTCATCAAGCGAGAAAGCTCTTCTGATGTGATCAGCCAGGAATTTACGAACTATTGTATCGAATGAGGTGGTTTCTTGTGTAAGAGTCCCGGTAGACTTCGATGACTCTAACACATCCTGATCGTCTTCAACTTCTTCGTCCCCGATCTCAATATGCCCCTCTCCCTCTCTTTCCAAAGGTATCTTCTCATCTTCCTCTTCTTTTTTGGACTCTTCAAGCTTTTTCTCCTCTTCCTCTGTCACCTCTTCAAGTGCATGTTTCAGTAATAGGTTACCGAATGCTTGTTTAATTGCTATCTCTCTCACTTCTCTCATTGGGGGAAGTCCGATTGCTTGAATATTATGAAGCTGCTCTCTGATCTTTTGTTTAGTCTTGCGACTCTCGGCACAAACTTCCTCGTAGCATTTCTTTGTATCGTAGTCATTTCTCTTCAAAATTGCGATAAGGTCCTCAAAATCGATAATTTCCTTCTCTAGAATCCTCGGCTCTAGTTTCTTCAAACATTTCATTTTGCGATTATGATCATGATCCACTGTATCCGTTTGAGTCCCGCCTTCTTGCCACTTGGAGTTCTCACTGCCCCCTTGGAGGGTTAACTTTTCCCAAAGGATGAGTTTCTTGTTGATATTTGCCTCCGCTTCCTTCAAGAAACTTTTCTTCAAGCGGAAGTTCCTGTACGCGCTAATTCGCTTGATGTGCTCTTTTTCAACGTAGTTAACTCCTCGTCTTTCATGGCTCATTTGGTCTCTTCGCATATAAGGCTCGACATACGTTCTCATGAAATGATGGTTCCAAATTTTCCTTTGGATGAAAGCCAGAAGGAAGAAAAGCATCATATTTGTCACTCTGAAATTTCCCAAGATTTTATCAGTTTCAAGTTTGTTAATGCCGATTAGGACGAGCAGTTTATTAACGATACCAGGATCTTGGAATTTCAGCGAAGCTGCCTCTAAGATCTCATTTTGTTGAATCGCAACGCATTCGTCATTAGAGTAATAATATCTGCCATCTAATGCAACCGGGCAGCCAAACCAAGGCATTTGATAAATGATGAGGGCTACCATGACAGCGAGATTGGCGATTTCTATCACATGCCAAATGCTATTTTTCTTCGTGTAGACCAGCTTATTGTGATAGAGGAGGTATATTCCGACGAACAGATAGAATATGCCAATCAGATCAGTCGTGCCTTGAATATTACCTCTCAGTCCGACGAAAATGAAGGCAATCAGCGCGACCTGGTGGAAGTGGCAGAATACAAAGAATTTCGCCATATGTAACGCGCTCTTCAAGGGTCTTCTTGTGAAATCATCAGCGTCGCCTTCTTTGTGCTTCTTTTCGTATCCCCAAGCGTAGAAAGGAACGAAATAATTGTCATAGGACATCAATTTGAAGAGGCAGATAAAGTTCATCACTATATTGAATAAACTGAATTTGTCCACTGCCAACCATAATTTGAAATTATCTACGCATTTCGCGTAGTCTGACTCGTCAGAATATTGGTAAATTGTGCTGTACACGCTCTGTCCTGCTGTATCACAACCAAAACCTAGACCTTCATATAAGTTCGTGATACCCCACTGTGGTGGGAACCATTCCAATATGAAATATTGCCTCAGGACATCAAACGCGGTGATTGTGTATACCACTCTCCAGGCCCATTTCACACGATTTAATTTTCGGATCCAATTTGCACCGTGCTGGTTGAAATAATGCGAAAAGTACGTGAATGCGCTGGCGATTATCACATAGAAGAGCGAAAGCACGTTCAAACGATAGAACGCGAGGACAACCAGCAAAAACAGCGCAATTTCGTATCCATGACGATGATAGAGTTGAGTCGCAACGGTATCAAATTTCTTTCCGTAGTACAAGGCACGAAGGTTCTCAAACTCCTTCTTCAAGGCCTCTCTTTCTTGCTCATCTCCTTCATCAAGATCACTTGGGGCGGAAGGACGACCCAAGATGCTCTCTGAATGGCGGAAATAGCTCTCTGACTGCTCGCTACTTTCTTCTGTCCCGCGTTTAGCATAGAAAAGAGGGTGGAATCTTTTCTCCATTTGAGTGAATGCTTCGTCAGGGACAAGGTAATATTCCCATCTCTGGGTGTACCATACAAAGACACCAAACACAACAATCGTGATGAGTCTCAATATCAGTGTTATTACACTAGTCGCATCATTTCCAAGGCCAATCCAGAGTGCTTCATCGACACTCATCAAAGCTTTGACGAAATTGAAAAGATATGCGATTTGAAGCAAAAATACGACGATTGAGCCTGAAGTCATCGGGATCCAGACATCTCTCCAGCGATTTTTGTTGTCAATGTACATGGAGATGATGAGAAGGGCCAGCAGGAACAATCCGATGATGCTGTTTAATGTTAATGTGATCATGAATACGTAAAAAACAAAGAGTCTAGCCGAATAGATGTAGAGAAACTGTTTTGCATAGATCGAAATATCAGATTCTCTCTTCGGGTTAGAGTCCGGGTCCTCTTTGGTGATAGGTATGAGTGTTTTATCTTCCGACATGAGAATTAATTTTGTTATGCTTGTTTCTCAATAGCAGTTTCTGAAAAAAGCAGGATAACGGATAAGCTGCAGAATTTCAACAATCCGTTGAAGAAACCAGTTTTCAAAATTAAATTAAAACAGATTGGATTTCTCAGAATTCTGAGAGTTAGTGAAATATTTTCTCCGTTATTGCGACCTTTTCGATTGTTGGAAGAGACAAAGACAGTACTCTTTAAGCTAAAACTCATATTCTCTTTAATTTCTGCTTTTATTCAAGCATTTAACAAAAGTTTCATTCGAATATATAAACATTCAGGATAGTGCTAGGCTTGAATCTTTCATATTAATATTGTATTAATTGGTTAATTGAACCAGAACTTTTTTTAGATCATTTCTAATCTGACGGGAGAATTTTTTATCTACTCTTTGAGTGCTCTGAAAGCTCGAACTTAAAACCAAAACACACTGTTAGAGTAACTATCTGTAATTTAAAACGGATTTCGTTTAATTAAGCGTTTGAGGATTTGAAAGAATTTGATTAATTACCAGCTATGTTCTTCAACAAGTATGAGGTCATAGAATTGGCACATTCATTTTCAATTTTGAAGCCACCTCCTGTTCATCGTAGCTTGTTCTAAAATTTGATATCACAAACTGATGTTGCAGACTACCACAATATTTTCATAAGAAATTGAGTCACTCCCAACACTCTGTTCATGTAATACCCACATCTACTTATTTGATTGAAATCAAACAATTTAAATATATTCGCATCGATAATCAAGAGAATAATGTGGCATTAACATACTTTAAGCTTATAGACTTAATTCAGTCGACTCAACTCAGAAAGAAAGGCGTTCGCCAAGTTGAAAAGAATTTTTCATATTACGATATCTCTTTGTAATCCTTTCCATGGAAAATACGCAAGGTTCGATTATATACATCCTGAATTCGCACGTAATTATTCAATATTCGATTAATATCCAAATTACCAAGAATAGATATGGAAGCAACTCATTTCTTAACCTTTGAGCAAGCAACTCATCGTGTTTCTCTGTTTGATAACCCTTCAAAAACTCTCCATTATGAGATATTCATGAAGCTGTTGCCAGGCGATAACTACAGCGGATACGTGAAATTCACTTTCCAAGTCAAAGCCGACAAAGCCTCCGAAGAACTGTTTTTCGACGCTGCTGTCAAACAAATCACTAAAGTGGTTTACAACGGCACCGCCTTGGAAGGAACCGAGAAGATCCAACCTCTCCTGAAGAACCATTTCATCTACTTGCCTGCTGGAGCTCTTAAAGCAGGAGAAAACCAAGTTGAGATTCATTTCCAGAACGCCTATTCCCACGACGGCTACGGACTCCACAGTTACATTGACACTGACAAAAAACAGTACTGCTATTCTCACATGGAGCCTTATCATTGCAACAATATGATTCCTTGCTTGGACCAGCCTGATCTGAGAGCCCGCTACAAAGTCTACATCGCGACTCCAAAGCACTGGGAGGCAATCTCGAACGGAAGAGTCGACCAAGCTGAGCAGGAAAAATTGGATCTCTCCAGATTCCTCACTCCAGAAGAACAGAACGAGCTCAAAGTCACTCCATTCGAAGAAACTCCATGCTTTTCTACCTATATTTTGGGAATAATGGGTGGCGAGTACCACAAAATCGTGAATAAAGAGCCGACCCACAGAAATCTCCCAATGGCTCTTTACTGCCGACAGTCCCTTGCTGAACATGTGGATCGTCAGGCCGCCGAAATATTCGAAATCATTGACGAGGGTAATAAATTTTACGAAAACTACTTCAAATTCCCAATGCCTTTCAGCAAATACGACCAGATCTTTTGTCCTGAGTACAACATTGGTGCCATGGAGAACCCAGGTATCATCACTCTCAATGATAGATACGTTTTCAGAGACTATGCGACTCTCGAGCAAAGAACTCAGCGCGCGAATACACTCACCCATGAGCTTTCTCATATGTGGTTCGGAGACCTCGTGACTATGAAGTGGTGGAACGACACATGGCTCAAGGAAAGTTTTGCTGATTTCCTCTCCTACTTCTGCTTGAGCCAACATAAACAACTAAAGCATCTCCAAACAGCCAACCCTTGGCTTCTTTTCCTCAGACGAAAGGCTTGGGGTTACGACCAAGATCAAAAAATAACAACCCACCCTATCGCAGCTGATGTGCCAAACACAAGAGTCGCTGATATCATTTTCGATGGTATCACCTACTCCAAAGGAGCAGCCATTCTCAAGCAATTGGTTGCTTTGGTCGGTCCAGAGAATTTCGGCAAGGGAGTCCAAGAGTACTTTGAAAAGTACCAATGGTCCAATACTGAGTTGGTTGACTTCATCAACTGTTTGGACAAGCACTACAAACCCCTCTTCCCGAACGCTCCTAAAGACCTTTCAGAATGGAAGCATCTTTTCATCGAAACTCCTGGCTATAACGAGGTCAGCCTCGAATGGTCACGAGACAAATCAGAAATCACCATCAAACAAGATTTCACTCATCCTAAATTCACCACGCTACGATACCACAAAATCCGCATTGGATTCTTCGGAAAAGACGGAAAGGTCCTCGAGTTGCTTGATCATGTTATCCCTAACAAGGCCGAGTCGACTCTTGAGATACCTACCAAGCTAAAAGACCAAGAAATCTCAGCCATCCTGCTCAATTACTCTGACGAAGGATTCTTAAAAGTCCGTTTGGACTCGATCTCTTTGTCCTTTTTCCAATCCAACCTTGAAAGGATCGAGGATTCTCTAGCCAGAGCAATCATCTGGCGAGCTCTTTGGGATATGGTTCGAGATGGGCTGTTCTCTTCGCTCGATTTCGTAAATTTGGTCTGCGATAACATGAGAGCCGAAACTGACGAAATTAATCTTCAGACCATCCTTAGCTGCTGTGATGGCGCTGTTGACACCTACACACCAAAGAAACTCCGACAACTACCGAAATTCAAGCTATTTGATAGCATCTACAACTCTTTGCTCGAGTCTTTGAAGTCTGAGGAGAAGAAGAACAGATCGATGATTCTGCTCAATAGACTTTTTAATAACGTCACAGACTACTCTCACTTCAAAATACTCTTCGACTGGCTCAATGGAGAGAATAAGGAGATGAAGGCACTTAGCGTCGGAAAGGATCATAAATGGAATATTATGGAGGCACTCTTCCGCCGCACTGAGGTGTCAACTGAGACTAAGCTCGAGCACTTGAAAAAGCTCCAAGAACAAGAAAAGGATGACTTGGCAGTCTACAATGAAAGAAAACTCAGAGCGATCCTCGCAAATGAGGAAGAGAGGAAGCAACTCTGGGAGAAATTCCTTGCTCCTGGCCAAGAGTCAGTTGACTCGATTACCTATGCTATGCAAGGATTCAATGGAACGGCGGCTACGACAAAGCGAGAGTATGCTGATGCTTACTATGCGGTATTGCCTGAGATCTTTGACAAGGAAGGAAGAAAATACTCCAACCAATTCTATCATAATCTGGCCCCTGCTAGTGATGATCTCGAGTACTTGATCTCAAAGCTTTCTGAAGTTGAGAAGAAATCGACGAATGAGAGATTGTTGAGACTTGCCGGAGAAACTAAGCATACTCTTCAACAGGCATTGAAAGCTTATGACAGATGCTTGAAGAATTAAGGAGAAGCGAGCTAGGGCATTAGATGAGCTAACAACTAATTATGAAATTTAAATAAAATAGATATATAATCTCTATCATCTCTATCCAGTAAATCAAGAGAAATGACTCGATCAATGAACAGACTCAATAACATAAATAACAACCTATCATTGTAGGTTATGAAGGACCATTATAAGCTTGAGGGATCATCATCTAATTCTGAAATGACACCCTCGAAGTTAAATGATATCCGCAAAACGCGAGGGATACAGAGTGCTGTGTGTACAATGAAAAAAACTCTCATTTCAAAAGAAAGAGCTGATAATTTTTTGAGATAATTGAGGAGGTACCAAGCTTTGTGATATATTAACCTACTATACCTTAAGGAAATTAATTTTTCTGATAAGGGGATCAGACTGAACGAAATAAAACTGATCCTTCAAAAAGAGTGACTGTTTTGGCTCAAAAACACAAATCAACCAAACCGACAGTTGGGGAATATGTGGGGGCTAATCTTCTTGGGATGCTGCTGCATTTCCATCTTCTTATTACTTGTCATTAGTTTATTTACCCTCGAATTTGACTTTGGGCCAGTTGGCGACTTCATTTGGCTCGTATTTACCTACTTACTGAGATACATCGCGCCTCTATATGCGATGGGCGCAGCAATTTCTTTCATTGAAAATGAGGCCAAGTCTATAATAACATTACAAAGGGAGAGAGGACTGGATGATCATCTTGACACAGCTAGTGCTAGGGTCTGGGAGATCTACCTTGGAATTTTGAAGTTACTTCTAATTCAGCTCGGAATAATCTTTTTTCCCTACTTTTTGCCATATTTTGAAACTGTTGTTTATCGAATCGGTACGATCGTTATGATTGCAAAGACTTTGACGAGTCTTTTAAGCCCAACTTTCACCACTGTGCAACAGTATAATTCAGACGTTGAGTCTACAATGGCAATTATTGGAGTTACGCTCTCGTTGATCAATGTTTATCTTCTATAGGAGACATTTGTGTCGCAATAATTTATTGATATTTTGTCTGCTCATGTTGTTTTGGATTGCTGAGCATCTACAATGATTTATTAGTAGTTGAGAAAAATACTTTAATCGGCCGGGTAATAAGATGTTTGCACTAGAAGGCTCCTCAAATTTGTCAAGAGATTGACTTGAGATACTAAATTTTTAATATATTTCTAATTGGATTGTGTTTCCATGTAGTGGATAGATTGCGAGTAGAAATTTGTGTAATTGAACTCTTCTTGTATTCTACATATTCTTCTGAGAATCCATCTTGAATATTGTCAACCATGATAATTTTAAAGCAGTAACTACACTTTATCTTGTGATTTTTGCAAACATCAGCCAACTCTTAATTCATTTAATTTGGTTAAAGTTTCGAAGCACACAATATTTTAGTAAAGCAACAATGCACTCTTTTTGCTATAAAAACGCTATTAGTGTCCTTCCCGACAAGCCCACTTGACTATTAATTCAAAATTCAAAACTACTGTTCAGCCAGAACTACTGAATTATTGCATCAAATTCTCAGTAAACATGTAATCTTGCCAGAAGTAACTCTCAGCAAAATCAGCTTCTCAGATACCCTTTTTTTGCCAGTCTCAGAACCACGAAGGTAAACACGGTCCAAACTCCTTCATTTAACTAAAATCAAGTTAGCTTTGCTCCAAATCCAAGCTTTTTCGATGAGTATCAGCGATACTTCCAGGTTTAGATATCTCCTTTACTTTAACGGCAAATATTGAACGGTTTCTTGCTCTTTGTTTTTCCCGAAAAACTGAACGGAACAGTTTTGCCTTAAAAGAACTTTCAATTTTTCGTAAAAAAGGGTTAGGAATTTTTCTTAAACGGATATACTTTGGCAAACCCTAATCTCAAAAAATATGAGTTTATTCAACGTGCTTCGATTACAAAAAAAATTCCTTCTCTCCAAAAGAATCATACTACAGCGAGAACAATATGGAACCCTCCCCTACTACTGAAAGCGGGCAAATGTCCCCTTGTAAATTGCTCCTTCACTACCCTGATCTGCAGCACTACTACGCCTTGCATCATTACAATTCGCGTAGAAAGTACTGGAAACCTCTGCTTCCCGAATCAACTAGCTTCTGTTTCATCATCGGCCTTGACCATCGCACAATGAGGTATGCCTGTCCGTCTTTTAAACCAGAAGCCACTGATCATCACATCACTGAAAATGAGCTCAAAGCATTTTTGAGAAAGTTAACACGGAAAGCGGAGCCGGAACTCGACTCTCTTAGATCAGGCCGCAGCTTAATGAGATTTTTCCTCTTTCTCATCCCAGCATTGTTGCTTACAGGATTGGCTTTGATTATCTATGGGATAAACGAACGCATCATCGGATACAGTGAAGTGGACGGTGTTGAAATTGTAAAAGCGAGTTATGCATTAATCGTCGGATTCGTGCTGTGCATTATTGCTTTGGTTGGAGGAGTGTTGATATTTTCGTTTTGCTTAGCATTGCTGATTGGTAATTCTCAAGAGTTGTTAACCGAGAAGATTGTTGATCACATCATGGAAGAGAACCTGCGCTGGAAGAAACGCGGCATTCAGTGGATAGTTGGCCCCAGAGGGTGGTGGATCGAAATGTGGCTTGAGTACATGCTCCCGAACGGCTCTGACAATCTCGGAGTGACCCCAGAAAGCACAGCGGATCCACATTATGGCTCTTTTGATAATAGTTCAACGATGCTTACGATGCCGAATAGTGGCACCAAGTTAGCTTAAGTTGCTTAGGTGCATTTTTTTATTCTGTAAATTGCTGTAGCCAATCTTGCTAAACAGCGTGAGTGTTTATGTGAATTATATAATTGGTAAGTAACAATTCATTATTGTCCCCTCAGAACAACTTCAAAAACATTGATTTTAACAATTTCTCGCAATCAATTTGGAAACGAGAAAGCACCGAATAGAATAAATTCAAATTGATTAAGTTTTTCAAAATTTTGAAAACATTTATAGTTACTACTCTTGCTCGCTCTATCCGTGTAAAACCATTCGAATAATTGTATTTAGCGATCTCGGGAGATCTTCTGAAATTAATGCTATTCTATGTGTGTTAATTTTTCAAATACTTTAAACTACTCAACATGAACCAAAACAATCATTATACACTTTGTTAGCATAGCAAGGTCATTTCTAGCATCTATGCAATGGAAACAATGATTTTTTCCTGAAAATGTATAAATGCTCTTTTAGTCCGCCTCATCTTCAGGAAAAAGCTATGATGTCTATCGTACTCATCAATACTAACGAATACTAGCGAATCTAAGCTGGCTACGGCGTTGCAACCTTCAATAGCTAAAAGAAAAGAGAGTCTATCGGTCCGAACTTTAATTTTTGAATAAACCTTTATTTTATAAATGGTAATTTGGTCAAATGATTCCGATTCAATTTTTTTCGGAAATTTAATAACCTTACCGCAATTAAATGAAATGCGGTTGTTATTATGATAAGAAAGAAAAAGTTCTCAAATTAAAAATTAATAAAAATATTTGAAAAAAAAATATATAATTCCATGCTCATTTCCTACGTTCAGCTTTTCGAAAACGTGTCTAAAGACGCAAAACTTAAAAAGCAATGGCAAGCGCAGCAAGTCACTGAGAGAATCAAATCTCAAATAGCCTTATGTAGTTTCAACGATATCGATACTATCAGTTCTGATAACAAATCTGACTTTGAATTGCTTGACGAGAAGCAAAAACGAACCATCGAAGAAACGCGGCAAAAGCACCTCCAGTTGCTCACCGAAAGAGAAAACATGCTTCTTGACGCTTTGGACACAGCCGAAGACGAGCCAGAGATCAAAAACACATATGACGAACTGAGTGTGTTAGCAGAGCGCGGATATGTGAGAATGGAGCAACTTGAGAACAGATTGAGCGAAAAGTCGCTCAAGTCTTGCAGTCCACCATCTTCTTTGACTGGATGTTAAGAAAGTATGATAACAAAGCAATAGATGACTAGCGATACGAACTTTGCATACATCAACGATGAGACGAACAGCTAATATTATCTAAGTTAGAAAGCTTTGAATTATTATAAAGATAGTGGCTTAATTCTTTTACGTTTATCCTTTTTTTTTTTTCAATATCTATTAAGATTCGAATTGCATGCGCTTTTTTTTTGTGGGAAGTAAACATACATATCAAAATGATTCACAAATGGCAAACAAACGAATTGTTTGAAGAGGTAGGGGGCACCCATAGTTTTTTGAAAACAATTGTTTGAGTAACAGCATGGCCTTTTTCATTTAAATTTTTATTGTGTGTATTTGAGATGCTATTTGAAAACGATTCAGTTTAATTTGAATTGAGTCGTACTTTCTATTTGGCATGCCCTTATTTGAATGAAAGTTGAACTCTCATTGAAAATTATGGCAAAGCCTATGTCCATCTCGAACACCGTAAACAATTCACTCAGTAGGAGAGTAACTTGATTGCATAATAAGTATCCGATAAATCAAAAAGAAAGATATCAACGGATTACCGACACATAAGCAAATAATTTCAGTGTAATCATAATACACACACTTCTTATCATCCAATTCCAATTCAAATTTAAAAAGTCCAAATGTCATAGGGAGATCTTTACACAAGGATTTTATAAAGTATACCACATATTAGCATGTACAAAATCAATTCTTAAATACACATTTTCCGAAAGAGTGGCAGTAAAGTATTAATTTGTCACCTATCCTTAATTTCTTAACCAAAAAGCTTCAAAAAATATTTAGAGGCATTCATTTTCCAGAGTTATTTATCTGGTTTAATGACTATTTACTTTTTTTTCCAAAACATCTCTTCTTTTTAGTCTTCTGCTCGTCTTTGACCTCAGGGATTTGCTGCTTCGAGAACTCTAAGAAAACTTGCTCCAATGTCGTATTATAGATCGAAAAGTCTTTGATTTTCTCTTCATTCTTGAACTTTTCGAGTTTACTGAAAGCAACACTGAACCGAAACTCATCTGGAGGCATCTATGAGAAAAATTTGTTAGAGACGGTCTGCGCTCGAATCCTAATACTTGATAAGTTTCATAAATTTCACTGTCATCTTGTGCCTTAGTTGCTGTTGGGCTTATCTGCCTGATAAGGTCAATCATTTCGCCTTCGAGCTTTGCACCCTTGGAAACAGTGATCTTATATCCTGAACCGTATTTGTTCTTTAAGTAAGCTGTGTTCCCGATGCAGACAAATTTCCCATTGATCAGAATTCCTATTATTTTAATGAATGAATCATTGTAAAAAACGAGGCTGGGGCAAACTCTTGTTACCTATTTTGCTGCAAAGAGATTCCGCCTCAGTCATCGAATGAGTCGTCAAGACGATTGCCGAGTCTCTGATCGCTAAATTTTGCTTTATCGTGTCCCAGAGGTACGTCCTGGCTAAAGGATCCATACCAGTAGACGGTTCATCAAGGAATTGTGTAATAGGAGCGCCAGTGGAAGCTAAAGCGACGCAAAGTCTGCGCTTGTTTCCTCCGCTAAGCTGGAATGTCTTTTTGTCTTTATGCTCTCTGATTTTCAAGATGTCAAGGAAGTAATCCGTATTCGCCTTGAGATCTGCTCTTGTAAGCCCTTTGATTTTCCCGATTATTTCAAGATGCTCTTTCACTGTGAGAAGTTCCCAGAGCGCGTCGAACTGGGGACAAATTCCACAATTTTTGTATATCTCGAATTTGTTTTTCGAGGCAATTGAACGTCCATTGAGATAGACCTCTCCGCTCGTTCCGTTGATTAATTGTGTTATGATATTAAATGCAGTCGATTTCCCTGCTCCATTCGGGCCTAATAGCCCGAATATCTGGCCTTTCTCCACACCAAAAGAAATTCCCTTGAGAGCTCTATGTCCATTTTTGAATCGCTTCTTAAGATTGAGCACTTTTATCGGGAAATTATTATTAGGATCGAGAAGGCGAGTTTCCTCGGCTTTGATATCGGATTCACCAATAGGAAATTCTTCGGCATCGTGTTGTTGTGTTTTTTCATCGCGGTCTTTGATAGTTCCATGGAACCACCTGAACTCGAGAAGCAGAGTCAAAACCATATAAGCAATAGCTTGGCAGTAGAGAATTAGCATTATCCAGAGGGCATTATCGATCAAAACAAGCCCGAAGAAGGTCCTTTCGTACTCGGGGTTCAAGGCAAACAGCGACTGCTGATAAGGCAACCATGGACCAAGAGCATATCCGATAACTTGGAACACGATTGAAACTGCATGCAAATTGATCAAATTAAAAAGCGAAGCCAGGAACATTGGTCCTAAGTAGAGCACTAAAGAGAATAGTTAATTGATTAGCTCAAATCTCCTGAATAGTTAGATAATTACCAACAAGTCCAAGCACTGGGAACGTAGAAACTGCTGCAGCGGCAGATGAATAAATGTATCCCCAGAGATACGCTGACGTTAACAACGATGCAACAAAGCCGAAGGTGAGACCAACGAACGTTGCTAGGTCACCAACAATGAATGAAAGTTTTCTATTGCCGAAGTATTAAAATAACAGAGTGTGAAGAAGAATTTTACTGAGCATAGATCAATATGATCAAGAAGCCCACGAAGAAGCAGATAATCAGGAAATCGAAGAGGAAAGTGCCCAGCCAATAGGACAGATTCTTGCAACCCATGACCCTCAGTAGATACCTATACCGCAAAAAAATTTGGAGAGTGAATCTGAGGTATTATTAATGAATGGATTACTTCGTTCTCTTTTCTCTGTCATAAACAGCAGAACCACAGTAGATCGACGAATTGGCAGTGAAACCTACAGCTATGAACGCTGCAAATGTGGCGACACGGCGTTCATTATTCCCAGCAACAGTATTCGGTAGAATCGTAGCGGTTATGATAAATGCGATTGGTTGAATCACTGAGAAATACCCCTGAGGACTTCGTATCGTGACGAGGAATCTCTTCACAAAGCAAGCGTTCAGCTGTGCCCAAAAATTGTAAGTCGCCTGTTTTGTGACTGCCTTGGGAACGCCCAAATTAATAGAAGTTGAAGAAGAAACTAAGTTCGGATCGGTAGTAGCTTGGGCTTTCTTATCTTCATGCACTGTGATATTCAAAAACGCATCTTCTAGAGAGTTCATCTCGAGGCTCAACTGAGAAAAGTCAGAACAATTCAAGCATGTATGAGTTACTGCCAAGCCTGGTATTTGTTCTAGTCTCTCGAATAAAGTTGCAAATTTCGACTGCTCTTGGAAAGGAAGCGAAAATTTGAGAACGTCTGAAGCGGTTTGATCCTCCACAAGAGCTCCGCTAATTATTGACTCTGTTATTTGTTTGAGTTGTGGTTTCAGGACTTCAAAAGTCTTTGACACTTCATGCTGATATCTAAAGTCATGATTAAGTTTGCGTTGAATGAATTTCGAAAAACCAGTACTTGGGTGTGATAAAGAGATGGTATCCAACGCCGAATTGCTTCTTTATATAATTGGGAGTTCCCAGCGCGAACAGCTTTCCGCTCGACATAACTCCAATTCGATCAGCCAGCTCGTCCGCTTCTTCGAGATAATGGGTTGTTAATATGATCGTTTTCCCTTCTTTTCTCAGATCTTTAATGATTTGCCAGATTACACGACGAGAGCCGGGATCCATCGCAGAAGTTGGCTCATCAAAGTAGAGTATTTCGGTTCCTCCCAGCAGTGCCATGGACATGCTTAACTTTCGACGGTTTCCTCCACTTAGCTGTCCTGCAAATTTCTTTCGATCATCGTAAAGTCTCACCTATGGAAAAATAAAGTTAATAACAGAAGGACCAGTCTTTTGAATTTTACCTTTTTCAGCTGAATTTCAACTTCTGTGGAAAGATCTTTCTTTGGGATCCCTCGAATTGCGGCTATAATTTCAAGGTTCTCTTCGCAAGTTAGATACGGGTAGCACAGGTCTGTTTGAGGACAGACGCCAATCTTCATTTTTATCTCACTGTAGAATTTTTTCAGATCCTTTCCATAATCTGTTTCAAGATTTTTTGAATTACTATACTGCTTTTTCTCAATAAATTAGCTTACATTTCACTGAGCCACTCGAAGCTTTCGTAAAGCCAGTCAAAATATTAATAGACGTTGTCTTTCCAGCTCCATTATGACCAAGTAAGCTAGCCAAAGGTACTGTTAATACAACAATTTCCCTAAAATTGAAAGCGATACCAGAAGATCTGCTTCTCGTACATCGAAACAGTTATTCCTTTGAGCGCCAACGACTTTCTGAATTTCTTCTTTAAGTCAGTTATTTCAACGGTCTTCCTCAACCCTTGGCTGTTCGGGAACTTCTCATGATAGGATGCCGAGCTAAAATCATTATTTTCCAGCGGAGGGGAGCTTTCTGCGCTTCCACTGCGAGTTGCCGCGTCATCTTTAACCCCACCTTTTTTCTTTTTCTTCTCTCTGAAGCTAAGTATATTCCGCCAATATTTCGCGGTCGTCTCTTTGTCAATCCCATAAAACTTACGGTCATATATCGTAGATTAGAAACACATCGAAACGGAAGTAATATTACAGTATCGCAGATGAAAAATATCACAAAGAGGACTGCAATGTCAACAAACAGCATCCAAACACAGTCTGAAATCGAGTAATCGGGATACTCGCCAGCTGCTCCGAGTATTCCTTGCGTCTGGGCTGTAGGAGGCAGAAGGCCGCATAGTATTTTTACTGTCCTATTATCCCATAATTAATTTCAATCAGAAAGAATAAAATTGGTCAGTATTAGCTGACTCAAGTTAATTAAATAAATGGAATTAACTAAAAGAACATCAGTTAACGTACCTGTTCCCAGTTGTCTTACCGACGAAGTAAAAGAAGCCCATTATCCCAAATAATGTTCCTACGATATCGCTTCCAATGAATGGGTCTTCGAAGAAGATGCTCACTGTGAAACTGAACAGAGCATTTGCGATGGCTTGGAGTTCAAAAACAATAAATACAACAGCCCAATACTGTAAGAAAATAAGCATTATTTCTAGCATTGCAAGACATTTTAAACTACCTTTGGTGGTACAAAACCAGGTCCTGCGGCCATGACTCCGATTAATAAGATAAATCCGACCTAGTTAAGTTTTAGAAATTAGAAAATAGCCGAATATTACCACTAGCCCTTTGAGAGCAGCTAATATCATGTGACAAGAGTAATAGCTTGCTCTTCTTAGACCGTTTATCTGCAAAAAATAGTCAGATCTTTCAGAAATAATGGACTTTTTGACTTTGAAATATTCTCGATGTTTGAGTTTCTTATCTGTGACTATGTCCATGAAGATGTTCCGAACGAATCCATTGTATCCCCAGGGTAAGTAGATTGCGATGAGATCGCTCCCGCCGTCAACCTTAGCTATATAGGGAGATGATTAGTGGTTGGAGAGGAAGAGTTTCTTACAGAAAAAGAATATTCCAATCGCAACAACTATTGGGAAGAAGAATTGGCGTAGATTTTCGCTAAAATTGCGCCGGTATCGCAAGGTCTGCACCCTGAGTAATGCATGTGTTTGCTGCTTGTAACTCATTTTGGATGATAGAATTTTGATTCAAGTCTATTAAGTTTTTTCCACAGATAACAAGATAACAGATTTTTAGCATATATGAATTACTTGCTAAAGAATCACGGTTTATGGTAATCGAAGATTCAGTAAATTTTATACGGTTGGAAGAATTAAGGAATATTCAGGCTTTTCGGATACCGTGATTTCGACATTCAATAAGCTTGAAGCTATAGGGTTGGACAAGCCGTAATCCTCGAGTGTAAACGAGCTATATGAAGATGCCTATCAAGAGATATTAGAAAAATACGCTGTTTCTAGAAATTTGGAAAACTCAGTTTGTTCTAATGAGTTAGAAGCTGAGTGTAGCTGTCCAAAACTGTTCCATTACACTACTTTCAGAGATACTGAAAGGATTTTGTTTAGTAGGGTTGGTGAGGTATGAGGAGAGGGAAATTGGAAACCGAAAAACGAATTTATCAATAGACAGCTAAAATCGATTTTAGAAAAAAGAAATTTTAAAAATATTTTCTGGTAGGTAATGGGAAAGTTCTATCTATTAGCTAGTCTCTCAAAACGCCAACCCACCTTGTATACTGTTGTTGAAATTTTGGTAGAGCTCAAGCTTATTGTTGTGAATTAACTTTCGAAAAATTTACATGTGCTAGTCAAGTTTTGCCTCATAGTATAAAAACGTGGGACTTGGGAGAATGAGACATCTTGTGGAAATGAATTAAGTGTGTACTTAAGGGAAAGGCAATCAAGAGGAAAATTACAGTGTGAGCTGGAATTTAAGACGGTTATTAAAAAAAAAATAAATTGGGAATCACGATATGCATTGACTTGCTTAAGTAATCACCCCGTAAGTTGGAAGTTACTCTCTCAGGTTTCAAAAAATGGTTTTGTAAGTGCGGCAAATAAAGCACGACTGGCTTGGAAAAAATAGGAATAAAAAAGCAAATTTCTTGATCATTTGTATATCCTCACTTTAAATCGTAGCATTGTATATTTTCTTTTGAATTCCTGAACTGCCCTTAATGCAGTTATTTTATATAGGAATCTCCCTCTTAGAAATATACTAATCGTTAACTAGACACAAATGACATTCCTCCATTTTCCACTTTTGCTCTCCTCAACACCTCTTGTATTCATTTAGTTGTGGTTTGAGTTCAGTTACAAACCCAATATTCACTGGCCTTTTACCATAAGGTATTTCGAATTCCGATACCCTTTAGCGCTTAGAAACTGCCTTGGTTTTAAGAGAAGAGACCTTCAAAAAGAGAGATTGTCTGTAGTTCAAATCTGTTGCGGCTACATTCATGTTGTCCAACAAAATAAGAAATGTCTTATGAATAGAGTTGGACCACAGCTAAAAGGTTCTTAAGAAAAAGTACCCTAAAACAAAACAGAATCCTCAAGTTTTCATAGTACAAGCAAGCGTGATTTAACAATTTCTCTTATCAGTTCTCAAAAAAGACATACTCATATTCTCATTTTTCATTTTGGAGAAGAACTGACTGTTGGTGAGACTTTGTTTGTAGAACTCTACAGAAGTTCAGATACCATATAAATTTCGAAGTTGGATTAAACTTCTATTGAGTATAACTCCATTCTTACTTTTTTATTTCAAGATTGCTCGTAACTTATCTGTTGAATTCTTTGGTATTAAACAAATTTCCCTGAGGGAGCTTTGCTCTTGGCCCATAGAGCCTTGTTTTTCTATCAAGAACATTAATAATATGCAACCACAATATTTTTGTACAGCTTAACTTCAATCAGAAACTCTAGCTTTAGGTTTTTTTCGATCGTACTACTTCAATTGAGATAATGACCTTGAAAAGCTTGCTGCTGATCGTTGTCAGCTCTATTCTCGAAAACACAATTTATTTTATCGTGTTCCATTCTGAGAAAATAGTAGGTTTCAGAACAATTTTGAAAATTTCACTGGCAAAATAGTTTTATATCGAACCACATGCTCAAATTTAAAAATCCCTAACTCCTGCTGAACTTTCTCTAATATAGCCTATGGATGACTGATCCAATATCGCTGCATCAAACCCTACCCTTATGCGTGTCTGCTCCATGAAACTAGCCTCTGTGATAATGTTGAAAAGCACAGCAGGCAGCTCACCTCGATCGGATTCATCACTTGTTTGCTAGGTATTAATTACCAACTCATCGATCAGAGTGGAATTTCGTTAAAGATCTCGAATAGCTATAATTATCTCGAAGCAGTATGCGTCACATCACTGGAATTGAAGTTGAACAAAATAAAATTTTTAATGGTACCACATATTCCAGAAATTTGAGATTTATACATGTATCGAAAGAAAATAGAACTCTAAGAACTTTTTGTTTGGAAATGATTTAATAAAACTGGCTCAGAAAACAAATCACAGATATAAATTTTTTTATTGCATCCACTTGAATTCTTGCGCTGGTCTCCGTTAGAAAGGCTTAAATTTTTAAAGCTATCTCCTTTGTATATAGAAACCATTCTAAAAATCACTATATAAACCCAAAATAATCCCTACAACTTTTCGGTTCTATTGACTTTGAAGTTTCAAAAACTAAAGCTCCTTTCCTAAGCGAAATTGTGTTGCCAAAGCCTGAACCTGCAAAGTTGAGCTCGTGCAAGACATGCAGAGAAAATTGATTTGCTTGTCCTGATTGAGCCTAGCGGTCAATGCGACTACATGTCTGAGCGTGGGTTTAATTGAGGCTGAGTTGCAGATTTGAAGACCGAAAGTTTTCTGCATAGCTTTACTCACCATGGTAAATAATTTGGAAATAGTATCAGGACATAGTCCTCTCTCAATCCTAATTTATTTTTCGATTCTGCTAGTTCAACAGTTAACTTCTAAAACCAGTTGAGCGAATTAACCTAAAATTTCACCTCACCTCAATGGAATTGGAAACAGATGTGGAGATTTAGAAGGTTAACTGAGGGCACGACTTTTATCAGAAAAGATAAAAACTTGTTCTTTGTTGAACAAAAGGCATTGAAGGTGCTAAGGTAATGGAGAGAGATTGAAAAAAAAAAGAGAGAGCAAACTTTTGCGTCATCTGGCTATGTTTGTACTTCAAGTGTAATGCTTTTCTGTAATCAATTGAATTAAGTTCGGTTCGGAGAGATTGTATATTATGTACAGAATTTGATGCGATTATCAGCCAATAGACCTAGAGCTATTCTTTGAACATTTTAAACAACAATTGAGTAAACAAGCTAAAGATACATAAGACTCTGTGCGCGTTATTTCCCGAAGACACAATAATAAACAGTTACATAATTACAATTCAAATGAGAAAAAGTCTTTAAAAAGATCTGTCAACCACTTTCCTTCAAAGCATTCATTCAACACAATGAAACTAAAAATTAAACTATAGAATCCTTCTTGAAGTTATATGAAAGTCATAACTAAACTACCTGACACAATACTTTTTGACTATCACATGCGACTGTAACTTGACGAAAACTTACTGAATTATAAATCTCATCAACCAAGAAGTGAGTGGAAATTCCGTTTCAGAGAAGAAAGGTTCGAAATAAAATCAATTATCGCTAAGATCTCACCCGTCTTTTGTTTTATATGCCTCTTGAACTTTTTTCTATAATTTAAATCCCATAAATACAACTCATGCTCTTATACTTTCGATAGAATACATGAAGCATTACAGAAACTGAATTTCCTGTTCGAATATCAGAATGTGAGCAACGCAGCTAGAGTATTCTTTTCACATTTCAACAATTTTATCTACTGTTTCCAATATACGTGTCTTTCGTTGAAATCTGATTTTAATCGGCCAAAAACTCACAAATCCAAAATATATTTTCTAAAAATGAGTGACAATAAAAGAGTAATCATCGGATTCATAGTCTTCACTTCAATCGTGATACTCATCCGGCTCTACCAGTCAGTTGAAGACAACGAGTTCGAGGAAATCCTTTCTGTTGCGAGATACGAACAGGAAGAACAAGGATATTATTCAGCCGAAACGATGAGTCTACTCTTAGAGCCTCTGTCCAAAACTTTTGCTGAAGACATGAAAAACATCACACGCGCCTACCGCCAAAAACAGCGTGAAAACTTCCATGATTTGGAGTTATGGTACAAAACCATGAGAGAATACCGTAGATTTTTAGAAAGTGGAAATCTGGACTCCAGACAAACTCTGATTCGAAAATGGGGATTATCTGTGGAGAAGTGGGAAGGGTCAGCGCAGCGTCATATTCAGGATGCAACATTCCGAAAGAAACTGGAGGAAGTTGATAAGAAATACAATTTTTTCCCTACTCCTCAAGACATAAACGACACTGAAGCCAAAACCCACATCTCTCACCAAATTAAATACTTAGAGACTAAGCAGAGTGAACTAGCGAAATTGAAGGAGTGGGTTAAAGAGGAGGACCCAACTTGGAATCTGATTGTTTGGACGAGAATATCAGACTATGTTTTTCTGAAAACGCGAATCGAGTCTGAAGACTTGATGAACTATATCGAAAATCATAAAGAAGAAATTTCTGAAGACATTGAGTTCCAGGAGATGTATTCTAAATTTCAGACTTTATCAAAAAATATTTTTCATGAAAATCCCAAAAATTCGAAGAAGAAGGAAAGCGATCAGCTAGGTGAAGACATCCAGGAGGACTCCGAGAAACGTCCTCTCAAGAAAAAAAGAGGAGAGTTGTGAGAATAGGGTGAGGAATTTAAGTAGGAGCAATGAACTTTCGTCCCTTGGTGTTGAGTGTAACGTAAATCTATATAGTTATTGATACCACTTTGAAAGGACGAAATCCAAAGTTTCTTAAAGTTTGCTTATCAAAAATGCCGACACTTAATCGAGCTAAATAATTATGAGGACAATGTATTGCTGCCTTCTGCTGTTTGGATCTGACCGTATGATCAAAAGAGAGCTGAGATATGAGTTTTATTGTGGCTTTTCCAGACCTTGTAATTGAGAAAGATAATACGTTGAAATCATTCTCATCTGCCTTATTTTGTTGCTAACGCTTTATTCAGAGAATAAAATACTAATGCTGGGTTGTTAAATGAAGTTCTATTTATTTTAATTAATAAGAGCAGAATTCATAATTTGATATTAATTCATTTTTCGAGTCGGTTCAAAACCATTACTTTTTTTATTCGCTCATGTTCAAGTGCTCAATTTCTATATTAAGAAGATAATATTCAACTGAGATTGTCTAAAATCAGAAAACTCCCTTACTTTTATATTTCGAAATTACAGAGATTACCATGTACTTTTGTATCAATGGGTCAGAAAGAAAAAGTTTATTCTTCAACATTTTGAAAGAGTCAATTATCAATTATAAATTTTAGAAGTTTTTCAGTAATTAGCATCTTGATTCTTGATAATTGCTATATGATGTCAAATTAGTTAGATTCAAAGTAATCTAGTGTAATGCATTTAAGTAAATAGGATCCACATAGTAATCCTAAACTTTCAAAGTAAAAATATTTATTAGCATGCTGAATTACTTTGCCATACTTATAGTAAGCAGAATAAAAAAAATTGATTCGAGTCTGAATCAGTAAAATTAATTATGAGCAACAAATTCTTTGGAGAGAAGGAGGAAAAAAAAAAACTGGCTAAAGTTGAATGTACTTAAACTTAAGAAGCCCTTTTTTTCATAATTAATGTCGCTTAACAAAACAGCTTTTGTGTTACGGAATCACTGCAAGTTAAACACAATGACTTGATGCGATCTCTCCAAACAAACGAATTCGCTTCAAATTCGGTTTTACATGAACAAGTCAACACTAACATAGCTCTCAACTCAACATTTGCTGTTACTGAATTCATCAATCTCTTGGCTAATTCAGTCTCCTATCATAAGTACCACATCCATGAATCCTACGAACATTTGATTCCTAAATCATATTTCTTGCAATACCATTATCGTTAATTCAGAAAGCATTGATCAAAGACGCACAGATTAAAACACCCTTCTTTGAATTATATAATTATTACCTATTAGCATTCAATCAAAAGCAACATCAAGATGATGCAATAAAAGATGTTAGCTCAACAAAACTAAGCAAACAATGTTGTTCGAGCTCAATCCAACTTCTATATCTATAATAAGAATGGTCATTTGACCCTACTTTAATAGTAAATATAAAAACGTCTAAATCGTTGGATCGTGTCCTCGAGAGCCTTGATTGAACGATTAAATCCTTCATTAAATTATGAAAAACTCCTTGCTATGTCCGGAATGACCAAGTCTTCCAAACGGCAGCCAACCTCTTATAAGATTCTTCTTTGCTGGGAGGTGGCGCCCCAATTAAAAAAATTTTGAGGATCTTGTGAACCCACTTGACTTGAAGCAGAATCCCATCTCAGGAACAGATCTCTGACAAAAATCCCGTTGTTATGTCTTTCTCTCTGGAACAGCTCTTCTTTTTTCTGAATTTCAGATAACACGTCGTATTTCATTCTCCTTGAGCTGTTGACTTCTCTATCCATTCCATTTGGAAGGCGAGACTTGCCGAAATTCTCATAGACCAGTTCTTGGACGCTCTTAGTTGGCACTTCTTTGCGTGCTTTTTCGCGAGTCTCTTCGGGTTCGCTGTCACTGCAAGAGTCATTATTTCCTTCTAAGTTAACAAATACTGCCCAATTCCAAGTTTTTGAGATTTGCAACTTGGAGCTATCCGAAGTGAAATCAACACTCTTTCTTTTCCGACGAGCTGCCATCGCGACGCTTATATCAGCCTCTGTGGCGCAACTTTGACTCTTGTATTGAACTTTCATTGGTATATTCCTCCAATCCTCGAGCCCATTGAAAAACTCGGAGTTCGGATGAGAATCCGAAGAGTAAGGGTTCAAGTTGCTTGACTTGCTGACTTCTAACTCGAAATTCCTCTGCGAAGAAGATAGACCACTCATGCAAGCGGTTTCTTCGCGAGATGTATTTGACTCAGAGGCCTTGGTTGGAGTTGATTCTTGGTCTGTGGGGGTTGTGGGGGTAGCTTTCTTGATTATTTCGGATTCAACTTTGGAAACGATTTCTCCTTGCACGTTCATCCAATAAAATTCGTGTGATTCGATATCTTTAAGCGTTTGGATGGTTTTTCTGGCGGCAGAGTAGCTGGGGAAACTCACAAGGCAGATCTTTGCGTTTTCCTTGAGGAGAGGAAGGCCTCTGATCTCATCCTCTGTCCACTTCTTGCAAAAAGAAATATCGACGATTCCTAATTAGGAATTTCAATTTAGTTGGTGACTTGGAGTCGAAATTTACTCGTTGCGTTTTCAAACAGACCAGTTATATAGACTTCAGTGGCCTCTAGATCGACATTTGGGATGACGAGTGTGCGGTTCTGGCAATTTCCTGAAGGGGTGATCTATCATTAAATTTAAATTTTCGGAATCAATAGTGCGTCAATTACCTGTTTCTTGAGATTGTTGAGAAGATTATCAAATTTGGTCAGATCTCCCTGGTAGGACGATCTGATCTCCTGCAAGAAGTTGCAAGCCTCCTCGGTTTTACCTTCAAAATTAAAAATTTGGTTAGTTCATTGAATAACAATAGTATTGCCTACCTTGCTGATGCAAGACTGTGGCTAAGTCCTTGATCGCTGATTCAGTTCGTTCGTTGTTTTGGATAGAAAGCTTATAAAACTTGATTGCTTTGTCCAAATTTCTCTCCACATACTCAGCTCGCTTGGCCTTGCTGTATGCGGAGTTGCCTTTTGGGATGGGAGCTTGCCAGTCGCTCTTATTCCGGATATGCTCTTCAATTTTTATTTCTGCTAGCCTTTTGTGCTCGAGTAAAGTCCTAATCAAAAATGTAAGCCTCAAAGGAGAATAATATGATCAAATACATTGCATCTCTTGACTTCTCTGGGCTCGCAAAGACCTTAGGCTGGTCTTTGATGCTAACTTGGTACGTTTTCACATAAGAACTTTTGTTTGTTCGATCATTATGATTTTTCTTCTGATGTTGGCTCTGATTTGACCGCTTGTAGGAATGATGACCATAGTTGGATGACTGGTAATCATATGTTGACGCTTGGCTCGAAGTATAATATTGATCCATTTGCGAGTTTCTTGTTAGGTGATTTTTTTTTCTAATTATCACGGCTTGGATACCAAAGTAATTTAAATTGGTCTGAATCTAATTAAAGTCTTTAGTTTTTTGGGCTTGAGAATCACATTTTTGATTTTTTTGTACACAGCGTAATCTAACTCATCATGAGCCAATTTCGTGTACAAAACAGTTCAGCGTGAGAGAACAGGCTTTTTCTGCCAGGTGGGCTCTGGCAAGGGCTGAACAACAGCTTCACAGTTGGTAGTCCTTGCTGGAGTGGATTGGCTCGGTCAAATGGTCTTAAAGTGTAGAAAAACTCGAAGTGGAAATTTAATGCGTTTTTAGGATTTATTTACGTGTATGGATGACTTATATCAGGATTATTAAAATTTCAAGGTTTAAATTTGATCAACGTGGCGTAGAAGTGGATGATGTTGGCATGGGCGTGAGTAAAGCTCTTCTACTCAGAGCGTAATGACAACTGCATGGCAGGAGTATACCAATTGTGTGTTGGGTCACAATTTGAATTTGAATATCTCCAAGATTCATTATACAGTTTCGCTATTAATAAATATCAGCAAAACAAGATTCCACGCGATTCTAAAAGTTGAGTTTACTCTGAAAAATACCACTATGGATTTTGAGGATTCTTCCATACGTTATTCAGTGTGAAATAAGTCGATGTGCATATAATGAATTCCTAAAAGCGACTTTTCGTTTCTAAATAGTAGTATTTTTCCATTCATGGTTTTTTTTCATTCAACAATCTCAAATCGCCAGTGAGATATTGTTATGCTACCGAGTCCTAATATATTTTCTAGAAGCCACATCCATTTAACAGTGTTATACACCCAAGGCCACCTGTCTCTTAAATACACAACAACAGATAGAAAAATCGATCAAATGGAAGGAGGATATATACAAGAAAGCCTTTTCAAATAAATAATAATGTCCAATCTTTAAGACTCAATATTATATAGAATTTGATACTCATAATATTGATAGAACACACAAAGACGACGAAAGAGACAGACCAGAAAACAATCAATAGAAAAGAATCGAGAATCACGAATCTGTCTCTCTCATCAATATAATACATACCTAACTTTGTTAAATTTGAGATCTTTTTTGATATCGGGTTATTATTTAAAAACAAATAAATGATTGGTCGTGGTTGTAATAATGTTTGATAGATTGGAGCTCTTCTTAGTTCAAGCTGATATTTGGCAGGCTAGGACTAAGAAGGTTGAGAATAGAAGCCTCTCTCGCGTCCTTTGGAGCTTCTTCATGAACAGTGTTGTTAGTTAACACTGGAACACTGTTTTGGTTCATTGTTGTAAGATTTGAGGTTTGAATGGGCTGAGGAGGAGTGATCCTTGGTTTTGAGTATTCTGAAGTGTTTTGGGAATGACTTGGTACATCTTGTTTGTTGAGGACGACCTGGTTTAACAAAGACTGTACAATGACGCTTCGTCTCTCTAATTCACTCTTTAACTCATCTTGGGTTGCAACAGGGCCATTGAACCAAGCGTTTGCTTTAATTTCATCAATTGAAGGTCGGTCTTCAGGGTCAATGGCAAGCATTGCGTTCAAAAGCTCTTTGAGTTCTTTAGAAAAAATAACATTTTCATTGTTTTCTTTGACAATTCTTGCTTCTTGTTGCTCCCAGAAAACGTTCTCTTTGCCACTACATAGCAATCTGTAGCAAGGGTCTTTATAATCAGCTCGTGCAAAAGGCGGGTTGCCAGCCAAAATGAGGAAAAGAACAACGCCTGCGGCGAAGATGTCAACTTTGCGACCATCAGATACTCCTTGTGTCATTAGCTCTGGAGCTGCGTATCTAATTACGTAATTTAATATTAACCTCGAGACTTAGTGATGAGAGTTTACCCTTCTGAACCAATAGTCCCGACAAGAGCGTTTCTTCGAGTGTCGCTGAGGAATCTCGCGAGCCCGAAGTCAGCGATTTTAAGATTATATTCAGCATCGAGGAGAATATTTTCAGGTTTAATATCTCTGTGAGCGATTCCCTTTTTGTGGCAGTAGTCCAACGCTAACCATGCATATTTCATCAGTATTAGCTTCAACAAACCAAGTTTACCATTAATCAGCTGTCGGAAGTATAATCTAGCGATTTTCTCATCAAACCGACCTGTTTTTGCCAAAAACTCATATAACTCTCCATTTGAAGCAAGCTCAAGGGCCAATGCTGTGAGCTGAGAGGTCTTGCCTTGTTCATCTTCATAGTCGATGTCTATGTAAGAGTCGATGATGTTGATCAGGTTTGGATGGTTCATTTTTCGTAGAAGGTTCGCTTCGTTCTCGAAGGCAAGTTTATCTCGTCTAGAGGCAGCCTTGGAGAGGACTTTCAGAGCAGCGAATGTATTTCTTGCTGGGTCGTACACCATTTTCACACTATTAGAAACGCAGATATATGTGTAAGCGTTGCTAAACGATAGAAACAGGAGTACCTTGAAGAGTTCCCAACTCCGATTTCCTTGACCACAACCCAATCGGCGATGGTATATTTGTTAGTCGTGTCAAGTACGATCGATCGATCCATGAGAGTTGAAGTAAAATAAAAATTGTTTTAGTTAAAATGAGTTTTAAATGTAGGCAGAAAGCACCCTTTTTTATATGCGAACTCGGAATTCCTTTAAAACTCAATAATTTTAATTACTAGCTGTTATTACTGATTTCCATCATCTTTTCAGCATCAAATTAAATTCGCCACAATTCTGTTTGCCATGCAATTATCTCGGCTCTTCACCTTCTCTTTCGGTAATCAGAACCTCAAAACGAGATTAAATTGTTTTATGCGGAAGAGGAAATTTATGTTTGACGAATACTCCCAGATGAGCCCATATATCAAGTTAGAAAGCAAAGACCCATTCAAAGCAAACGTGAAAATAACTTCCAAAGGACATTTCGACAGTGAATAACTAGAGAATCGACTAGAATTCAGGGATTTCCGGGATCTAATTGAGCATGCAGTGATGGGAATCCTGATCAGAAAAAGTGAATTTCCATGCGTTTTTTAATTTGAATGCAAACTTTGAATAAAATTTCCAGTAGCGTTGCTGACGAAATTAGGAGAGTGCGCAGCGTTTTTTGTCGGCTTGCCGAGCAAAAAAGACTGGAATTCAGTTCTGCTGTAAACCCTGCAGCGTCAGTACTTCGTAAATATGGAAGTTTGAGCTTAAATTAAGTATCGTTTGTGGAAATAACCCTTGACGAAATGATTAAGATCTTGAGATTCTATTTCAAGGCCTGTAGATATACTTTGTCCGTAAAGTTCTCAAAGGTATTAGGGACTTAGCTGGCGATTTAAGAGAGAGTTCAACACTCTTTTTGCATAAGTACACCAGAAAACTGACGCTCTTGAATGAATGAACTGTGAGATATGAAAAATCGAGAAAGTAGCGAAAATCATAAACTAGGTCTCAGCTAGCTATTCACAGAAGAGGCCAATATAATATAAAATCAGAGTTTTATGATTTATCTCTCAATTCATTCTTCAGAATGAGCAGATTAAATTATGACATCCGGGCTTTTTTTCAACATGTACAAGCAAAAAGTTTCAATTTAATAGTGATAAAGCTTCATTCGAATGCTGAGGTTACATATATCCAAAGAAGAAAGATCTACTCATGAATAAAAAAGCCATAAAAATTACAAGCTGAGTCAGAACTCACGAACCAAATCAGTAAATACTGATTGTTCAAAATTCCTTCTCTTAATGAACGAACATGAGCCTGTAATAAATTTATTCCTCCTCAATTTACACACAGTTTCCACGCTAGATGAATGGATGATGGATGATGGAATTAAGCGCACTGTTGAAGTGACTCATTTGGATGTGTGGACGCGTGGGTATATTCTTTTAGTAAATGTGAGTAAAGGAAAGTCTATTCCTCGTTACCAATATCAAGCCGTTGTCGAAACCTTCAGAGCAAATAATAGCTGTTCTATGAAGTTAGCAATGAATACTTACCTTTCCCGATAGCCATGTGAGCTCAACAAATATTACATTAGTATCAATATTCGGAGTAAGTAGGGATATCTCTTGAACCAACTTCTTCAATAAATTATCTCTTTATCGAAAGTTATCGCGAATCACAGACACTAAATCATTTCTTCTCCTTCTATTTTTTAGTAGAATTTTGACTACATCAAGAGAATGCTTTTATGAACAGTTTTTAAAGTTTACGATTATGACATATAGGAGATAGTTTTTACTATATAGTGAGAGAAAATACTTCGATTAGTTACTTTTACTTTCATTCGATAAGTATATTTAAAATATAATAAATCGATGACCATAATAAAATAATTTCAAAACAATTATAAAAATCAAATCTGTTGTGTGACCTTCAGCTTGCAAACCTTCAATATAAAGGTATATATTTTCTATGTCTGACAGTGGCAGTGAGCTGCAGTCGGTAATGGCTTCGTTAAGCAATGCTATCGTGTATTAAAGGGTAATGGTAGACCTGGAATGATAATTATTATGTTTTACATAAGAAATAAATTGTCTTTAAGAAACTATGAAACACACTTTAGCTCAGGCTCAGCGTCAACAGCCGTCTAAAATGAAAGTGAGAGAAGTAACAATTCAGGCAAACAGTTCGGAAGAAATCTGTATTAAAGAGGAGAAAATGTACCAGCCTTTCCAGCACATTAATTTAAGTGAATAATGAGATGATAGGTTACCCTTGAACATTTTTTTATAACGTGGATCTTGATATTAAAGGATTACTCTCTAGTAGGTGCAATCGAAAGGTTATAAACGAGAACTGCTTTTTTTGAGATAATTATTTCAAAAATCAAGCATAATAACGAAGGTTCTAAAAAAAAATTTGCAGTTCCTCTCTAATATAATCAGGAAGCAAAACAGATAGAGCCCTTATCTCATCTCATCGTTTTTGAGCTTAAAATTCTCCAACAAAAATCATCAATCAATTTTGAGATGTATATCTATAATTTATTTCATAAAGTGGTAGAGTTAATTGGTATTGAATTTTAAATTTTTTGGAAACAAAATCGAAAATTTTTTGCGTTCAAGTGTACAAGAGCCTTTTAATTACATTCTTCACCTTTCCTGGCTTAATATATTGAAATGTAAGTCGTCTTAAGGTATGCATTCTTGTATCGAGTATAATTTGATTAAAACACTTCGAGTAAAGAGTA
>ENA-UOTX01000425-UOTX01000425.1-compost-metagenome-genome-assembly--contig:-NODE-425-length-45834-cov-9.864043_pt1 | contig 45834 bp, 44 predicted proteins | sample MGYA00238143_ERZ746982 | MGnify/ENA primary metagenome ERZ746982 (study PRJEB28758, sample SAMN06268862) | compost metagenome | isolation source: single cell | place: USA: California, Emeryville, Joint... | reverse complement strand
AAGGTTGAGAAAGGGTTAGAATCTGATATCGAGAAGATTGAAAGCAATATTGATATAATTTTTTCAAACTTCTGGGCGATGTGTGAAGACCTCACAAATAAGGGGACTGAAGCAATGGATAGATTAAATCAGAGTTTTCATATCGGTCTAATATCAAATATTATCGTTGTATTGCTCATCGTAGCAGCTGTAATCCCACCCTACCGAGGGATATACGCAAAGCGCAAAGCAATCCTCATGTTACAGATGACATTTGAATCCGATCAGCTCGAAAGAAGGAGAGATGAATGCCTAGGCTTTCTAAGAAATAGCCCTTTCTCCCTCGGAAATACCTCTAATCAAGTTGAAAAAAGCAGAAACAAAAACAACGCTAAAAATAAGCCAGAAGGAAAAAGAATCACAGGCAAGTCAAAGCGAGTCAAAACCAGCAAAAACCACATAGTTTCGATAATGGTCTCTAGCATCAGCATCGCTGGAGTGTTTTGCGCTTATTTCATAACGAGATTCATTTTCGAGAGGCAATTTGTGCGAGAGCTCAAAGCTGACGTCGAAGATTTCGGTACAATCGCCCACGGTTACAGCAGCTTTCCAACCTATTACAGCCTTCGGTTAAAATTAGTGCGTGACTTGGTGATTCATGACTGGACAGTCGAAGACGCTGACGCCGAGTACGGTCAAATCGCATCTCAAGCATATAACCACGTCAATGATTTCCTTGAATTTTTCCAGTATGTTGGACCACATCTCTCTCAGCAGAAATTCCGAAATGAAACATATGCCAATTATATCCTTCAGCTCAGAGACCAGGAATTATGCGCTTTTGCATCAGACCAAAATATTCAGATGCTCTATCCCAGTGAATGGTGTGAAAATCTGTTGAAAGGAACCGCAAAATCTGGTCTGCCAGTCTTTTTCAGATCTCTCATGGATGAAGTTGAGCTTGTCCATAATATTATCCTTGCTAACCCTACTGATAAGTCTCTTATTGAATCCGCAACTCTTACAGATCTTTATTACGAGACAAGTCCAGCTTTCGATTTGATTGATGATATTATCAAGGATTTGTTGAAGATTGTCAGCGGCAGCATATCTCACGTTATTGGAAGTGAAAAAAATAATGAGATTATTGTTCTCACTGCTGGGTTGCTGCTTTGTCTCTTGTTGATAGTTTTTGCTTGGATCCCTTTCCTCAACAAGATGAAGAGAGAACTGCATTTTGCGAAATCACTGCTGCAGTTGATTCCTATTTCACTTATTGCGAAAAATAACTTTGTGAAAAACTTCCTGAAGAAAGAGCAGAAGATCTGATTCAGCTCTCTCGGTGGAACTGAAAATGTTAATGCCATCGTTTCGCAGAGTCTAGATATTATGGAGATGAGATAAATCCTATCTCTTTTTTTTGTGTTTCGAAAAAAATTTCCAAATTCATATAAAACTGTAATTAGGAAAATATGAGACTCAAAAAGAGTCTTTAAATTGTTAAGGAGCAATTTCAATACCATACATATTTATTTTTGAGAGAATCAGTTATTTCCAATGAGCGAAACTTAGCAACTTGCCTATACACATAAACTCTAATTTAAGGCGAATTTCAGAATCGAATTTTTTTTATTATGAGTGCGAGCCCAAACTTTATGCACATCTCACATTGCTTTAGAATTAATTGAGATTGGATTCATTTCTGAAATAAATTTTATCACAGCTAATAGAATTTATAAGCCAGCGTATAATGGTTTCAAAACATCAACCCCAGAGTGACCCATCCACGTCTTTTAGAAATACCAAGAGTATCAAACCCTTAAAAGAGGAAAGCAGCGATTTAAAAATTTCCTACTGTTCCTGGAAGTCTAATCTCATTTGCATCCGAAATGTTAAGAATTTGAACAAAAAGAAATCTTTTTATGGCGCTCAGCTCTGGGAAAGTAAGGCTTTCTTGTTTAGTCCAGAGGAAAAAGTATAAAATTATTTTTAGATCAGAGAACTCTCATCGACAGCATTCCAAACACAAATATTTTGATATCTTTACACACCTATCTGGGCGAAACAGCAAAAATGGCTTTATTTGATGGAAGCACAACAAAACCCATATACTCCTCTGAGGAAATCAAAGGAAGTAATAATTAGCTGTGTAATTTGACTATAGAACACTCTGAACTTTTCATTAGGTATCGGAGAAGCTTTCGCATGCAACTCCAAGAGACAGCTTATTGCATTCGCTCCAATTGATGATTCAGTTTTCTATCATCTCTTTGATATTCGAAGAATGAAAATCATACGCAAAACTCGTTGGGGTTTAGAATTAAAGAGTATTTCTCTATCACTTGATTATTCAAGTTTTATTGGAGAGTACCTCTCCTTAGAGCCCTTAAGTTTTCACGATTTTAACGGACCTGGAACTAAATTAGCTTCAATTGACGAAGCAAACAAGGTATTCATCTCCGATGTTGATACGGGGAAAATTTTGTCACGTTACGAAATAACAAGTCTCCCTTCAGGTAAGTCTGAATTCTCAAGGAGCAGCTTAAATTGACTTGAAGGGGATTATTACAACCGCTGTAAGTGGAATCCGTTACCTGATAGCAATCTTGTTGCACTTAAATATGACAGCTGCAATTTCAATATGATTGATGCAGAGAGTGGAAGCTATATACTCACCGACTACCATTGCTTTTGAATAAAGAGGAGAAAGGTTGATGCCATTTGAGCTTTATGCTTTTAACGGGCTCCTTACCTTAATTTTGATTAGGTTCGTATTGGATGGATTGGCGCTATGATGCCAGCTTACTTGCGATTGCTGTGGCTGGGAATGTTAAACTCTATAACCCTCGTCAAAAAGGTTTTAGCAGAGAATCTGCCATTTCCAAGAGTATCTTTCCTCTGTAGGGTTTGTGAAATAATTGCATGTAGGAGGTGATATTAATTCAGTAAAGTGGAGCCCGAATGGAAGTTTGCTAGCTGTAGCAAGTGATGACAAATCAGTTTATTTGATAGATCCCACAACTGGAAAAGTCGTAAATTATGCTCAGACCGACGATGAGAGTAATCTAAATTCTCTCTCTTGAACTCATTATCATGGACTCATCAGGAACTTGATTAGAATATGCCTCAGCAGTCTGTTTCTTATAAACAAAATTCCTATTCAATAACATGGCGGCTAAACTCCAGATGGAACTTGCTAATTGCAATTCGATGACAAGGTTATTTTACTATTCAGCAGAACAAATTTGTCGATCAAATTTTCCGGCATGAGCAATTTCGTTGTTCACTCCTCTTTGGAGTCCAAAGAGTTGAAATTTCCAAGAATAATGTTTTTCTGGGAAGTTTTTGAGAATCTACTATTCACTATTAGGGGTTTTTTGAATTTTTTTTTTTTAATGTGATGTGGTAAGGATTCAAAAATGGGTCTAGCCTAGAGCTTAATGTTAGTAAATTGGTTATCTATTATGAAAATATATTATTATAGTGAAGACTTTGAAGGAGATTCAATTGGAAATCCGTGTTGCATTTGTTTCTGCTCGGGACAATGAAAAAATAATCGGAGAAATAGATCTTGAGGAAATAATTTTCCCGATAATTTAGTCGTTTTTGCATCAAAATTCATTACGATTAGCCAGTGCCAAGGAACGGTTAAGCTATAAAGAATCACATCGTAGGGACTGTTGGAAGAAGTCCTGTTCGACGTTTCGGAGGTTTACAGCCTTGGAGTTTTTTCGAATTCCCGTAATAAGCTAATCGTTCTCGTAGAGGTGATAATGAATCTATTTCCAGGAGATTAGAGCACGACGATGCTGAGCAAACTTACAGCTTCTTCTGAAAGGTACGGATTGCGCAAGCAAAATTGGGCACTTCATAAATTGAGCTATAGCAACCTGTTGATCAACATACGTGAATTGACTCCTCTCGACCCTGTAAACACTCTTTCTATCTTGAGCTATTCTTGATGTTAATTCTAAAGCTCTAGATCGTGCTTCTCGAAATGACATTCCACTTAACATGAACAATAGAGACGCCATCTGATCAGGATCGAAAGCCACGCTATCGAAAGGCGGCAACCCAAGCGGAGTCACTGGTGCAATCCTCGAACTCATCGCACGTATTCTCTCTCGTATTTCACTGTCTATAGAACATAATTTTATGAAGGCATCATTTCCATAAAATTAAAATACCTGGATGATTATTATTTTGCATGCACGTTTTCAAGGCCAATACTCTCGGATGAAAATATTGCCCGAATCTGCAGGTTGGAATACTCATTATAACGCTTTTTCGGGAACCAAGAAAGGTCGTTTCTATTCTAAATTTATGATTATATACAGGTGTCCCAAATAGTCCTTGGACGAGTTTCATCAATGATACTACGGTTCCATTGAATTCCTAAGCAATCAGTTGGTAACTTTTTTGAAAATTTATTATATACTCTTTCGGCAATTAGCTCTTGCGTTCTTTTTAATATCTCTTTGAATTCTCCTCTTTGTTTGTTATGATCTGCGTTAGCAAAAAGTAACTATAGTTTTAAAAGCATGTATATTACGAAAAACTAAAGAAGTCAGGCTTATTATCGTGAAGGTGACCAGACTTTGACAGTGTTTGTTGAAATAAGCTGAAAGGTTAGTATTGGCTTCTGTCAATGACGTTTCCTTTAGAGAGTCAAGCATCGCAAAACGGGTTTCAAGGAAGGAAAAACTGAGATTTTGCGAGAGGACATGCAGTAGCACGATAAAGCCAACAACCAGGAAACCGCCCTGCTTTCCCCATGTCAGTGAGAAAAGCGAGGAAGCAACTGCTGAGTAACACATTATCGTCTTCAATCCACAAACTAGCAACGTGAGGAACAATCTACATAACGCGTGAGTTCGTCTTGAAGAGTTTTAAAGGCGATACTTGTAAGCCAGAGCGCTTGAAATTTCGTATTTCCACCACAAAACGAGGACAAATGCGAGACTAGTCTTCGAAAAGATCAGTGGTTAAGCATATTGAGGAAAAGTCAGGGACTACTTTAATATTCTGCCAAACTATATCGAATGCTATGAAAATGTAGAACGGAATGATGTTCATATCCCAAAGCTATTAGCGAAAATTAGAAAAAGTATCATAATGACATCGATTACCTTGACATACTCAGCAATACCAGCCTTTCGTAAGTATGAGACCATCAGAAAGATCTTAACAAAGAGAAAAAAAGAATAGATCGAATCTGCAGGCTTGAACATGAATGTAATATCGAAATCTGTAAAATAGATGTAGTCGTGAGAGAGTGAAGTCATTTTAGTGTACATGGTTTAATACGGAACGCCAGCAGACATAAAGCGATGAGCGAACATTCGAACAGGAGCCACCGGTAGCCTCTTGATTCGTGGAGCAGGGTGAGTTTGATCCCAGCGATTACGTGTTGCAGTGGGTTGGTCTTCATTGAGGCAAATTATTTGAGATTTAACAAAATTGAAGCTTCTGATAGCTCTGATAGTGTAATCAGATTTATTCTGCAATTAATTTAAGAGCCGATGCACAGAAATAGAGCGTAGATGACTGACAAATTAATTCCGGAATTACACTTGCACCGTTTCCGTAGTTAAGCAACCTCTCACTCTCATTTATATCACTTTGAATGAAAAATTAGTCGATACGGTCAATCAATCTACGTTTAATAGAGTATTCATAGAAAGAGTATGAAGGTTTTCATGACTAATATTTGTGGAAATCAGATTTACGTTGACCAATCGATAAAATTTGTAGAGACACCTCCCTGCAACTTTGCCTAGGTTGGTGATTGTTGTTTATAATTCAACAAGCTGATTAAATGAACCTCAACACGTATCTCAACACATATGTGTGTAATTTAGTACAAAGAGATATGAATACAATAAGTGAGGGTATCTTCTCATCACAAGAGAAAGTATTGATGAATAACTTCATCGATCGTATTAGTCACGTCTCTAGTAGTTCTGGATTGTTTTCGGATTCGCAAAGCACTCTCGACCTAACTTTTCGAATCTTCTCCACACTATTTTGAAGATAAGTATAAAACTATCTTTGAGATTTTGTTATGACTTCTTGATCTTGCTCTGTATGGGAGCACAACGCTCTGAGTGACCAATATGGATGCCTTCATGAATTGTGCGATCGTGATCTGCTGATCAAGGAATACGTGGCGGTCAGTGCCCCTAATTCCACATCTATTCTCTCTATCTTGAGCGATTTTACAGGTTGCATGGGAGACTTTGGCATTGGCTTCTGGGATAGACATCCCGCGCAAAATTAAGAATATCAAAGCCAGTTGTTCACTATCAACTACGCTGCCTAAACCCGGACCATAAGGAGTAACAGGTGCAAACGTCGAAGCAAAAGCGCGAATTCTCTTTCGTGTTTCGCTATCTGCAACTCGATCATTTACAAATTTCCAAGCAATGAATACCTGGATGGTTATTATTTAACATGCATTTTTTCATGGCTAATATTCCTTGATGAAATAATTCTCCACCTCGAATGCCTGGAAGGCCAATAACAATCATCCTTCCGGAGCCAATCGAAGTTATTTTCAATTGATATGCAAAATCTGGAGGTATTTGAAACTGTTTTTGAATGAGAATCATTAGTGACTTCACGGTTCCATTGAATTTCTAATTTAGATTAAGTGTGTAGAGAAACATGATTTTCATATTATACGCTTTGAACCAATAGGTCTTGTGTTTCTCGTAAAATCCCTTGAAATTCCTTCCCTTGTCTTCTATAATCTTATCACAGTTATTTAGTCAATAGCAAAAGATTATAGAATACATATAATTGAGGAAGTCAGGCAAATTATTGCAAGACTTATTAGATTTTTGCTGTGAATATTGAAACTAAGGTTGATATCTTTTTGGGAAGGTAATTCCTTGAACAGTTTCAGAATAGTAAATCGCGCCTCTGGGAAGGAGAAGTAATAGCCTTCGATGAGATCAAAATTATAGAGTGCAGCTTGAGACGCCCAAAAAAGCACAATAGCAAGTATTCCGAACCAATCCAGAGCTACGACAACTGCTAATAGCGCCCAATAAAACATAATAGCGTCCAAACCACTCACCACCAAAGTGATAAATAATCTGATAATAGATCATTCAGCGAAAAAGAGTAGTCGTCTTTAAATTACTTGGAAGCAAGTTCACCTGAGATTGCAAATTTCCACCACGAGAAAAAGACAAAAATCAAACTTGTCTTATCATAGTGAGGAAATGATTAATGAAAGAGCTGGTAATAATGAAATACTTTGACCATCTGCCAGGCAAGGTATAATGCAATGAATATGTAAATTGGAACGATACTCGTATCCCAAATCTGTAGGCTAGGTTAAGTTCATCTAGTTAAAGAGTCCCAATTGATTACTTTAAGGTATTCTTGGATTCCAGCTTCGGATAAGAAAGACAATAGCTGCTGGATATGGAAATAGAGAGCGATGAAGTAAACGTGATCTAGCAACCAGAAGATGGACTCAAATCTCTCGGTTTCATAATCTGAGAGTGTTTAGCTAATGAGAGTAAATTCATTTTACATGCACGGATGAAATATGTGTGAAGACACACAATGAGCAGCGCACATTCAAAGATGAACCACGCAGAACGTCTTGACATGTATACTTTTGTGGTTTTGATCCCAGCAAGCGTGTGCTGCAAGAAGTTGTTCCCCATTCTGTTGAAAAAAGATACGTGTAGAGAAATTAAATTTATTAGGATATAAGAAGTAATCAAGTTCCTTTTTGAATGAAGTTGTCGGAATTAAACTAGACGTTATTCAAGTTTTTCATCTGAGTCCCCGCCCTCCCTACAATCCTCTAAAATAATGAAGAAAACCTTATGATGTGATAACATATATACAACATTGAACACCATTCACCTTTGAGATGATTTTTAGCCTCCACGAGAGAATAGATGGGCTTATTCATGACTCCTCTATATAAGGGATATAAAACACGAAATTCTCTTCGGTCTACACTATTAGTACAAATAGCTGTTAATGTTTTTCCATAATTTTTCTTTCATTAGATATAAATCTGATGATAAAGTTTCAAAAAAAAAATCATCCTTTGAAGAACTGCTGAATCCAATTGATTAATAATCATTTCATAAATTTGAAAATTTCTAATAAAGCGATTTTTCTTAATTTTCAATCTCGAAATCTGGTAAAAGGTATAATCAAGAGGAATTCTTTGGGACTCCAACACGTCTTCCATGTAATGTGAAAATCGGTAGTTCGTAACTTTAGGGAAACTCCAATTATTGTGGCAACCATAAATGAACTTACTTATCTATAAAATCTTTTGTTGGGTAAATTTGGTATTTAATGTTAGCCAATATTCCAAACCAATAGTCCAAACAATGGTACTCAAAATCTAAAAAGTATTGATTAAAGGCTAACCTTTTCAAGTAATTAAATTATTAACATTAGTCGTGGGTGTTAGTTCCTACACACACAATTTAAAACTTTTGTCAAATCTCGCTCGTGTACTTCAGACTTGAGGCTAATTGCATTGAGAACGCATGATGGTTGTAAAAATTTCCAAACAGGGTAACTACCAAATAGTACAATACCAGTCTTGGTATGAAATTCATAACTATTTAGCACTTAATTTACTACTTACATGCTATATATCTCATTCCGATTAAACTGTTATGCGCATATAGTCTGTATCTCCACTTTGAATTTTGAATTTAATTTGAAAAATACTATCTAGTACTAAGATCTTGGAAGCACTAACTCAAAACGTTAACTTTTACTTACTCGTATTCTATTTTCCTTAGCCGTTTTGGAAGGTACAACCACGAAGTACACATGCAGTCTGGGAAATTTCTACTTCTTCAAACTTCAGAAGAGAAATTGCTCAGAGTTAGAGCCTTGTTCCAAGGCACAAGGGAGGAATCGAGATTTTACTAACTCACTAAAAAGAAAATCTACAGCTGCACCTGACCTCTCCCTACGTTCTATTGCTACATCAATACCATTAATATACATCCCATGCACAAATTTTCATCAAAAGCCTCACAAAAGCTGAGTTTCTAACAATTCAATGATCTCATTTCAAAAAATAAAAAAAATAAAAAACCTACCAAGAATCTGATAATTACATCATGCAGTTGGGTAATGGCTATCTAGATGCTGTAGATCAACAGTTTTTTCAGTTTCTGCATCTGTGGAATGAACCCAGATTAGTTTTTTAAACTGAGTAGTTAATTAATAGCTAAATTTCATTTAACCATCAGTACTAATCAAAACTATGAATGAGGATAACTCTTATCGCCGTTTCAGGGCCAACCCGGCTGGTAAACAGCCACATTCGGGCAATAACGCCAAGGACCTTCCAGTCAATAAAAGTCCCGACCACAGCGGCGACAGAAATGCTGATGAAATGAAGAAAGGCAACTGCAATATTCTTGTAACCACCAAACGCAGCCAATCTCGCTCTAATACTCTCATGTCTTCTGTAGGTCGCAGTTCGTGTCCGCCCTCTCAACGCGAAAGAGTACTCAATTAGTAACTTCGAAACCATTCAAGTCCATGACGAGAAACTCGTCGTTCTTCTCGATCCATTGAATGAATTCGAGGCCGATGACGTAATTAAAATAATCATTTCTTTGCAGAATATATCATCTCCTCTCTGCACTAGGTGTTAAGAAAAAATCGCAACAGGGAGAGGCATTACGCTTTTGATTATGCCTTTGATAAAAACACTCCTACCGTAAGCTTACCCCCTTACGTATGCACAAATACCCACTCACTTATTTCCCAGGAAACTGTCTTTGCTCGCAGTACGGAGAATTTAATCGAAGGCATATTGAACGGCTACAACGCGACGATTTTCGCTTATGGTGCTACAGGTGCAGGAAAAACACATACGTAGACCCTAACCGAGCAAAAACTGATAAATGTAATCTTTAATACTAGTATGATGGGGCAAGGCGACTTAACTGGTGTGATGGGAATGACCCTGAACGAGCTTTTTGAAGAGATTACCCGAACGAAGTCAAACCGAGACGTCACTGTTCGCGTGTCATATTTGGAGGTTTACAATGAGAATATCCGAGATTTGCTGTCAAGTGAAGACACTAACTTGGATTTGAGAGAGGACCCAGTTAAAGGTAATTGCGTCGCGGGGATTACGGAAATCATCACTACATCGATGCCTGAAGTCATGGGAATGCTCAAGTACAATTTTAATAGAGTACTTAGAATAAGCTGACTTGCTTTCTCAGGATTGGAAATAAAAATCGGACGATAGAGCCTACCGGTGCGAATCAGGTCTCATCACGTTCTCATGCAGTGCTGCAAGTCGTTGTGGAGCATAAAGAAAAAGCAGATCAAGGAGATGTTGAGGAAGTGACTATCGGGAAACTGTCGCTTATTGATCTCGCTGGATCTGAGCGAGGTGCGAACACCAATAACAGAGGCATACGGATGATAGAAGGCGCAAATATCAATAAATCACTGCTTGCGCTTGGAAATTGCATCACGATTTTAAGTGAACAGAGTGAAAAAGGAAAAAACGTTTATGTTCCATATAGAGACAGCAAGCTCACTCGTCTGCTGAAAGTACCCACATTATTAATACACCGAGATGCTAATTTAGTGATTCTCAACAGGACTCGCTCGGAGGTAATTGCCGAACCGTCATGATCGCAGCTGTCAGTCCTGCAGCAGCTTGCTTTGAGGACACGCACAATACTCTGAAATACGCTAATAGAGCAAAGAATATAAAAACACACGCGTACAGAAATATGGTTGAAGTTGCAAATCCCATCGTTAAGGCTGGGCAATTGGTCGCGAATCTTCGCAATGAGAACGAGACTCTTCGAAAACAAGTCTTTGAGCAGAGTATTTACCTTCCCTGGTGCTACACACTCTAATTTCTTTTTCCTTAGAGCCGATGAAGATCCCAATCGATCATAATATCAGCATGCCGCAGGTTAATGAGAAACTTCAGAAGAGGATCCAAGATCACTTTGAGGATGAGATGGCGCTGAAAAGAAATCTGTTTGAGATTGAGGACCAACATGACTTTGCGGGAAAAGCTATTTATAAATTATTGACTGATCTTAAGACGGCTGAGGATAAATCAACGAGGGATAGATTGGAGGCGTTTAAACAAGCTCAGAAAGAAATGATGGCGAAAATTGAGAATTTGCAAATCGAGTATAACGGTCTGTTCTCAAGGAGGGGTCAGCTAGTGGAGGAAATTAACAACGAGAGAAGGGAGTCGATGAACTATTTGATGAGCATCTATAAGCAATATCACTACACCATCGTAACTAAATTTTCATGAATCCTTGGCATAAAGCTCTTTATTTAAACGTAAAGGAAAACATGGAATTGCAGCATCGAGAAAAGCAATCAGACAGTCAATTAAAGAGCAAAGACCTCCAGATTATTCACTTGCAAAATCAACTCATGTTAAGGTAATTTATTCAATATGAAATCAGGAATATCATCTTTTCATTACTTTTTCATGTATGTAGAGACGAGTTGTTGAAAGACCAGAAGAACTTGCTAGAAAATCACAAGATCAGACACAATTTCAACTACAAGAAAATCAAATCTATTGAAGCCATTGATGAGGAGTTCAAAATCGCACTACCGATCTATAAAAGCACAAATTCGGGCTCGGTGCCTAAATTCGGAAACGTTATCCAGCCTTTCCCAAACGAAAACCTTCTGACTGTTAATACCACGAGTAACGCCGCGCTACCAATCATCCATCGCGCTCAGCCGAACGGCGGAAATCCATTCTTTAGAGGGAAAAATGCGCAGAAAAAAGTTCTTGCAGTGAGAAACTCTTCGAACGACAGCATGGAAAGCCAAAAACCTCCTTTGATGAAACCGCTTAATCGAGCTCGGTCAAATATTCTTAAGCCGCTGCAATTAGAGAACGAGAACGGAAAACATTATTTCAACAAGCAGGTTATGTATAAATGTAATATAAATCATTTAATGTTTGAGTGATCTCACCTATTTGCTTAGATCGATACGAAAAACAGGATGTTTCAGTCCGTCGAAAGAAGAAAATCGGGTATCTTCCGCCCTTAAAGCTGAATAACCAAGTGAATGGTGTTTTATCACCGAAAAAACGTGGGATAAACTCCCAGCTCAGAGTTCCTTTGAATTTGAACAGATCTGTTGATTCAGGAACTCGCCGTCGCAGTGAGACGCTCTCTGATGTGAGTTATCGATCCACTGCAAGCAGCAATACTCATAAAGCTAAAACTAAGCCGCTTGTAGTGAAACCTCGGGTGAGGCCTGTGCTTGGAGAAGTGAACGATCGGGCAGTGCATCCACGTGTTCATATCCAGAACCGGTATAAGGAGAGTCCTTACGTCATGAATTTCAAAGGGAAAAACACTAGAGTCTCACCTAATGATACTCCAGAGACGTCCCCGCCTGGTTTGAATAGCAAAGTTACGCCGCGTGGGTTGAAAGCACTTGCAAGGCTCAACCAGAAGAAATAAATGGTTTCGTAGCTAATTATTTTTTTTTTTCAAAAGAGTAATGAATGCATGCTCAGGAAATCTCGTTTGATACGAAGTATCAATTGTCAAACTTTTTTGTATTCAATGAATTTACTACTATTCAGCTTCCAAATACTCTACTGTTTAATCCCGGATTTGAGCCTAGATAGATATAGTTAATTCCTTTTGAATGATTAAAGAGTACGTATAAGCATATGATATCTGAGGTATCAGGATCAAGTTGTTTTAGAGCAGATGGGGCTTTAATGGTAGAGTCGTGTCTATTAGAAAAATTATCTAACTTAAGTATTTTCTATATCAGACTGGTTGTCCAGAAGTAACGGCTGAACCATCTTAAGTAGAACTAGCCTCAGGAAGAATCCCAATGCTATCATAACTTAGCTACGTTGAAATCAAGCTCTACGAACTGATTGACAATTTCTGACTGATAGCTAATCGCTAAAGCACAGGTCCTCAATATTCAGTACAGGTGCTAAGTATCTGTAGGATTTATGACATACGTATTTCCTTCTTAGCATGCCTCAAGCGCTCTGATTAAAATTGTTAGTACTTCTTTCTGTCTGAGGCCTATTTACACTATAATAGGAAAAAAGCCCGCACAGTATTAATGCAGTCAAAATCCTACGAATTTTGAAAACGCAAAATAAAATAGAATATCTCACCATGGACATTGAAAACAACAAAAAAGTCATCGAGGAAGAGGACGACGATTGGAACCCTGACCCACACGCTCCGTCAATCCTAAAGAAACATCTCATTGATATTACAGGTAATCAATCTTCACGCCTACCTTACCGCTGACTGTTTTTCGCAATATTCAGATAAAAAAGTTCACGAAAATTTGGATAAGCTTGAAGAAGAGGAAGAAGAGAACTACAAGCTCTTTGGCACACTCAACTACGAGGAAATTAGAAAAGAAGCTCTTGCTGAACGAGCGACAAAGGACACAGATCTCGCCAAGCGAGTCGAAGAGATGAAAAAACATATAAATCGCGACCCAGACCAGCCGAAAGCGAAATCCAGAAAGCAACAGCTGATGAAATTAATCGATAAAGCAATGAAAAAAGGCTCAAAAAAGAACGTTAAATCAGAAGCTCAGCCAGAAAAAGACATGCAGGCTGAAAAAGAGATGGTTTCAAGCAGTGACGACGACTTCGACGAAGAGAGCGAGGAAGACGACGATAATAACATGATGTTTGACCTGAAAAACCAGATCGAAGGCGCAGAAAATCCCTTTACGGAAAACCTGTATGATCCTATCCAAGATGACAAATACAATGACTGGGTTGAAAAGAAATTTAGTAACTCTCTTTATGAAAGCCTCTTCTTAACCCTTAACCTCAAGAGAAAGATAAAACATCGAATCTCGTGCTAAGCTGTCCGTTCTGTTTCAGTCAACTCTGCTACGACTCGCAAAGGTAAAAAGTGATCCTCCTATAACTCAAGCTAAATTTGCTTTTTAGACATGAGAGTTACGAGAACCAGTACCGAGCGGTCTTCGTGAAGAACTGCAAGGTTGACTCAAGCAAGCCGTTGAAATTTGCAAAAGAGGAAGAAAAACAACAGCAGAGAGGGAGGAAATCTAAGAAACCTCGTGGCGAAGAGATGGAAGAGCAGGATGCTAATGACTATTCAAGGCCCTTTGAGGACATTCATCCAAAAGATTTTGAATATTTTTTCCCTGTGCATTGCGGTTCGTGTAATACTGAAGTAGGCGTGTATGATTTCGAAGAAAAGGTTTATCATTTCTTCAGCGTTGTGCCATCGTTAGGTTAGTTTTTGTTAAAATTAATTCTGAATGAAAAAAAGCATTATATGAATCAAATGCAGAGTCTTATCTCTATCTCAAGGCAATTTATTTCACTTAGGCTATTTCTTTATTAATTCTGTAGAAAATCACGGCTCCAAGCATATATATAATTGATAGGATCGCTCGGAGAGCTCTATCCTTTGGAATGCGCTGTTAGAAGATAGTACAGCAGCCTTTCTTCTTCATTTGCTTCTCCATTTCTGCCAAAGATTTCTATAAACAGAATAATATTTATTAAAAACTTGGTTGCAAGAGAGAATTGGTGTTTACTGCATGCTTCTGTCTGAGTTCTTCGTTCTCTTTTTTCTTGGCTTCATCAAGTTTCCTCTTTTCTTCTTCATGCTTTTTCCTTTTGACAAGATAAATTACAACAAATCAACCACGTTGTGCATTCTACTTCATTTCTTGCATTTTTGCCTCTTCTTCTTGTCTTGCATTCTGGAGCGCAGTCTTCGCTTTCGAGGCAGCTTGTTCTTCCTTTTGCTTTTCTGATCTCAGTTTCTCGATCTAAACGAGCTATGAGAAGACAAAAATCGTGGAGGGTTAACCTGCTCTTCCTGGAGGGCAAGTTTTTGCTGTAACGCTTTGATTTGCTGAGTGTACACTTCTTCCTTCTTTTGGAAGCTTGCTGATTCGTAAGCGCTTTTATTTTCAGTTTGGTTTTGCTTTTTCCTGAGTTAGCAGCTTAAGAACTCCGGAAGCAATGGCTTTCTTACTTTATTCCAGCAACGAGTGCCTGCATTGCTTCTGTGAGGAAATGTTGGAGGAAGTTCACGAGAATCTCAGACTTGGTGATTGATTGCGCGCCTTGTCTGTCGTACTCGGTAATGATTCTGCAGTGATGATGATAATTAACTTTGCTGCGAAGCTTTAATTTATTGTTACTGATTCACATCCTCAATAAAGTTCTCAACGCTGTTTGCGTCGTAAATGGCTTGGCTTATATTATCTCTCATCGTCTGCGCAAGGTTTCTTAAGAGCTCTTCATTAATCCTGTTATTGACTGGTTAACAATGTTTCTCCTCAGAGCTAAGATTACGCAGCGGCGTCTTGCTCGTTCTTCTCAACGCACAATTTCTCCTGGTCATCAATAAAGGCCTTAATCTCACCCTTGAAATTATCCACTTGCTCGCTTCTCTCTATAGTCGCAGTGATCTTGTTAAATTTCTCCAATGTACCATCTCTGATGCTCTAAATGGCCATATATCATTATAATTTTCGTCAATACTAGAATGACTATACCTTCAGGGTGTTATAGACACTCTCAATGTCTTTATGCTCGGGTATCTTATAGAAATACTCCTGGATCGCGTAGGTATAGAGAGCCTTAGCCTCTTCGAGAGCATCTTCGCATTGTCTTTCGACGAGATGTTCCCATCTAGTTACACAATATAGTTATAATTCTGCTGATTGAAGACATCGGCTTACGCTGAGGAAATATTCGGCACTTGGCCTTTGTTGATCGCATCAACGTATTTCTCAACCATGGCTATATACATGGTGATGTTCAAATTGACTCCTTTAAGCTGCTTTGGAGTCAATTTCGCGAGGATTTTCTCTCGAAGGAAGTTTAATTGATCCAAAAACTCACGTCTCAGCTGAGTATCTGACAGCGAATTCAACTTCTGGATCAGCTTCTCGTCTTCAACCGGTCTGACGAGCGTCAAGCAATCTCTATCTTTGAAGTAGCCGAGCAGCGCCTGACGGATCTTTTTATTCGTCGCGCTCGCCTTCATGAACGTAGACTGGTCGGTCAAAGCGTTTTCGAGGTACTGTGCAGGCGTGATTGGGTTTCCACGGACGTCTTGAATCTCGAGCATGAAATCTCTCAGCACCCAGATAAACTTCGGTGTATAGTATGATAGCGCGTGCTCTGAAGCGGCTCCTCCTTCAGCAGAAACCGCGATATTTTTCGATAAGTGCGTGGTTAAGGAAAGCTCGTTGATAGCGTTCTCATCGATTGTTCCAACCGAATTGTACATGAAAAGGCTGGAGAGAAGAATTGCCAACGAGAAGATTTTTGCATCGTGGGTGGCCGATCTATCCGTCGAGTTTGCTCCTTCAGTGTCTTGGAGAGCGGTTAGAGCCGATTGAATGAAAGAAAGCGAGTTACCTAAGAAGAAAACGTGCATGTTGTCTTTCTCAATGTAGACAGGCTGACTCCAGATCCAGATACCTTCGGTGCATGCTTCGGTGGTAGGATCTACAGTAAACTGAGAGGAGTTAGAGGATTTTTACTCATAATGAGAGAGAATGAGGTACTCCTTTTCCTTTCAAATTCAAAAGGCGGTTCAGCAAAAAGCTCTTTCCTGTTCTGTATTTTCCTGCAAGGGTAACAAAAGCGACGTTTCCTTTGTAATCTTTGAGGTCCTGGGAACAGATTAGATGGGTTCAGGGCGAACTAGGTCTACTTCAAAGGCATCGAAGTTCAATTTGAACTCTCCGGTCTTCGGATTTGCAGAAACAAGCTGAAGCGGTCTGCCTTGGCTACAGTCGAAGAGCGGACCGAGGTTCTGGTTCGGTCGTGAGTTTGTTGTGGTGGATGTGGTGGGATAAGCTTGTCTTCCATAATCTCCATTTCCTGGTCTCATACTATTCTTTTGATTGGAGGAAAAAGCATCATTGGTGTAAGTTCCGCGATATTCCTTATTGTATTGATGCATCGAGGACCGTGGATCAGATTGGTTGCTGAATCTTGGATCGAAATCGTCCTCTACGTCCTCTTGTTGAAGGAAATTTTGCTGCTTAACAGTCATTGTGTTTCGAGACTCGTTAATTGGTGGCATGCGATCTCCTCCTAGTGAAGGTTAGTTCTTGCTATTGGGGGTTTGGAGGTGTTAATTTTACGGAAATCTTGGCCGATGCTGCCGTATGTTCCTCTTCCTGGTTGCATTTGAAATTGTTAATAAGTGTATAGATGATATCTCAAAGATAAACTCGATTCCAGATAATTAATTATTTATTTTATTCCGTTGTCAAGAGTGTTCACTCGTTCATTAAGCGTTAATTCAAAGATGATAGCGTGTTTATGGGGATAGTGCCCAGCAAATTGATCTCGTGAATACAACTCCGATATACCCTTTACGGGTTGATAATTACTGTGCTTTTTTTTCAGAATAATATAATGTAGATCATTTGGATATTTTATAATTAGACTGACATAATCAGATAAAATTGGAATGATGATCTCGTAAAATGTTATGATTCTAGTGATTTTGAGACTTGAAAGTGCAGAGAAATGAAGAGCAAATGATGACTCCAAGTCTATTGATTTATAAAGTCAATATATCGAGAGGGAAATATTGTCCTTTGCCATTGCAAATTATTGCGGATTCAATGAATAGAAAACTTTGATTTCCAGGTTTTGGTTCATTATTATTGGCTTTAGAAGCATTCATCAAATGTGGATTCATGGTAAGATAAAGATAGAACAGAAAAGCGTGCTCAGTCTTTTACAATAGCTAGAAAAGGCTTTGATTTCATCATCATCACTCAATATCATTCATTTCGCATCAAAGACAAATTTTTTGACCTCTTAAAATGAAATTCTCTCATATAAAAAACGTTCAAAAACTTCGGTTTAAAACTTGATGACTGCCAGCTAAACCGATACAAGTTCATAGGAGTCAAATATACTCTATGGAAATCAAGTTCAAGCCATTCATTATAGGTTAAGCTTCTAGTTTTACAGGCCCCGTAACTCAGACAAATAAAAACTTCATGCCTATCTCTCTCAACAAGCAAGAGTCTAATTAATTATTGATTCTACTTAAATTTCAAGATTAGCCTCACGAGTCTCAATGAACCATCCATTGCTTGGAACCAATAGAGAGGAGGAGGACTCTCCTCTCGCAATGGAAGAAAAGGCAGAGAAGCGTTATCGAAAAATCCTGTTGGTTCGAGTCGTAGGATCTTTTTTCTTGATTTTTATCATGATCCTCGAGCGAATCTTCTCCACATACACAAGACAATATGAAAATTCTTTTGTCGACGCCTTCCAGGAGGCCCTCGGCATCCATGAATATAAAGACGTTCCAGGCTTCTTTTTATACTTGCACCAGTTCAAATACGTGGGACTTCTATTAGCTCACCTTTATTTCACGCTATTTTTCGGCACAAACGCGCTTATTGCGTTCAAATGCTTACTCATCCACTTCAATACTCTCGTCATCGTCGCTAATTTAGAGGTGATGATCGCCGAGCCTCGTCCATTTTGGGATTCCGACGGAATTATTGGAGCTGTCTGTGACCCTTCCTATGCTTTTCCCAGCTATTCCGTATTCGCTCTAGCGTTCTTTTTCTGGTATTCATCGCACTGTTGGGACACTGAAGACGATGAAGGAACCACTCATTGCTGCCGAAATATCAAAATAATCATCTTTATTTGCCTAATCAGTCTCTACTCTTTCTCGTGCTTGCTGATGGGACTCAACTACCCTTCTCAGATCATTCTTGCGCTACTCTATAGCGTGATGTGCTACTTTATAGTTATTTTCTTTGAGAAATCTATCAATGATCTTGTGATGAAGAGCTCCATTCAAGTCGACTCCGCCAAGAAATACTCGATTTACTGGCTGATCTATTTAATACTTATTGCAACGTTGTCCGCAGCCATCTATACCTCATCAAACCGCTACGTGGAAATAAGTTGGCTGAAGAATTTTGTAACCGAAATATCCCCCAACTTTCTCTAATTTTTTATGAAGTTTACCTGCTTAGGTCAGAGAACCAAGGACGAATATGACCAAAAATCCTACTATCGTCTCCTAGGTAACTGTTCTGCTGGATTGGTCAATAAAAGCTACCTTTATAGGTCCTTGGGCATCGTTTGTCCGAACTTCAGTTATTTTTGCAATGGGAGGTTTTAATCCGCTATTTTTCATGTAACTAACAAAAATAAAACATTTTAGGAGCGATATTCGGAACAGCGAGGACGTTCAGAGTGCTGCATGGCGTCGCGTGGTTCCAGACGAAGCGAATGCAAAAGTTCATTATGGTTGTCATTGCGAATATAACGTTGGCTCCTGTGTGGCTTTTATCGTATTATGAAGATTTGTTCCTTCCAACGTTGTCGCAGATAGGAATCAATGAATATCTGTACAACGCAATCCTGTCAGGAACCATTTATTATGTAGTGTTTGGAATACTCCCAACGACGCTATTCATGAGATTAAAGCTCATCAATACCGAATCTGACCATCACGTGCCAGAGGACTTTGATATGAGAACTGAAACGTTCGCTATGATTCGACCTGACAAGCAGCAGGTTGAACTCTTGTAAATGAATATTGAATAAAATCTCTTTTTCTACAATAGGATGAAATTTCAATGAAAACCTTACACGCGATGTGATCATTTTAGAAGTATTTCAAGGGGAATAAATAAACAGTTTAAACACATTGGATATTTTTATGATGTTTTTTGTACTTGTGACATATATCTGAGAAAAACCACAGGTTTTACAATCGGCTTATTATCGAACATTTTAGAAAATGAGGCTATCTTCTTTCACTTTAAATTGCTCTTTTGCAGAAAACCTGAGGAAGGAACTGTTTGACATGTTTATAACATTTAGAATTTTAAGTCAGTCAAATTTTTTTATTGTAAGTTTAAATACTTGGCAGGTTCATGCTCACCTCAGCTCATTTTGCAATGAAATGGAACTTATTTGCTCTGAAACCTTGCCACAGGTTTAAAAGGAGAATTCTCAGTATGCTATCATTCATTCTTAATAACTCGAAAATTATATTGGATCAGTAACGGTGCTTATATATGCTTTTTTACTGATTATACGTTTGCGAGTCATTAGAATATATTGAATGAGATTTGGAAAATTTATTTTACCGTAAATAATATCTCTCCTAAAAGGTTTTGGAGAATGTGTCTCCATCAAAGAGATTGTAATTATCATGGTAAGGGTGATACCGCCTTAGAAATTACTTAATATCTCTAATTTGTCAGGTGATTGTGTCAAAAACGATTGCTTGTAATAATTATCTGCATTTAGAAGAAAAAATTTACATCTTATTCATTTGAATCGACAGATGCGATGTCGCCTGGTTCGAAGAGACTTGCAGCGCCAATATTTTAAACTATTGGAGAGGAGTAATATCACATTATTTGATTTCCTGCTAATTTACAAAGGGATTTTTGAGCTATCAGATTGTGAGTTCGATTGCTTACTTCCTTATCACACTGATTGCACTCGTAAACCTTATAACCAAACTCCGAAGCGTATCCTAATGAATGTTCGACACCATTCAACATTTCTTGAAGGAATGGCGATTTTTCCCCATGGGATGCTGCAAATTTTTCTCGAAAGTAATCCGAAGCCCCTATAATCTCACAATGATGTTTATTGCGTTAATCGGAATCAGTACAACCTCCCACTGTTTGAACAGTGTCTAACAAACCGCTTTATCAGCGAGGCTGTTGTGGCTCAGTATCGATCCGTTTGAAATGAACGAGATTCTTAATCGCTCTGTTGAAAGACTAATATATGAAGGGGGGTACAGCTTTTTATTTATCATCTACAGCATCATTTTCTGGGTTTGGTAAGTGCTTGTACTGCAGATAGCCTTCTAATTCAATACTATAGGTACTCTTTATTTGAAGAAATGAGCAAAGCAAATCGAAAGTATAAAAAATTTGCTTTCAGGTGTATCAAGCCGGTGAGAACTGATATTCCTTGGTTTTTTGTTTAAAGTGGCTTAACTTTCCTAGTTCTCAAAGTCAATTGCTATACTTGTCGTGCTCATGCAAATCGCCCAAAGTATCGCCAAAGGGATCAGAACTAGTAACATCAAATACAGATTCGTCGTTGATGTGGGGTACGCTATCGACTTCATGTTCCTCATCCTGATTATATTCGGTAAAGACTTGTTTTTGTTATCAATTTGTGATTTATTCATAAATTCAAGGTTTCTGCTTCTATGGATACCTGAACTACCGCTGCGTGTCTGAGATAGAACTCAGAGTCAATGAAAAAATAAGAAAGTATATATATCTTCTAATGTAATAAGACTCATTGTGTAACCAGCATCGATGGACAAACCGAAGTGCCTCTAGAATCACTCAAAGCTGGAACTACACACCATACGCATGCAGTCATTCTAGGGTCTCCAAAGAACCAGAGTAGCCCTCGAAAAGGTGGCGTGGTGGAGAATCCAACAGAATTTCCGGTTTCAACGAGACTACGGAGTATCACCGCTGATGAGAAGAATCTTCGAATGAGCGAAGGCAGAACTCCAAAGAACCAGTACCCTAAAACTCCAAAGAATCAGGACATCAGGACTCCAAAGAATGCGTTTTCGATGTCTTTTTCTTTGGATCCCGAGGTTGAAAATAAGATCAAAGCTATCAGCGAACGATTGCAGCACCCTCAAACACAAAGAGGAAGTACTATCCCTACGATAGCCGAGCTGGACGAGCAGGTGCAGGCTGAAGAGGAACAAGTCTCAATCAAAATTGAAGAAAAGGAGATGAAATGGCACGCGCAGAGCAAAACTGAGGCGCAATTGGATAAAACGTTTGAGCAGCGACGGGAAGCTCTGAGGGCAGAAATTGAGAAGATAAAAGAGAGAATAGCGAAGCAAGCAGCGCTGGCTTCTCTAAAGAATATGAGCACTGAAAAAATTTTGATGGAAGATCTAAGTTATCTTGAGAATTGTAAGCAAATCACGAAGGAAGACAAAAAGATTATTAAAAAAGTACATCTTTCGAGCTTGCATGAAAAGATTTTTTTGGTGATAGATCGTTCTCCTTACTGCTATTGCCGTCAGTCTCCAGGTGATTTTTGCTTTTTTCAGCGTTCTGATCTATGCAACCACTGCTCTCCAGCACCCAACGGTAATTTTCACCGAAACTGCTCTTCAAATTGAAATAGGCTGTAATGCTGTCAATATATATAAACTTGACTCTTGAGGTCCTTTCCATTGTAGCGGTGCTCGTATTGTTCACAAACATCAAGACAAAAGAAAGAGAAAATCTGCGTCTGATAGCTCGAGTATATCTTTTCGAGCTTTTGCTTGTGAGTTAAAGTTCACTTTTAGATCGGTCACAGCCAAAATCGAATCAATAAGCTCTACGAGTTCAGTATCCCTACCGAAATGAGAATTAACGAACCCGGCAAGCGCAAGCTTGTTTTCAGTATCAATCACCCGGGAATAAACCCGAATATTCTCGATAAAACAGCGATCGTGAGAAAAGACGAAATGAGAGCTGAAACTACTACGTCATCATCAGTATAAATTTTCTTCATAACACCTTGACATTTTGTGAAAATGCTTGCATGCAACTATTGATATTTTTTATTAAGAATTGAAGCTGAGCATAGTATGTCAATCTGTGGATATTTATAAGTATTCAACTATCAGTACTCTCATTTTTTGTTTATGCAAGATTAAATTTTCTGAAACATTTTTTTTCATGTTATATAAGCTTCCGAAAAGAGATGTTGATAATTAATAATATAATTCTGAGACATTTAATTCGAATCTTCGTTATTACTCTTTAAAACCCTATATGATGATTAAGAAAATGTTTATTTAGCTATATTACGGTGGCGCTATGGTGACGATCCGAAGATTGATCTACCGACTCCTCCGGTTTAACGGAATTATCTGGTTTAGCTACCACTTTCATAAGAATTTTCCCATTGACTTGGTCACTTATAAAGAGCATTATCGTAAAGGCAGACCCGATCAGACTTAGGCCCAACAACATAAACTCTGACCAATAGTACCCATTCTTGATTTCAATTGTCGCCTCTTGTACTTTCCCGACCAGGTAAGGAACGACTGTGGCGACCAAACCGACGAAACTGGCGTTAATGGCAAACGCTAAGCCTAAGTGTTTTTCTTGAATCAGGGGGATACAGGACAAGAACACAGGAACGTTAGTAGCGAGGAAAACTCCGAACAAAAACATTGGCAAAACGCAAATGTAGCTCCCATTGTAGTCTGGTAGGAAAGTCAACAACGCATGCGCAAGGATCAAAAAGACATTTGAAGCAAGCAACACTATCGTCCTTTTCCCAATCTTATCCGTGAGAAGTCCAAAAAATGGAGATACAATGCTCGCTACGAGAGAAGTAAAGGGGATGATCGCGCCTGCTTGCTCCTGGTTGAGTCCAAATCGTTTTTGAAGGAAAGAATTGGCTTGGTTTGTAAAACAGCCGAAGGTTACTTGGCAGAGCCCGTAGCTGAGCAGAAGATACCAAAACATCGGCTTAAAATCCCGAAGCATGCCGAAACTGAACTTTGTCTCTTCCGCAGTCGGAGCCTCTTCTGACTGGTCATTGGCAGCGACGAGCGCCTCTTCTCTCGCGTCGGAGACGCGGTCCATGCGACTAAGAACACCGCATAAAAATATTGAGACCGCACACATTATCCATCCAACGAAACAAGGAATCCAGGCTTCTTTGGTCAGACTATACAAAGCTGGAGTGAAGTATGAGTTCGTTGAAGATAAAAGACTGGTCGCGGTGAAGGCGACTGACAACGCAAAGGCCAGTTCTTTCGATTTGAACCATTTTGATATGAAGGCTGACATCGCGATGGTGATGCAGTCGGTTCCAATGCCGGAGATCGAGCGTCCCACGAGCATCAACCAAAATTGATTGCCGATTATTCCGAGGACGAAAAGTCCCTGACCGACGACCACAATAACTGAAAAAATGATTAGGGAGGCTCGAATACCGATACGATCGCAGAGCACGCCTCCAATGATGTTGAAAACAATGGTTGGAGCAGCATAAACGGAATAGAGGAGATTGTATTCAGATTTTGAGAGGTTGTAAGGGTCAGATTCAAATTGAGTCTCAAGTGCTTGAGGATTGTTGGAGCAATAAAAACATCCCAACAGAGAGAGGATGACCAGAGCGAGTGCTAGCCAACGATAGCCGGTCTGACGATACGATTTTGGTTTCTCGTCAAGTAATTTAGGCATGAAGAGACCTGTATTGATCGGATCATCGTTAACGCTGTGCATAATTGCTTGCTGTCTGTTGAAAATGAATGAAACTTATTTTGATTCCTCTTAAGCTTTTATTTTAATTAAAATAACTCAAGAAACGCGAGATTTAAATGAGTAAATTGAGATCAGAAACGAATAAGTTGTTTTAATTGTGAAATCGCGTATTTTGTTAAAATAGGAAGTGAGTAACATTTAATTCAGATATTTACTCAAGGTTGTGACAATTTCCGAATTAGAGTGCTGAATCCATATTTGGAAGTCTCAAAGCTAGCTTCATTTACCTTGCACCTATCTCCATTGAGGCATTATGATACATAGATGCGTTCTATACTGTACTCTCGATTAAACTAGCATTTTTTTTCCTCATTTAGATTTGATGGTCAATGGCTATTATTCCTTAGAGACTCATTCTTAGTATTGTTCTCTTTAATACCTCACACACCGATTTGAGATGTTACGCTCGATCATTAAAATGGTTTTCAATACGTAGATCTATACACTTTGCTTCTCGAGATCTGATGTGATCATATTGAGCATTTCTCTAATACTCTTAAACAGATTCATTAGATTATCATATAGTTACACAGCAACTGATGCTACTGCATCAGATTCATAGAGTCAGAGAGATTAGACTTATTTCTGGAGAAGTAATAGAGGAGCTATCTCGTCAATACTTAATTTAGTATCTTTATTCCTTTGAATAAGTAAATATTAAGCCCCGCTAATGCTCAGGACTGAACACTTTGTCTGTTCACCCCGTCTGCCTCAACAGCTGCCTCCGTTAACACTTTCCCATTGGCTTGATTACTTATAAAGGGTATTTTCGTTAAACCAAGTGCAATATCGCTTAAGACGAGCATATGAGTTCCGACCAAAAGAAACCAGTTTTTTTTTTCAGAGCCCGCTCGAGTTTTCACACCCACACATGGAGTAATCGTTGGTTTACATTGATAGAACTCGCATTTATGGCAAATGATCAACCCCAAGAAACCAAGCACAAAATTCGCTTGATAAAGCCCTCACAGCAGCATTGATACAATATGAATATAACCTCCTTTATTCATGTCAGCTTTTCATGACCAATGCACAAACCACGTTCGCAAAATTCAGCCTCAGGGTCCTTTGCCGATTTTATCGGAGAGGAGTCCAAAAACCAAGATGCTAGTTACCCCAGCTACAAAAGCCATGAACGAGATGCTAACACCCATAGGAGAGCCCTATTCGCTTCTGAAGGGAAGAATTCGATTGGTTAACGAAACAGATGTATGCTGACAAACTAATTCGATAACAGATACGCCAATACCAAAAAACCTTTCTGGCAAGATGAATTTTTTCCTGAAATTTGCTAAGGTGTCACTAGTGGTAAAGTGAAACTAATTCGTGGGAATATATGTCGGTACATGAAGGTCTTTCTTCAATTATTGTCTAAGGAAAATAAACCTTTCAATTTAAGATTGAATAAATAATTTGATAATTAATATAAAATCTCAACACTCTTAAAACACAGCACCCATGAAAAATATAGACCTCTCCCTTGAAATGATAAAAGATATTAATGCAAATGGGAGATATCATCCAACTTCTCAAACGAATGAGAGCTGGAGAGATTTTCTAAATCAAAAAATAATAAATTTGATAGCAATTATAAAACTAATTGGTCATTTTTTTTTTACAATATATCAGAGTGTTATGAAGGAAAAGCGTCCGTTTCATAGCCCATACCATTTCCGTAGCCTATCCGAAACCCGGTCTCTGGCATCTGGAAAGGTATCCCGTCATACTCGTGGGAGATTTTATAATTATAGCTATGTTGGGAGTTATTGGTAGTGTGAATTGTACTCGTGTCAGAGATGTTTAAAGTGCCTGGGTTGAAGCAAGAAGGATAGCTATCAAAGATTGACTGCATGTTCCCTTGGTTGAACACCGTCACTTGCTCGGGCACACTCCAAAGTGGATTATCACCTCCTTCTGACTTCAGAGTCATTTGGTTTAGCTTCTCGTTTAAGCTGTCAGTGCAGGATTTACTATCTTCTGAAATCCATGAGGCGGTTGTCCTGTGGGAAGGAGAGTTGATATTCAACCTAAGGAAAGCATTAGCAAAAGTGTAATTATATGGATAGATTACTGATTTGGAGACATCATCGTGCTCTGTAGATTCGAATAGGTGAGCGCGTTTGCCTCTGCCTCGCTATAGTAGGCTAAATTCGTTGGATCAGTGTTCATTTTCTTCATCATTCCCTTTTTCTTCTTAGGAGGACCTGGAAGGTTCTCTTGTAAGGTTCCCGTAATCACAGGTGTACTGCTAAAGGCGGCTTGAAGCCCTCGAGGCGGGATTTGCCGAATCGTTCGAGATGACAAAGCAGTCCCGTTTCCTTGATTGCTATTGATGCTCATTTGGCTAAACTGGCTCAAAGGAGCTTGATTTGGGAAAGCCCCGTTGGTGGAATGGCGTGGACTGCCTGAAACCGGCGTCTGCAAGTTCATCGTTTGGATCAGGCTGTCTAACTGGGTAGGATCGGTATTTACTCGATAAACAGGCTTTCGAGTTTTTTTGGCAGGAGGAGCCAACAGTGACGACGCTAAATTGTTAGTCTGTTCAGTGAAATTTCCTTCAGATTTTTTGTCATCTGCCTTGACTGCATTCGCAGAGTTCATCTCAGCATTTCCATTGGAGATCTCAGCCGTCATGTTTGTAGAAATCGACAGGCCTGCAGTCACATTACTTGCGATGATATTCAGATTCCCTACGCTGCAATCGCTCCTTGGTGTGTTCGGGGAGTCGATACCGCCAGGCGAATAATATTGGGTTGCGGAATTACCTCCTGTGCTTGGGACGATGTCAATCGTGTTGACTTTATACAAACGCTTTGGCTTCCTTACCATGAGGTTGTTTATCTTCATCAATTGCTGATCTGCAGCTTCCTTTATGTTTGCGCCTCTGTTTTGAGGCGTTTGAGACACAGGGGTCCCTTGAGAAATTAGCAAATTTTGAACGCCATTGCTTTCATATGGATTCTCATATACTCCACCTTGCCCAGAATACCTTCGCGAGTCCATTAATGAAGCATTCGAGAGTGCACTTAATGAAAGACCTTGCTGTTGTGGATATTGATATTGATTTTGAGCAAAACCCATTGGTAACTGGCTAGACATCAACCCTGCCGAAATCCCTTGAGACTGGAAATTTGGAATCCTCAAGCCCTCATTGCGATTCCCTTGATAGGGCATTTGAGTAATCCCATCGGAAAAGACTCTTTGTGGGCTTGAATCTTGTGAAGCCTCTTGCAAGAACTTCGAAGGCTTAGGATAACTAATATCAGACATATTTGTCTGTTCAGTGTCAACTGGCGAAAAGAGTTTGCCTGGACTTTCGATGTCAGATCCTGTTGAATGCGAACGGCGGCTGTTCATCAACTCGTCGATCTGCCTCTCTTGAACGAGACCGAGCAAGCGCATTTTATCGAGGTTTTTTGTGTGTGACTTCTTCTTGGGTATTTTCAACTTAGAAATGGCTTCTCCGACAAGGAATTGCCGTGTTCTTTGTGAATTCGCGATATATTTTTGAACTGAAGACGGATAGAGCTCTTTATGACTGAATGGCACGTAATCAGATAATGGATCCTGACTCTTCTCGCAATTTAAGGATAATCTCCTATAAACTCTTTGATGCGTAACGCTATCTGAATCAGCCAGACTCGCTTGGTCGCTGCTGACTCCGGCTCTTAGCTTTCCGGCAGGACCATCTATCAAGCGAATTTTACAGAAGACTTCTTCATTTAAAATCTCTCGATCAAAATCAGATTTGGCTCGTTCTCTTCGCTGCCATTGGATTGTTTCCCTTTTGCTCTGGGCGCTCGGCTCTATGGTGAGGTTTGGGTAAGCTCCTCCTTCGAGGTAGTGCATTTTTTGGTGATTATAAGCTGCAAGAATTTAAAAAATGTAATCTATCCGCAAATATCTGATTCTTGATTAGAAGGGTGTTGATCCAACGTTCTCAATTCCCAAAAATTCTTGCCGAACAAGAACGTGATTTAGAACGAAACTTAATTTAATAATTTCTTACGACCAATTAAAAAATCCAATTTTAGGCAAAGTTCGATTAACAAACACCACTCTTAAAAGCTTCTGAGTTCGCCGACAGAAGAATTTTTCAGTGGAAACATTTGGAACTTTTGAAAAGAAATTTTAAAAGCAATGCCGGAAAATCTCAGAACCTCCAAAAGAAGGGGCTCGCTCGCTATTAAATTTCAGTAAAATTCTGCAAGCTAACCAAACAGAAAACCCATCACGATAGAATCTACAATCATTAGGAAGGCTCTCTTCGAATTTTTCAGAGATTTATGATTATGAAACTTAAATATTATGAATTATTCTCCTTGTAACCATGCTAAAGCAACGAAAAAATTCGCTCTGCAGCAATCAAAGCGAGATACATGCGCTGGGATGTCGCATCAGGAACTAATTGGTTTGTGTTAGTTTGGGAGAGGGGGGTAGTTTAGACCTAAATAAATTTAATCACGTTGAGATTATTGAAATTTCTAAAGGTGGGCGGCGCTTGTAAAATATATAATGAAGTTGATTTTCATGGTAGGTTCCAGCCTGCTGTGCAAGGAAATTTATAATTGGAAAAAGTATAAGCTGCCTCTCGCGTCTTTTTGTGAGTTTGTGTCCGGTGCAATGGTTTTCGGATATGACCCCATTGTAAAAAATTTTTATTCTGGAAGATTGATTGATAGAGACTCAAACGTTCTTGAAGCTATAAAAAAATCAAATCATATTTCATTCCAGAGAAAAAGAAAATTTTGAAGTCTCAAATCCGAGTCTGGAATTTTAAACGGATAGAAAGAAATACTGTGTCCAAAATGGGTATAATGACTTTTAATTCAATTACATATACGCTTGAAACCATTATACACATACGCGCTGTCGTTTGGGGCGACGAAGCGATGTCAAGGAAAGTATTATTGAACCCTGAGTTCGACTTTGATTGCGCATTTCCATTGCTAAGAAGAATCTTACCAAAATATGATTATTATTATAATATTAAGGAAATAAAGTTAACCCATGCGAATAATTCCTTACCATGCATAGTATAATTTTGAAGAAACCTTGACTATATGCTTCAAACAGGCTTTATTTAACGTAAGGTTTTAGTCAGTAGACTTCATCGTATTTCCGCCCAAAAGAATCAACTACAGCTGAGAGCTACAGCAGCCATACTATAAGAAACTTTTCTTGGTGGTCCTCTTTCAGGAATCAAGAGTGTTGGTGAGACACTTCCTGATTATCCCCAAAGCATCGATGATGATAAATTTTTTTGATTTTTGGCTGTTCCACGTTAGTTGAAGAGGGAGCGCTCAATTTCTTATCTCTACAGACTAAATGCTCTTCTTTACTCCCTATTCTTCGTTTACTTTCCATAAACTTTCTCATAATAGAGTAATTACAGGAAAATAAATTCATTACAATGATATTTCCACTATCCAGAGGTTAATACTACTTAAAGGATCCCTTATGTAAAAATCTCTGCCGCCATTATCTCAATGAATATATTGAATATTTTATGAATTCTGTTCGCTTCCTGCGACACCATTAGATTTTTTAAAACTCAACAGCTATTTGTCAAAAATCCTAAATAAGGCTAACTTTTCAAGTTTGCTTATTAGCATTTATTTCGGATAAAAATTTTGTCCTTTCTACTTCATTTTTTCAGCAATCATACAGCCAAATGGAGCAAAAGAACGCGATTCCATCTCTCGAAGAGATCGCACAAGTGATGAACGAGATTTTAAAAGGAAACAATGAAACCATCATGAAAGCTACTCAAATTTTAAAGTACATTGAGTCCTGAAATCGCAATCCTAACCTTTCTCTTATAGAGACTATACCAAACAGATTGTTTCCACTCAAGTTCTTGTAAACTTGCTGCTGAATGCCAACAACGCCAGCTTTCGACAACTCTCAGCAGTTCTCTTGAAGAGACACATTAATGAGCACTACGCTCAGATGGAACCTAATGACCAGAAGTTTTTGAAGCAAGCAATACTTGAAAGATACTTTACAGAGCCTGAGCGAGCAGTTCGCCGAGCCATTGGGTTCCTGATTGGTACATTGACTCAAGTTACCCTCCCAAAAAGGGAATGGCCTGAGCTCCTGCAGGTGATCTCTCAGCGAACTGACAGCCAGCAGCCATTAGAAGTTCGTGACGGTGCTATTTATCTGCTTGGGTTGATATTGGATATCAGCGCAGAGCACTTCATTGAGCATTTCACTGATTTCTACAAGTTCTTCGCCACCACTATTGGAGATGCCGCTAAGTCTATCCGCTATCAGAGTCTCAGATGTCTCCTCTACCTCCTGGAAAACGTCTCTGAGAGCGAGCACATCGGAATGTTCACGAATTTGATTGAGCCTGTTATGAAAGTCGTCGATGAGTGCGTTACTGACGGGCAAGACGAGCTCGTGCGCCTCGCTTTTACCGTTTTCTGTGAGCTCGCAGAGACCGAGAGCGAGCTCTTCAACGACAAGGTCTACACGGCGCTTGCTTACTTCATTTGTTCAGAGCGAATTTTGCTGAATAAGAACATCGAGACAGGCACTCAGGCAGTCGCTGTTGATTTTCTTGCTGATATCGCACAGACTCATAAGGCCGTTTACGCAAAGAACCAGGATCTTCTTCAGCACCTCGTTGGGACATTATGCCATCTTACGCTTAATAAAAAGAAGCCTGGTGATATTGAAGATGCGGACACTCTTCAGGACCTGTCATTGAACCTTATCAACGAGCTGACGAAGCAAATCGCGAAGAAAAAGGTCTATCCGTTATTTAAACAAAACATCGAAAAGTTCTTGCAAGCGAACGACCCTTGGAAGCTCGAGGCAGCGCTGTTTATCCTCGGTTACATGAGCGAAGGGTGCGCTGATTACATGAAGAGAGACCTTGAGGGATATATCCAAAATTACATCCAACCCGCTTTGGCAAGTCATATCTCTGAAATTCGCGCGGCCGGCATCTATGCTATCTGCTACTTCGTTGAGAACCTGTTGCCTGATATCATTTCCTATCATAAATTGATCATTCCGGCTCTCTTAAAGCATGTTGATGACGTGGATAAAAGAGTTGCTCAGCGAGCGTTATTCACAATTGAATTGTGCTGCACGAATATGGAGGAAGAGGTTATTCAATATATTGACGTGTTGGTCCCTGCCGTCATCGCGGCACTTGATAACTCAAGTTCTACGATGTACATGCGCCGACTCTGCATCTCATCGATATCGTCAATTATCGATTCGTCTGTGGAAAAGTTCATTCCACAAATTCCAAAAGTCGCTCCTTTGATGGGACAGCTCATTAATCAAATTCCAGGTAAAATTGCCTCATTGACCAGAGCTTTAATAGTTTTGAATAGGCAACTCTGAATTACTTCCTTTGAGAGCTGAAGCTACATCCTGCTTAGGAAAGATGGCACTTCTTCTCAAAGACGACCGAGAGAATTTCCTCAAATTAGTGAAACCATACGTCGATGGTATTTGGACAGGACTTCAAACAATCAATGATCCAGAAATCAGAGAGCATTCCTTCGCGTTTTTCTATAACGCTGCACACTGCCTGAAAGACGACTTCAAGCCTTTCCTCGATAGCTTGATGGAACTCATCTATCAGTCTATCATGTCGAAAGAAGGCATTCAGAAAAAGCCCAAGGAAAGCGCTTTGGATCTTGATTCAGACAGCGAGGAAGAAGATACTCGATTCTATCCTACAGGTAAGTTAACAATATTGTTGAAAATTAATCACACAATCCCATAAAAAATAGGCTGCGACGTCAAGATGGAGTATATGGAAGAGAAAAACGCTGCTATCCACGCCATGGGAGAATTCGCGAAGGCCTGTCCTATGCTTTTTGTCCCATACTTCGAACGCACGATCAAGATTCTCGGCGATATGCAAGATTTCTGGTACGCTAACACGAGAATGCAAGTCGCTGTCTGCTACAAAAACTTAATCGAAGGCCTGCTTCTTGCTTCGAATAATGGCAAACTCCCTGAATACCAAAAGGGACTTCCTTGCAATCAGCGCTTCAAAGACCAAATTGAAGAATTCATCAATGTTACTTACTTTACAATGTAAATTAACTCCAACTTTTCCCATTGAAGCTCACTTTTCAATAGTGTTCGACACTATCTCGTGGAAGAAGAATCATCTGAAGTCACTTCCGCGACACTCGAGACACTTCAAGATGGTGTGCAGAAATTCGGTCCTGCGTTCATTGACAAAAACTTGGATCAACTAATGGAGGCTCTGAAGAAGTTATTGGCGAATGAAGCAGTTTGCCAAACAGGCGCCGAGGATGACAGTGATGATGTCGACGTTAACGGCATGATCTTTGGTAATGTCACAGAGCTGCTCTCTATCATGGCGAAAGTTCTCAAAGACTCATTTGCTGTGTGCTACAAGCCCATTCATAGCACCCTGAAGAGATACTTGAAGCTGAATAAATCTCCGGATGATATCTCCCTCGCGATCGGTGCTATCGGAGACTGCTTCAAACACTCGCCGACTCTGGTTCAGACTTACTTTGAAGATCTGCTGCCTTCGATCGTCCAATGCGTTGAAGTGAACGATGAACTCGTGAGTAGGAATATCGCTTTCACGATCGGAGTGTTCTGTGCGCATGGAAAAGACCTAGCCGTGTCCCACTATCCGAAGTTGATGCAAATACTCAAGCATATCTTCGATACCTCGACTCTCGAGGAAACGAAAGATAATGCTGTTGCTGCTATAGCCAAGATGGTGTATACTCAGCCAGGAAAGATGCCGTTGAATGTCGTTGTTCCAACCATTATGAACGTGCTTCCTTTCAAAGGAGATCTTCCAGAGAATAAGACCGCTCTGAAAATGATCATTTTCCTCTTAGAAACAAGTATTTTTAGAGTTTTTAACGCAATAACTTATATTGAAATGTTAAAGATGCTCAAGCATTGAATGGCTATGAAGAAAAAGCGATCGTGGTGTTGATCGATGCTGTGGCGAATTGGAGCAAATACTCTTTGAAAGAGAAATATATCAAGGCTTGCGGAGTCACTCTTAAGGCTCTAGCTAATTCGAATGAACAGCTCCGAAAGATGATTGAGGTAAAGCCGCTTTGTTGTCAATTTGGCTAATCAGTATTCTTTGATTAAAAGGGAGCCGCAACGAAGCTTTCAGAGAAAGACTTTACTTTTCTTAAGCACATTATGAGTTAAAAAGCAAGCCTAGAGAGTGAGAAGTAGTTCAGATTAGAATGTAGATGCTTTACATAGTTATTTTCTTGATATTTGTCTTGTTAATGACAGAGAGATCTTATATGATTTATCTCGTGTGTTGATTTGCTCCAGCTCTTGCAATTATATATGATGGTACATTTCTTTGATCAACAGATCAAAAATAGATCATCCTAGTCTAAGTAAAGTCGTAAAAGGGAGAAATTGTCATTGGGAAGAGAGGTAGATCTCGATCCTTATATGAGAAATGTCACGAATAGTATAGAATTTAAACAAGCATTCGGCGTCCCACACACTGTGCGGACAGGTTTATCACACTGCGCGCAAACTGCTTGAGCGTACTGAGAAAAAGCACCCCCGCTGATTACAAAAAATCCCCGCACTAGTCGAACGGGATCACAAAACCATTTACCAGTATTATTAATATGAGAAATCGCTTTGAACGAGCCTGATCGAGCTAGAGCCCCTTTGTGAAACTTCACTGAAAATATTCAACTCGGACTTACAATTCTAAAGCATTACATATATTCTTCGTCATAGCCACTGAATCTTAAGTGATTTCATTTTTCATTGTGAATCAGCAATGGGCGAGATATTGTAAAATCTTTTAACATAGAAAGGTCGAGTATTCTTACTAACAAGCTACGATAGATCTGAGTCTAAATCAACCCAAACAAAAACAAAAAGATAAAACTAATTCAATTAGACTATTCTATTGGCTTATGCATTGCTATCGCTCTTAATAATAGAGTTATGCTTTGATCCGGAGAGAATTGGACTCATATCTCTGAAATTTCTGGGTTTCAGCAAACTAAAAGAGGGACTGTTAATTCCGGTCTGAGGTTTGCGATTGGAGCTGGTTTTCTTCTCTGCACTTTTTGGCAAGCCTGCTCCTTTTTTCGCACTGCTTGTGGTCCTTAGATGTCCCATGGTTTTATACGCTTTATTTTCCACATTTTCCTCAGTGCTAAGTACCTGGCTGATATTCTGGCTTTCTTTCGTAATGCTATGAACACTCCCACGGCTTTTCTCAGAAATATTCGAACTTTTTGCGTGCTGTTGCTGTGGGGTTCTTAAATTGATCGCATTCATCGTGTTTACTAGCACTCTACTTTCCGGTTCAAGCACTTTCTCTTCAATTTTTTCAATTTTCTCAAATGTTTCAGAGAGCTCGTCTTTCTTTTTCATCGACTTCAAATATTCGACCAAAGGAACAGAGATCTCATTATCTTTGAGATATAAGTTCCCTTTCTGTAACGAAAGTTGAAGTTTTCTATTATCAATAGAATAAACTCCCTCAGAAATCTTTCTGTATTCCAAATGAGACGCATCGGCTTGAGCGAGAGCTTCTGTGAGTTTTAGTTCCATCTCATCAGTCTCTTGATGTTGCGAACAATCAAGAGCGGAAGTATTTGCGGATTTGATGTTTGCCAAGCAGTTGGTCAATTCAACGTATTTATCGGTGAGTTTAACGTAACTGGAATTTACTTTGAGAAGCTCTTCTCTTAAAATCTCTTTTTCTTTCTCGTAGTATTGCGCATTTCGACGATAATCCTCGAGTTGCTGTGCTTTAATTGCCTTTGTAATGAGTTAACATGATTAGGGCTGGGAAAAGAACATAAAGTATACGTTGACATTGAGCTTTTCTTCGAGCAGTTTATTTTTCAAATCAAGTTCTTTATTTGCGGCTTGAAGCTCTTTTATGAGCTCTGCTTTGTACCGTAGCTCAGCTTGCATAGCGGCTGAATGGTCCTGAGCAATTGAGGTTGTGTTCAATAAAGTCTAGCCCCAAGCAATTAAGTGGGTCATTAATATGAAAATTTTTACCTGTTCCTTTTCTTTTTCAGAACGATGATTTATTTGAGCTAATGGCTGAATTAGTTCTTCTTTAGTTTGAGATGCATGCGTCTGAGGTAAACGAAGCTGCTGTTTGCCATCAGGAATTGCTTCTTGAGCCAATTGAAGCTGAGCTTTTAGCATCAAAATTTCCAAATTATCAGAAATGAGGAGTTTCCGATTGTATTCAAGAGCCTGCTTTAATTCCGAAATTCTTGACTCTCCCTCTTTTTTAAAGGCATTATAATCGGATAAAGCAAGTTTAAGCTTCTGCTCTTGCTCTTCATTCTTTTCAAGAGCTTTTTTATATTGATTCCCAAGCTCCTGCTCTCTCTTTTTAGATGCTTCATACCGATTTTGCAGATCATCCAGCATGCTCTCTAGGTTATCTACAGTTGATTTGTATCTTGTCATTTCTTCCTTTATCTGCTTAGAGAGCTCTTCATTTAAGGTCTGCTGGTTTTCTATCTGATTAAAACTCACAATTTGTTCTCTTAATTCTTCGATCAGTGTCTCTTGCTCGAGAATCCTGAGGCAAAAAGATCTCAATTTCTTAACTCTAAGCACAATTTACCGAAATTCCAAGTCGATATTTTTCTTATGCGTATTCTCGAACTGTTCCTCATAATACTCAGCTTGTTTCTTCAATCTAACATAGGAAAGTAAAATTTACAAATTTGAATTGATTTCGGTAGGTTATACTTCAATTGAGCCTCCTTTAGCTCCTTGTCTCTCTGACTCAACAATTTTTTCAAAGATTCAACCGTTTCACCGGAACCCTGCTCCGCAGCTGTTGCGAAAACTGACGTCTTTGGCTCTTTCAATGGTGAAATTTTGGAAAGGAGATCGTCAAATTGTTGAATGTTTTGGTTTTTGTCCGGTGAGTGTGAACACTGGTCTAATTGTATTTTCTTGCCACTAACGCTTTGAGAAGCCTCAGATAGCAATTGGGTTTCATCTTGCAGCTGAATCGTCAGCAATGCCCGTGGATACTCGGTATCATCCTCTCCAAAAGCGCCATCAAAAACGTCGTCTTCTGGGTTATCAAATAACGTTAGCCACTGAGAGTAAGTGCCGCATTCCAAAGTTTTCAAGGAATCAAATAAAATGCGAACACAGCCGAGTAATTGAGATTCGTTCTTTCTTTTAAACGTGAGCTGGAGGTGCTGGGAGAAACTCGTGTAAGGTATGGTAATAGGTCTCTTTTCGGGGGTTAATTCAATCACCTCAAAAAACTTCGAGTCCAATAATAGACAGCAGCACACTCCTTCCTCTTCTGATGATGAATCACTGAGCTGTAGCTTGTGGATAAAGATGGCTAAGGACTTCTTGGGTTGTTCCATGTTTTTCAGTCGAAGTTAAACTTGTAAAGTTTTTTTTTCAAAGAACGTTAAAAATATATCTGTTAAGAATAGACACAAATTGCGGTTTTCAATGTTTTAAGTAATATACCTGATGACTAAATCGTCTTCTTAATGGGAGCTAAATAGGCCGAAGATACAGGTAAAAAGCTCAATGAGATGAGGAAAGGTCTTAAGGGCTTCTTAAAAACCATTTTTCATATTATCTCATCTTAACGTATTTGCTATATTGAAATAAAGACACAATTCACTTTTCCTCTTATTTGATTCGTATCACATACAAAAACGCATTATTCAATATCAAGCCCAACCATTGCAGCTTACATACAATTTATATTCCTATAGTATCTCAAAAGCGATGAAAAAATTGCAATATCTCTCAGATAAAAAGTTGTTCAATAGAATCTTTCATTTCAAGTATCTGAGAATTAAGTTGAGAGCCTTCGTTTATGACTATGGTAGCTGTAATAACCGGCCTATTATAAATAATGAAGAGATTATCTCAGGTTTCAAAATTGGCTTAGTCTTACCTTTTAATACCACAAGCTCTACCAAGAGCATCTTGACTTGGCACATAACAGTAAGGTACGTTCTAAGGATTAATCATCAGGAATCATGCATAAAAAAGATGAATAGTACTTTTTCTTCACATAGCTTTGGTATATTCATGATAATCTCCAACGGATTCGTATCAGCAGCTAATATAACCAGCTCGCATTGACTTCTCGTCAAACATTTGATAACTTCATTTGCTCCTTTTTTCAACTTTCAAAATTTAACACTCCGATCTTTCAAAAATACCTGTTTATAAAACATTGCTTGCTGCAACAAATCATGAATCTTGACCGTCAGCTTCGGGTCAGCGACAGGGAACGCCTTTATCTTCTCAGCCTCTTTAGTAGCTTCCTAAACTAACTGAGACCAATGCTTTTCATTAGGACTTACCACCATAGTTAAATCCGAAATAAGATTGTCTATTTTAATTTTTTCTGTGTTCAATTCTACGAAACATTAATTTTTGATTTATCTGTAACACATCGGAGCTCAGGTCTCTGGAGATATATGAGGCATAAATCTGAGTTACATCTATCATTGGAAGTACATCAATCTCTTTTTCCTCAAAACACAAAAGAAACTGATGTCACACTCTCAATGAATTCGAAATAAATGAAAGTAATGTGAATTTTACAATATATAATGAGGCTTCTCAATTAGACCTGAGAAGTGTATATTTTTAAATATTGTCAAGGAAAAAACTTGAGAAAATATCGATATTGAAAGATTAGCATTAACAGCAAATCCTCTAGGACTGCAGGCAGGGTAGAGGCTTTATTATAAAAAATAATTAGCTTTGGGGCCGTTCAATTCGAACGCAATGTCATCTTTCTGCTCGATATGGCCGTATTTCAGCAGGAACTTCTTGTAATGTTCCATCAGCGTTTGACTGATCGTCGGTTTGCAATTCTTTATGCTTTCTTTAAAGTCTTGCTGTAATTAAGTGAGTGAGTAATGATATATTATCTCATTTGTTACCATCGACACTTCCCTTAGTAAGACTTGCTTCGGGTTCAGTTTGAGCTCTGATCTTTGGATTGCTCCTTTTTCGCTTGGGTCGCAAGGCTCATAATAGTCAATTTCGTCTTCAATGCGTGCTTCACTCTCCAAGCCTTCAGGTATTTCCGATCTTGGCCTGCAAGGGAATGATTTACCTCAGAGAATGGGGAGGAGTTTAATACTTTTTCACAATTTTAAAGTGTGTTGAGCTTTCGTACAAACGAACTGGACGAAAGAGCGCGTCATTTACTACATTTGTGATGTCGTAGCCGGAATACCTATGAAATTCGGTATTAGCATTGCAATAATAATAAATTAAACCCGTCTGTGAGTTGTGCGAGAGTTTTGTAGTCATCTTCTGAAAGCTTGTGCTGGTTTCCAATATTAAGTCTAAATATTTTTTCTCTAACTTCAAGGTCTGGCCTCGGAAGCAATATCTTCCTCTCGAATCTAAAGATAAATGGTTAGCGAGAAGGGAATCACGCGCATTTACCTCCTTAGAGCTGCGATGTCTAATTCCCAAGGCATATTGGTCGTCGCTACAACTGATACTTGCTCGCTGCAGTTACTCACGTCTTTATTGAAGAAACATCAAATCAATGAAAATGAATTTTTTCAATTCAAACCATCCATTAACCGCAGGAATTCGGTCTTTATCCTACGCTCAGTTTCGCTTTCACTGCCGTTTCTTCTGCGACCAATCGAGTCCATTTCATCGAAGATGATGATTGAAGGACTTTTTTCTCTCGCAATTTCAAAAAGCATCCTCAGAAGCCTTTATAATCGCGGTTCAGTCATGTATTTCCGAAATAAGTTTTACTTTTCGCTTTCACCGATAAATTTCGAAGTGATATCAGCAAGAGAGACCCAGAAACAAGTTGCTTCAATTTCAGTTGCTATGGCTTGAGCCATCATTGTCTTTCCTACCCCAGGTGGCTGAATTTAATATCATATTATTATAAACAAATAACATGAGAAAATCATTTATTACTCCATAGATAAGCAGTTTTTTCCAGGGCTTCGGCCTCCCACAGTTATTAAATAGCTCAGGCATCGCAAATGGAAGAATAAACGCTTCTTTGATAACCATTTTCGCGTAGCTGTTTCCGGCAATGTCATCAAAGTAGACCCCCGGCTTCTTGGTTAAGATACAGCCTTTCATTTAATGAGCACGCGAAAAACCATGAAAACATACTATACAAGGAATTTTTCAGCTCTTTATAGTACTTGCGTGTCGTATCATCGTCAACAATGGGAAGGCTCATTAAGTCATTATTTGAAGGTTTCAGGGTTAGTGGCTTGTCCGTTGAACTAGCATTCGTCTTCGTACTGTTGGTTTCATTGGTGAAAAGATCAGCGTCTTTGCAAAGCTCTTTCCTATCTTCTTCTGGCCTAGTAAACGAAGTCCGATATACGATCGTCGGGCTATCCTGATGTAACACCGATTGAAGACCTAATCAAATATAAGGATTCGACTTGTAAGGAGCGTACCAAGACTTCCATTAATAAGATGAGCAAGGCCGAGGCTGATATTTTGATTTATCTGCAAGCTTTTTCTCAGACTATCTATATTTTCTATCACATCAAGAAAAATGAATAAAAAGTCGATGATGAGCGGGGTACTTTTTCCAGTGGTAAGGGACTTATCTTTACTGTTCGCATTCGTTGGGGTTTTGCTATCTTTGGCATCTGTAGAATACTTAAGTCCTTTCATTTTAGTTCAATACTTAAGCACCCAAGATAATAAAGTTTATCAGTATTTGAGAATTAATTGGGACAGTAAGCTGTCAATTCTTGGAATTAGGAATTAATAAAACTTTCTCTATTTTTGAAAAATGAGGGAAATTGTGGATAGTTTGAAAGCGAAAAGATGAGTAGATCGAAATATGTGTGGATAATACACATCTAATAAGGATATGGAGGAAATTGAAGGAAAATTAATGCAAGGATTTTAAGAATTTAGTTTGCATGCTCTTTCAATAAATTCTTTGGTGAAGGAGGGTGCAAGAAAAGGACTTGTCATGTTCGCAAAGTAAGAGATTGAGGTGAATCTGAAGTGGAGCAAAGAATTGCTTGTATTTCCGAATTCTTCTAATTTTCATTAAGAACCCTAAATTAATTTTGCTAACGGCTAGTGATTAAGAAAGACAGAAATACCTCCGTGGAATACCAACACAAAAAATGCTGAAATACAGATCTAAAGTTGTTTTAGCAATTCACAATATACAAGAGATGTTTCAGATTAGCATTTAAATTTCTAATTCGCACACGTGACCAAAGATTCTAAAATATGTTGTCATCATTACAATAGATGGCTGTTTCTGCAACCCCAGTCGACGACCCATTCAGATACATAAATATCTCATGAACAATTTATCTCTTTTCAGCTTCGGTTTGGATGGGTAATATCCGGGCTCAACAAGATAAAAAAAAATTTAAATCAACGACTTCTAAAAATGACATCGCCCATCAAAATTTGAAAGCAACATTCTAATACTTTCAAAGGTGATGGGTTTCTCGAATACATCTTTCATTCCAGCATCCAGACATTTCTTTTTATATTGAGATTCAACATGGCCAGTAAGCCCATAAACTTCAAGTTTTCGATCTCGAAGAGATTCTTTGTGCCTTGTAAGGATCTCTTGAGTAACCTTGATCCCATCCATAATTGGCATTTCACAATCTGTCAGAACAAGAGGAATCTCTTGCCAGTACCTGTCATATACCTCCAGGGCTTCCTTCCCGTTTAAAGCTTCGAGAGGCTTAAACCCACATTTGCTCACCATTTTGGAAACAATTGAGAGATTGTAGGGGTCATCATCGATTAGGAGCACTAATCGATCAGGACTGAGACTGAAATCATCCGTTTTCCGATTAAAATTTGTATGAATAAATTCTGACTTCTGCCTCTTTCGTTGAGATTTAGCTGTGTGATCAACAAGTGTCCTCCTAATAATCTCTTGGGAAGTTGGCTTAGATAAGAAGCCATCTGCTTTGTATTTGCCAAGAGGATCTAGCAGCTCCTTCTGCATTTTGGACTCTGAATAGGCAGTCAAAAATATGATGGTGGTGGGTCTCCATCCATTTTCTGATTCATATTGTCTTATCTTCTTGGTCGCGTCCTTTCCATCCATGACCGGCATGTCAATATCCATCAGTATTAGGTCAAAATATCCTTCACCCTTTTGAATATAGAGATCAAGTGCCTCCTTACCGTTGTTAGTGACTGCAATCTCTTCAATTCCACACTTCTGAAGAAATTTGCAGTTAATTTCTTGGTTATAGAGGATGTCTTCTACAACCATCGCTCGTTTTATCGAAATTGGTTCTGCGTCTATGATTATTTGAGATTGCACTTCAGGCTGAGTCGGTTCACCAGATCTACATTTGAGCATTAAAACCAGGACAGTTCCGTGATTCGGCACAGAAAAGACTTCAATTTTTCCATTCATCAGTTCGACAATCTCCTTTGTAATCCAGAGGCCAAGTCCTGTTCCTATTTGACGTTTCGATGATTCCTCGTTGACTTGGCTGAATTTTGCAAATATCGCCTCGAGATCTTTCTTTTTGATACCACAGCCTGTATCAATTATCTCCAGACGGAGATACCCATCATGCTGGCCTGTGCGGGAGTTAGAAGATCGCAGAGAAAGTTTCTTTAATGATCCTTCTCTACTCTTCGCGAATTTCTTCTTATAAGGCGACAAAATTTCGTAATTTCTTTCAGGCTTCTCATTGAACTCCTCTTGATTGACTTCCTCTACTAGAGTCAGACCGCCTTCATCTGGCTTCTCGAACGAATCCGCATGCCTTAGTTTCATATCTTCAGCATTCAACTCAATGCCTTCCTCATATTCAACAAACACTTTCACATGTCCGTACTCAGTGAATTTCGAAGCATTAGAAACGGTATTAATCAGGATCTGCATTAATCTGTGAGTATCAAACTCTAATTTTTCCGGAACTTTGGCATCGAGAGATAAGCATCCATATAGCTTCTTCTTTCGAATGATCTCTGAGCAGACAATCCAAGCTCTTTCCATAAACTCTCTTGTATTCTGATAATGAAGTGAGATATCAAGTCTGCCTGCTGAGACTTTGGCAGTGTCAAGAACGTTGTTAAGCAATTGAAGAAGGATCTCTCCACTCACTTTCGCTTCCCTTAACATCTGTCTTGGCTCTTCATTCTCTGCAAATTCTTCGCAAAGATCCACATTTCCAAGAAGGCTATTCAATGGGTTTCGAATCTCATGTGAAAACCTGAGAATAAAATTTTCTTTCTCCTGAAGTGCGTCTTGTAGCTCTTTGTTTGTTTGAAAGAGTTTTTGATTTGCGTCCTCAAACTCTTTGTTGAGCGAAAGCAGCTTTTGTTCATAATTTATTTGAGCTGTAATATGAGATTGCATTTCTATTGCCACTAATCGCGCCATGGCAAAGCACATTATTAGCCCAAGCACCAGCTGATAAAAGTTCATTCTATCATCAAAGAAAATGTTGAAATACTTTATATCGGTTTCATCATAGCCATCCTGCGGATACAAATAGAAGGCTACCCATCCAACAGTGTTACTTGCCACCAGATATGAAATTTCCCTCGGACTAACGGATATAGCACTGCTCCAAAAGCATATGAAACTGCCACAGATCGCAAACATAGTGTACTTCGGGAAAATCCAAGCAATCAATACAGGAAATGTCCCCAGAAAGAGCACTTTGGGATAATTCCTACCCTTAAACCCAAGATAATCCAGAGAGTAGACAGCTGCGACCACGAATAGGATGGCCATCATCAAAACGTAAAGTTTGTCAGAGTAGATGTCGAATAACCTCCAACAAATGGTGTGGGGTATTGTGAAGAATAAAATTCTTATCAGTTTAAACTTCAGGTCGTTGAGTTTGGCATCAGCATGATATGCTTTAGTTTCCTGGCTTTCCATCAATCTATTGTTAACGAAATTGTAATAAAATTACTGTTCTGATATTTTTAGGAGCATTATTCATAAATAATAAATTAATCAAGTCTTCTAAATCAGGGTGTTTAGTGTACGTAGAACAATTTCTTTGAAATAAAGTAATGCTGAATTTATTGAACGTATCATGAATGGTAAAACTTGAATTGTGATCCTTTGTGGTGCGTGAAATTCAAATTTAGTCGGAAATGGCGCTTCTTCTGACTCAGTGAAGATATTGACCTTATTTTATGGAGATAGTCACATCAGCTTTGAGTAGAAATTTCCTATATTCTTCTTTCCTGTGATTGTATAATTAAAGTAATCTATCTTCCTCTGATGCAGTGAGGAAAATGGTTTGGCTTTCCAATGAAACTTCCTCATAGTTAGTTCCTGTCGAACTATTTTCACTTCCAATGAATTATTATGAGCAAAAAATAACTTTCTAGTGAGTTATTGCTGCATTTCCGTTCATTCAGAGGTTCAAGAAACCTTGATGATATCAAAGGTTTTCAATTTCTTGAGAAGCAAAACTTCATTCTCATTACTACTTCAGCAAGTGAAGATCCGAGATATAAAAGTTGTTCCAACTCAGCTTTGGGATAGCCTAACTATTTGGAGGAAGGCCACTCTATCTGAAGCCAAGCTGGCCTAAAATAGCCAAGGACCTTCAGATGGCGAAAAACAAGTGATCTTCATTTTTTTCAGAGATGGAATTTGTCATCCAAAAAGTATCAACCTAAATCGCCTTGGATCAATTTGAATTCGAGATTGAAAATAATGCCTATAAAGGTGTTACTCCAGAAGGAACAGATACTCACTTGAGCTTACGAGATTCTAACAGAGGCGGTGTTCAACAGTCCAAGATTGGCACATGGAAGTAGGTTGAAAATTTTTTTACTTTTAGAGAGTTAGACTTAGCTTTGAATATGCAATCACACATGTATTATATGTAATTCGAACAATCATTTTTCCATTTACAATTTTCCAAAAAAAAGTACTTCAATCACTTTACACCCAAAAGCAAGGCCTTTAGTCTTTCAAATGTGATTGGTTTCGCTAGTACATCTTTCATGCCAGTGTCAAGACATTTCATTTTATACTTATGCTCAACGTGCCCAGTGATTCCATATATAGGAAGCTGGCCTCGACAAGCATTTTTTTGTTTTGCAAAGATCTCTTGAGTCACTCTGATCCCATCCATGACTGGCATTTCACAGTCTGTCAGAACGAGGCTAATGTCTTTCCAGTGTTTGTCATATAACTTGAGCGCCTCTCTCCCATTTAACGCTTCGAGGGGTTTGAATCCGCATTTAGTGAGCATTTTAGATACAATTGAAAGATTATAAGGATCATCATCTATCACTAACACCAATTGATTAGGACTGCAACTGCCATCACTAGAGCCTTTCTGATTTAAATTTGTACAAACAATACTTTTTTGTTTCTTACGTGGAGATTTCGAACTTTGCTCATTAAGAGTCCATTTAATAATCTCTTGTGAGGTCGGCTTCGATAAGAAACCGTTTGCTTTATATACCCCTTGAGGATCCAGTAGCTCTTTTTGTAATTTTGCCTCTGAATAAGCCGTCAAAAATACTATCGAGGTGGGTTCCCATTGGTTCTCTGCTTCATGTTGGCGTATGCTCAGCGTCGCAGCCTTTCCATCCATGACCGGCATATCGATATCCATCAATATTAAGTCGAAATATCCTTCGCCCTTACGGATATAGAGATCAAGAGCCTCTTTGCCGTTGCTAGTGACCGCTATTTCTTCAACTCCACATTTTTGGAGAAATTTGCAGTTAATTTCTTGATTATATAGGATATCCTCCACAACCATCGCTCTTTTGATAGAGTTCGGTTCTGAGTCTACGATGATTTGAGACTGGATCTCAGGCTGAGTCGGTTCACCAGATCTACATTTGAGCATGATAACCAGAACGGTGCCATGGTTAGGCACTGAGAAGACTTCGATTTTCCCATTCATCAATTCAACGATCTCCTTCGTGATCCAGAGGCCGAGACCTGTTCCTATTTGTCGTTTGGTCGATTCTTCGTTGACTTGACTAAATTTAGCAAATATTGCTTCGAGATCTTTCTTTTTGATACCACAACCTGTATCAACGATCTCGAGACGTAAATACCCATCTTTAGGACCTGTCGATGCATTGGAAGACTGAGGACAGTGTGATTTTATTTTCCCAAACCTTTTCTTAGTTGGTGATAAGGTCTCATAATTTCTAAGAGGATTCTCGCTGAATTCTTCTTGATTTAGTTCCTCTGCCAAGGTTTGCCCGCTCTCTTCTGGTTTATCAAATGAATCTGCGTGTCTTGGCTTCATGTCTTCAGCTCTTATCTCTGGAACTTCCTCGAACTCAATAAACACTTTCACATGTCCATACTCAGTGAACTTAGAAGCATTGGAAACTACATTGATAAGTATTTGCATCAGTCGGTGAGTATCAAACTCAATTTTCTCTGGGGCGTTTCTATCTAAAGATAGGCATCCATATAACTTTTTCTTTCGGATGATCTCTGAGCAAACAATCCAAGCCCTTTCCAAGAATTCTCGAATATCTTGATAATGCAGTGAGATA
>ENA-UOTX01000424-UOTX01000424.1-compost-metagenome-genome-assembly--contig:-NODE-424-length-46016-cov-10.926381_pt1 | contig 46016 bp, 34 predicted proteins | sample MGYA00238143_ERZ746982 | MGnify/ENA primary metagenome ERZ746982 (study PRJEB28758, sample SAMN06268862) | compost metagenome | isolation source: single cell | place: USA: California, Emeryville, Joint... | reverse complement strand
TTCATTTTCGAGTTTTTATCAATCCGCCTTTAAACTTTCAAAATGACACCGTGTCATTTTTCAAATTTCTGTTATAAATTCTTAAAATGGAAACCCTATCAACTCCTTTTTTGGCAACATGTGGATGGAAAAACTAAGCTGGCATTAAAATTTCAGTTGTTTTCTACCCACAAGAGGCCAAGTAGGCACGAATCCTCCATCATTTTTCAATAATTCCCATAAGGATTTATTGGGCCATAATGGACAGAAATGCACGACTAACCGCTCAACTGATTGAGTGCTTGGATGGTTTACCTCCCTACTCACTCACACAAGGCTGCCAAGAGATTTCCAGCCCGAAATTTTTGAATGATGGGTGACCCGAAAGACAGAGTGTCAAAATTAGCTCATCAAATCAATAAATTCCTGAATCATTAAAAATAGGAATTTTGAGTTCTGGTCCAAAGTTTTTAATCCAAATCCACGAAAATAAAATCCAAAACCAATCTAACTCCCTTATAACTCAATTTTTTATCGGAGTCAGATTCTAAAAATTCATCGCATTTTAATAATCAAATCTAAACATCAAAAAAATACGCCTATCAAATTTCAAGCAAAAGCTAAGCCTAATGCTCGCATCAGGTATTTCAAAGCTTTTGTTTTTAGTCTCCTTGTGCTTAACTAAACGCGCTGTCTCTTTATAAGTTCCTTTTGCCTTGAAACCCCCTGTTTATTGAGATTTTTGACCCGAATGTAGAATCAGGAAAAATTCTTGCTCACAGCGTTCAGAGCGCAGATAAACTGCTGCCACAACTCTTTTCGCTGGTCTTTGAGAAGGCTTTCGGCGAGAAACTCAACCTTGAAGATAATTCAGGTAAATCGAATATTCTTTGAGCGTTGTTGTCTCATTCTGCCTGTAGGATCTGCTGATATTGAGAGGGCTTCAAAAGCAAAAGAAAGCTTGGGAGGCAAGCTGCGCCAGTTCGATGCTTTGATTGAAAACAGTGTGATTTCTGAGATTCTTCAAGAATCATCTGTTTCTCAGTTTATTAAGAGGAATTTTGCTATGAGCGAGGCGAGTATCACTACTAAGGAGCTGGAAAGGTACTTTTTTCCCTCTTAGAGTTGCTTAATTAAGTGGTTAGGAGACTTAAGGGTCATTTAGAGGTGATAAAAAGCAATTATTTACTTGAGCAAGCAAGCTATCCTATCAATCAATGGGCTTTGAAAAATTCTGTCGATTTCGAAGATTTAAAATTTTCTGGCCAAGTGACTAAAAACGCGAAGAATAATTTAAAGAATGAAAAAGTTTTAGAATCGTCCAATCAAACCACTCAAAAAGTACACGTCAATACTTCTATGATTTTTTAAAAAATTCTTAATTTATCCAGATCTCTTCTGATTCAAGATTAAATAAAGGCGTTTCATATGGAAGAAGAGCGCCAAAAACCCTCGATGCAGGCCTCAGCAACGGAGTCCAGGGCGGCCATAGTGATGAAGACACCTTGGAAGAGCCAAACATGTCGACGACTCTGAGTGCTCAAGGAAGTGAACACTCAGGAGATAGTGACAGTCAAGGCCGAGGCTGCTCTGCCAAGAGCAAGCGTGCTCTTGACGCTCAAAAGAACGCGATCAAGACAAAGTTTCCAAAAAAAGCAACAGATATTCTCAAAGCATGGCTAGTTGAGAACATTGACCACCCTTACCCATCAGACGCCGTCAAAGACGAGCTCAGCCGTGCCACGAACTTGAACAGAAGACAAATCCAAAATTGGTTTACTAACACTCGAAAAGTAAATTTTTATTCAGAAGAGAAGTGCTTTAATTTTTGGCTACTAGAGGTACGTTCAGCCACTGAAGAAAAAGCTCGAGGAAAGCAAGAACGGCAATGGTGATCAGCTGAACGAGAACGAGCCTCTGAAGAAAGGTTTGAAAGCGTTCTCAAGCAGCTCGAAGTCAAGCCAGTTGACCAATGCGATCGAGAAGAAGATGGTCGGCTTGAAAATGCCTCTTGCTCAAGAGACTGAGAAGAGCACTCCTGCGAGCTTGAAACCGATTCGCCAGGAAAGCTCGCCTTTGAAAATTGCGACTCCAGCGATTTCTTTGCAGCTGCCAGCATCCATTGGACAGGTTAATGTGCCAACAGCAATCAGTCAATTAACCCTGGTAGCACCCACTGGCCAAACCCAAGGAACTCCAGTTGGCTATCTTCCAATAGACCAATTATTGGGTCTTTCAGCAGGTCAAGGAGTGCTCCCAATTTGGCAGGGTTCAGGCGTGCCAATTTATATTCCAAGCATTTTAACTCTCCCTCAGGTTCCTCAGGCGTTGAATCAAAAGACGGCTGCGCAAGATTCATTAAAGATTAAGCCTGTAATTCAGCTAGCGAAACCGAATTCCTCGGAGGAGAACTCAAGCGTCGAAACTGAGCAAGAAGGAAAAGATAAAACTAGTCACAAGATCCTTTGTCCAAAGCCAATTCACTTGGATATCAAAGAATCGGCTTTTAAAAAAGTACGCAAAGCGTAAAAAATTTGCAGCTCTGTTCCTACGAAAAACTATCTATCAAAGAAAGGCCTCTAAATCAAAATTAAGTAATCTGTTTTGATTTATAGGACTTTGGATTTTAGGTTGTCAATACTGTAGTTGCTTCTTGACTCGCATTCCAAGTGTGGTAGGTTATTCTCAATTTGATGAGTTTTTGAATTTATATATGCACTTATAATAAATATTGCGTTGGATTAGTATTTTTTATTTACAAAAACCTCCTTTATAAACATATTCTAACTTAGCAAGTACACAGTCGTACCCTTAGTGTCATTGCATGATGAATTAAAGAACAAAGTACCATATTGAAAGAGGGGAAAAAATTGACTTATTAATATAAGAATAAATTAAAAACCCTCTATCACAGTGCAGATAATGTATTACCTAGACGATTTAATTCAATGAAGATATAGTTTCATAGTTTTCTTTTCTTGAAGACAAACCCATGATTAAAAATTGTCAAAGCATTTTCCGAATAATAAATCCTTCCGGACGTATTATTGCTACATTACATTGAGAATTGAGCAAAACAAAAAGATAGCATTGCGCGCTTATTTATTGTAAGATAAAAAATACTTAAGGATTCGAATTGCTTTTAAAAAATGTCTTTTTTTCTTTAATCTGATTCTCTCCTGGTTTTTTCATTTGCGGATTTACATGGTAGTAATTGCCATCCAAACTGATTATAAATAGCTGATCAGCTCCAGCGCCAAATGAGAGTTTGGCTCCTTTATCTTTTAACTCCAGTTTCTGATAACTTGCTTGAGGATTGAAGAAAGACGTTAGAAACCCTGGCACAGGAATCTTGAATGATGAATTGTTTGACTTCTTATCTTTGTCTTTTCCTTTTTTTTCGTTCTCAGCTCTCACCTCTTTCGGTAATTCAGTTGTGTTAAATATGCTTAACCTCCCAGTGTGACTCATCACAGCTATCCAGCTATCATTGACGTTAAACGCGATGGACACTATATGCTGGTAATCAGTTCCATGACGTAACTCTTTCATTATCGTTAAACTATTCACGTCGAAAATTCTAATAATGGTCCCTTTTTCTGACGCAGTCGCAAGATATGCCCCTGAATCGCTTATTTCAACCTTTCGGATAATCGAATTATGCGCTTTCCTAGTCTTCGAGGTCTTTTTCGTGTAGTTATTCACGATTATATGACCAACAGTGCTATCCGGACAACTCATGATGTCTTCATCGAGCGAGAAACAGCACAATCCGAGTGGGTTGTAGCAAGTATCAATGATGTCTAAGATCTTCAGATCATGGAGCTGGTAGAGGAAGATTTTGTTGTCGATTGCGACTAGCAACTTGCTTTTTCTCAGTTTAATCGTTCGGACCTCTGATAAAAAAATGAGTTCAGCGACGACTTTGGTTTGTTTGTCGTCCCACAACACGACTTTATTGGGTGGAAACTTGGGATTTGATCCTCCTCCGACTAACGCGAGCAAGTTAGTGCAATAAAACATTTCAGCTATGCCGAGGCTTCCACCTAGGTCTCTCGAGGAGATCTCTTCAAAAGGAAAGGCGCTGTAGATCGTGAATCCGTTGTTCGTAGCACAAATGAAGCAACTTTGGTCTTGATTGAAGCTGACATAATTGAGCTCTTCCTTAGAACTGACCATCGCGATAATTAGACGTCAAGTGTATTGTGAGTTCCAATAAATTGAAATAAACTATAGTATTGAGCTCAAAGGCTGAAGACAGACAATTGTTGCATAAAAATGAGGGATTAAATATTGATATGAAAATTTTCATGAGAAGAAAGCGATATTCATAATCGAATTATGAATAATCCTTATGAAGGTTTGGCATGGAATTGATTGTACAAAATTTATTACAAAATCACGATATTTCTTTTTGGAAATATTGAAAATATCACTCTTTGCTCAGAAGAGCCTTTATTGCTACAATCAAGCGGAAAATGGCAATTTAAATTATTAAAAAACATAGAGACAGTCACTTCATCCACCATACTGAGAAGCAGAAGCTTACGTCATTGAACACTTTTCATGTTTGCTTTTGTTAGCATTCGGTACTGCTTCACTTGTTTCGTTACTGGGTTAAAATCCACCGGTATCCCTGATTCATCATAATCATCTTCTATTTCGTCCTTTTTGGAAGGAGCGATCAAATACTTTAACGTATGGAACGCTTTGAACTGACCATGCTCAGAATTTCGTGAATTCATACTCGCTGACTCAGAAAATAGAACATTGGTAACAATATTTGTTGCCGTATCAAATGACTGTCCCATCATCTCCGAAATAAAAGGAATTTTGTTCATTTGACCTGCTATCGAGTTGAACCGAGAAAAATTCGGCTTATTCTCCTTGAGTGCAGAGAAGTACCTCGCTTTTATTATCGGTTGAGATTTATTATCTCCACCATAGGCAAACGAGTACTCTCCACTCGGACCCACAGGCTCCACGATCTCGTTTTCTGACTCGTTATTGATTTGATAGACCCTCTTAAATTTCAGATCTGCGAGTCTCTCTGCCATATCAAAACACGCAGGCCAGGATCTGGCCTTTACCTTTCCAAAATCGATCCCAGCCAGCCAAGGATGCTCCAATATCTCTTTGTAGCCTTTAGCGCCAAGTCTTTTTGAAGGATCTTTTGTGAGTAAACCTCGCAGAAAATCTTCAAGATTCGGCGATATGTTATTCGGGATGGTAGGGTGAACATTGACAATTTTATTCACTAGCTCTTTTTTGCTTTGCTCGCCAGAAAAGGGAGGGTTTCCAATGAGTAGCTCATAAGTAAGCACTCCTAAGCCATAGTAATCAGCCGTGAACGAATATTTTTCTCCCATAACAACCTCAGGAGCCATCATTCTGATGGAAATGTGTATTAGGACTATGGTTTGTGAGAAATTTACTCTAGAGTCCCGCAGATGGAAGTTAAGTAGGGATTTTCTGGTTGCAGTTGCTTTGTTATTCCAAAATCACATATGTGCACGTGTCCTTTAGCGTCCAAGAGCAGGTTTTCGGACTAAAGCATTTATAAAATGTTATATTGAGGATGCTCAGAACGGAAATTATGTACTTTGAGGTCTCGATAGAGAATGTATTTATCGTGCATTAAAATGAGATCCGAAAGCGTTTCTGCGATAAAAAATCTGGTTTGTGCTTCAGTAAATTGCGTTTTCTCTCGTAACAGCCTTCTCAAGTTACCACCAGGCAAGTAGTCAAGCACTAAATAATAATGATACTTCTATAATCACAAAGTCAGTGAAACAGTTCTTGATGTCAATCATTACCGACTGAAACGCGTAGTGGAGAGTAATATGCAAGATGCCCTCCAATTTTAAATGGATATTTTTCTCGTTTATTAACGCATTACTTTCGTATTGAGGGTTTTTGCAGTACCCCTTCTTAACCTGCTTAATCGCATATATTTTACCAGTATCTCTCTTGCGTCCTGAAAGGATATATTATCACTCAATAGTCCACATAAATTTATGCTTACCTACGTATACCGTTGAAAAGCCTCCTCTTCCTATCTTCGCATACATATCAAAATCACCAATTTTAACTCCCGGAGACATTGAGATCGGATCACTCAGGTTTATTGACCGTTGGACTGGTATATATGGAGTAAAATCGATGTTGTCAGGAAAACTGTCAAGCGTAGAACTAGGGACAGAGAGCAAGTAGTCGTAGACAATACGCCTGCTTTCTGTCCGGAGCATTTGGATGGAGTCAGAGGATTTGGACAACTTTGCGCCTTCAGATATTCTCATTCGAAGATTAACTTGTTCAACAAGCCAGGATACATTGCGAAAACGTGCTTCCTCTTTGAGGACCTGGATCTGGATTGGTCGCGTATCAGTCAGAAAGATAATTCTGAAGTTTTTGAAATGTGAGGTTAATAGTGTCTTTTCGCCTTCCTCAATGAAGTTCTCTTCTTGGATTGATTGTGAGTTGAACTCGCTGTAGACCCCTGAAGAATGTGTAGTCTTCGTGAATGCACTTGCTTTTTGTGTGCTATCTCGAGTTTCTTGTTTTTGCATTGGTTTTTTCAGAGTTGGGTTACAAAAATTGTGAACTCAGTTCAGAACCGACCGAATTATTTACTCGGTATTTTATTTCTTCATAGATTAATCGACAAAATGCACTTTTAATTGCATACATTTTATTCTGCATTGTTCTGAATATTCGAGCTAATTTTTTGATATACACACATTGAAAAACAAGTGTCTCATCAGTCAGTTAGATTTATTCAAAGAAAGAGTTTTCTCTTAGTTAGGGGGGCAAAATTTGTTATGACTACTAATGTAGCTATTCATGATATACAGCTCTGTTGAAAATACGGTTCGTTCTTGAAAATGTTCGGAACTCACCTGCGTTTCTGATGGAAACCTCCAGTGAGAGCGTTGCGCGTTATTTGCTTTACAAAGCCAAGACTACTTCTTTGAGCTCCTGAAAATATATAGCAAGTAAACCTTGAAATGAACAAATGAGAAGTTACATAGATACATACTTTCCAACTATGTGTCAAGTTTGTTGCAATTGAATAGAAGATTTGAAATTATATTCACCGATTTAATTTCAATAATGAGCTTCATAAAACTGTGCGAATGTTAAAATTTCGATGATAATTGTGAACTTGAATGCTAGCGGAACATCGAAATATCTAATTTTGTTGTGAATGATTAACTCCCACCGTACTCGTCAAAGGAGCACCTCATGATCTTCCAAAGAAGGATCACATTGTCCTCAAGGCCCGTCTATAGCTACAATAATCTGTTTAACTCCTTTAAACTTAGTCCATAACGACTTACACATTTCTAACAAATAAAAGCCTGGTTTTGACTCGAGAGAAAGGAATGGGGTAGCACTCATATTCAAATGACTCATTTAAAATGAAGAACATACCTTTACTCACAAACTTAATGAAATATTATTCCAAATCAACACACATATAACTATATTAAATGCTTTAGTACGTATATTGATCAATTTTTTCCAGTTCCTCCTGAAAATTAAGATCTTCTTTATCAACAGCATTCAGAACCGTGTTTCCTTTCCTGATAAACTTCCTCTTATCACGGTTATTACGCGGATGCTCAAGGTGTGCAAGAATTTCTTTCGCTTCGGCCAGTCTCGGATTGGATTTGTCTCTCTTATGAGCGAAGATTTGCGTATATTTTTCTAAAAAGATATCTCTCTTGTCAGCGATCCTTTGCACAATTCCTGCCATCGTGTGGTCTCCAGTCGAATCAACAAAAGCCGCGTGTTTTTTCATAAAGTAGCTTGCGCGTGTCTCGTAGGGTTTGGTTTTCCGAGTTTGAAAGTCATAAGAAGGGATCAATTCTGGTGGCTTTTCTCTTTCTACTAAGTGCCCTTCCTTCGTTACATAAATATAACCGGTGTCATCTCTAGGAATTATGATGCTGTTTGGTCGATGGATGACGTTTGGGCCCAGGATTAAGAGTTGGTCTTTGTATTGCCTATCAGCTCGACCGATTCTGACTTTTTCAACTGAATTATAGCGTCTTTGCTTTGATTTCATTTAACTCTTCAAAATAAAGTTTTAGTGTATATAATCGCTAATCCAATGATGTTTTAATACTCTTATCATCAACTCTCACCAAGTAACCTAAGGCAGTTGTCAAATATTTGGTCTATATCCTATTATTAAAGCAGAAAAGATGAAAAAGGTAAAGCATTTAGTTTGACAAGGAGCTAAATTCATGAAAATGTAATTTCCCGATGAGACTATCTCTCGAGATATTAGTAAGTAATTACTTTTACTGCGAATATTTTTGAGAATCACTCTAACTTGGACTCATCCTTCAGAGTCTCTGAAATAATTGCCAGTCCAGAAAATATCATTGGTTATTCATGCTTCTGAAAATCATGTGAAAATTTCAGAAAGCACTTGTTGTGAAATTAAATATATTTCAAGCAAAACATTTGAGACTTCAAAGTTCAAACATTTTTTGAATAATGAGATATCAAACTCTTCGTAATTTAGACATCATTTCTAGAACACACAGTTCAGGGTTTTAGTCATAATTTTCGTTATTATAAAAAATCCACAAAAAACCATCAATAATTTTCATATACTCCACCACAATTTTGAGTTTTAGAACCCTCAAGGATCAAGGTCTTTTAATTAAGGAGAAGGTGGAAGTTTGATTTTTGTTTTTTCAAATAATGGCGTGAAAAGACGAAAGTTGCTCACATCCTAATCACCAAGGCTGAAAAATATCACCAATTTTTTGTCTAATTGATGCACTCCCAAATAATAAACTAATTCAATTTTTTGTTAGTCATCAAATATTTAATTTACTTCAGGATAAAATGGAGCCAATTCACGGACGACGTCATCTATGCCTTCCTTTTAATCAGCCAAGAGGAGAAAATTTGGCCACTTACTCATAATCAAGACGCAACTACTCGATGGAACAAAACAATTATGTCAGTATACATATGCTATCGTTATTAGAGATTAAATAAATATTTATAGTATGTGTTCAAAACTCCTCTAAATTTAAATCACTTCTCAAGAAAATAAGATCAAGATCCCCTCCGAACGTAATATAATAGTTTAATTTTGAGAGTAGACTCTAATACCCTCATCATCTTTTGCTCTTCCAAAGCTAATCATCACAGAACATGGAAGGTGTCTCTGCTACGAACGATAACAACGGATTAGGTGTTATTCAAAGCTACACCATCCTCAAAGAAGTCTTTGATGATGATGACATGCACACATATCCTCTCTTCTTAGCTTGCTATCGGGGCGATTTCGCCCATCAAGCTCCTTTTTTTGCGATCAAGGCTATCCCGGTCTTAGATAACCGCAACTCCTTTCAAAATGAGGTCGCTGCCGCGAGACTCAGCCCCCACACCAATATTCTCAACTGTATTGAGATAATCGAGAAGGTTCAATTAAACTTCGGACGATTTCTCGGCAGGAGATACAACCTATTGGTCTACCCTTTCAAATCTAACGGCGATCTCTTCGAAATTACATCTCAAATGCGTTTTGACGAGCAAATGATCCGATATTTCATTCCACAGATCCTAGACGCTGTAGAACACCTGCACAAAAACGGACTCGCTCATAGAGACATCAAACTTGATAATGTGCTCGTGGATGAAAACTACAAACTCGTTCTAGCTGATTTCGGATTTACAGTGAACCATTCCAACTATAAAGGTCCTAGAATGTTTGAAACTGTGACTTCTATTGGGATTTGCCCTCCGGAGTATCACAGTGGGGGAGGATATAAAGGAGTTGATATGGATTTGTTTGCGATTGGGAAACTTCTTCTCACCATGGCAACGGGAATAAATCCTTTTATGAAGGCAAATGCGAAAGATTTGCAGTATAAGCTGGTGGAAGAGGGGGATTGGGAGACCTTTTGGAAAACCATCGAGACGTGTGTGAAGAAGAAATGGATAAAAGAAGCAGAGTTTACTTTGGAATTCAAAGAGGTAATTCAAGGGCTTCTCAGCCCAGATCCGAGCAAAAGATGGGGTATTGAGCAGATAAGGGAAAGCGAATGGTTCGAGAAAACCATGCCGAAGAATTTTGACGAAATCCAGAGTAGTCTTCAAAAAGCAAGGATATCTGTGAGTAGCAGAACAAGTTTAGCATCAGCTAACTGATTCTAAAACATATCACCAATGCAATTTTTTTGAGACATTAGGTACATAATTTTGTATACCTAATTCAATAAAGAGGCCTTTGAGGTCTGTGTACAGCATTTTTTTGCTATCTTACTCAAATTTGTTTTATCTGTGTTTTACGGGAAAATTTGAAGAGTTAAATAAAGCGTTAATCATACTCTCCATAATTTTTTTTTTTCTCACTCTCTCTCGCTCACTTAGAGGTTGATATCAGTAAATTTTATTTTTTAACTGAAAATGTGATGGTATTAATTTTAATAGGAGAGCTCAAGATTTTCTATCAATCAAGCTTTGATCTCAGGTGATCTTTCTGCAGGCCTCGGCTTTCTAGACCTTCATCAAAGCTTAAAATCAGAAAGTGCGCCAAGTATTTTTTTTTTCTTTATAAAGAATATTCGAGAATTCTTGATTGACGAGTAAACAAATAAAACCCCATGCCCAAATAATCGAAGCATTACAAGGTAGAATTTTTCTTCATGAAAACATGGCCATTCGAGAGCATTCATAAGTCAACAAGACTCTCAAGAGGACGAATGCATACATCCATTAGCTTTAAAGCAGTCTATTTTTCTTCTGAACCGAAGAAAAACTCAATTTTCGCTAGACCAAGGACGGATTCGCTTTTTTCTATATATTCAGACTTGATCTGACTACGATATCCAGGAACAGGAAAACTGAAATTGTGCTTTTATTTTCATTGTTTTTTTTTTGTTGAAACATCCTTTCTCAAACTCATCGTATTTTGCAAAGCAAATTGTCTATTATAATATGAGAACTCCTCTTTTAGTAAACTGAGCCAAACTTTCTCCGAACAACTAAAACTTTGGAAAAATAGCAAATCTCCAGAAATTGATTTTGGAGCGCAAATCTCAATTAAAATTTTGATATTTTGAGTACATTTGCAGTAGGCTTTTTTATCTGCTCGTCTAAAGAAAGAAATTGAATTTATCCTATTTCATCGTAGTAATAAATCGAAAATGAGCAAAAACTATATGCTTGGCTTCCTGTTCGGAGGCATTGCGGAGGATGTCCGTGGTGCTTTCGACTTTCTTTCAAAAGATATCGATCTTAACAAGATGACTGGAGAAAACTTCGGACAAGATGATCAAGCCAGCGCAGAAAAGCAAGCAAAGCATGTCGATTCTGATGATGACGATATAAATGAGATCAAAATCGATTCAGATGAGGAGAAGAAGATAAAGTTCGGTTCCAGAGCTGGGAGAGAAGATAACTTGGAATTCAATGCTTTTCAAAAAATCAATCAAGACGACGATGAGGATTACGAGGACTACTTTGATAGCACGGAAAAACCTGCAAAAACTCAAAGCCAGCAACAGCAGCAGCAAGAAGCCATTCCAAAGAAGCCTGTTCGTGTCCGCAAGCCCATTCCCGCGAACTTTAAAGTTGAAGAAGTGCTCGGAGTGTTTCCAGGCAATCGCAATGAAACCATTTACAAATTTTCAAATTTGTTTTATCCAGAGCATCACATCATTGCCGATAGCCTTTTGAAAACCGCGTATGAGGAGTATCTTCGAGATCCTGATCAGATTCTTCGACAAAATTCCAAGAAAGTGGATCCAAAAAAGCTGCAGGAGTACGTTGATTTATTCCATCAGGCTGTTGAGAAGCAGGAAAAGGAAAGGCAACACAAGATTCAGGAAATCAACCGGCGGCGGCAAGGAGAGGCGCATCTCATGGAGGCGAATCGTAGCGTCCAGAAGCCCCAAGATGATTTCAGGCTGAAGAAAGATATTTTCGATGATCCTTATGACAAAATGAAACAATACACAAAGCACCAGCAAGTTAATTCACATGAATGGTTTTCGGATCTGAAGGGACAGCTTTTGGGTGAAATGCGGCCTTTTATGAGCACGTCTACCTATGAATTGGAGAAAGAGATTCGAGGTGAATCCTCAAAAAAATCGCATGTTGTCGCTCATTCAGCAGACCCCTTCGGCACTCAGTTTTTAAAGAAATCTCTGGCGATGGAAAGCGCGAGTCGTCAGAGCGATAGGTCGTATCAGAGGAGTGGAACGACGAATCTTCACGACACTCCAAATAGGTCAGAAACTCCATCAAAGGAGTTTCATTCGCTTCATCATTTCTTAGACCATTTGGATAGTGTCCAACGAGACAATAGGGATCTGGGCGATGAAATGAGAAATTTTGGAGATATACTGACTGAGAAGTCCAAAGTCATGGACGAAGTGGTTAATACTCAATACTACATGCAGGAGCATCAGGGTGATGATTCAAAGTTCCTTCAGGAATTTAGAACGACTCTCTTCAGAAAGAAACACGAAGGGAAGGGACATAATTCTGACATGGATATTGAAAACCATGGCGGATTGAATCATGCGAAAAAGCAAAAAATGGAGTATTATGATGAAGGTTCGATTCAGGTAGCATTTAGAAGTGATTTAGGCAGACGTATCTTTGACTACGAAGAAGAGGAAAACATTCCTCAGGAACCTGGAAACGAAGGCGCGGCTAGCAATGCAAACAAAAAGATCAAAATTAGCAAACGATTCGGGAAGGTCAATATTAATGCGAATAATCTTGACTTGATCTACTGCAATAACCATCTGCTGCAAGGATCATGGAAAGAGTTCTTTGCGGAGAAGCCTCCATCCAAGGAATTAGAGAAGGATTATTCCAGCATATTGATCGATCTCAACGACCGTAGTTTGTTCTATCATAAAATCAATCCTATCGTCTTTGGCGCGCATAAGGCTCAAGTAAAACGAGTTATCCCAGAAGTCGTAGCAACTGATCCGAACGCTTCTGCAGGATCAACTGCAGCGATTGGAACAGCTCAAGGCGCGCTACCAGACAGCGCAATTCAAGCGAGTAAAGGAGAGGGAGCCCAAGTTAAAGAACCAGAAGTTGCTGGTATTGAGCGATTGAATTCAAAGACCTTGATTGACATCAAGAAAACTCTCAGAACTGAGCTTGTTAAGAGAGGATTAGACCCAGACAACATTGATAACATCAAGATGATGCTTGAGAGCGATGCTGCGAGGATCGGAGTTGAAAAGAAAGCCACCAGCACCGATAATAATGCTATTAAGAGCATTCTTGGATTCGAGAACGATATTCTCAGCAAGAACAGACGCTTGGAGCCAATTCAAGACTCTCGAGTAGCAGAAAACTTTGAATTTAACGAATTTTTAGTGAAAGACTCAGACTTCACAGACTTCCATAGACCGAGCCTGATGCGAAACAGATACAAGCAAGGGCATACTTGGAAAGTTGAGATTGTCAAAAACGTCAAGGATAGAAAGAAAGATAAGGCGACCACTAAGATTGTGGCATCTTTCGAGCATTTCAAAAATCAAAAGAGACTGTCTCTGCGTGAAGGCGCGTTCGCGCTGTTTGAGTTCATTGAGGAGACTCCGCTTATCATCCCTAACGTCGGTATGGCAAGTAGGATTTTGAGGTATGTGTATCCTGAGCGAGTCATCAATCAGCTCAAAGCTGCTCAGTCTTCTGAATCTGGCAAGGATCCAAAGGCGTCAGAGGAGAAGATTGACGAACGAACTGAGAATAATAAGAAGTTCTACGACCATATCAATGAGAAACTTGGACCTAATGGAGTCATCCGCTTAGTCACGGATTCTAATTCCGAGAAGCCACCACTCATGGCAAATATAACCAATGAGAAGTACATCGGAATCCCAGTGCTCGAAAACAATCTGTACGTTGCTCCAATCTTCCCGCAGAAGCCCAAAACCACCGATTTTGTACTTGTAAGGCATGTTACCAGTGAAGGCTATACGAAATTTTTCTTGAGGAAAATAGAAAGTTTGTACACAGTTGGACAGATAGAACCTAGGCGAGAAGTTTTTACTCCTCATTCCCGCGCGCTGCGAGACTTCTTTAAGAAATGCCTTCAGTTTGTAATAAAAGACAAGTTTAAGAAGGGTGAATCGGTGGACCTGCGTGAACTGAACAAAATTTTCCCGACGTACAATGAGCATAATCTGAGAAAACAAATCAGAGACCTCGGCGGAGAGCAAGACCCTAAGGATAGCAAAAAGTTTTCGTTTAACAAAGATAAGGTAGACAGTGACCGTGAAGGCGACGCCGAGCACACTGAAGGCACAATGAAACCAGATGACGTGTGTTTGTACGAGCGAATGCACACAAGTCGTGTAAGACTAAAAAATCTCGGACTCGAGGAACTCAAGTCTTGCGATAAGATCAACACTGTGAAGCTGAAATATATTAAGAAAATTAAGGCGGATCCCAACCTCACTGAGGAAGAAAAAGCAAAAAAATGCCTATTGGCTCGATATATCGCAGAAGAGCTCCAGTTGACTGCCTGGAATCTCAGCCAGAGCTTCTCTGACGCCAAGCAAAAGAAAGGAAGGCTATATCTGACCGGTTTTGGAGACCCAACCAACGGACATGGCGGATACTCCTATGTGAAGTTCCCGATGAAAACCTCGCGATATGATAAGGACGAAAGCAAGAAAAAGGATAATGACAAAGCGAACATGATTACAGGAACTGACGCTGATTTACGTTCGCTCGAGAATAAGACTATGGAGGCATTCATTCTGAAATACAGAAAGGACATAAATCCCGAGTACTTGTCCAAACTTCATCGTTGGGACAAAAAGAATATGGTTACCGAGATCGCGAATGAGAACCCGAATGATCCTGAGCTGAAGAAATACATTAGAGTCAGTCGTATCACCACTAAAGAGCAGAAGCAGAAGTATCAGAAAGAAATCAATAAGCTGTTTAGTACGATGTTGGAAAATATGACAAAGCAAACGAGCTCAGATATCACAAGCGAGGATGATTGGGAGCTCGAACACGATATCGAGAAGGAGGCTGAAAAAGAATTCCAAAACCTCAAGACAGAAGAGAAAGTGGAGGAGGAACTCTCTCAAGAAGAAGATGATGGTTAGAAGAATTTCGTATTGTGAATTGTAGAAGAAATTATATATGTGAATTTTAAATAAGAGTAGCGTCAAGTAGCTGAAAGCTTTACCCTTGTGAATTTTTGTAGACTAAACCTAGACACCGATCAGCAATTTAAAGATCTGATTAAAACCTTATAGCAATACACCCGAGAGTAAGAATTTCGATTATTTGAAGGAATTAACCTTCTCCTAATTTTCCAAAAGGGATTCAATGAAGAGAATTTTTTTCAGATCAAAGCATTTATTCACCCGTCAACAAGCTGATTTTCATTGGAACTACACGCGGAGAAGGTCAGCTGCTTTTTAAAAGAATGTACAATGCCACCTTATATCACTCCTGAGATTGAATTGTAAATTTATCTTTTTTGATAAATGAGATCTTGTCGCAGTTCCTATTGTAAGGCGGGCAAATTTAGCTTAAAACTCTATTTGCAAAAAATTGAATTTAATCTAAACGCAGGATATTCCCGTTTCAATAATCCGGTTTTAACGCTACTCGTTTTAGGATTGTCGAAACTTTGTGCTTTGAATACAAAAAAGTGTGAAGGGGATTCAGAGGTTTGGTTTTTTTTCCTAATGTTTCAGCAAGAAGCAACCGTGTGAGATTACCACGTAAATGATTCCATCCTAAATATATCAAATGATAGGTAGCAGCATAACAATTAGAAACAAGCGCAAAACAACATATATCAAGCGAAAATTTTGATTAAAGACCTAAACATCGTTGTTTTTCGATCAGAGTTCAACCGCAATTTATAAATTCACTTCGTCTTAGAAGAAGAGCAATAATAGGCAAAAAGATATCACTATTGCTGGAATGAACGCTGAACCCAAATTTAGATGCAAAATCTGGTTAATTTTGGAAGATGAGTTATAACTGCAGTGTGAGAAATTCGAATCATTTCCAGAGTGGCAATTAGATTCATTTCTCATCGTATAATTTCTATCATTTTGCCCATTGAAGTCTTCCCCTTCTGTGCTATTCGCGGTGAAGTTGATGTCTTGGCTTCCTTTGGTTTGTCCGTTCGTTTCGAGTCGGTAATTAGCTTCAATAATTTTAGCATCAACATTTGCTTGATCTTCATAATGTCCTTGCTGGATGTCCTTCGCTGTCTCTGCGTGGGCTGTGAGGCATACTGCAGCGACGAGCGCTGTTAAAAAGAGTTTCTTCATTTGATTGAAGTGGTACTCTCACAATGTCAGGTTATTTCTGTTGTCTTATTGTTGAATTAATATAGATCGTGTTTATTCAATTGTACGCTTTATCAAGCTTTATCAAGGTATTAATGAGCACTTGTTAACCTAAAAATGGATGGATGGACAATTTAATGAATGGAGGATGTTTCTCATTAGTTTGATTTCACGCGCCCTGCTTGAACCAGAGGTAATTTTTTCTGAATTTTTCCAATTTGGAAAAGCAAATTTAGTTTTTGATATAAGCTGAGAGAACCAAGGGATAAGGAACTAATATCTCAGATTAGATGTTGAATAAATTGAGTTTGTTGAGATCTTTAGAACTCCATTTGAAGAAAATTTTCCAAGAAACAAATTGTTGGAAATTTGATGCCAAGAGAGAGAGTAGAAAATTTCAGACAATACTGGCAATATCTCAAAGAAGGAATGGGCTGTAGAGAGGATTTGATATTATAAATTCAGGTAGGTTTTCTTTCTTGTTGAAAACAATCAAAACTTAAGATTGGTGCTTCTAAAGTTATCTAATATTATAGAAAAGCGAGCTGAGTATGGAATCTAACATCTGCTTCCCTTTCTAGTGCCTCATTAAGAAGGTTATACTATTAACTTCACTTGATGTATTTTTTGGGATAAAATAAACCAAGATCCTTAGACCTTTCTGAATGAGAAAACAAACAAGTTATTATTATGTGACATACTTATCCTAATCTGCTTATAGTTGCTAATTAAACACCATTTACTTGGCAGTCGCTCCGGGTATTAAAATTTTTTTTTTCTTTTTCAGAAAATTTCATTCAACAAAAAAGCGTCACAAGCCTTTGGGGCATTTTACCTCGCTTAGCCGCTATTTTAAGCTGATAGCATGCTTTCGCAAGTCAAAGATGGATTGCTCCATAACTCATTTTATAACGAACAAAAGAAAAATTTATCTGCCGGTTCTCAAATCTAAATTATCACAGCCAGTGCATTATCTATCGAAGTAATGCATCAAAAATTAAGCACTTACCAAAGCATTTTAAGTTGATTTAATTTAACTCATAAACAACTACAATATGGGAGAGAAGTTCCTCGTCTTGATCCGAGCTTGTAATCTCGGGTGGGTCCTCATGGTGAATTCCATTCTCGGCATTTACATATTCCCCTACCTTCCACAACTGATGGAAATGTATGGTGTCACCAAAGATCCCAATAAAATTGGCTATTACGCCGGAGTAATGGGAGGCGCTCTTTTCTTTGGTCGCGTCTTTTCTTCTAGCTTATGGGGCAGATGCGCAGATATGTACGGGAGAATCCCTTGTCTTGTGTGGAGCATGGTCATTTCTGGCATACTCAACACGGCATTCACTTTTACAACAAATTACTACTGGGCACTCCTTATTAGACTCGCCTCAGGAGTATCAGGTGCTGGATTGCTCATTATTGGACGAGCGCTTATGACTGAGATCGCTCCTTCGAACTACAAATCACTAACGGTTTCAATAGGAAATTCGTTTTGGCAGCTCGGGTCTTCAGTTGGTGCGTTCATTGGAGGTCATTTTTTGAATCTTGGCTCTTCGCAGCCATTTCTTGCTCCTGGTCTCGTTACCACAGGCATTTCGGCGATTTCGATCCCAATCATATTATTTGGGTTACGAGAAACCTTGAAAAAGGAAGAGCTTTCTGAGGAAGATCCTGAATACAAAAGAGGCTTGAAACCCAAAGAAGCTTCGCCTGATCTTGAGATGAGTACAAGCGTCAGCGTTAAAAGCCCGGACACGAATCGCTCAGAAGAAAGCACGTTGATTGTGGTCGATCCGTTAACTTCAGCAACACTTAATCGCAGAAGAGCGTCGGGTCCTCCCAAAAAAGCTCAAGTAAAAAATAACCTTAGCAAGAAGCCCGCCGCAGTTGTTCACGAGCTCGGGTTCTGGGAGGATCTCAAGGAGATATTCGATACGCCTAATCTCGTCAAGGCAATCCTTGCTTACTCGATTTTCATCTATTTCCAAAGCTTGATGAGCCAAACGATCTCAAACTGGCTCAATGCGCCGTTCGATAAGGGAGGTTTTGATATGGAAGCCAGAGAAGTTGGAAATATTATGGCAATCACAGGTATTCCTCAGCTGATTCTGCAAGTCGTCCTTTATTCCTTTTTTGCGAATAAATATGGGGACGTGACTTTGACCGTTTGGGTGACTGTTATCAATATTCCTTCGTTCCTGGCGTTTCCGCTTGGAAGGACGATCTTTACGCGGGATGAGAAATTTTTCGCAACGGTTTATTTTATGGTCTTTTGGTTGATCAGAGTGAGCGTGAGTAGCTTAGGTTACTCTGCGTTGCAGAGAATAATTAATGATTCTGTCCGGATGTCGAAACGGGGAAGAGTTAATGGATGGCTTGCGTCAATAAGTTCTGTGTCACAAGGATTGGGACCTCCGATAGGAGGGTCGATGGTGGCTTGGTCACTGAATAATAATTTGGGATTCCCATTTGATTATTACTTTGTTTTTATGCTGAATTCGTTGGTCTGTGTTTTCATGCTTGTGTTCTGCGTTTTTAGATTGGACCGACGAAGAATTATGACGACAAAGATGATGATTGAAGTTGAGGAGTCAAAACCGATTGAATGGGTAAAGAGCGCGGATAAAGTTTAATATTTTCGTAGAATGGAATTGATAAATTATCGAAATTTAATAATCAGTTCTTGTGGGTTTTTTATAATATCTCCCCAATATCAAACCGTATTCGATTCTTGCGTTTGAAAGCAAAGAAAACCTTTCATTTTTTTGAAATCATTGCCAAAAGAAATTGATTATATGCTCCTCGTAGGAAGTTTTGCCATATCAAACCCCAAATTCAAATGATAAATATCTTTTAATTTTATTTGTGATCAACAATCTGTTCCCGCGAGATGTTCCTGCTTGTTGCTAGAAAATTTCTCTTGCTCTGACAACAAGACATTTCTGAAATTACATTCTATTTATTAGTTTTACTTATAATTCCGCCGCAATAGCTCCTTTCTTTGCTCAGCCACTTTTCGATAGGGAAGAAAGATTTCAAGTAGGACTGGTTTTTGGCTTCTCTAAAATTTTCAAACAAAAACTTTACACACCAAGCTCAAGCATATTCACTTTACATCTCACCAAAATTAATCTATAAGTATATTATTGTGAGTCAATTATCGAATTATTCAGACAAAGTTAGCACTTCAAAATAAATTTCAACACAGCTACTGTACTCCATCTTACACAGAGAGAATTTATCTGGCTCGTAACAGAATCGCCCTTTGAATACTGCTCTGGATTTCATAAAAGTCCTTTGCTTTCGTTTTTTCAAACCATGAACTTTCCCGAATCTGAGCGATACTCCATCTTTTGCTTGGATCCGGGTTCAACAGTCCCTGAATTAACTCTTTGAATTCCATGCTTAAACTGATATCGTTAATCCATCTCCTCTGTGCATACCTTAAAATATTTGTCCAAAAAGTTTCCCATTTCTCCTCCTCGACGGTCGCAAATAGTAAGTCTTTTAAATTTGCTTTCAAAAAAGGATTAATTCCCGTTGCCATCGTCAGAAGAAGTTTGCCAATAGCAAATAAATCCATCGCAATTCCTTGATATCCTGCACCTTTGTGATATTCTGGAGGGCAAATTCCAATGGAAGTCACTGCTGTCAAACCATCGAAAACTCTTGGACCATTGCGATTTGAATGATTCACTGCGAACCCAAAATCAGTCAGCACAAGCTTACAATTGTCGTCTAATAGTATATTATCGGGTTTGATATCTCTGTGAGCGAGGCCATTTCTGTGTAAATATTCCACAGCATTCAATATTTGTTCGATGTAGTATCGGATCATCTGTTCGTCAAATCTCATTTGCTTCACGACTTCGAAGAGATCACCGTTCGTTTTATACGGATAGACGAGTAGATTGTATCTTTTTGTGCCAAACTTCCCAAAATTCAGTTGAATTTTTTCTATTACCTCAACACAGTTGAGGATATTCGGGTGAGGCTTAAGTTTCGATACAGCAATTTCATTTTGAAAAGAATCTCTGTTGTCTAGCACAGGAATAGCCTTGATGGCAAATAGAATCGTGTTAGGATCACTTCTGCTCTGGCAGCTCGCCAAAAAGAGCGGATAGGTGTGAGCATCATCATCTTTGAGGATTTCTTTAATGATTGTGTAGTCTTGAATCTTTCCTGCATGCTGATCGTAAAGAATAGAGTCAACACTCTCCATGCTCTTGTTTAAGAATTTTGGAATGTGTATTATTAGGTGGTAATTGATCTTAGCCTCGACAAAAATCCTATTATAAACAAATTTGAGAGCTCACCCTCAGCGCTTAATGAGTAAGTAAGTTATCGTTTATTAAAAATAAGTCTCTTATATTCTTATATGGAAGAAATTAAGTTCTAGCCACATCAGATTTCCAACCCTATATTTTAGGAGAAATTGAATGTTGTCAAAACGCATTTAGTCCTACTACTTTCGCACGTTGGAGATAATATCATTTGACGTCCTTAAATCTGTTGCTCAATATTGAAAGCTGATTACTGCATCTCACTCTCTGGCATTAAACCTTGATTTGGTGCCGTAGTGTTTGATCTTTAGTTGTGGTCTCATTGAGTTTAATTAGAAGAGAAGCTAACTTTGAATCTTTGAACTTATGTTTTTTATTTTCTATTGCTACAACGATTGATTTATTTTTGGAATTGATTCTTCGATTGAAACCGTACAAAATTTCCTTACAGTGCTTTGAAAGCGAGTATGAGGAAGAAGAACTCAACTTAAATTTGTTAATTCACATTGAATTGCCAAAAGAGAGGCTGTTTTCCGAACTTTTCTTTTTTTTATTTAATTTTTTTTTCAATTTGCAAAAAGACTTTGAATTCTAAAACTGTCACCTTTATTCAACTTCCTCAACCTCAAACAGATCACAATCTCTTTCGTGATTCTTCAAAATAGCATCAAGGCTACTAATTTTAGGATTTAGGAGTCACTCAAATCCCTCTGTTGTTTCCGGCTCAATTCCATTTTTTAATTTTGAGTTCTCTTTCCTTTGCTGGTTCAAATAATATCACATCTCACTTCAGATTGTTCTGCAGCACCCACTCAGGAGATAAAAAACAAAAATATGACTTAAATATACTGAATATAATATAGAAAGCATTAGATATCAATAATTTTATAGCCTGGTATTTTTAGAATATGCACCAATATTCTTCTCACAGAAAGAAAAATCCCTGCATTCTTGAACTATGAGCGAAACTCCTGTAATAGATTTATTTCGGATATTAAACGACTATATCCAAATCTTTAAATTGATCCTGATCTCATTGATCAATAAATTCAAGAAATTTGTTGAACTTTAAACCTCTCAACTTATGGAATCAAGCAAAAGTTGGGTTCTTGTGACAGGAGCCACAGGCTACCTCGCTGGCTATGTCATCAAAGAGCTCCTTGAGGCCAATTATAGAGTCAGAGGCAGTGTTCGGAAACTCGCTGACAAACAAAAATACGCGCATTTATTCAAACTTCCAAAAGCCTCACCAGATACCCTCGATTTTGTCGAAGCCGAGCTTTCTAACACCGAATGCTGGGAAGCGGCATGCAAGGACTGCCTTTACGTCATACATGTGGCATCTCCATTACTACTCAAGACTCCGAAAGACCCGGTCAAAGAAATAATCCAACCAGCCGTTCAAGGCACGATAAACGTCCTCAACGCAGCATTAAAAGCAGGAGTCAAAAAAGTCGTCGTAACGTCAAGTTCGAGCACTGTGCATTCAGGCCATGGTGACAAAACGAACGAGATGATCTTCAATGAGACCATATGGTCGAACATCGAATTTTGCACTCCATACGAAAAGGGCAAAATGCTCGCAGAAAAAGAGGCATGGAAATTCTACGAAGCTAATAAAGATAAAATCGAAGTGTCCGTTATCATCCCAGGGTATATCATCGGTCCTGTTCTTTCAAAAAACGTTGCGGCGTCACCAACGTTAGTTATTCGAATCCTGAAAAACGAAATGCCTGGATTGCCTGTTCTCAGTTTTCCCTTCGTGGATGTAAGGGATGTTGCTCATGCTCATGTCTTGGCAATGGAGAACCCTAATGCGACAGGAAAAAGATTTCTGATTGCGAATAAAACGTTGCTGATAGAAGAAGTGGCGAAGATCCTAAAGAAAGAGTTTGCGAACAAAGGGTATAAAATTCCAACGAGAAAAGTGGGGAAATGCCCTCTGAAGTTCGCTGCACTTTTTGATTCGGAAGTGAGACTTGTGCTTGATTACGTTGGGAAGTTCTATCGGATTGATAATTCGAAGAGTGTTGAGGTACTAGGGATGAAATATATAGGTATAGAAGAGAGCTTGATTGAAATGGCCTACAGTTTGATTGAGCATGGGATTGTCCCAAAAAAATCCCCCAAAAAATGATAGTGATGAAAGTACATGAATTATTGTAATCAAATGAGAGTTATGTAATGAATTACTTAATTTGAGCACAGTTATAGATGATAACAATATCTTGTTTCGCGAAATAAAAGGGGTCTGAGTAGCAAAATCTCATTGAGTGATTGAGGAAACTTGACTTGGTGAATATTGTAATTATAGCAAAGTTAGATTTCTGGATTATGCTATGATTTGGAGCATGAGACACGACAATAGCTTTGAAACAGTCGTGGCAATTAGTGACTCTCCTATATGCGCTCTCCAATAAAGTTGAAACAAGGTGATATACTCAACTCTTGTTTTCTCGCGAAAAAAAAAAGAAAGAAAGAGAAAGTAAATACCAAATGCTAGTATCAGTTTCATTGAGAATGATTTATGAAGAGGCAGCTTTTTTCGGAGGTTCTTTCAATTATCTAGAGGCACTATTATTCATTGAGATTAACAATCGTGACTTATCTCCAAAGAAAAGGGCGAATATACCTTATTTGTTGCATGTAAAGCTCTTAGTGGAATTTTCGAAGACACTTTTCGAAATCTAATTATCTTCTGATGTCATGAGAAGGCAACAACTGGTTGAGAGATTAAAAAATGAGTTTTTCTGAGCTGAGTGGATTTGTTAGCTCACGATTCAAATAAAAAGATTTAAAATCATAACAGAGAATAGTATTCAATGGGGATTCGCGAAGACCTTCGACTCAGTATATTGGTCCCGATGAGTTTCGGATTCATCTTAGCGTCCTTACTTGCGACTGGCCTCATGGGTTTCTGGGTGCTTCGTTGGCCTGACCTTTACAAGGAAGAAGTTATTGCCGTAGAGCAGAGCAATCTTAGAGATATCAGTAGTTCATTGGCAGGCGTCTTTACTCAGTTCTCGGGAACGGTAAGCTGTGGCATTTAACTAATAAATAATTCCATTATGGTAGATATACAATGATCTTTTCGCCTTCAAGAAAATCTATGAGAAAATATATAGTGGAGAGCTCGCAATAAATGCTTCATTGTATACACCTACCCCACCAGTCACAGCATATGATGACCGGCTGTACAACGGAAGACAATTTTCTCAGAATCCTCTCTCTTATAACTCGAGTAATCCAAGACTCAGTACAACACCTCCTTCCAGATTCCACTTAATTCAATGTAATACTTAAGAGTACAATAAAACTGTGATAAATGCATCCCTGACTCGATCTTCATGGTATGTCGGCGAACCACCGGGCAGCAACGGATTAAACAGTTACGACTCCGTCAAAAAATCTTACCCAGAATCTTACCAGAGACTTAATTGGAGTCTTGCTGCTGAACCGTTGTTCCAGGCAATCTTTGACCCAGCTCTACATAAATTGATGTATACGGCGTACGAAAGAGGTGGGTATATCAGATTCGACAGTCAGGAAAGCGGAGGCGTTTTCTTCTCTTATCCTCTAAAATACACTGCCTACTACCTCAATTTCGATTGTAAAGGAGGCAAGAATTATTATGATTTTCTTTGTCGTCCTTGGTACAGACAAATATCAAGTTTAAAAAAATCTTATGATGCAAATGATCCGAGTAATGATCCTTTTCTGCTCTGAATTAATTGTTTGGCTATTACGAACAGGCGATAATGATCATTATCATGATGTTTTCTACGAAACTCCTTACGCGGACGCTGACTCTCAAGGCATCATTGCAACAGTGTGCTTGCTAATGCAGGGAGATGCCTCTGCCCCGGAAAATCGCCCCACCTGTTTAGATCTGAACACTCATCGTAATCTTCCAAGAAATCATCTCAGTTAACAGCTCTTTACATTCTAGAACTAATCTTTCATTTCAACGAAACTGCGAAAAAAAAAAACGCCTACTATTTTATTATTGACAGATGGACAAACAGCGTAAAGCAACATATCGGTCTCCTTTGTCTTTAATTAGGAATATTTCCTCAGTCGGTGTACCACCCTTTCATGAATTCTCAGATATACTTCCAAAACAGTTCCTCATTTGTTCAGATTGGAAATATGGAGTTTCCTAATGATATCAGCAAGGCCAACTCTTTTCAAATCAATTTGTTGAAGTCCTTAGACATGTTGGACGATCCAGCTGCAACCGATCAGAACGTTTCGTTGATATACGATAATGCAGAAGGGAATAGAATGTATGTTTCGAATGTTTCGTTATAACCTGAATTGCGAATGATTCAAGGATATTGAGCTTTTCGAACGTGACACAGCGGATTTCAACGAATAGTTCTCATGCAAAAGCGAAAGTCGCGTTTTGCTTTGGAGTGAATCAGACCTTAGTCCTTTCAGCGTCGGATGAACTACGATCTACAATTAACAGGAGTATTTTTTGGCAAATTGGTATTGCTCTTGGAATACTCTTGGTCCTTCTCTTAATTGCATGGCAGTAATGATTTTTCCCTCTGTGAAAATGCTGAATTAATCCATTTTTCTTCGTCTAATTTCAGGCTGATAAACTACATGTCATCCAGATTCATTGCGCCTCTTGAGGTGAGAGCAACATTAAAAAATGGGAATTAACAACAATCATTAGGAGCTGATACAGCTGTTTGGTTATATTGAAAATCCAGAGCTTGAAATAAGAGATTTGAAGGCTGGCAAGAAACAGAAATTAGAAGCAAAGAGACACTTTTTGGAGATCAATAAACTACTAGCCTCATTTGGGTTGATAAAAAGCGTTCTCAAGCATGCAAATGACGCTTATAAGGAACGGAATCCTGCTGTGGCTCTCTTGCATTATGCAAAAATATTATCTATCTATCAACAAATTGGCAACAAGAAAGGCCAGGGAGTAATTCACAACAATATCGGCAACATTCATTTGAGGAGCGACAGAATTGATGAAGCACTCAAAGGATACGAGCAAGCTGTCCAATGTAATGCTATAATATTCTGAAAAGCTTCCAACTTATTTCAATTCATGAAGTGTGCAAAAAAGAGCTGCAAGAGCTTCATGAATTCCGTCGCCAGCAAGAAGACCTGTAAGTTTTTAAAAAATCCACGAGACAGACAATTTGAACTTATGTTAGGTTGGATCAAGAAGCTAACAAATTAAAGTTTATGCTTGGAAAAAAGCCAATCAAAGCAAACTTTGATCTTATTGATGAAGCAGAGTATGAATTAGAACATTGCTTGAGCAACAGAAACTTCCAGCTTGCGAATTGTTTAATCAAAAAGGCACAGAAAACTAAAGATAAAAAGGAGTATGCGATTACAATGCTCGTGCTTTCCATTCTAATTTTTTCTCCTTTCATAAATAAAAAAGCTGGGAATGCTTAGTTAAAATACTTAATGAAGTCATGAATCATGACCTTGCTATGGAGACGAATCCTTATCGAGTGATCTATTGCATGCAGGAGATAGCAGCTGCTCATTTAGGTTTATATTTCTCATCTACCAGAGTTCAACTGACAAACTTTTGAAGAACGCAAGGCATTTTACCAAGTGAAATTTGCCCTAGACCATGCAACAGAACAACTAAAAAAGCTAAGCGTAAAACTTTCATTTCTTTATATCTTAGATCCGGTGTAGGAAAAAGAGAAAAAAATACCTGTTGCAGATAGGAAGGACTCTGAGAACATTCCATATGAAATCCTGCATCAGAGGCAACTTCTTTATAGGTTAAGATTTTGTTATAAGTCATACCCCTTGATTAAATTATCAACAAACCTATAGCGCGAATCTCATGGCGAAAATTGGAAGGAAGAAAGAAGCATGCAATCTGTACACCTCGTGTCTGGTATGTCATTTGTGAAATGTCTTTCCCTGAAAATTTCATAATAAAGGAAAGTGGAAAAATATATGATCCGTACATCAGGAAGCAATGTCTCGAGAGACTGTGGGACATTTTGAAGGTTTGTTTTTACAAAGTCTAACTGTAAACTTTGCATTTCTTCTGTTTACATAGGATCAAGGATTGACGATGAGGGCGCCAGGTCTCGTCAAAATGATGGAATCACTGCAACCGACTTATAAAGATATTGTTTTCTTGCTCGATTATTCTCAAAGTATGAACGATGGGTTAAGAATCTCACAAGCCAGAGAAAACATCTTGAAAGTTAGTTTCAATTATGAAACGACATTCAGTCCTTACAACTCTCGTTAGGTCTTTGATAATTATTTGAGGGCTAAAGACAGAGTGGGTTTCATTCGATTCAGCACAAACTGTGATGTTTTGTTCGCATTGAGTGATCCTAAAAAGAACACGATACAACTTCGCAAGCAGATTGAGTCATCCACTAAGCCTCATGGGGGCACAGCTTTCTACAATGGAATAAATGAATCCCTTAAGCTCTTTAATAAAGCTCGTAACTTACATTTGTCTATGAGCACCGATCTCATCTTAATCCTCATTTTGGAAAAATGTAGCTCAAACTGCTAATTCGAGATGGATTATTGCACTTACGGATGGTGATGACAATGACAGTAGAATCACATACGAAGAAATCCTCAAAAAGCTTTAGTAATGATGAATCTACCTCGTCACGAGACTAATAACTTCTATCGTAACAATAGCCGATCAGGAGCAAAACTAGTCATTATTGGACTGGGTTTACAACCTCATGTTATACCGAAACTGAAGATCCTCTGCAATGCAACTGGTGAAGGTGAGGACTGTTACTCTTTAAAAACATAATGATTAAATCGGCATAATGCATTTATGGTTGAATTAGGTATCTTTATTGAGAGTCCGACTGCAGAAAATCTGGAAGTTGCGTTCCAAGTGGCAACAGATCTCATATACGGTCAAGATTACATTGTTGAACAAATTCAAATTTAAGTTTAAACTCGAAACGATTACCTCGGTGTTGATTGCTAAGCTAATCATCTGTCTTATTATTAAGTTTTATATGTGTGGTTTTCCTTTTTTATCATAAGCCATGTTCAATTAGATAAATGCAATTATATTTACATCCCATTGATCAAATATCTAAGTTTATATCAAAAGATCTATAAAATTTGAAGCAATTTCCTCATGACAAGAAAAAATATATCTAAGTGTGTAAGATGACTGCTAATAAGTAAGCGTGAAAAGTTTGATGGGGAAGAATGGACAGCTCTACGATTTGGTCATTAAGAAGTTCGATGAATCGATAGAATCAAAGCTCTGTGACAGAGAAACAAGCAACAACTTTTCGATGATAATTATTTTAGTGATTGAAGTATTTTTGAAAATGAAATATCGGAATCATATATATAAATCAATTAATTCAGAGTAAAACTACAATGGAATACCCTCCAATAATTGCAAAAAGACGCTCTACATATTCCTGGACATGAAATAGCACATATAGGCAGAGAGTTCTTAACGTATTCTTGTATCAATAGAAGCGGCCTGAATGCATTAGTTAGAGCTCTAATTCGAATTGAAGAAGCTAATTATCAAGTAATAGTCTTCGCCATTCCTTCGAAAAAAACACAGAGCACGATATTTAGAGAAAACAATATGGCTGGATTCATAAACAATGATTTTGTTAAGATGTGTTCGATTGTACTTGAACTGGCCCCTTTCACCGGCTCTCAAATAGTGATAAACCAGACCAGGTCAGAACAAATATTAACATTGTCTCTCAAACTTTAAGGATGCTCAGCCTTGGGTGAATCAAAACTTCTGAGCTTTCCTTATTTTATCTTTACTAATGCTTTCTTGGAGAGAGAGAGTTGTCCAAGAGTGAACCTACTACTCCAAATTAAAATCGATTGAATTAAAAAAATTTTAAATCCTGAAATACGTTGATAGCAATTATTGAAAGCAATTATTTATGGGAATTCGCGAGGACCTTCGTCTCAGTATTTTGATTCCGTTGAGTTTCGGCTTCATCGTAGCGGCAATACTTGGGACCGGATTCATGGGCTATTGGGTGCAACAGTGGCCGACACTGTATAGAAATGACGTTATTTTTGTCGAGCAGAACAATCTCCGAGATATAAGTATCTCAATGAGTGCAAACTTTGCTCAACTCTCTGAAAGGGTAAGTCTATCATTCGATGAGCTAAATTCACAATGTACTTAGATATTCAATGATCTTTTTGCGATTCAGAAATTCTACGAGAAGAATTATAATGGAACCATTGCTATAAATCCAGCGCTGTATAATAACTCTTACAAGTGGGATGATCGGTTATATAATGGAAGAATATTTTCTCAAAATCCTCAAGTTTATGCCACGAGTAACGCATATCTGAGTAACACACTCTATTTCGTCTCCTTCTTATAAATGCTGTAAATAAGAATACAATACAACTGTGCGAAACTCATCGTTGACAAGAGCTTCATGGTATATAGGGGAACCAGTGGGTTTCAACCAATATAACAACTATGACAAAGTCAAAACGTCTTACCAGCAGTCATATCAAAGACTTAATTGGAGTCTGGCTATGGAGCCAATATTCCACTCTATCTATGACCCAGCATTATACAGACTAGTCTATACAGCCTATGAGAGTGGTGGATACCATTTCTCAGACTATCAGGACAGTGGCGGCTTATTCTACTCATATCCTCTCAAATATGCCGATTTCTTCCTCAACTTCGATTGTAAGGGAGGAAAGTCTTATTTTGATTTTCTTTGCCGTCCTTGGTACAGACAGATATCAACCTTAAAAAAGCTATATGACACCAATGATCCAGGCAAATATTCTTTCCCACGCATACTTGCTAATGTTTTGCTTTCTTTTATCGTTCATATAGATAACATTCATGATATTTTCTTTGAAACTCCTTACGCTAATGCTGGTGAAGATCATATCATACTCACCGTGTGTTTACTTATGCAGGGAGATACCTCTCCAGCAGAAAATCGACCAAGCTGTCTTGACATCGATGCTAGCCGTACATAATCTCTTCAGAATTTCATTTCATCACCTATTAACCTAGTCATCATCGCTCATTTCAATCAGACTGCGGAAAAGAAAAACGGCTATTACTTTATCCTTGACAGATGGTCAAACACTGTAAAGGAAAAAATGTTTCCCCTTGATATTTAATTACTACTATTCCTATAGTCAATCTACCATCCATTTATGAATTCTATCCAATTTTTCCAAAACAGCTCCTTATACGCTGGGATAGGAGATCTGGAGTTTCCGACTAATACAACCACAAGTAACTCTAAAGGCACTGACTTCCAAACCAAGTTGCTATCTAATTACCTGCCTCAACTGGACGATCCAACAGCAACTGCTCAAAATCTTTCTATGTTCTATACTAACGCAGCGGGGAATAAAATGTATCGCTCATATATACAATTCCAGTCTGAGTTTTCTAAATCAAAGGATTATGTCCTTTGCGGACATTTCGATGCGGATTTCAACGGCTAGTCCGAACGCCAAGGCAAAGGCAGCGTTCTGTTTCGGTGTGGAGGAGGCTCAGTTCCTATCTGGAGCGGAGAGTTTACAATCGACGATTAATAAGAGTATTTGGTGGCAAATTGGATTAGCCTCTGGAATACTGCTGGCTTTTCTCTTTATTGCTTGGGAGTAATAATTTTTCCCACTCTGGAATGATAAATTCACCCATTTTACTTCGTCTACAGACTGATAAATATAGTGTCATCCAGATTCATTGCTCCTCTTGAGGTGAGAGCAACATTGAAAAATGGGAATTAACAACAATCATTAGGAACTGATCCAGCTGTTTGGTTATATTGATAATCCTGCGCTTGAGATCAAAGACTTAAAGGCCGGCAAGAAGCAGAAATTGGAAGCGCAGAGACACTTTTTAGAAATTAATAAACTATTAGCGTCGTTTGGATTGATCAAGAACGTGCTTAGGCACGCGAATGACGCTTATCAGGAAAGGAATCCTGCTGTGGCTCTCTTACATTATGCGAAAATATTAACGATCTATAATCAACTTGGCAACAAAAAAGGCTGTGGAGTAATTCACAATAACATAGGGAACATCCATTTGAGAAGCGACAGAATTGATGAAGCGCTCAAAGAATACGAGCAAGCTGTTCAAAGTAATAATCGATCATAGTCCTGACTCATTATACGATTTAATCGTAAATAACAAAGTGTGCGAAAATGAGAAGCAAGAGCTCGATGAATTCCGTCGCCAGCAAGAAGAGCTGTAAGCTTGAAATAACCCATAAGACATATAAGTTGAATGTATCCCTAGGTTGAATCAAGAAGATAGCAAATTAAAGTTTATCAGGGGGAAAAAACTGACCAAAGCTAATTTTGAGCTTATCGATGAAGCGGAGATGGACTTGAATCAATGTTTGAGCAACAGAAACTTCCAGCTCGCTAATTGTTTGATTAAGAAAGCCCAAAAAACTAAAAACTCAAAGGAGTATGCGATTATAATGCTCACACCATTAATTTTAACATTTTTTTATCTCATAAAATACAAAGTTGGGAGAAGATAGTTCAAATCCTCAACAAAGTCATTCAACACGACCTTAGTCTGAATGTGAATGCTCCTCGAGTGGTCTATTGCATGCAAGAAATTGCAGCTGCTCATCTAGGTATTCTTCCCAACGAACAAGTTGAATAAAGTGTTAAAATTTGAAGAACGTGGAAAATTTAGTCATGCGAAAAGGGCACTTATTCATGCAGAAAAAAATTTAAGCGTAACAATTCAAATGAGCTCCTTTCCCTCAGCTCCATTCTTAGGAATATGAGAAACAATCCGCTCCTAATAAAGACGATTCGGACGGCATTCCACCAGACATCTTAAGGCAAAGACAGCTTTTCTACAGGTTTTTCTACTTCCTTCAATTTTATTTGACCTTAAACATAAAAACTATAGCGCGAATCTCAGTGCAAAAGTTGGAAAGAAGAGAGAAGCAAGCATTCAGTACACAAATTGTCTGGTATGTCATTCGTTGAAATATATTTCTCTGAAATTTCACAATAAAGGAGAGTGGAAAAATATATGATCCGTATATCAGGAAGCAATGTCTCGAGAGACTGTGGGACATTTTGAAGGTATGTTGTTACAGAGATTAATGAGAAAACCTGCATCTGGTTTGTATAAATAGGACCAAGAATTACTCATGAGCGCACCAGGTCTTGTGAAAATGATGGAATCAATGAAGGCATCCTATAAGGATATTGTCTTCTTACTTGACTACTCTCAAAGTATGAATGACGGATTGAGAATCACACAAGCCAGAGAAAACATACTGAAAGTAATTATATCTAAATTATGAGAAGAAATATCACTTACAATCGTCGTCAGGTCTTTGATAATTATTTGAGGGCTAAGGACAGAGTGGGTTTCATTCGATTCAGCACAAACTGTGATATTTTGTTCGCGTTGAGTGATCCTAAAAAGAACACGATACAACTTCGCAAACAAATTGAGTCATCCACGAAGCCTTTTGGTGGCACAGCCCTCTACAATGGAATCTATGAATCGCTTAAACTCTTTCATAAAGCTCGTAATTTTTCATTTGCCTTTGTGCACTTATCTCATCTTGATCCTTATGTAATAAAATTAGCTCAAACTGCTAATTCGAAATGGATTATTGCATTAACGGATGGTGATGACAATGACAGTAGAATCACTTACGAAGAGATCCTCAAAAAACTTTAGTAATGATGAAACAACCTCTACACTGGATAAATAACTTTGCTTTGGAAAAAATAGTCGAGCAGGAGTAAAGTTAGTCATTATTGGACTCGGCTTGCAACCACATGTCATACCAAAGCTTAAGATCCTTTGCAATGCAACCGGTGAAGGTGAGACTATTACCCTTCGAAAATGAAATAATCGGCGTATCGCTTTTATTGCTATATATTAGGTATCTTTATTGAGAGTCCGACTGCAGAAAATCTGGAAGTTGCATTCCAAGTAGCAACAGATCTTATCTACGGCCAAGATTGTATAGTTGAGCAAATTCAAATTTGAGTCGATGCAAGCAAGCAAGACGACTGAACTGATATTGTATATATTACTACTAGCCCATTCAGGAATGTATTAAACAAAACAGAGTATTATACTCAATCATCTATCGAATTTATTTGCTGGAATTTTTTGTTTGAAAGACTGTAGTATGATGTTGGCGAAGCACTTTTTAGCTCAGTTTGAATCTCTATTTTTCCCTAAATTGCCAAGATAAAGCATTAAAGCCCTGAGGGATCATTCAATCATAATATAGTTTGACTGCTAGTTTAGACTATCTACATCGTATGAAATTGATTTTTACTCTGCTCCCTTTACAGTATGAATAAGTCTATCATACTCGATTGTACTAAAATATACTGTGTGATCCCACAAAGAGCTTCCCTGAAGAAATATTCTGTTTTAATACAACTCTTTAGTATTTATGAGATTTGGTTTTTTCTTGCAGAGATATTTAGATTGAACAGAAATCTCTTTGGATTTAGATTCTCGATTGCAACGAATCCAATGACTAAATAGATCCGATGGAAAATTTACGAATATGATAGATTTATCTTGCAAATTTAACTATCCTTGTTGACTTGTTTCTATAAACTTTAATTACTGTCATTTCAAACACTCTTCTACCGTAAGCCATTAATCATCACATTCAGCTATGGATACCATTACCTGACTGGTTTACAATTTAACATTGAAATTTTAGATTTGAGTTTTGCCTCTGCATATCACGCTAACATTCAAATTTAAATAAAAATTATATTCTGTATATCGAGGATCTTATTTTAAAGATAATTTCAAAAATTGCCACCTTATTCAAATTTACTGCAACCACTCTCTCTCTCGCAGCTGGTCGGCCATCCTATTGTTAAGACACCCTCACTCCGACCAACCAAATTCAAGGAATTTGTTAAATGATGTTCGAGTTGCCATCTTTGGCTCGAAAATTTCTTGTGGAAAATACAAATACAAATACAAATACAAATACAAACACACACACACCAAGTATATATTGAACTAAACATTCTGGAGTTACTTATTAAAAGGAAAACCGACTTACAAAACTCTTAAAAAATCACTGCCGCTTTCGACAGCAAAATATTATCATATTATTTTGGATTATTTCGTCGCCATTTAAGCAATCCTATCGCTCCGTCTTCTTTCGAATTCAACCTGATCTCTGCTGGAAATCCAAACTGACTAATATCCCCTTTACTAAGCATCGTATGCTTCTTCGAGGTATACTTCTGGATCTTACGCATTTGCTGGTCATTCGCTGTTACCTCTGGTAGAACTATGCTCTCCCTTTCGCTGTCGTTACTAGGCAGGTGTGTCGTACTATTACTATCCTTGAAATAACTCATATTAGGCATCACAGAGTGTCTCATGCTCTGGAAATCCAATGCAGATGCCTTCATCAGTGGCTGGTTCATTTGAGTAGTCTTTGTAGAAAATTTCTCCACAATCGATGTAATCATCTTCGGATTTGTTGTTGGATGCGAGTTGACTTTCAAAGTTTCATCTCTAAACTTCTCCGACAGGTCTGAGAACTCCTGGTCTTCATCCATCTCGTAATCACGCTGATCTTCTTCAAATATATTTACGTAATCAGAATCTAACACTCTCGTTTTAGCCTTTCCAAATGCTGAGGGCGCGTATCCTCTTCGCGTAGGTGAAAAATTTGTCATGCCAAAATCGCTCTCGTCATTCTTCCCGCCTCGTGACGGGCTATCACAGTCATTTCTCAGTAGCTCTTCCCATTTCTTTTTGTATTTTAACGGACTGTCAATATCATCAGCGTAGCCTTCGGTCTTGACGCGTTCATCCGAAGGGATCGAGATATCAAACCTCTCAAACCCGGTTTTGGAAGTGAGACGGTCGATGTCGAATAAAGCTGCGTCTGGAGTTCTAAACGAGTAAATTTATTAGCAAATACCTTCTAAGGTGATTTTACTTAAATACGAAGTTCTGGAAACTGATAATCGCGTTTACGGAAAGAAAGATCGGGATTACAGCCTTGAGCGGGAAGCTATTCTTTTGGATCAGGCTTTTCTTTTCAAAAAACTCTCTAATTCGATTGACTTTCGGATTCGCTGAAGAAAGTAGGTCAAGCATTGGTAGTAGATGCTCAAGGGTCAGCGGGAAATTATCACAGAGCCAGACTGTCGCAGAAATGTTCTTTTTATAATGCTTGACATTTGCTTTCTCATCAGGTTGAGTTTTTTCCGTCTTGACTTTGCTGCTCGGAGAGAATAAAGTAGAATTATCTGGAGTTTTCCTTTGATTCGACTCTCCGAACAGAAGATTCATTGTATCTGGATTACTCTCCATGTAGCTAATGATGCTCTCTGTTAAAACTTCACGACTTCTACCTATTTATTCAGAAAATAAATTGTATTAAGCACGAGAAGAAACCACATATAGTTATATCTTACCTCTTACTAATAGCTCCTCTTCTGATATCCAGTGTCTATTATCCAAACACATCGCGAAATATTCTTTAAAAGAGTTGGCTTTCTCAAAATCGATCTTTGTGTGCTTAAGCGCTTTGTTAACAGTGAGGTGAAAGGTGCCTTTAACAAGATATTTGAGAGTATTGTAATTCTCGATCTTCTGAGCTACGCTGTCTCCTCGCCAGTTCTTCACGAGATTCAAACTGACGTTTTCAGCTTTAAGCTCGCTAGTGTATTGTCCTTGGTTAAGCAGGTCATCCACTTCCTTATCAAGCTGCGTGAGGTTGATATCTTTTAATAAACTCGAAACCGTTTTTGTGATATTATCAACCACCAAAATTTCCCCTTCTCTGTTTCCTCTCCCTTGCAAAATGATACTAACGTTGCCTTTGAGTGCCCTTACTTTCGACCAGCCGATCAGACTCATATCTATTCTCAAGAAGCTCCCTCGTTTGTATAGCTTATAAGTGTCATTTGGCGTAAGCGTTTTTACTAAAGGAATGAATTTCGAGTCACATTCCCAATGTATTTCGAAAGTGAAATCAGGCATTGACTCCAAAAGCGCGAGTATTTTGCTGCTATTATTCTGCCATTTAAGCAGCATTTGATGATGAAACGCTATTACAAGCGTTCGAACGATAGTCCGCTGACCTGCAGCGACCGCGGCTTCCAAAGGCGTTTTGGAATTCGGTAATACTCGATGCTTTGGATCGGCGCCATGATCTGCTAGAATCAAAACGATCTCCTTTCGATTCAGTTTGACAGCTAACATCAGCGGCGTGTTTCCTGAGGGATCCGCCTCTTCAATATGAGTGAAGAAAACCGATTGAGGAGTCCGACTGCATAATTTCCGCACTAATGGTATATTTGAATCATAGATCGCTTGGTGAAGAGGGTAGTCCCTGGGATCGGAAGTCGGCAAGCAAATCCCAAATAAATAAAGTTTAACTCTCTCATATAGAAGCGTTAGATGCATGGTTTGCAATTGATTAGGCGAAAGTTTTGCGTTTTTCGAGTTGGAGTTTGCTGTGCTGTTGACGTTTCGTAAATATCTCCAGATTTCTGAGCAGAGCTTGCGAAATAATTCTTTTTGGAACAATGACGAAGAAAAAATTTTCAAGAAGCACTTGTAGCACTCAGATTCCTCGAAAAATAAGAGAGTTCGATCTGCGTTCTCCTTCTCAAGGATACATATCATCTCTTCAATAATTGAGATAAGTTTCGTGAATCTTTCGACAATTGCTTCATATTTCGTATAATCAGGATGCATGCGGCGAGTATAGATGGTGAAACAATTGAAATTGAGGAGATATTTAAGCGTCCTGAGACGCGGGGATTGGATTGGAGTGTTTTTGTGGAAATTTTTAATTTCATTTGCGTTTTGCTGGATAAATAGCAGTTCCTGACTCAATAACTCCTTGATTTGATTGAGGATGCTTGAGAGAGCTCCCACCATTATAGAGATAAAGGTTTGGTCGAGTCCTTGGAGAGGAATATCGAGATTGTTGAAGTTAATGTGCTTTCCCGATTGAATCATATTCAAATTAGGACTGGCTTGAAATGCGTCTGGACGCATGCCAGAGCGCTTACTGCTTTCAGCATCGCTAGTGCTTAAGAAAGCGTTCTTGGAGTTAACTGGGGTGTTGATTGAAGGAGTGAGCACCTGAAAACTGCGAGGTTGTTGGTTCATGCGTCTTAAAATATTTTGTTACCTCAATTGAATAGATTGAGACGTATTCAAGCGTTTTTATAGAAAAACAAAAATTTCTGCAATCGCCCCCAGTAGCCAGTTAATGCTTCCATAGTTAATAAATATTTTAAATGAGAAGGATTTGCGCGGTTGTCAATGCCGAGTAATAGGGTATTCAAAATGACCTTCTTATATTCCTTTAATTATTTGAAAATATGTATTAGTAGCAGTATTGATGAATTATTGTTGCATGAGCCCTCAAGTACAACTAATAGACTCAACAAGGAAAAACTTGCGTGAGAATGGAGATATATGTGAATCGGTTTTACGGTTATATGATTAATATGGTTTATGACGAAAATTTATTTATTAATTAAATGATTGGAATTGGTACAAAGGCCCTTTGAAAAACTTTATAGTTAACAAGTACCTTCTTTTCTAAAACGTACTTTATCATGACTCAGATATCGATGTGAACCAACAAAGAATAAATTCCTTTCAATTCGAGAAGCTTTAAAAGGTCCATGTAACAAAAGCATTGCTCTTCCAAAAATAATATTCAGCGTGCCTCCGGGTCTTTAAATTATTCTACTGACAACATTGACGGATGATTATGAAATCTAATTAGATTCTATGTCTCAGTCATTCAAATAACTTGATGAATTGCACGAATTTAAGTGTTATTCTGCTTACTTTTTCAGAAGAGACATTGTAGAAAATAACTTTCATTCCGTTGTTGATGGAATTATTTTTAGTGAATAATGCTGCAGTTTTTTCTCATCTAATAATGAGAAAATCACCACAACGCATTGGTTCTGCTGCAGGCTTGACTCCCAAGATTTCGAAGTCAATATTGAGAGAAAAGAATATTTGTTTCTCTGTTTCAACGCTTGCGTGAAGTAGAAGTTTATTCCTCGGGAACTCATTTTTCCAATAACATTTGTTGAAATTCAATTCATTGATTTAACATTCTGGTGGTAGCAATTTTTTTTGGTAGGTAATTCACAATACTGATTGATTTTTCTCTCATTCTGAACCTGTCCGTACTTCTTCTACAAGTCATGTCATTAACGCTATCACCATGCTCTAATTCGATCATTTCACATGTCTTTTGTCAGAACGAAATATATTCCTAGAGGTATTAATTGGAAAGAGTGATATGAGAATTTATAATCCTCTTATATAAGACTGCAAAACTCAGGGATCTTTCATATTGCAAATCACTGGTTGCTGAATGCCTCAAGACTAAAACAGAATTTATCTTAAGCTATCTGAATTTCGATATTTCTCCAAGCTTCAAATTCGATCATAAATTTCGAGCTTTTCGAAAATTTACCTTAAACTATTAATGTTTCCGTTTCTGATACCCCTATACACCCACTAGTTCTCATTCCATTCTGCCTGATATAATGAAGTCAAGCCCAAGAACCTTTATTTTATACTCTCCTTGGCTCGATGGCAGTGAATCGCTCTTTTGGATCATTTTCATAAAGCAATTTTAACTAGAATTAAGGTCCACAAAATGCCATTTGATCAATCATCTTGGATTTTTCAATCACAGCCTATTAGCCAGCAAAGCAATCTTCCTTCACTCCACCACGAACAAACGACTTGCATTCAAATATTAACTCAATTTATTCCCTTTATTTTTTCCTCCCTGTTAAAGGATCTCATATTTCTTATATAATATAGAGAAGACATTGCGCTTTCGAACCAACCAACTGGATGTACCTCCTTTGCTGTAAATACTGATTCTGAAGGATCAAGAGTAATAAACCCAACACAAACGCACTTACCTTAAAATATCAATTCATTGATAAATTAACAATAAGTAAATCGATAGAATTCCTTCGAATCTCGATTTAATTTCCTTCTAAAAACCATAATACTGAAGCAAGGATTAGTAACTCAAATCTAACTTTTTCCTGTATGTACTGGTAATCACGATTAGAGTGTTAAAAAAAAGAAAATGTTCTATTCCGAATTGTAAACTAAAATTTTTTCCCCTCTTTTGCGATGAAAACAAGATCAGCAGCAGCAGACCCAAAAAAACGAAAACAATACCTAGAGAATGAAAGTCCTCTCTGCAAAGAAAGTAACCATTAAATTCAATCAGAACGAGAACACTCATTAATTCCGTTAGTTCTAATGAGCAAACCGCAAGCCTCGGAGTATTCAAGCCAAACGTATTCAGATCTCGATACTCCAACAGCCAGCGCTTCGATAGCAGATTCAGAATCAAGCAGATCATACCAGAAAATAGAGCTTACACCCCAAGCTACGGAACTCAGAAAGAATTTTTATGAATTTCAGAAAGCGGTCATGGATTTGGAACCTTATGCCGAATCGTTTTTACAAGGTTTAAAGAAGCATTTGCACTTCAAAATTAATTCAGTTTGCAGTCCTCATGACCTCCTCGATTATTTTGAGCCGATATTGTTTAAATTAGCCAAAAACCCCAAGCAAGTTCGAAAAAATTGGAGCGAAACGGAAACGCTTCTGCTTATAAATATAGTCATTTACTACTGCCTTCTCAAAGGTGAAGAAGGTCACTCACTCGTATTTAATTCATTTTGTTGAAGTTCAATAAAACATTTTTTATTTAGAGTGATGAAGCGTATCGGTACATCGCGAGCATATTTCCAGGCAAACGCGAAGATCAAATAAAACTCCGATGGCAAGGGATCCTGAAGGTGACGTTGAGTAAGGCACCCTGGACGAAGGAAGAGGACGATATCTTAACGACTATCGTCCAGGAGAAAGGTCCTCATCGTTGGAAGCACGTTGCGTTGGAGCTCGCGACTCGAAGTGGTAGCGGGTTCCTGCGGCAAGGAAAGCAGTGCAGAGAGCGCTGGATCAATCATCTCGATCCCACGCTCCGGAAGGGAGGCTGGGACGAAAACGAAGATTTGAAATTATTGAATCTACTAATCGAACTCGGGAAGAAATGGGCAGAGATCGCGAAAAGACTCGGCGGACGAACCGAAAATAATGTAAAAAATCGTTGGATTTCGCTGCTTCGGCGGTACAAAGCGGAACTAGAAAATGACCCACCTTCCAAGAAACTCGATGCTGAAAACGATTGCATCGAGAAGAGTTTCGCTCGAGCGATATTGCGAGCGAAAAAGAGCGAACCTGCAAATACTAAAATTAAAATTCAAAATGCAGGAGACTCAAAGAAGAATACAAAACTGAAAATTGAAGAGGATGACAGCTTTGAAGAGGAGAGCCCGGACCTAAGCTCAAATTCCGATAATGTACGATATTCCAATGCAAAATCTGCTGCGTCCTCGCCTGTTAAAAGGAAGGTACTCAGGACTAGCAAGCGAATCGCTGAAAATCTCTCGAAGAACCTCGAAAGAGAGGAGCTCACGGTAAATTCAGCCAAACTGTCCCAAAAGAAGCGGTCGAGGGCACGATTACAGTTGCCTTCGAAAGCCCAGAAGAGCCTTGAAGTTTCCGACTCACAGGAGAGACCTCCTCTGCTGAAGCTATCTAAATGCAGTAATGCTCAGGAAGAAGAGACTAAAGCGATCCATACCGTCCCCGAGGACAGCAAATCGTTTGATCAGCTTACAGAACAGTTCAAACAGCTCCATGGGTTTGAGATCCCAAAAGCCACCACCATGGGTATTGAATACGACAACGATTTCATCAGCTATGCCAATGATGACCATGAAATCGGGTTTAAAATGCCTTCACTCAGCCGGAGATCCAGCTCGGTGTTATTTTCAGACCCTTCTGATGGCAATCCAGCATTAAACGCGCTTACTAAAGGCATCGCTCATCCAGAATATTTCCCACGAAAGCCCGGGGATCCTCTGTTCGGAGACCCCATGCACCATAGGAGGGACAGCCTAGGTGACGTGGGAAAAGGCTTCAACGAGTTAGATTTTTTCTCGCCTTCTATATCGACGGAATTCGCGCCTACCCTAGAATCTCTAGATAATCCTGCTTCGAAAATGCTGCTTAAGCCTTCGATAATGCGTCGAAGGATGAGTTCGGAGCATTATCCCCCGTTCCAATATCCAAATCAAGGCTACGAGGCCAATCCAAACTCATATTTATTTCCTCCTCTTATCACTAAGAAAGACAGTCTGTTTATGATAGACGAACCAGCAGCGCAACACTTTGACGAATCAAAGCATACTTTCGAAGTCCCAGACGCTGTTCATACAAAAAATGATGTGTATATGCAAAATTGGCCATTTAAGCTCAGCGATTCTGATCACTACAATTTAGGTAATTTGAGTTTCTCAAGAAATGCTAGTGAATACTCTCAGTTCCTTGATAGAAAGTATTAGGCACTCCACAATAAATATTGCCATTTCTATTAGCCAACGGAAATTTTTGATAGCTTTACTTCTTTATTATTGTTATTGGATGTACCGTGTACAAGAAACTTACTCCCCTGTATTACTCAAAACGAAGCGCTATTTTTTGTGTCGGTGCTCTGGTAATTTGTAAGTGACTTAGGACTTTACACGAACATATATCTCAAATACACATTCACTTGCGATTTTATAATGCAAAAACTTCAAATTCCAGCACATTAAAATTGATTTTAGCTTCGTTTTGCCTATAATTTCCGCTTGCAGAAAAACCTTTTCTGAGGTCTTCTGAAAAATATAAATCAGCGCCAATGCCGAAGATCGGTCCTGAGTCTGGTTTACAAACGATGCTTAATCCAGTTCCATCGTGGTGGTAAATCTTCTGAGTCTTTGCAAAGAAAATGAGATTGCTGCCGCCATATTTCTCGCCCGTAGGCTCCCAGGTCAACGTGTTGATCCCTCCCAGAACACCAATTGAGGTTTTGGCGACGATGAGCGTAGGAGCGATAACATCACAGTATCGATGAAACGCGCTTGCGCTGAAGCCGTTAACAGAGGCAGCGAAAATCTTCTTTGGTTTGGTTTTTGGGCTGAAATTTCGGATTAGTCCAACGACGAACGCTCCTTCGAGGTTCGGCTGAATAATGAGAGAATTATCCATCTTTATGTTGAGGGTTTTCTTCACGTTCATGTCGATGTCACTGACGTTAACTTTAAAAAAGAAAAATTAGCTCATCAATCAATAAAAGACAAGTTTTACGAGCATTGATTTGGTAAACTTCAAGCTCAGTGACAGTGAATGAGATCTTTGATCCTTCTAAAATATAATTTCCTGGCGAAGAGAATCCTTGTCTGAGGTCGCTGCTGAAATAAAGGTCAGCTCCCGTGCCAAAAATCGGTCCGTTATCTCCGTTGCAAACGATAGCCTGACCTTCCTCTGAGAGTCTGTATATCCTTTTCTCCTTTAAGAAAAATATAACGTTGTCTTTTCCTCCATTTCGTGACGAAGAATAAGAATCCCACGAAATAGGAGTTATCCCTCCCACAATTCCAATATTAGTTTGTGCTAATATGAGAGTAGGGCCTTTGAGATCGCAGTAATAATGGAATCTGTATGCACTGAATCCATGCTCGCTTGCACGAAATAGCAGATGCAATTCAAAAGGTTCCTTGAAATTATGGCATAGGTCTTTGACCAAAAGAATGTCCTCATCTCCACTGAGAATAACCGAATTTTTTAGAGCATCTATTATTGGATCAAAGTTGAATTAGATTTGCTTTGACACAAAGGCTTACCAGTCTCCTCCATGTCCACGAGTGACTTTGCTGACGGATTTAGCAGTCCTTCTGTTTAGAGCAGTCAAAAAAAAAGTGTTTAGCATTATTTTATGTCTTTAACAATACCCGTAATTATCTCTGAAAATTTCGCTTCGATAAGAGTTAGCAGATCAAATCGAAGCTGCGTCATTTGCTTTTTCACATCAGTTTCAAGTCTAGTGAATTGCTTGCTGAGTGCTAAGGTAGAAAAGAGATGTATTGGTAATTTGAAAAAAAATTGAAGGTTTCAGACTTGAAACTTCTTTCTTTAACTCTACTAGACTAATGGATACGTCTTCATCGTCGGTCAGCACTATCTCCTATGCAAGGTATAGAATTGTCGCGGAATGAAGTTACCTTCGCGTAGGGCTTGGATTCCATGGGGTTGATGGATTTTGATTAAATTTTTATTGGAAAAAAAACGAAGAATCGCATAAATAAAGGGGTAAAAAGGTCTTTTTAAAGAATGTCGATTACACTCGAAGCAAAGTTGCTTATCCATTAAGTAGATGTCAGGTATCGTAGTCAATTACACAATAATTGGAAAATTACTTTTTTCGAATGCTCTAGAAAATCGATGGGAATAAGCATGGGCTACTAAGAGTGCAGTTAATTCAAATTGGTTGTAGGGCGTGAAAGAGACATCTGACAAGAGCATGCATTGACAGGAAGGGCCTAAAGAGTGAAGAAAGAATTCTTAGTAGCAAAGCTAATATTAGCTATAAATAAAAAAAAAAAATTTTGTTTGAAGCCTATGATTACGTCACTTATTCAGAAACTCCGTTGCTTAGGCTGAAATTCAAAGATACTAACTGATTGCAAAAGAGGTGCTCATCAGAAGAAATAAAGCAATTTCACTGTGCAACTCATCAGCAAATCTGATGAACAAAATTGATATTTGCATAAAAATGTTTTATTAAAGGCTTGCACTGGAGCTTTTATTTCCTGAATATTTAATACAGTTATCATCAATTCCTATAAATCAAGCTATACTGGATTTCTAACATATTGAAAAAATACTACTCAATGTGAAATTTATGGTTCACCTGCCTCTTGCTTTACAAATACTTTTGACATAAATCTCAAGGCCGATCCACTCTTTGATTTAAACTTTCCGTACTTTCCAAATAATGATTGTCCACGGTTCCATACAATTACTTGTGATCTTTAATGAGAACGAATTTTTTGTAAACAAAAATAATGGCTTTGGCTATACAAATATAACCTCTATCGCTACTTGAGGTCGCAAATTACGCTGAAGGCGCCTTAGCACAATAAATAATTGATATTTCATCTTCAGCAAAGGAGATTCAGAAAGTGGCTCTTATTTTATTAATGTTTTCACGGAGTTAAAATCTCGAAATTTAATACTGATATTTGATAGAAAACGAGACTATATCAATTTCTACTCTTCAGCACGAATGTGGCAAGCAACAATATTATGAATTTGCACTCACTTCTTGGCGAAATCAAGCTTTTATAAAACAAACTTAGGCAGCTACTCTTCCACCAGTCAGAGGCTTCATAGCTGCTCCAATTCCATAGGCTGCAGCACCGGCAAGAGCTCCGATAATCAGAGCTTCAAATCCTGACTTGATGAAATTCTGGCCTGAGAGCCTCGATTTTAACACTCCAACGCAAAATAGCAAAATTGCACCGACAACAAGACTCAAAGCAAATGGAACTGTTGTATTTTTCTCAACGTGAGCCGCGTGACCAATTGCATAAGGAATGATCGGAAGAAGTCCAGCAATCAGGAATGCGAAGAAAGTAACAACCGCGTTCTTCGCAGGAGAGTCATCACCTGGAGTGATTCCCAGCTCTTCCACCATCATCACGTCGACCCAAGCGCCTTTATATTTGGAGAGGATGTCCATCATTTCTTCGGCATCTTCTTTGGCCATGCCTTTCTTCTGATAGATTTCAATCATTTCTTGTTTTTCTCCTTCTGGGTTGTTATCAACTTCCCATTCCTCTCTCCTTCGCTCATTTGCAGCAAATTGGTTCTCTGCTCGTGAACCGAGGTAATCTCCGAAAGCCATTGACAAGGCATCACTAATGATGACAGAGAGGCCGATGATGAGAATAACTAATGCACCAAGATCAGAGCCTTCAGCTCCAGTGATAGCTGCAATGACGTTTATGATACCGTCAAATCCACCATAGACGGCACTCTTAAGGAGTTCACCTCCAGATTTGTGGTTTTCTTTATGTGGATCGAGTTGATGAGCTTTAATGCTGGCTTGGATATCGCCAGCTCTATAGGCTTCTCTGGCCTTTTCAAGGTCTCTTGGAATGTCGTTCATCAGTAATGTTAAATCTTCCTGTTTGAAAGCAAAAGGTTGTTGATAACGTGAAGGTCAATTTAGATTTTACCTTTGGAGTTGGTGGAAGTTGATTAGTAAATCAATTTTAAATGATCAATGAAGTTTTACTCAAATAAATAAGAGATCTCCCGTTTTATTCAAATATTAAGAAATATGCAGTTTTTTTCATTCAACAAGACATAAAATAATTTTTTTTTATAAGTTAGACATTCTTGTTGTTTTCTTGAGAGCAAGAGAGTTAGGGACCCACGGAGTTATCCTGGAGATTTGAATTGAAATGGGCTTTCTTGATAATACTATTCCTGGGAATCTCGCAGGGTTTTTTTTAAAATTCTGAATTTGAATCACTTAAATAAACTACTCATTTTAGCTTCTTCTTTTTTTTTTAATTAAAGGAAGGCTTTGGCTAGTTCTTGCCCTCATACAATAACCTGCCCTGGCCAATGCTAATACCTTGGATGTCAAAATATTGATAAATATCCTCTGGGTATTATTGGTTCTTTGGAAGAATAAGAGTCTGTGATTCAATGAGCAGATTTTGCTCAAGAAATTAACCCCATAAGCACAGAATTAAGTTAGGGATGATTCAATCTCATTGCTCAGGGCTTTCAGATCAGAAAGGGAGCTAGTCCTGATTGGCAGAGTGAGAAAAGCTTGCTAGCGAATTTGGATTCAAGATGACTTTCTTCGATTGCGAATAATTTCTGATCAGTTTGCGTGATTTCAGAGTGACTCCTTTTTTATCAGAGACTTCAGAATTGATTTCTGAGCTCAACTCAATACCATTCTCTCTCTCTCGATGCAAAGTCCAACCACACTAAATCCCCTTCTATTAGATTTTCTCGACCAAGTCTAGCCCCTCTCCAAAGGAAATGTGTCTTGTATAAAGAGAATTTGTTGATATCATAATAAAATTCTTTAAACTAAACATTCAGTACTTTTTCAACAAAATTCATCGAGTGAACAAAACTATGCCCACTCCTCAAAACTTATATTCATATTTTAACTCAAACTCTTCCATCCGAAAAGCACACAAGTCAACATATGCTACTGAATTTCAACGGTCTGTTTCTCAATGATCTAAAAATGAAGATCGGATCAGATACTTGCTCGTGGAAATATTATAATCATCCAGAGTTAGAGAATTTTGTAAGAGAACTCCCTACAGAAAAGAAAGAAAAAGCCTTCACAATTAGTAGTCAAGCAATAGTTCAAGATATTCATGAGTCCTTGACACAAGTCCTTTCCATGACCAGGAAAAATAAGCCAGAAAGGAATAGATTTCATTATTATGCACTCAATAATGC
>ENA-UOTX01000423-UOTX01000423.1-compost-metagenome-genome-assembly--contig:-NODE-423-length-46048-cov-10.156338_pt1 | contig 46048 bp, 24 predicted proteins | sample MGYA00238143_ERZ746982 | MGnify/ENA primary metagenome ERZ746982 (study PRJEB28758, sample SAMN06268862) | compost metagenome | isolation source: single cell | place: USA: California, Emeryville, Joint... | reverse complement strand
AATATGAAATTTACGATATGAATATAGAATCAAATACGATTGAATGAATAATGCATAATAAGGAATGGAATGTAAGTAGGTCCTTCTTAACTCAAGGTAAATGATTATTAACTCAGAAACTAAGGTCCGATATTTCACCACGGCTTGAGAAGTGCTTTGCCCTCAGAAGCATACTTGTTTGAATGCTCAATTCCCTCCGCGAATTTATCCAAGCTCACAGTTTTGACAATCTTCGAATGGAAAGTAGTTTTAATTCTCTCTTGAATAAAAGCAACAAGTTTTTCTTTCTCCTCAAATGACAGGCTCTCGTAGTGTGGAGTGACAATGTAAGCGTTGATCTGCTTACCGGAGAAGAGGTCATAGGTTGTCAGAGGAAGTCTCTGGTCTTCAGCAAGCATTCCATAAATAGTCACAATACTTCCAAGTGGAAGCTTTCTCATCACTTTAACTGTGAATTCACCACCAATAGCATCATAGAATTTAGTTGCGCTCTCTTTCTTCGCAATTTCTTCCAACTTCTGCTCGAAGTCGTTGTCCTTGGTGTTCAGAACGTAGTCTGCTCCAATTCTCAGCAACTCTTCCTTCACATCATCTCTTCTGACGAGATTGATGGTTTTGATTCCATTCTCCTTGAAGAGTCTGATGAGCATTCTGCCGACGGCCGAATTTGCGGCAGATTGGACAACTGCTTTGTGGCCCTCTTGTTGGAATAGTTTGAGCATGATAGCCACTGTGAGTGGGTTTACGAATGAGGATGCGGCTTCTTCGAAGGTGTTATCAGGGTGCATGGGAAAGACCTGAGTGCCGGGAATAAGTGTGTACTCAGCCCAAGATCCGTGGCTTCCGCCACGCAAGAAAACGACTCGGTCGCCAGCCTTGAACCGATGAGCATGCTTCTTTCCAACCTCAACCACTCTGCCAGATCCTTCATAACCCAGAGTATATGGAGGTTGCGGTGCGGCTGGGTACATGCCAGTCGCCATAGCGACATCGAGAGGATTTACTGATGCAGCTTCGACTTTGATAAGGACATCATCATCAGTCACCTTTGGAAACTCAACTTCTTCAACCTTCACAGCTTTGTCAGCTAGGAATCGGACTGCTCTGAAAGTTTTCTTTTCTGCCATCTCAAATGTATCGAATGTAATAGAATTTAGTAAATTGGATATTATTATAAATGAAGTTCCAGGATATTTAAAGACGCAAACTGTGATTCTTGAGATAAGGAATCACGGGAGAACTCATGAAAGTAATGACGCGGAGTCTCTCAGGAGTCACTCTTAATTCAAAATCGCATGAAAAAATAGCTACGATGCGTGATGCATGAATAAAAAAAAATATAAGAAATTTATTTTATTAATCTGTTCGGTTTGATTTCTGGAGGCTTCCAAACACAGGATTAGCGACTATTGATTTAAATGGTAGCATTCCCTTTCCGTCACCAGATGTTCTTACCTATAGAACCGCTTCATTATCTACCCAAGCTGTCTTTTGGCATAGATGGGTGTATATAAATTGAATGTGATCATGAGTAATACGATGAGGTTAATCAATTAAAATTTTTAATTGATTAAATTAGCTTTTAAAAGATCTCCAGACCTGTTAGCGTCCACTTCCCAAAGTTATCAATCGCAGGCCTCTGATTGAGTTTCGTCAAGAGTTGTATTGGAAGGAATCCCAGCATTCATGATGGGGAACTTTAACAGATCACGTTCATCACAACTGAGTTTGTTTCAAAAAATAAGAATAACAAGAATGAGAGGCTAACAAAAGCAAAGGATCTGGAATCCTTAATGAATTCTGTCTGTCACAAGTTTGATAAAGAAATTTCTCTAATGTAACAGATTGCTTTCAAAAGTTTTGATTTTCAATTTTGGTAATCTGGAAATAGTCCGGAAAGAGCGTCCCAAATAATAAGGCTGACTTTGGGTAATACGAATCACATTATGCTGTAGAGAGAGTTGGATTGTCGCGTAGAATTTGCGTGATTCACGTGCAATAATGAGGTTGATTCATGCCGTGTATGAGCGAAGTCTCCGTCATTGCTATCATAGTTGCATCGTCCAAGTTCAATTAGGCTTTTCTAATGCATGTCCATTGGAGTCATTCGAAGCATTTCTTAACCATTATCACGTCTCATGAATTGCTGTTATTTAATGTTATTTGATGAGCCCGTCGAATACGATCTTAATTCTTCAAACTCTGAGTCAAATTTTTATTGCTGACTCAAATTGCATTGCAATAAGACTACTTGAGGAAAATTCAAAGTACCAAGAAGATTATTTCCTTAACGAAAAGGTTCTGTATTGTTGTCATTATCATTAAGTAGGTAAGCAGAAAGTGAAATTAGATTAATGATAACATATTACAATTCATTAGTATTTGATGCAAACCATTTTTGGGTTCTTTTCTGTGATAATTAGCTTATTTCTATGAGAACCAACTTATATTTGATCAATGCATATGGAAATGTAAGTAACATAATACTCATTCTCAAATCAGACAACAACTTCACTCAGGAACCAAGCTACACTCAGTGTTGCCATGGTTTAATAATTGCTTTTCCCTCAGAAGCAAACTTCTCTGAATGTTCAATTCCCTCGGCGAATTTGTCCAAGCTCAAAGTTTTGACAATTTTTGTCTGGAAGATTGTTTTAAGTTTCTCTTGGACAAAGGCAATGAGCTTTTCCTTTTCTTCAAATGGCAAACTTTCGAAATGGGGAGTTACGATGTATCCATTGATCTTCTTGCCAGAGAATAAGTCATAGCTCGTCAAAGGCAGCCTCTGGTCTGGGGCAAGCACTCCAAAAATAGTCACAACACTTCCAGGTGGAAGCTTTCTTAACACTTTAACAGCGAATTCACCTCCAATCGCATCATAGAATTTAGTTGCGCTCTCTCTCTTCGCAATTTCTTCCAGTTTCTGCTCGAAGTCATCGTCATTAGTGTTCACAACATAGTCTGCCCCAATTTTCAGCAGCTCTTCTTTGGCATCATCTCTTCTAACGAGATTGATGGTTTTGATTCCATTCTCCTTGAAAAGCTTGATGAGCATTCTTCCTAGCGCTGAATTCGCCGCAGATTGAATGACTGCTTTGTGGCCTTCTTTTTGAAACAGTCTGAACATGATCGTCACCGTGACAGGATTTACGAAATGTGATGCCGCTTCTTCAAAAGTATTATCAGGATGCATTTGGAAGACCCTGGTGCCAGGAACAAGCGTGTATTCAGCCCACGCACCGTAGATCCCGCTACATACGAAAACGACTCGATCACCAGCTTTCAAACGATGAGCATGGTTTTTTCCAACTTCGACAACAGTACCGGAGCCCTCAAAACCAAGAGTATAGGGAGGCTTCGGTGCGGCTGGATATGTGCCCTTTGACATGCCCACATCGACAGGATTTATTGACGAGGCTTCGACTTTGATAAGGACATCATCATCAGTGACCTTTGGAAACTCAACTTCATCTACCTTTACAGTTTTGTCTGGGTGAAAACGAACTGCTCTGAAAGTCTTTTTTTCTGCCATGGAAACGATTTAGAATGTGATAGAATTTCGATTGATTATTTCTGGATAAAATTTCAGGATATTTAACAATTCGAACTGTGATTCTTGAAGATAAGGAATCACGCGGAAGTTCACAGACGATTGTAAAAATAGCTATCTTGCGTGATGCATGAATAGAGTTAAATGGAATCAGTTCGATTTTCTGGTAGTGGAGACATAGATTAACTATTGCTTAATTTATTAGCGGTTTCTCTTCCAGATTGTAAGACGTTGCTACTCCCAGGACAATATTCATATACGGAAGAGGCCGTATAGAACATGGATTGCATCTTTCACTTGAATTTTCTCGTCTTAGTAATGGTGATTTTGAGTAAGTGACTTAATTAAAATTATTAATTGAGGAGAATAACATACAATTGTTTTACGGGCATTTTCTCATCCTGTAATATGTCAGTTTTTATTACCATATTATGGTAGTTCAGGAGCAACCTGGAGTAAAAGAGGTTGCAATTTAATGTAAGAACAAGAGATACACCATTCTTATCTTTTTCTTCTCTGGATCTCTGAGATTTATGCGAATCTCGTCTCGGCTGCTGTCTTCTATGACTACATGTTTATCACATTTTTCAAGCCATAATTGAGCTTACTATTTTCTGTCGAATGTGAGTTCTTTACATTGCATCATCAAGTATTGTCACTGCAATAATTATAAAATATGTTAGCATTGATTTTAGATCTAAATAGATGCTCAGTCTCATTTCACTGATCTTTCTTCACATAAGCCAGAATGACCATAGATTTATCCCATAATTTTTCTAAGAGATAATGTTCAAAAAACAAATGAATTCATTTTCACTCCCATTATTAGGAGATTCTCTATATCTTATTCTGTCAGCTAACTGCTCATAGGCTTCTTTTCTGCCAAAGAATTTAGAAAATGCAGCATTCTTTATCTCCGCATAAGCTTCAAGCTATTTAAAGAAGATTCAAACAGTGTTATCTAAAATAAAGAATCACTTCTGAATAGAGACACTTGATGATCATATTACCTCAAAAGAAAGCATGACTTGTGACATTCAAGAACAAACTATGGCTTGTTTGATAGCTTCATAAATACTGCTTGGTCGCGATAAAAACAAGGAGTCAATATACAATTTACTTTTAATATAATATTTTCCTTCATTCTCTAATGGCCTGTCCCTACTCATAGCAATATATAAAAATATTCTATTGTCACTGGTTCGTATTTCTTCATCCAAGTTGGTGTGTACATGCCGAATTAAAAGTACTAATCGAAAGATATTGCTTTTCATTATATCCGCAAATAGTTCAACGATAATCCCACTCGACAAGCTATCTACCTATCGAGTGACGCAGATTTTGTATAATCAGGGATTTTATTGAAAAAGTATCTCAACATGCCTAATAAAAAAAAATATGAAACCTAAAAATACAACCACAGCACACCAATGAGCTGTGACTATTTTAAAAAGAAAACAAGGACGACAGACCAAATACAAAGGATCGAGAATCCCCTGGCTTTAATTTGAGAAAGAAAATTCTCAAATTTCACACGCATTTCCAAACTTAATTATTTGCCCGGATGAAACTCCTTTCCATGCGCTTCGAAAACCTGCTGGTATGTTGCTTGAAGTATAGTCTCCAAATTTACCAGCCTCTGTCTTAATAACTCAACCCTCTTTGCGGCGTCTTCTTTGGACATTCCTTGGACTCCACTATCAAGTCCCGGTTTCTGAAGAGACTCCGACCAGTTTTCTGAATTAGGATAACTTTTCAGAATACTGCTTATATAATTTATTCGCTCTTGGATTTTTTGGTCCTCGCTTGCACTGCTAATATCGCGAGTTGCCGGTAGATCGAAATATCCACCACTCTGTCGATTTTGCTGATTATTGACTTCGAAAGGGGTCAAATTCTCGTGGTATAATTGGTTAGGGTCTGGCTTAGCCACCAAGTTTTCACTCAGTGGGTTGCTGCCTCTTTTGTCGAAGTAGTCGACTAATGAAAAATTATCAGGGTCTTGGAAGTTGCCATTAAACTGTGGATAATTGAAATTCTGCTGAGGAAAGTCAATCGAATCGATTTGCATTCTGTCTTGAGGGAAAAAATTCTGCTGAGGGATAGCATTTTCAAAATTTTCAAAGATAGGCTGATTCCTGGTTTCTTGTGCGTATTCTTCCTGGAAATCCATCTCGAGCGGCTGGTTTTGAGGTTGATAATGGTTAAAACCAATGTTGTTGTTTGCTTCTTCTGGAATCATAAGATTCGAGTTATTAATTTCATCAAGTATATTTTGACTTTCTTCTTTCTTAGTATTTGGATCAAAACCTCTATATTGTTCGACACCCTCTGCATTATCGCTCACCATCCAGCGGAAACGCCACTGGACTCGATTCTTGACCATCGATTCTGTGCGACCAGGAATATTCTTCGCTATCTCACTCCATTTTTTTCCAAGCTTATAGTATAAACTTACAAGCAAGTCGTCTTCTTCCTCAGTCCACTCAGAATTCTTGATCTTCGGATCCAATTTATTCAAATATCTATCACGAACCTGCTTTCCACTGCGGGTTCCACCCATTCTCTTCGATATTGCAGCCCAAGCCGGTCCCAGCTCTTTCATCAACTCCAGCAGCATCTTATCCTCATGCGGTTGCCAAGGTCTGCGCGCTTGAGCTGTCTTTTTTTCATTCGCTTTCTCGGCCGTTTTTTTCGATTTTCTTGAAATCTTTTTTGAGGCAGTTGATAGCCGCTCTTCAGTCTCGGTTAGCTTGGAAGTGTCATCATCACCACCTGCAAACAACGAAGACCTGTCTCTCGACATCTCACTGTCGCCCTCCTCCTCATCGAAATGGAAATCTGGAAAGTTGTTTCCTGATTGATTATTCTCGAGACCATGCCCAAAAGTAAAGGTGAAATTGACTTGAGAGTTTTCGTTTTTGGACTGTGAGCGGTCTCGCTCGGGAATTTTGTTGAATTTAAACTGCTTTGGAGGGGCTGCAGTGCCCTCATCCTCCATTAACTCGTTGTCAAGAGCATGTTTCTGATCTTTGCTTTCTCTCGGACCGCAGCCGCAGTTGAAAATGTTCATTACGATGTCTGATATCTTAGTACCAGACCAAAAATCGCTCGCTTTGTCGATTGAAGAATTCCGCTTCATTTTATCTTTCGCAATAATCACTATGATTAATTGAAACTCGCAAATATTGCGTTTTGTGCATTCAAATTTTAATTATTTTAAACAAACCCTCAGAATCGAAGCTTATTTTTATTTGTTTCTGCAAATTCTGGCAAATTCTGGATACAACACACTAAATCTTTTAATTTAAACTTCCTAAATAGAAGCGTTTCCGGTCTAGTCGTGAAGTTCCAGCTCTCATTGGAAGTATTTCGTGACTCTTAGCGTTGGAGCATCGGAGTTGGGTTTATTAATTGGATGACGTTAAGGTCCAGTGAAAGGATGCCAACGCTAATGCGTTTTTAATAAATTTATTTAAAATTTTTTCAGCTAACTCTAATTATTAATCATTGTCGTACACTGACAACACCAAAAATACCCTCTCTCGATGAATAGAGTTATATTTCAGTAATTTCATCTTCCTTAGGGAAGTTGGACTGGGGCGAAAAGGGAAATGGCAATAATTGGAAGAAGAGAAGAATGAAGGGTTACAGCACCCAGAAATCGGTTTATAACACCTTTTGGGCAGGTATCTCGATTGTTGTCACTTTTGCTGGGAATCAGGGTGTGAGGCTGCTAGTTTAATGGTGGGTTACTCGCAGGGTAATTGTATTGAAAAGGCTCAGTTATGAAATTTATTCTGTAAGTACCCAATTCAAAGTCCAACGACTGGAAATTTGGGCAATTTCCAAATTATTCTGAAGGCCAACCAGGCTAGTTTCGATCATCGCGGTCATCAGGCCCAACTTCCCTTTCTGTCAGCAAAGCGATGCCTAATGCTATATAGGACAGTAAGTTTTACAAAATATGCAACTGAAATGGACCCACTCTTCTGCAACAAAATGAAAAAGTCAGTGTAGCAGAGATACTATGATTAGGAGCGTTAATGCCAACAAAAGGGTACGTAGTTCAGAATGCTTAGGCTTCAATAAAGCAGAATTTCATCAGATAAGACACAATTCAAACCCCAGTAGTTCCTAATTACATTTTGAATTTAGTTCTTTCTGAACACAACGCAATTTATGATAACTAACAACTTAGCTCGCTCCTCCGATCTCTTTTCAGAAAGCAACTTCCTATACCCACCCACCCTTATCTATGGTGACTTTCTTATTGTGACTACTTTTGACCTTCCAATAAAGTTTTGAAGAGTGTATGCGTGTATCAAAAAGAAAAATGAATTCTTCACCAATTTTCAAAATATATACAAGTCTGTGGACTAATCACACTACCAGATCTACACTCATCAAACACCGGGCATGTTCCACAAGGAGTCTTCGTAAACACAGGTTCTTCTATCAAATCACCCCACCCTGTCAACCGATAAGTCGGATTGGTCTTAACCGACGTTGGAAGCTCTTCAATTTTATCATCAAATATCAGATTATCAATCAAAGCCTGGATGTTTTCATCCTTTATATCTGATTCGGTCATTTTAGACGACCGCAAGTGAATACCGATCTCCTTTTTGCTGGCTCCTCCCTGTTTTTCAATGTAATGTAATATTCTCTGGCGCAACGACTCAATTAAGTCCAAATTTAGCTCGTTTTCTTTGTAAAAGAAGCCTCCGCTGATCTCTTCGGACGCTTCGAGTCCATATTTCAGCCAGATTTTACGATTTTTATGGGTGACAGATTTGACTGACCAAATCAAATTTTGTTTCTCCAGCTTCTTTAAAATTCGGTTCAGGTTTTGAGCGGGAACACCAGATTTCTGCTTCAATTCTCCGTTCCATGTTCCATTGTTACCAGCCTGTGAGATGAGATTATAGATGATGATGTCTTCACGGTCTAGCCCTCGAAATTTGGCAGCTTCCTCGGGGTCTTGGTAGGTGTACGTGATTTGTTTGTCTTTGCCTTGGGAAATTTTGATATTTCCCATTTTGAGGAGATTGTTGATAATGGCTATTCGCTCTTGTGGAGCCACATCGATTTTTAGCTCTAATTCATCGTCCGTGATACCGGCCTTGCTGGATTTTATAATAGATAAGACTCTCTCTTGGAGTTTATCTGAAAGATCTTCACTTTGCATATTAATGTTTGGAATTACTAAGCAATAAATTATATGCTCAAAGTAATTTAAAAAAGATCAGAGCAGCCAATCAGAATAAAAGTTGCACAAATCAAATGGGATGAGGGAAATGCTAGGCATTGCTTTGAAAATCAACCACAAATGTTTGTTTAAGGTTCGACTGTGCTATAAGCCTCGTTTATCATGAAGAGAGAGAGGGTTTTGGTTATTACTTGAAAAGAACATATATATGATTCAGATTCTAATGGGCTCAAATAAAATCAAATTGAAATTTGTTGATTCATCGCTTCCGAGATAATCAAGTAAATATGTTTCAAGCAAGTCTCTATGCATTCTTAGTCACCAACAAAAAGATTAGATTTATTTTATCGAATAAAGCTTTTAGAGAAAATGTGCTTGGAACATATGAATATAATGAATTTCAAAATGATTTTTATTTTAGTTTATCATTGGATTGTGACATACCTAGCTTTTTAAGCGTAGGTATTCACAACTTTCACATTGTTTAACTCAATTTGAGGCTTGGTTTCGGACCCTCTCACATCGTTTAATTCAATCAGAGGCTTGGTATAGGTCTCTTCCACAGCAAAGTCATCATCTAATCGTAAATTTGTGAAGAACAAGCTAGAAATTTAAGTACCTTTATGTTTCTGATAAGCCTGCCAAAGAGCTGCAACTGGCACCAGAAGCAACAGCACGCCTAACAACGCAGTCCACAAAGGCAGGTCAAGAAGTTTCCCAAGCTATAATGAGTGAAATACAGTGAGTCACATATATACATATATGGAATTGTTTTACCAAATGAACGTAGGCATACACGAAAAGAAACGCGCTGATGACAGGTGACACATACTTCAGGGCTGGTGTGAAGTATTGCGGTACCATTTCTTTGGTTTCGACCCATATTTGGCTCTTGAACCTTTCGACTGCTGGGTGATACCCAAAAACAAGCACCTCACACAAGCACAACAGCAGCATTGGACCAACCGCGCAGTAAGTATCGTAGAAATCAAACCAATATACTCCTGCCCGTGTCAGCATGACGAATCCTACGACAAAGACCGCGAGGGAGACAACGGCTCTACAACCCACGGGAGTTAGTTTATGTCCGGCTATTTCAACCTTTTCATCCTCCAAATAGCTCGAGGCGCCTTCCATAAGAGCAAACTAGGGCGGGAAAATCACAATTATTCGAGGGAAATCCAGGCGGAGATACCTGTGTATCAATTCCTAAGAAAATGAGGTTGAGGAAGAAAAGGATTGACCAAAGATTGGGGAGGGGCATCAAGAGCACTGCCACGGGATAAGCTACGAACACCAAATCTATTGCAGGGTGTTATGATTTTGCTTGTGGAATCAAAGAAACAAACCTGGTCCTGAAAGAGGCAGCTCTTCTACAGGGACGTTTAGTTGATGTGACATGTGGCTTTTTAAATGGTTATTATTAGGCTTTCGGTCTCAATTCATTGAGGGATTACCCCATGTAGCAAAAGACCGTGAACATACATAAAAAGCCGGTGAAAACTGTGATTACTGGGATACTAAAGAGCTTTTAAGCTTTGAATTAGTTCGAGAATATTACCCAATCGATGATCGTCGAATGCTTTCGTTTTTGTTTCTGTAACTTGCTAGAGCGACCAGTGTTCCTTGAACTGAATTTCTTTTATTGAATTGTGGAAAAACGGCCTTGGTTTACCTATAGAGCATTGATAAAGGACCTGAGCTGAGGCCCTGTACCACACTTGGAACCTAAATAAAGCACCCCATTCAAAAGTGCAGACGTAAGCCAATCCTCTTCCCGCTCCTTCAAGGAATAATCCTCTTTACAATGATAACAAGTTCAATTTTTTCAATTTTTCAAATGCATACCTAAGCAGCAGGATAAGAAGGAGAACATAAGGCCCAACTGCAGTCACGTAGGCAATTTTTCCCGTGATTGATACTCCTTTCGCGATGGAAATAAAGACCACTGTAAGCGAGAAAACGAATGCCCAGAAGATTGTAGGGTTTATTCCGTTTAATTCCTCAATACCTGCCGATTTTTCCAGCACGTTGTCGTAGAAAAAAGTCTATTATACATGAGGTTAGAAGTAATAGAATTAGATATTACTGTCGTTGTGTTCAGAGATACGTTATGAACTGCATCGTCTCCCTCAGCACCATTGGCCCAAGGAAGAGGGTAATAAAATGAATAAAAGAAATAAATCCATGAGATGCAGAGCAGGAGGTTGTAATAGGTCGACACGAAAAATGAGGAGATGACTGCGCCTAGTCCGATTCCTTTGAATTTAGGATGAATCGAAGAGTAACCAGCAATAATTCCCTTTTTTCAGGAGTTAATCGAGATTAGCATGAAAGGATGATGCGTTTGTAGAATATACCTTCTGAGCCAATTGACCGATTGCTGTTTCCCAATAGAAGAGAGGGATACCAAGGAGGAAAAAGCAAAAGAGATAGGCGATTACAAAAGCGCCGCCTCTATATTCAAAAAATGAGTTAGTTTGAAAGTGCAAGTCAAGCGATATGGTACCCATTTGCAAAGACATAGTATGGAAATCGCCATATACTGCCATAGCCAACGGCAAAACCTGTTTGAGAGCATTAGAATATTAGAATATCAGAAGAAAGGTAGATACCTAAAACGCAGAGCCAATATTCGATAGGGTTATCCCAAGTCTGCCTATGTGCGTGGTGGCGGTCGGTGACAATGTGCTTTTTGATCCAATCCATGTTGAGTTGAATTTTTTTCAAAGCGGTTTAGATCGAGGGATTTTAGATATTTTTAACAATACCTTATCAAAATCAAATCGTATATGATGTTAGATATTATTCGGGATTTCCACCGTGATTATCCAAAAAAAAGAAATTCGTCCGAATGAGGGCTAATCAGCTGTCTCTGATTCGAAAATAAAGGGAAAAAATTATGAGAGACTCAATAGACTGAGAGAATAAGGAGATTTTTTACTCATTGGAAGAGCGGTTTCGCCATGTAGAAGGATCGACATCTTCTATATATGTAAAAAGAAACGTCTGAAAAATTTAATATCTGAAGTTCAATTGCCTTAACTTCCTCACAGACTGATAAATTCCATTGAAACCAAGTGACATTGGTATGTTACATTAGTATGCAAAGTTTGTGAAAGCAAGATGATTTGCTCAGTGCAGATGTAGAAAAAGGATTCTAAAGTGGAAAAGAGTAAGAAGTTGATTCTTTTTCTTGATTTATTAAATAAATTTGAGGAGATTGATGTAAGTAATTCCTTTTTCTTGTGATCATGATGTCATACCTTATGCTTCATGAAGTTGAGAAAGTTATCATGGGTTTAAATATAAGGAGGGATGATAATTAGCGAATTGCTCGATAAAAATGACCAACAAAAAAAAAAACAGAGCAGGCCCTCTTTTTTTTTTCTCAATCACTTAACCTAAGGAGTCAATTATTGGTTTTTCAAAGTTTGAATTCGCATGTTAAGCTATCTACTTTACTTTGTTCCTTGTTCGATTTCATGTCTACATTGATGTAGTCATTACGAATTGCCTGGCACTTGTCATTTCTGAGATAGAAAATGGTAGACAAAGTATTTTCGATTGCAAGTTCAATACATGCAATATATCAATATTATTCAACAGGCCTTATTTTCCATCTCGAAAAAAAAAACTCGATAACATATCTACGTAATAAATCTAATAGTCTTCCAATTTTGCTCGATCAAGATAGCTGAAAAACAATAAAATGAACAAGCAACAATCATCAAGTTATAATCAATAATCAAATCATGCACTAGCTCAGTTATAGGTACACATAAAGACCTTTTCTCTCCTCAACATTGGAGATTTTAGCTTTGCATTCAAAACGGATTGCTTCCAGAGTAATTGAAGGTCTAGGACTATTTATTCAGATAGTAGGGAGCTTTCTACTGACCTTTTACTGTGTTGCTCAAGGATGAGGAGTTAGTACAATAGGGGTCTCTCTGGGAAGTAAGACTTGATCGTTCTGCAAAAGATAAATTTAAAGTAGGCTGCTCAGGTCCCTCCTCCTGACGGTTTAGCTTTTATTTTAAAGTCTGTACTTTTGCTTTCGAAACCTGATTCTCGTCCAGATCTTGTGCTAAGTTCGAAAAACAAGGGCTGGTATAGGAAAGCTCTGGCTTTATTCCTTCCGTCATTTTTTGAATTTAATTTAATTATCCGGTTTTAGCGGAATCTGAAATCGTTTATTTGGTACTGCAATAATTGCCTCTAATAAGTATTAGAAGCCGAAATAGTGAAAATTAGCAAAATGTACAATTTTTGCATGATAGCAGCCTAAAATTTCAAAATTCCGAATACCATTTTCTTCCAATGACAAAAATGCATTGAGAAGTTAAGGAAAGAGTTTGAATTCTAGTGGAATAGCTCTCATTAGAATGCTATTAAGAGTTTCATTATACTACAATAGCATCAAAACGTCAATCCAAAATTGACATAATTGTTTGTGGTTTTGCATTCTAAGTCCAATTACTTTGCTATACTGAGCTTTAAAAGCTGTCATCTAAATGAAGTGGCACATTATTGATGCTCAGAGTTTGAATTTGGAATATTCTCTGCACAACAAATAACACTTCATTTAGGTAAAAAAGGAGGTAGAAGAGAAAGAAGTTAATGATATATTAAATTTGGAAGGGTCTCGGGGAAATAATATGCAAATCTGAGCCATACAAAACATACTCGCAACGTTGCCTCGAAATTTAATAAAATTAGAATTCGATGGTACCTAATTAATTGTTTAATATCCAAAAAAACGCAGAATTTGAATTACTCTCAACCATCGCTAGCAATATGAAAAAAAGATCAGAGGACCAGGAAGATATTTATTACATAGAACTGCAGTCTATTCCAAGCAACACGAGACCTTCTATCCATGCTCCTCCACCAGAGAAGACCAACTATCATAAATATCGCAAATATTGCTTAATCATCTTGTGTCTGCTGATCCTTGGAGTGCTCTATAATCGATTAAAATCTACTTCAGCGTACCAACTAACCAACTGGATGTCGAAGCTCGATGCGGCCACTTCGATTGATAGAATCAGCATTCCAGGATCACATAACACAGCAGCTTTATTTGGGCCTCCAAAGCACGTCAACCAAAACTTGACCCTCGACCAGCAACTTAATTTCGGGATCAGGTACCTGGATATAAGATGCAGGCATATTGAAGATAGATTCGACATCCATCATGGTAGCACATACCAAAATCTAACATTCGATCAAGTTTTGAGCACAATCAAAGACTTTCTAAGGAGAAATCCATCAGAAGTGCTGATAATGAGGCTCAAACCAGAGTTTGAGACTGTGAACTGCACAAGAGATTTTTCAGATACATTTTTCACTCGCTACTGGGACCCTTCTCTTTTCTATGAAGGCACCGATATTCCTACCCTTAAAGATGCAAGGGGAAAAATTTATTTGTTGAAAAATTTCGAAGGTGGAAAAGCGATAGGAACCAGTTGGGAGAAAATCACATCAACATTGCAAGATGATTACAAAGTCTATTCGCTGGAATCGAAGAAAGAATCGATTGAAGATTTTTATCAAAGAGCGACACATCGTCCAGCTGATGAGATTGCCATTTATATTAATCATATTTCAGGATCTGGAGATGCTGGATTTGCGACTGAGGTCTCACAAGAGATGAATAAAATCGTCTTAACATTTACGAACAAGCTATGTGGAGTCATTGCAATGGATTTCGTAAACGAATCTTTAAGCAAACATTTGATATCTCTCAATTTTGCTTCAAAATAAAGTAGTGAGGAAGAAGTTTATTGGTATTTTAGGAAATATTGATTCTTCGTTTTATATATCTAAATCTATAAAAAAGTAAACTAATAATATATTCGAAATTGCCCTGCAAGCAAAAAAGTTGCGAAAGAATCTACACTTTTGCTAATTGTGCACTATCTTCTTATAATAAAAATTTTAATAATTTGAATTTCTATTGGAACCTTCACTATTTTCAAGTCAACTAAATGCGTTGTTACTTTCTTTAATTTTTCGTGAAGGATCGATCGCAATCACTCATTATTCTTTCACCTTTTGGGTAGTTTTCAAATTCCAGCATCTCAACAATTAATTCATTCGAAAAAGATCTGAGAGATTCTTTATGCATCATGAATATGATAAGATATTTCTACATTTCTACTCTCAAAATTAAGCTACCTTTTTAGAATTTGTATAATGAACGCTACCTATAAAGCCTTAAAGTTCAGAATGATGCATTGGTTCAAGCTCAATCAGAGGCTTTTTTTCATCCCGCAATGTAGTAATATCATCTAATTAACAATTTATTAGTCCAGCTATTTAGGTAATTTACTAACCCTTATGCTTGTAATAGGCGTGCGCCACAGTGGCTACCGGGATTAAGAGTAAGCATATGCCCAAAACTGCAGTCCAAAATGGCAGTTTGAAAAGCTTCCCAAGCTAACAGCATCAACGACATTTGTGAGTTACGGATAAAATATTCATATTTTACCAAATCAAAGTAGGCGTATATGAAGAGGAACGTGCTCACCACTGTCGCCACGTATTTCAGAGACGGAGCGAAGTACGTAGGTACTGTCTCTTGAGTCTCCTCCCAAATTTTGACCCTGAATTTTTCGGTTGCTGGGTAAAAAGCAAAGAGGAAGGCCTCCATCACGCAGAGGAGCAGCATTGGACCCGTCGCTGCGAAAGTGTCGTAGAAATCAAACCAATATACTCCCGCCCGCGTCATCATGACTAATCCGAAGATAAAGCAGCCGATTGTGATGATGAGCCGCAGAGCGAAAGGTGTTAATTTATGCCCAAATATCCTTATATCTTCATCCTCTAAATAGCTGGAGACGCTTTCCATCAGAGCAAACTAGAGACTTTTAAACCAGAAAATTTGTTTGAAGTCCACCTGTGTGTCAATGCCTAAGAAGACCAAGTTGAGGAAGAAAAGAATCGACCAAAAGTTAGGAAGCGGCATCAATTGTAGAGCTAATGGATAAGCGACGAACACCAAATCTATATCGATGGGGATGATAATTACTGGAAGGAACAACAAATATAAATACCTGGTCCTGCCATAGGAAGTTTCTCTACTGGTATGCTTAATTCATGTGACATGTGCCTTCATACATTATAATTATGAGATATTGATATTATCAAAATTTCACCCCATGTAACAGAAGACTGTTAAGGCGCACAAAACTCCTGTCAGCGCTGTAATTATCGGGATTCTGAATGTTATTAGCACGTTTCGAAGACACAAGCAAAATTACCCAGTCGATGATTTCCTCAGACTTTCATTTTTGTGCCGATAGCTTGCCAAAGCGACCAAGGTTCCCATAGCTTAGTAGATAGATTGTTAGGCGGTTTCAATGAGGGTCGGAGTTTACTTATAGATAATTGGAAGAGAACTTGGGCTGCGGCCTTGTACCAAACTTCCAATTTAAATAGAGCTTGCCATTCGAAGGTAAATATATATGCTAATCCTTTGAATGCACCGTCAAGGAACATTCCTCTTGGAAGAATAAGATTCTCGCGATTTTGACAGATTACCTGAGCAGGAGGATAATAAGCAAAACGTAAGGACCAATAGCGGTGACATAGGCAAGTTTTCCTGTGATTGAGACGCCTTTAGAGATTGCAAGGAAGCATGTAATGAGCGAGAACACGTAGGAAAAAAAAGTCGTGGTGTTAATGCCGCCTAGTTCGCTGATGCTTTCGCTCTTCTCCAATACCCTGTTGTAGAAAAAATCCTATCCACCGAATTAACAGCAAGCGAGAGAAAAAGAATTACGTTTGTTTCAGCCAGCGAATAGCTAGTCCCTGTGGAGTTGCCAGGTAGTGTGGTATTGCTACTGTCTGACCAAGGGAGAGGGATGTAAAAGGAATAAAACAAGTAATTCCATGAGATGCCGAGAAGCAGGTTGTAATAGCATGCTACGAAAAAAGAGATGATAACACCTCCCATTCCGATTCCCTTGAATTTAGGATGAATGGCATTGTAGCTAGCGATAATGCCCTTTTTCAATCGGTTAGGAGGAGTCAGTTTGGAAGAATTATTCAATGGATGTACCTTCTGAACCATTTGCCCAATCGCCGATTCCCAATAAAATAGCGGAATACCCACGAAAATAAAACAGAATGAATATGCAATCATGAAAGCTCCTCCTCTAGAAGAAAGGTATGGTAACTTTAACTTGCTAATTTTTGTTGATTGATTACCCGTTTTCAAAGACGAGGTAAGGGAACCGCCATATACTGCCATAGCCAACGGCAAATCCTATTGAGATTATTAGAACATTGAATTATTTCGATATACCGAGAGAACAGAGCCAATATTCGATAGGCTTATCCCACGTCTGTCTAGTGTGCTTATCACTCTTGTGAACGACTTGCTCTTTGATCCAATCCATGCGCAGATAAACTCTTTTCAATCTTTGTCGAACTTTTTTTATCTTATTTTTAATAGATAGCCAAATATCTCCTCACTCGGGAGTCTCAAGAGGAATTTAGGATTTTCGTAATCATTATTCTCTCTTGGAATTGTTTCTAAAATGCACTCATCAACCGCCAAATTTTTGCTATGTGTTATGTTGTGTGATGATGATTCGATGGGTTCATTAGTGGATATCTTCTTATCAAAAGTGTGTGTATGAGGACATTAAAAAAAAAATAGATGTGCAATGTTTTGGAGAGTTATTCAGAAATGTTCGAAAAGCGGTGTATGGAGGAAAACCTACCATAAAAATTAGAGTTAACGATCTCGATACAAAAGATTGGATATCTCCAATTGAAATAACTTCAGTAAGTGCTAATTCGATGAAAAAATGGAGCTTGGCTAATCGCTTTCAATAATTTCTCTTTTTTATTTATTCAATGATGTAACAATAAGCCCTAGAGCACTACTCCAAGCCAATAATTTCTCTAATTCACACAAATTTGCTTACGACTTCTCCTCCAACCCCATTGGGCCGCTCCACACGAGAGACAGCTCCATTAAAAAGAGTTATGAGCAGTGACTCAATGCCAAAACAGTCTCTTTCCTTGCAATTTCCTTCCTAAATCTTTACATAACATACTCAATTTAATCAATTAAACTCGTCCAATAACTCACAAAATCGGACATATTCAATTTTCAAAATTTATTAACACAATCAGTTCCCTCTGGCTTCTGTTCTTCAATTGCTAGTTCTAAGCAAAGTTTCATGAGTTAGTTTTACAGGTTCAGTGAGGCAACCTGAAAAGAGACCACTCGGTCAGAACCAACAAAAAAAAACGCTCCAACAGTTTTTTTCAGTACCAGACCATATACTACTTCTGGAATTAATTGAGTGTACCGGTCTCAGGTATCACAGTTGATTTATTCGATTTGCCTGATATAATAATTTTTTATTGGTGTTAACAAACTCTAAGAATAACGATTTAACCGGGCAAGCGACGGGTGAATCATTGCGAGATGTGATTCCTCAGACTTAAATAGCCGACTCCAGCATGACAAAACTCAATTATACAAATAAAAGTTTCAAAACCAAATCCCAATGGAGTCTCAAAGCCAATACGTTTGCCCATTCATCGAATGCGCCAAACATTTCAAATCAAGGAAGTCTCTAGTTGAACATTTAAGAATTCATAAAGGAGAAAAGCCATACAGTTGGTAAATTCCACATTTGTTACCAAGACTAACTGTTCAATTAGTCGTGTCGATGGCTGCGATAGGAGATTCACTCAGTACTCGTCAATGCAGAAGCATGAGAGAACTCATACTGGTGACAAACCTTATAAATGTGGTCTCTGCGATAGACATTTCACTCAGGTAATGACTATAGAGATCAAAGCATAAATTAACTCTATCTCTGAATAGATCTCCAATTTGAAGCGCCACGAAAGAGTACATGCTGGCGAAAAACCTCATGTATGTGAGTTTTGCCAAAAAAGGTTCTCAACAGCCTCGAATCTGAAACAGCACGTTATCATTCATCAAAGAGGGGTAAGCAATCGCCATTAGCAACGTGAATTTAATATCCCAATAGGAATTCAGAGCAAAGTTCTTCTGCAACATATGCGAGAAGTCCTACCTTTACCGCTCGAGTCTCCGCAAGCATCTGCTGGAGCACGGCGCTGGCATGTTCGATCTGAAAATCGAGGATGGTTATGGCGACTTACAGGTTAAAGCAGAAGTGGAGGAGCGCTACTACGAACCTCAATTCTCAAAATACGTTTTTGTCGACCCGACTCAGACAATTAGAGCTTTCCCCGCGGAGCCCATGCAATATAAAGCTGAGTATATTCCTGAGTACCAAGGACCTAGAGAAACCTTCCATGAAGCATATATGCCTCAGCCATCAATGAGATACGACTACGAGCCATACAATCCTTCTCCGGTACAGTCAAAACCAGCAGAGTACGAACCGAAGACAAAAATGGCTAGTTTGGCAGATTTGCTTGGGTCTCCTCTGAGAGATGACCCTGCGAAGGAAAGTCGCATTGATAATCCTGCCACATTCCTCGGCCAGAAGAACTCATCGACGTTGGTGAATTACAAAGGAGAGTTGTATTACCTATATGACCGCACACTTAACCGCGTGAAGCCGACTGGAGAAATAGAAATCAGGGAAATTGAAAATGATTCGGTGAATCCTTCTCGCGGCGATCCTTTGTCAGAGACCTCGCACTGTAGAACCTACGAAACTAGTGAATGTAGCATAAAGGGTAAGGCTGGCAGCGACCAGCTCAACAGTTTTATCATCAATGATGACATGGACCCGCCTTCTCCTCATGCATTCTTGAAACATGAGGTCTTCGAGCACCCGCTTGAAATGCTTTTCTACTCCAGAATTGAAGAAAACGGATCCAAGAGCAAAGAAGGCCGCAGATGTCTCTGTGACAGTGCGAAACATGTTCATGGTTCAGGTTGCGGACATCTTGCAATTATGCATGATGGCCATATTGATTATATCGTGAATGGAAAGCTTCATCATCAAAACGGAGAGCATTGCGAGGATCATGGACCGATCTTTATCGTTGAGAATGCTCACGATGACTACGCGTTCAATATCATGTCGAATCGATTTCAACCAGATTGTAAAATGGAATTCTTAAAGGGATGGGGTTGCTAAGTAATTGGTGTCACAGTTGCTAGGGATTTTCCTACTGTGAAGTGGTAGGAAACCGTCAGATTATATCTTTATCAACATATATGAGAATTGAATTTAAATAAATTCATGTTTTTTCGTATTGAATTCGGACCATCTGGTCTACATTTCATTGTACTCTTCCATTGTAATATATTAGAATTATTAATAACCACAGAAGAAGAAAAAAATGATTCTGATGATTCATGCACAAGGTTATTGTAAGTTGAGCGATATGTAGGCATAGCTGAAGATGATAAAGTCAGATACTCATGAACAATCTAGATCCTGAAATGGCATCATCTGAGAAATGTTTGATCAATTTTTAGATCTGATATGAGTCAAAATAAGACAAGACGAGAGATTTGTTAGATTTTGAGAGAGAGAGAATGGGAAATATGAATTTTGTATTTTGAACATTCAGAAATATGTAAGAAGGATGACAGGTTTTCACAGGAAAGGAATGAATAACACAGAAAAAAAAAAATAATCAGAGGGATTTTGCATTATCGGAGACTTTGAACTCGCTTAAAATCTGAGATTCAAGCAAAACTTGTTTTCATTGAGCATTTTGCTTTTTAAAAACTGAAAATCTGACTTCAACACTCCATTCTAATTTTTGTGATGATTCTTCTACGCACCAATAATAATCTTCGAGAGGAGAGAAACATGTTGTTTACTACAAAATTCGGAAGATCCTGCAGCAATGAACAAATTTTGTCGTAAGTTATGGGTTTTTCAGCAAGGCAAAAACATCCTTATGAAGATCCGCAACTCCATCAATTAAAATGTTGATTTTCAGCCCAAGGCATGTGCTTATTTCCGTGGGAAAAACCACCGATGCGAATAATTCATAGTTCAAAATCCCTGCTTTGTTAATTCTCTTTTTCATCACAATATCAGTAAATATGCAAGTGAAATTGCTCAATTATCTTGAAAAAATTTTCTCAGGGTTCAGAATCACTTGAGAGAGCTGTAGATAAACTCCTGTTGGATTGGCATTTTTCGTAAAACATTGAGACTAAATTGAAACACATCTCTAATCCAACACATCCATTATCAAATTATCTCTATGATGAGAAAAATTCTGACTTTCATCAGCAGGATTTGAACCCGAGGTTTGAACTCCCCGCATATAAAAGATAAGTTGTCTTTTCTTATACTGTCTAAATCCCGAATCATTGAGAAAAATGTAAAGTTTTGATTCCACTCTATATTATTCTTCTCCTTAGAAAAACCCTCTGTGTGAACGAGATCTCTTCTTAAGCCATTTCGCGTCATTAGTCTCACCTTTCGGATCTTATCCTAAAAATGAATCAGAGTGCTTGTAGAGAAACAAATAAAAAATTAAAAAGAAAAATACCTGATCATTCAGTCAATTTTTCTATTAATTCCATCTGACAGAATTCAAAAAGCTCTCACATAATTCTTACTCAGAAAGCCCCAGCCACTATCGCGCATCTACAATGAAATCAACATGCAATTCTCTCGAATCTTATCCGATAGCAGCCCAGTCAATGCAAAGAGGAGAATATTGAGTAAAATTCTGCACTTATCTCTCTCTCTTAATTAACAATAGATTCACAAACCGTTTCATTCAACTCTTCAATATTATATCTATTAGAAAAATGCCTTTATCAAAAAATTGGCGTCTCCGAATAATTTCATTATAAGGCACAGAACCACCTTATCTTTTTCTTTCTAAAAATATCTTCAATCTTCAGTATCTCGTTGAGGCCGTTAGTGTACTGATTTGTGCGCGATTGTAGTAATTAGCGGCTTTATTAATTAAAAGGAAAACTTTTTCATCAAAAAAAGAACAGTCAGAACTTTCGAACCGTAAGAACATTTCGAATACTTCAAAGAGAGCATTTGGATTTTAATTACCTCCTCTAATTCAATTGAACGAGCAGACTAAATTTCTCCTTCTCGCGATCCGTGTCCAATAGCGAGGTCCTTCATCAATGCAGACAGGCCACTCCTCCTACATCACAAGATAGCACGAAAGTCCTTGATCGAAAATCCAATTAGGAAACTAATTAATACGTTAGACTTTCATCAATGCTACTATCTCACTGATCTTTCAACTAACGAACTCGGCAATACCGAACTAACTACATCGAAACTCATCGGCTGACCGCAGACTTCAGCCTCTCTGTTGAGTTTTCCTATCCTTATCTCTGAGTTCCCTCTCGAAATGCTTCCTTAGTGGGCATGCCCTGTCCCTTCTAAAATTTCTTTCTATTAGTCTAGAAGGACTAAGTTTTTTTCAGGGGCGCTTCCATCGGTTCATGCTGAAAGAAACACCTTCAGTAGGAGGGCTGGAGGGAGATTACGGTGAAGGCCAAGGAGGATTGTCCTGAAAACAATTTTTCTTAACTAAGAACCCTTAGAACCTTCTGATCAAAGTTGCCTATATTAATTCTTGTTTTTGCGTCATCAGATGATGCCAATATCAAAGATCCTTCTAAAATTTTGTAAAAGGCAAAAATCGAAAATTAAAATATTAATTGAATCTTTTGGAACATCATATGAATTTATCTCGAGCACTTTTTCGAATTTAAAGAATCTAAAAGACGTCGAAAAGAACTCGCATCAGTGTGTTATAATTAATCGAACAAAGGGATTCGATACGTTATTTAAGGTTCTATCTGTTAAGAAACTTTATAAAAACATAAAAAAGAATTGGGATTTCCAACCTCGAAAAAGCAGTTTGTGGTTAAAAAATGGAACGAGAAGAGTTTGTTGACGACAAGAGCTCGTACGATTCCGATTGCTCTGACATGTCTTCGCTATCTGATTACAACCCGACTGATAAATATCGCAGGAGGAAAGGGGTTCGCTCCAAGCGATCCAAGTACCAAAACATAACTAATGATATTCGAGCCGATTTGATACGCATGGTCGTTGATGAAGAACAGAAAATCAAGCCTGTAATTTTCTTTTTTCAATCATTTAGACTTAGTGTATTTTCCCATTAATAGACAGCAAAGAAGCTCGGGATAAACTATTCAACAGCCAAATCGATCCTTCAGATCTACAGAAAGGAAGGGAGAATTGATAAAAAAATTTTATCGAATTCTCTGGAAGGAAACATACAAGAGGTAGCAAGACAGTCTTCTCAACAAGCCGTTGCTGAGGACGCTCAGTCGACTGAGTTGAACGCTCAGGCCTCTGGAGGGAAGCGGAGATATCCGCTAAGAGAAAGAAAAGCGACTGAAGAGCATGAGTTAATTGGTCTTCCAAAACCGATTCATCCAGAGATAGAAAGGAAGCCTAGGAAGAAAGTCCAAAAGAACGCGGTGAATTCAACGCAGCAAGAAGCTCCCACGAAGCTGGATGAAGAGAACCATATTCCAGATCTTGGAGTCATTAAAAGTAAATTTTTAATTGAAGATGAGTCTTAAATTAATTTCTTCTTAGGCACTTCGATAAACACTCAATCGACAGAGACTCCAAAGATCAATATCAAGCATGAAGAAGGTGATATCTTAGAAAGCTCCAATAAGATAAATCCGGATGTTATGGACACGAAAATGGACAGAGGACAGCCAACCAACATACAGCAGACCGCGCCTTCGGCGTTTACCTTGCCTCAGCCACTGTTGATCCCTCAGTTTTTCAATAATTTCCCTCAACTAAGTCCAATAAATATGATGAAAATCGGCATTCCTGGCCTCTGCAGCCCTGGCACTAATTTCCAAACTTCAAGAATCATAGTGCTAACCCCGCAACAGCAAAATGAGATGCTATTGGCACGGAATCAGGCCCTTGGCAACGCAGCGAGCGCGTTCCCTGCGTATATTGTCAAGCCATTCCCTTTCGCCTACCAAATGAAATGTAATAGCAATAACTAAACTTTCAATTGCACTGTAATAAAATACAAAATCCATAATTTGCTGTTCTTACTTAAATTTCTTTAATTAAGTGATTATATTATCAATTTCATGGATTGATATCTTTTTAATTTATTTTTTGATGGACTGGTTTAAATGCGTGGAACTATTGCTTCAAAGAACTTTCACTACTTTTTCATTGCATATGGCGTTTTAAAACGAAATCAAATCCAAAATATTCAGATTTGTTTTTATAGTTGTCGCGATTTATCTCTTTTAGCGACTAAGGTATGCACATTAGGAGATAAGAGATAATATAGAGGCTTCCTTGAGGAATATTGACTGAATAGAGATGAAATTTGATAATTTATAAAAAATCCTCTTTGGCAAGTTTCTTGTTTGTATACGAACTTTATTGAAAGTTGAGTGACACCAAGTGTCTGCTCAAAGACTCCTCAACAAAATCCATAGGAATCATTCCACAAAGCTTATTAGTAAATGTAGGAACAAGCTTGTTCATTTCTTGTGAAACAGCAGCAGGAGTGCCAGCGGTTCCTGAGCCCGAGAAGTGGTTAACATACAAAGAACTGTCATTTGCTGAGCGATTTATTGCTTTTTGATAAAAGTCCCGGATTGACTTTCGCTTTGATTCTAATGTATCTACTACCCAATCATCCTGTAATTGGATATTTTTCCAATTCGTTCCGATGGATTTTCCACCCTCGAAATTTTTCAACACATAGATCCTCCCTCTTGCTTCTTTGAGAAGTGGAATATCATTGCCTTCATAGAAAAGAGTCGGGTCCCAATAGCGAGTGAAGAAGGTCTCTGAGAAATTCCTTGTACAATTTGCGGGTTCAAACTCCGGCTTGACCCTCATAATCAACACTTCCGATGGATTTCGCTTCAAAAAATCTTTGGATACTTGCAAGACTTCATCAAATGTGAGGTGCTGGAATTCTTGCATATGATGAATATCGAACCTGTCTTCGATATGTCTGCATCTGATGTCTAGATATCTTACTCCTATTTCAAGTTGCTGGGCAAGAGTCAGCTTTTGGCATGTCCAATTTGCACCACCGAATCTGGCGCCACTGTCATGTGTTCCTGGAATGCTTATTCTTGACAGAGATGTGGAAGGGTCAAGCCGAGACATCCAGTTGTTTAATTGGTAGATTGAATTAGAATTCGTTGGCCAGACGAGATATGCGAAAAATATGATGAAAAGTGTTAGAAAGGAATAGATTCGAATTCTGCGGCGTTGTTGGAGTTTAGGGTCTTCTGCCTCAGAAGCTTCTAGAGGAGGTTTTTTCAAGATTCCAGCGTCTGGGAACTCTATGTCAGGAGGAGCTCCAAATTCTTCATATCCTTTTCCCATTGATTTAGATAGAGAGTTATTTTATCCTTAATTTATTAAATTGTGCATGACCGGTGAGCAATGCTCTTGAAAATTTATTTACAAAATAGAATAAATGAATTAGTATCCATGTAAAAATCAAAATTAATTTTTGCTTTCTGGACTCTAAAGCTTTGAATTAACATTCAAATCACCTACTTTTTGGTTTCAGAAACGAAATTGCATGCCTGTAGAATATTACCAAAGAGATTCATACTTATCTTGTATCAAATAGGAAAAGATATCAGAAATAATGTTTGTAAATTCTACTTCTGTATTCAAAATATTACCTGAAGATCTTTCTTTTGTAACAACATTTAGGGAGATCCTGTTGCTTCTTAAAATCTGTTTGGTGAAACTCAATGCAAACACTCCACATCACTTATTAATTTTCCTTTTCCTAAAACTGCTGGTATATTTTAAATTTGATTCTTGAAAGAGAGTAGTATAACTTTCTGATAACTGTTATTGGTATATCTGATAAAACTTAAAATGCGTATTATATTATTAGATTAGTTAAACTTACATCATTACTTGTAAAATGTCTATATTACATCAAGAGTCAGTTTACCATCGCAATACAACGCATACCTTTACCATCTGTGTTTTTATAGGGAATGTTCTTATATTATTTCTTTGGAGACCATAACTGTTAGAAATCAATTGTGAGTATCGATATAATTCTCAAAATACAAAAGAAAAATTATAAAATTGCAAAAAAAGGTGCTTTAGTAAGACCTTTGAAGGCTGTATTATTTAAAAATTAGTATTCAATAGTAGTTCTTCTTTAATCTTTTCGTGTGCTTTTGATAGTATCTTCCAATTAATTCATTATAACTAAATCAGAGTAAAAATTGTCATAGGCTGCTAACTTATATTCTACAATTGAAGTCAAATAAACTTGAATAGTTCGTCTTACTAATAAAAATAATAAAAAAGCACATCAATGAATGGTTTCATAGTGGAGGTCTTTTCAAATTCGAGCTTCTATTCCTGCTTTACAAAACTGTATACTTTTTGTTAAGACCATCGGAGCAAGATTGTTGAAAAATTATCCTGAAGTAGTTGAATCCCATTTCAATAGTTCTGAATTACATCCAATCCGAAAAGATAATCTTTCAATATCACTATTATGCTTGAACTCAGCTCCAAACAACCTGCGACCCTACCAAGAAATCTAGAATCTATTTGTTTGAGATGGAATTCCTTTGAATTTGCCTTGGAAAAATTCAGCCGCCTGATTAATGTCTACACATTTTGATTCCAAAACAATTCAGATAGCCTTTCTCTATTCCTGCCATCTTCCCTGCATACCATATAGGTATTATCCAACCGTCCAATCACAGCTCAACTCGAATTCCACAGCAATTGAATCTGCTTTTATACTTTAGAATGCGAAATATCTCAGCAGTGATCAAAGAAATCTCTCTCTCAGCGGTGACGATCATACTCTATCAAATACTTTTCAGCTAAACCTCTATTATATTTTCCTCAGTAGAGGATCAAATCTGATTCGTATTTTCAGAGCGTTATGTGTTTTTAATTTGATACAGTGTAAATCACCAGCTCAGCACTGAGGTTTTTCAGCACAATACTTTTTAATTGATAAGCAAACAACAAATTCTTTACTACCATACCTATGCAAAGCGAATATTCCACTGACCTCAGAGTACCGCTATCCTTTCATTCCACATCATCTCATACGATTGAAACCACCCATAGGTCAAGATTCCTGAAATGGTCGACAAACGATCGGAAGTTTACTATAAAATCGAAGCTTCATACGAAAAAAGGAAAAAGTGGACAATTGAACGTTCTTTCAAGCAGTTCTGTGATCTCCACAATAAAATTTACAAGAAAATACCCAACATGCCCATTCTTCCAGAAAAAAGCTTTTTCTCACTAACCTACAAAGATCTCCAAAAACGCCGTATGGAATTAGAAAAATACTTGAATGTGAGCACGAGTCCATAAACTGCCTTTAATATCTTGTATAGGCTCTCTGTTTCAAGAAAGACGTACTTGTCGATCCTACTTTCAGAGATTTTCTTGAAGTAAACGCAAATCTGTTTCACGTCCTTTAACAACTCGAATTAGTTTGATAAATACAGCAAAGAAGAAGATCTTGCTCGATATCTGACGGAAATCGAGAACGCAGGCATGGAAGTGTCTCAAATTATCTATCTTCCTTATAGCGGCGCGTTGATGTTGGGAATGGGTGAAACTGGACTTACGGCTAAATTAGATAATATCGTGAGCATGCTGAAAGTACCCGTAAAGTCGAACTTGCCAGCACAAGGAGCCGTGGCCTGTTACTTGGAAGAGCATATCGGAAGCCTCCAGTTTTCAAAGTTATGGAATCATGCTGTGGATTCGAATGTAAAATAGTTCATTTTATGTTCCAATATTCAAGGGATTTCTGATAAATAAAGGTCTTATGCATGTATTGGGAGGAGGACTTGACCCTTCTGGCTGTCGGACTAGAGAGCGGGAATATTAGTGTTGTGACAGTGAATTCAGAGCGACAATACAAGCAATTTGATGAGTATTGCATCGTGAAACAACATGCTTCAGCCGTCACAGGCGTAGCGTTGATAAAATCCACAGCAATGTTGGTTTCCATCTCATTGGATAAAAATATGATCATAACGAGACTTACTGAGAGTGAAACGGAGGATCGAAGTCACCGTAAGACTTTTTGATTGTTATATCTGCTAATTTAAATTTAGAAAAATTGCATTCGCATCCACTGGTGAAAATGGCGTACGATCCGCAAACGGAGAGATTGTTTGTTGCTGATAACATTGGCACTCTATTTATCTATGCGGCACAAGTAAAGAAATGGTCTCTTGGGTTTTTATGAATCCTTTTTGGAATCTAGGCACCCTTGGTTTGTCTCGGAGTGATAGATTTTCCTCGACAAAACCACGTGACTTCGTTTTTCTGGGAGCCAAACCCTGGGTATCTCTTCGCTGGATCCAAGCAAGGAGTTATTGCGATTTATGAGATTGAAAAACCTGGAAATGTATATTTAAGAATCTCTTTGATGAATAATAATCTCTTTGCCAATTTCCAGGAAAACTCCACTCAAATTGTCGGATCAATTCAAACTATCAAGAATATTTCAGACATGTGCTTTATCTCAAGTTCAAGACAGCTCCTCGTATCAAACGACAGCGGAAACGTTCTTTTTGTGAATTCTCAAAATGCCGCTTCATTTTGTAAATACAATTCCTTATAATCATCTGAATAATCTTGACAACTCAATAGACACATTAGATGCGCATGTTAAAAACATTACAGCCATTAACTACATCCCTGATCTCAGAGTCCTCATAACCGCCTCTAAGGACAAAAGCGTTAAGGTATGCAAAATTTCGCTGCCCTCTCTTACCTATATTTGAAAATAGTTCTGGCGATATCCATACGACCCTGAGAAGGACGTAGGCTCGATATTATATCATTCCACTCAAAAAGCGACTCATAAACCCAAAGGGATGTATGCTACTGAAGATGACTCCAATGTCTCAGGAATTAAAAAAACTCTGAATGAAAGTGGCAGCTACTTGAAAAATTATTACACGCAAACTAAGAAAGCCGTTGAGGAATATATCAAGCCAAGCAATAACAATACCAACTCAACTTATGATTATTCCAAGCGTTACGATGTCTTCAGAAACGATGAGGAAGAAGAGACGAAATTGCCGACAAGGACATTTAAGAAAAATAAAAACCTCTCGATTCACGATGATTCGAAGATTACCCAGAGAGATGATGAAGATGAATATAGCCATCACGAACTCGGTGCATCAAGAAGACATGCAGCGAAACCAGAGCCAGTCAAGGAAGTCAAGCGGAATGAAGAGGAAGACAGCGAAGAAGATATTGGTCTGCCTAAGAACCCTTTTGCGAACAACTCTTTGCCGATTCCGTTTACAGCCAGGATAGATCCGGAAGATAAAAGCGATCTTCGAGGGTGGGAAGCAGGGCAGCAAGATGAAGACGAAGAGATTGATTCAGAAAAGCTTAAGAAAGCTAAAAGACCATTGGTATCCCATTTCAGAGACTTCCCTACTGAGCCCAGGAATAAAGATTATCTGGCATATTTGGAAAAGGCTAGTAGGGATAAATACGACGGCGAAGATGATGAGGAGGAAGACAGCGGTTTGGGTGGTTGGGAAAATACGGAGAACAGAAGAACGAAGGTTAGCAATGATGTTATTGGGGTGAAAAAAGGGAATAATGAGGTTAAAATTCAATTTGCAGGAAACTTTACAACGCCTGAATTCCCACGCGCCAAAGTGCCTGAGAAAAAACCAGCTCAAATACATCGAGATTTTGAGGAAGATGAGCTTTCTGGCTGGGCTTGCTAGTAGAGTAGTGCGTTCATGGAATTTTTCAAATGTCTTACCAATTAACTAGGCACACTACTCTATGTAGATCTTTTTTAAAGTTTTGGTTTTGAGCTTTTAAATTAGTAGTTATATACCCATAGGTAGAGTGGCTGAATTCTCACAATATTTGTTAATGCTTGGATTCATTGAAGTATTAATCCCACTTCCCAAAAAATGAGGTTTACTGCTTTAGTGTATTAAGAAGCTATCTTATTCAATAGTTTGGATGAAAATGTTTGAGTCGGATTATGGAAAATTTGCTAATTATCAAGGTCAAACATCCCATAGATCACTAACTAGTTCATTTCATATATGACTCGATCAGATGATCTTTAATCACGATTAATTTTAATCCAGCATTCAAGAAGGAACGAGAAATTCAGCACATGTGGTTAATTCAAGGGGGTTTTTTAACGTCCAATTCTGGTTCTAAATAATAATGAACTGCTTTAAGAGCTTGGAATCACTGTAATTTGCTTGGGGTCTTCTATGAGAGATAATCATATAATTTTGATCACAAAGTTGTTAAAGACTATTATCAGCTTTCATCTGTGTTTGATCCATGGTTGTCTAGACGAAACAGCTAGTTGGCACACCATCCCTATCAATCAACATGAGTTACGAATTTGAGAATGTGGATTTGAGATTCACTAGCGTCATTGGCTTGATAGATTTTCTCTTTGGCCTTCACGTTCAGCAGCAGCACCCTATCGTCTGCGGCACTTGTGAGCATCCCTCCGCTTTGATTCCATCTCACACAATTGACAAAATCTATAAATTACGAATGAAGTTTTATTTTATCGAGTGATCCATAAATTATTACCATTAGTAACTTCAGAAAAGATCATAACGATTCCTTTCTGTCTTCTGTCAAAAATTTTCACATTACGATCAAATCCACAAGAAGCGAGCATGTTTCCATCAGTTGGGCAGCGATCAATCCAATCAGTTCTGGAAAATCGTTTTACTGAATTTACTCTCAGCTTAATAGCACCTATCAACTTGTCATTTAACACTCCAAACTCAATTTTCGGAAACAAAACATGGTAAATAGTTTTGCAGCCTCGATGTGGACCGCAAATGGTGGAAATGAAGAGAAAATCCGAAAGAAGCATAAACTGTAATGAAGCAGACTATATAAATTTTACGTGTATCTAACTGAATTGACTCTCTCAAAACTTGTATCTGCTTTTCTGTATCGACAATATTGAGTAAATTCAAATTATATTTGACGAATAATAAGGGTTCGCCCGTGTTTGTGCTCCATCTGCAGCAACTCATATTATCTGAGGCCAATAGTTAAGATTAGACCATGCGACCAATTAGCAGAAAGAAAAGAGTAAAATGGAGTTATCTGTATTCCTTTAAGAAGAGAGTTACCCGTTTTAGTACCCAAGCTTAAATTAGCTCGGTAACTGTTACTGCCACATCTAACACTGAGCATGCCCCTTCGCTGTCAATGCATGCAACAGATTCTCCACTGGCATCGAGATCCAGACCCAGAATAATCCTCACTTAACGACGAAACATTAATTTACGATAACAGCAATTTTCGTTTCACCATCAGAATTCAGCTTTGATTTCCTTAGTAATTTCATACATACTGCAGCTGCTATTTTTATAAGAGGTGTAATCGAGATCAAAGAGTTGGTAGGCGTATTCTCCTTTAATAGGGAGCGCACTCAGAATGCGCCTTCTTGGATTGAAAGCCATATCTCTACAAGTTGTGACTAGTAAATTTATTAGACGGTCTTCAAATATAGGAATCCAATATTTATTGAGCAATTATGTGAAAATAAGAGAATGGATTCGGCAGATTACCTCGATTTGCCTCAAAATTAAAGATTTTCCTTGGCTTTCCTCTTAGCGAAAAGTCAAATAATTCAATTAGTGTTCTTTTCGAGGCCCATTTCGGATTTGTGGCTAGATTTGGATCACAATAATATGAAGAATAAAGCGAGAGCAATAGTTTTGTGTTTGAAATTCCTGTAATATATTGTCGAATCAATACTTGAAAAATCGTATAAATGAATGAGCTTTGCACAAAAAACCTACCATAACCTGGGATTTCTACTCCTTCAAATTCTGCATACGTTGAATCTCTCTTGGATATGCTCTCATCATCAATACTGATAACATTAATTATGTTGTTGCTTGTGTACCAAGCGAGTAGGTCCGAAGTGGATGTCCCTGAACGAATTTTATTATTTAAGTAGTAAGAGATTGGAAAATAGAGGAGTGTCGTCGAGTAAAAGTTAATTACCATTCATATTGTCTATCTTCTTAGACTCTTCCGCATTTGAATGTGGTGATTTTCGGTAATTTTCGGTAATTTTCCACCATATTGTTGAGTAGTGCGAGTTATCTGAGAAGAATAAATAAATTTAAAATGAATAAAGTACGTCATGGCATTAATAAAAATTTTACTCTTTTGAGAGTAAGAGGCATCAAGTTGGTGTTATACCAATTATTCAGAGAGACTTACTCCCAAAATTCGTCATTACCTAATAGCAAAGTAGTGAATAGCTAAATTAGCTGAACTCCTTTGCTGATTATAAGCCTAACATCGAATGAGAACAAGTCTAAGGCTTAATTTGCTTGCTTTCTACCAAAATCTATAAAACCACAAAACTTTTTCCAAATTCGTTTTAAATTCCACCTTTGCTCTATGAATCTTTGAAGAGGGAGCTCTGTTAATCATTTTCATTTTGCTTGGAAGAATAATTCAAATTGGAGTTCAAAGTTAACAGCGTAATAATGCAAATTATAATCCCACACAAATACTTCTAGCAAAATCTGGAAACTTAATAATCTCCATAATGCCAAAAACAGCAAACTTTAAGAAATATAGATTATTTTTGAGTTCCTTTTGAGTCATCCATTCTTTGTGTCTTGGTATTTATTTCGAACGATATGGACATCCTAAATCTGACATTCTCCTATGGTAGTGAGCTTTCTAATGGCATCGATTTCTCGGCTGCTTGTCCCTCTGCTGGCAATTTTCCTTCCTCTACTTCAGAGTCTTGCGACTTTTTGTGGCAAGTGTTACGAGAATAAAGAGCTCTACGTCTTAAGTTAACCATCAGTATGAGATAAACCACCAACCCAAGCAGCAGCAGTGGCACTGCTATAACTATCAGGAGGTATTGTCCTGACCAATAAGTGCTTTTCTCCGAAATCAATCTTAAGAAATAATCATTATCGAAAGCGCTTTGAAGGGAGCTCGGTTCTAAGATATTCTGTGAATGATAGTTAGAGGGAAAGAGTTCTCCCAAGAGTCGTCTTTTATCGCGATCTTTATTTTTGCATTCTACAATTTGTAAACTCGTTGAAGAATCATTGATTTTGCAAAATCCTGGTTTGATGGTTATATTTGCCCCTCCATGACAGACTGCTCCATTAGGACACTCAGAGCATTGAGTATCATTTGGATTGAGTGAATATGTTCCAGGTTTGCAGCGTGTACACTCTAGAGTAGCAGTATTATTTATTTCACCAGGTAAACATCCTCTCGGTCTTATGAGAAGATTGGTAGATGCGAATGAAGAAAATGACTCAAGGGGTGGATTAATAACGTTTGAAATGGTAAAATCCGTCAAATTGATTTGCTCTGAAAGACTGTAGATGATAGGACCGGCTATTTGTGCAGATACATTGTCAAAAATATTACTGTGAACTGAAAGAGTCGGTTTAGTGATGTAAAATGCTCCTCCTCGTTGTTGGGCAAATACATTTTCAAGAATATTAGAATCAAAAGAGAGATTCAGGGTGTTGTTTGAAGTACTTTCATAAATAATTCCTCCATTTTGTGCTGCGATGTTGGCGAACCTGCTTTCAGAGATACTGACTGTCCCCATTTGATTTTGCGGAGAAATGTAGTGGGGAGGTGAATAGAAATGAGCAACACCTCCATCACCATGACATTCAACATCAGAGAGACTCATATTTGTTAATGTAATGTTAAATGATTCAGTTCTTCCCTTTGCATATATGACCCCTCCGCTGAGAGTTCCAGATATAGTTGTTATCAAATCATTCTTTGAAATCAAGGTAAAATAGGTGGCTGGAGTCAGATTCGATGAACCGCCTACAGGAAGGAGATATTGTGCAAATATCAGACCGCCATCACCACTGCAGCTGATGCCATTAAAACGGTTATCTTGAGAGACAAGATAGGTCCCTCTAAACTCACTTGTCCAATAAAGTAAGGCACCCGAAGAGGAGGAGATGCTTTCAAAAGAGTTTCCGATTATTCTGAATGCTGAGTTTCTTCTGCTATTGTAATCGCCTCTCATGCTCTTTGCCCTACTTGAGAGTAACTTAATCGAAGGGTTAAGAATGGCTCCCGCTCCTCTTGCTTTGATTAAATAAAATCGGCAGTTCATTATATTGGCCACTGAATCGAACATTGGCTCGACCGTGCTAACAATCAAGCCCGTCTCTCCTGTTAGGTTTGTAAATGTACAACTCTTAAAGCTGATTGCAACATCTGTTTTATCAGAGCTTCTTCCAAGCCTGTGGATTTTAGACCTAACCACCCCGTTTGAAGAACCCAGCCACTTCACATTAGAAATGGAAGTGTTTTGAAGAATAACACTCAGATTATCCAGAGCAGCAGGTGAAGAACCATAATCACTCTCAGTATTAATCACAATGACACCTTCATGTAGTTCCATGTTCTTCAAACTGCTATCGTTGATTGTTAAACGCCATTCTCCAAGATTCTTATTCGCATTAATCGTGAGCAAACCTCTTTGCCCCAGTGAAATGGTATTTATCTCAAGATTGGTGAATGTAGCATTAAAATTATCTCCTGCAAAGAGTCCAAATTGTGGTGTTGAACCATCTGATCCTGCGGAGTATGAGATTTGTGTTCCTAGTAATGTGACGGGCTTTTGTCCACTAATTGCTATAAAGTCCCCTTTTGCAATTCCTTTGATGTCTATAGTCAGGTTCGATATTGTAACAAACACATGAGACCCTGAACTCTCAACACCAACTATTTTCAAGTCCCGATAATTGATAATGTCGTTTTGGTGTAGTCTAAAGCGAGAGTTGGTAATACTGATATTTGATTTAGTGGTATTCCAAATTGTTATAAGGCTCCCAGATCCCGTGAGGAAATTATTTGAAATATCACATGAATCGATGCTCAATGCAATAGCGCTATCTTTTACATAGAGCACACTGCTATACGCTGCAGTGTTCTCTCGGATTGTTGTGTTCCGAATTTCTATCTTCAATACGAGGTCCCGAGGCTCCGGATTTGTGAACTTGAACACACCTACACCATCTGAATCGAAACCTCGGATACTCGTGAACGCGCAATTTTTAACCTTAATTGTCTCAACAAGAGCGTGGATCGCCCCATCAGTACCTCCGAATGAAAGATTATGTAGATTGCAGTTTGAAAGCTCTATTATTGGGGATGATAGTGTCATAGTATATCCTTTTGGTGCAGTTGTGATGCCTTCAAATGAATTGTTTATCAGCAGTGTTTTGGCTTTAAACGAAACCATATAAAGCAGCGAACTTTGGTATAAGCCTTGGGTGTACCCTTGGGTGTCTAACACTGTGCAGTTGGAGATATAGTTATTCTGAAAAACGAAATAAGGCCTTCGTATTCTTTGGAAATACAAATTACTCTCTTTTACGGAAATGAATTTTAACGAGGAAATGAGATCCAAGGGGTACATGATTGGTTTTGGCGAATTTGTTTGGAGGATGTTTTCAAAGGTTGACCCTTGAATCGTAACATTTCTGCCGATTGCTACACAAGAGACATCAATGAAAGTCAGTTCCATTTCCAAGTTTAATGCAGTGAGATTTCTCATATTTATTTGGTTGCATGCGTTGGCTGTGATTGAACACATCGCTAGCTGCTGAGTTTGCGAGATGTGATTGGAATCAAGAAGAAGATTTCTCAAAGACGCAGAGATAAACATGAACGCATAACCAGCCAAGCTCATCGAGGAGAAGCTGTTCTGAGCGAAGATCCCACGTTTAATGTAAAAGCAGTAGAACAGGTTGATCCCTCGATTGGCAGAGATGCTCGTGAAACTATTATTGATAACACCGAGAGTTCCATTTGAGATCTCAAAGTTATAGAGCTCGATCAAGTTGGAGGAGTCAATGACACTGATATTGGTGATGTTGTTTTCGTTCACCCAAATAAAGAAAATCGAGTTGCTTGGGTCATATGCTGAAATTGTCTTTCTGGAATTATTATAGATTCTTCCCAGCTCAGGATAGTGTTGGAAGATAGCATTTTCGCCGTTGGGATATGGCAAAATAGTTCCTGAGTTATTGAGATATTGACGAGACGTGCCATCATAGATATATGATTCAGATGAGAGGAAAATAAGATAATTTCCCAATTGGATCAGTACTGAGTTGTTCGCGGTTATATTGGCGAATTTATTGCGCTGAACAATTGCCATTGGGTTCGTGCTGGCCAAAAGATACGAATGCGCTGAGATTTGAATTGAATCGAAGCTACAGTTATAAACGATGAACGGTCTTGTTTCTGCGTAAACCCCTGTTTCACCCACTAACGACTTGTCTAGGTTTGTTAGCCTTGCGGTGGTAAGATTCACTGAGGCAAAAGTGGAATAATCTTCTATCGTTATGTCTTTCACGATCGCGTTGCTCAACAGCATTGTACTCAAGATAGTATCGCTGAAGTAGAAATGTGATGCCTTCTGAAATCTGCTGTTTTCGACAGCAACGTTTGATATGTAGGTACTGAAACCTTCAGCATGGATAATCGAACCATGGATCAAGGAACTCCCAGACAAATTCAAATTAGTGACTTCTAAATGAGCGTTTTCGATGGCAGGGATGAATTTTGGATCTAAGATACTCACCCGAACCATCTCAGCATATCTAAAAGTGGTGTTAGTCACGTCGATGTCTCTCACCGTAACACTCATCCTCTCGTAATCTATGGTTCCACTTCCTGCGCCCTGAGTTTGCAAGCTGAAGATATGACTGTTCCAATCCAAGTAAGAATCAGCTAGATGAAAGTTTTCAATGATAACATTCCCAAGGTAGTTAAAATCTCGGAATTGGCCATGAATTAGCGTTTGATATTGCGCTAAAGTGCAGTTGGTTATCTTCCATCCAGCGAAGGTAATAGAATATTTTTGGAGAGGGTCATGCGTGGGAGTGTTATCATTGAAATTTACGATTTGGGAGTAATTTTCTCCTTTTGTGGGTAGAGACTGTAAGTTTGAAATGTGGAAATCTGTGAGGCTTGCATTAGCAACGGATGACACAACAAACACTGACTGAGAGTTGAGACCGAGAGTCACATTAGTCAAAACGACTTCTTCAACAAGCAGTGTCGATGCAGCGCTGACTGAAACAAGAGCTGGACTGCTTTTTCCATCGCCATTGAAGATGCAATTTCTGATGTTCATACCTGAAAACGAGATTTGATCAAGATTCGAAGTTCTCAAAGCAGAAGGCATGAAGTGAGCAGCTGGTTCACAAATCACTTGGAAATTACGTGCGGTGAGATTAGTATGGATCATATCACTGCCCGTAATCAAAAAAGCTGATTTATCGCTGTCTATAGCCATTTCCAAAGCAACCAGCGTAATATTTTCAAAAGTCACTTCTCTTGCTTGAGTTATCGTGACTTGCTTTATCGCGTCGTAGAAATATACTCCATTTGTCATTGATAACGATGTTACGTTATCAATTTCAAATGAACGATTGTTTTCCTTAGGCAATGAGTGAGAAGGTTCTGAATTATTTAAACAGAAGTTCGAGAAAGCAACTGTCTCGATATTTTTCATGGTATTCATGCAATTATCTCCAGTGTATTTGATATTCAGCCCAGTAATGATAAGAGATCTCAAACTGTCAATAGCAATGCAAGAGTCATTTGCTAGCACAAGAGTCGGGAGTTGGCGACACTGGTCCGTACTATTAATCGATGTAGGAGCCTTTTCGAATTGTATTGCTAAGTGACTGTTGTTGCCGTTGATATTTTGTGAGAGTCGAGGGAAATATTGATTTTTCCCAAGACAACTGGCTTTAAGAGTTATTATATTCTCATCTTCTATTAAGGTGGAGCCGTTTAGCAGTGCAGAAATTGCTTGATCTAAGCTTGGGTAAGAGTTACCACTTTTCTCGGTTAAATCTGCATCCACAACGATATCCATCGAGACAGCAAACCTCGAAGACACGGAAAGCAAGAGAATGCATATTAATAACGAATAGTTCATCAAATTGGTTTTGTCTTTCTTCTTGTCGTAAAAACTTGTCACACTAAAATCTTTTTAACCTAAAGAAGCAGCAGATTACTTATTTAAACCCCTTAAACTACTGTAAACTCAGTAATTTTGTCCTTCTTTTCTTCAGCGGATTCTTGACTTATAGATTCAGCAAATTTCAAGGAAACAAGGACAGTAAATTTCAAATCTAAATTCTGATCATAATTGATTTTCTCTCTCAAGAATATTTTAAAGTCAAGATATCCAAAAAACAGTCAAATTGGCATGATTGTTTTTCACTTGACGACTGATAGCCTACAAGGAATTCTGATAAAAACCCCAATAATGAAATAAAAACGCATTTCTGAGGGATTACTGAGTTTGAATTCTTATCTTGTAATCAATTTTATAGCTATTTATGAAATACAAAAGTGCTTTTTCACCTGATTACTGATTTTATTAACTTCGAAGGCTAAATCTCTCAATCCACTCACTTAGTTCTGATGAGCCAATCATAGATCGGGTAGATTTCAAAAATTTCTCATTCTTATTTGTCAGTATAAAAACTAATATATTGTCCATTTTCACTTCTTTGCGTAACTGAAGCAAAGCTGCCATTAGCATTCTGTCTAAGTTGTTCTTTTGGACTCAACTCAATAATAATATGCATTAATAGGTAGAGCTAGCTAATCAGGAATTATTATTATAAAACATGATCTATCACTTGAGCTCCTTCAAGAAGATATTCTTAAAAAGCACACATATTCCCAAATATTAGCTCTCTTTTTTGTTTTATACTTCTCGAAAACTTTCATTTTAACAGTAACGCGAACGATTCTTCAAAAATCTGGCTAGCCTTGAAACAGCAGCTCAAATTCGTTCTATGAATCAGTAATCCACTATTACAAAATTAATTAGACAGAACATTTCATTCACTCGTCTATCGACCGAATAGGAGAACTTATGACTGGCAATTAACATTACTTTCGATCTAAGAACCATAATGCGAGAAATGTTTAAAATTCTCTCCAGATAAATGAATTTTTGATTCGATTTCATTAGAATGAAATATGCTTTCAAGACCCACCTCAAATTATCTAAAATAAAAGGAAAACAGTTTGGAAAAGAAAGCAATTGCAGTTTCAAAAATTGTTTTTACCTACCAAAGTAATTATTTTACGTTTCAAAAAGTCTCAGCTTACTTGCTTGAATTGGAAAAGGGTAGGTTCCAGCGTTTCTGAACATTTTTCCATAATAGTTCAAATCATTTTGACATCTTCGGCAATTTCATTGTATTCCGAAGTTAAAGCTCAAAAGAGCGAGCCAGCTCCTTTATTAATCCATTTGTAAGACTGCCTCATCGGAAAAGCATTTTTTCCAAAATTTATCCCACATTGATAACTTATCTGACATTAGATTTTGACTCGTTAATGGAAAAATAAAACGTTATTCCCACATTTCTGCGTGAAGTAGAGCCAAAGATGCAGCAAGGGATGACCCTTTTTATCTAAACTTCCAAGTTGAAGACAAATCGAATTTAGCATGATACGACTGCTGTGACTTGTTTTCTCGTTGAAACTCAGAGGAAGAGCTTATCTCAGCTGTAATTCACGGGATTTTTAGTTTGTTAGTGAGTTTCGTTTTTTCTTTTAATATCGATTGTGCTTTATTCCTGCTCAGATTCGCTCATTTCTTCGTATCATTAGTGTATCTACTTTACTGTTATGCTAATTTTGAGTTCTATTCAAGAATCGCAAATATTTAATTGATTGAAATAAAAAATTGAGTCTCGACGCTACAAAGCAAAAAGAGAATGGAAGAAGATTTCCCCTTTTCAAATCCAGATTTTGATTCGGTGTTTAACCATACGATAAAAGTGAACAACAGTAAATAACATTGCTTCCCATCACCTAAATTTATTCATTTGCTACTGTTGCTGCAACTCTTTTCTAATGTTGCAAATTTTCATATGTTTTTAGGACACAAACCATCCCAGCTGCTGGCATGGTGTTCACAAAAGAGCAATAAGATCGTCATTACTGACCTTGAGGCACAGCAACAATACGCCTACTTTGAAGGAGTTCAATTGCACGCAGCAAACAGTATTTGGCTAGTGTTTAACTCAGTTTTCATATTTTTCATTTTTCATATACATAGGCCGCTATGCCAGTCGGACCCATGTGAAGCAAATCCCGAATTCAAACCTTCTCGTATCGCTTCATCATTCCTGGGACATTTCTGCAAATATGGAGATATGCGACATTGCACAGAACGGATGCGTGAGAAAAGTTTATTCATTTGGAGAAGTTTACGGAGGTTAGTATTCAGTTTCACTGAATATCCTATTCGGTTCATCTTAAAATTTAAAAAATAAAATCCTTTGATTGCAAAATTTTCATTTTAATTTCATACTTTAGCTTCAGGTCACGGAGATATAACATACAATCCACGAAGAGGAATCCTTGGTGCGATGTGTGTTGGTGAGAAAATAGCTTATCACCTCTTCTGGATCGATACTTATCCCTCAAAGATGGGTTCTCCAGCAAGGCTGTGTCGAAAAGCAAAGTGGAATGATATTACTGGAGAGGGTCTTCAAGGTATTTGAGTATTTTCATATGGTGTTTTCGTTTCGTTTTTCTTGCTAAGAACAATTTATAATCTTCTTATCTAATCTGTAAAGGACTAGAGAAAAGAGCAATTAGTGGTCTTGACTTACATCTGGACGGAGAAGCTATAGCTGCGATCACTCGAGAAAGTGAGTTTTTCATATCAGATGTCAATACTAACAAGTGTAACGCTCGGATCAAAATCAACATTACCGATCAATATGGTAACCATACTATAATTGATATTTGTGACTATCTGTCTCCCTTTTTATGGTCTTCTCCTGTCTTCTGATTTTGTAATAATACATTCCTCAACCCAATGCATACTTCCACTATTTTCTACCAATTGTTTAGCTCCTTTTAATTGCTGCCGCTGGACCACGAATAGCAGCGACCCTTTCCTATTCGTCAATCACGATAAAGGGAAATTAAATATCTTTGATGCAGTCAAGAAATCATTCACGATGAAGAATCCTGTCCAAGTGAACCTGGGTAATGCCAATAAATACAATTGTTATTAAGAGAGAATTCGTTGAGTTTCTTCTAAATGTGATCTGTTTTATAGAAATGAAAATTTTGATACTTTGAAATATTAACGAAATTTTCTAAGAGTATGAGGTGGTGACTTTGATAGATGTTTGTCCAGGTGACGGAAGGTTGCTCGCATTAGCAGGATATAACGACAAATTAAGGATTTTTGATAAACGTGAATCAAAAATTGTTAAAACTTTTGAAGGTCTGTATGGAAGTAAGAACACTCTAATATATTTTAGAAATCGGTACTGATAGCATTTGTGGAACTAAAACCTAGACATCAACTGCGTGAGATGGAGTCCGAACGGAGAGAATCTTGCGACAGTATCATTCGACAAAACCTTAAAATTGACTGACTTTACGACTGGAAAAGTGATTCATTGCGACAACTTTCCTGAAAATAGTAAATAGCTGACTCGCTTTATTCTCTTTCATTTCATTGAAATATATTAGAAACCCCGAATTCTGTCTGTTTCCTTTAAGTCATCAGCTGAGACAAAGTCAAGAATTACGAAGAAATTAGGAGTTTATTAGCCAACAGTCGCTTAAGAAAGTACATCTAGTTTGTTCCTCATTTTCATACCACAAACTCAAAAATTTATCTACAATTTACAGATACAGTTGTTAATATGAAGAGTTGTGAAAGTGTAAGAAAGAGCTGATGTTTTAGCAAGGAGCTAAGAACCTAATACTTAATTAGCAACAAATTTTTCAGTATTGGCATAGCATACATCCTCCAGCAAAGTGGCATTCTCGTAATAGCGAAAGCCTCTCCTAAGATTATTGTTGTATTTGCTAAATTCCTTAAGATCTTTTCCTCATTTTGTGCCCGCCGCAAATTCTCATTAAAAATAATATAAAGTTTGTCGATTTTCTTTAACTTGTATTTTGTAGGTAATTTGAAGAACCATATACATCAACCTATCAAAAAGGGAACCATAGCATCCTTGACTGAACCCAAATCTTTAGGAAGAGAAACAGATGGATTTGGCAGGATCTAATATTTACCTTTCGAAATAAATCAATAAGAATTGAGTTACTCTTTATAAGCTTGAGTCTTTTCAGCAAAAAAGAGCCTACCAGAGAATTCATTATGATGGAAAACCTGGAAAACAGAATACTTTTTGTGTGTGACGGTTGCTTGACAAAGCGGAAAAAACGAAAATTTGTCTAAACCGCTCAAGCTTGTTAATTGACATTGATTTTCATGTATCTTTTTTTGTCAAAATAATAATAAAAACCCTTTATATCATTACCAAAATTAACTTGAGAGTTTACTTAAATTTTTCTCGGCGGTCTTTTCTGTAAATTCGATCCGTGCTATGGTTTGTCCGCCAGGTCTTGCTTCCCATTGAAAATCAGGAGGAAGCCAATAAGCTGAAGAGGTTGTTTCGCGATGAGCTTAAATCGCTTTTTCACTCGGCAAATTAGGGTTTTAGAGAATTAGCAGTTCCAGCATCTTACTTTACTAGAGAGCACAAAGTGGAAGTCCAAGAGACCGAGAAACATTGAATTCATGCGTTTTTTGGTGGGAGTAAAATTTTCATATTCATGCCAATAAAAAAAAAATAGGTCCTACTACTACTAAGAGATTATCTATGAATATATGCTTGAACCTGTTCAACGATTTCATTTGACTTGCATTTTTCAGGTTGGAATTCCAAACAATGACTATTTGATTTCGAGGTTTTCAAGGGGACACCTAATATATATAGGTATATATATTTATATTTTTTTTTTGTTTAAAGGAGCGTTTGGGTCAATTTAGTGTATCCTCATAAGGAACTAGCTTTCTCGAACCCTAATAGAGGAAAGACGGTAGCCATATTGAAGAATTCCATCAGCGTCTAAAACGCGTCCTGAAAATAAGTAAAGACAAGAGCGGACCTAAAATCAAAAGGTTAGACCTTATTGCTCAGGGTTTGATCTCCAACGATGTGCTCGGCAACGAAAAAGAAGCTCCATAGACGACAGATAGAGACCCACAGTATGAAAGCAACTTAGAAGAAGATTTGATTAGTACTATGTCCAAGATAATCTCCGGTGAAGTCGTGCAAGCATTCATTCACTACATTCCTGATGAAAGATTCCGACAGCTGATCAAATTCATTTTGGGTTCTTTATAAACAATGTCGCAGCTCTCAACAAAGAAATGGGGCTCTCAGAAAGCCGTTGAAATGCTACAAGGCGCTGATGATACTCTGGATATCTCTACCGTAACCAATAACGAATTCATCAAGTATCTCCCAGATTTGATCGATCTCTACTTCGTATTCCACCATTCAGAAAGCCATGAAAAATATTTATGAGAATCTTTGGAATTTTCGACAAAATTGCTACAAAGAAAAAAGTCCAAGGGAAACATCGAGATCTTATGATCTCTTTGATTAAGCTGATTACTGATTATTCTTACAACAAAGAATATGGAACAATTGAAAAAACTCCTCAGAAATTCAAAGACAAAATTACGATATTTTTCACAGACTTCCTTCCAGTTCTCGTTCCAACCATGGCATGCAAAATTATTTTTGCTCCAGAACTGATACAAAATCTTCTAAGCTTAACTGATTTGCTGAATCAGCATTATCATAAAGGAATGGTGAATCGAGATCTCTTGAAGAATATTCAGCCTCGGGTCATGACGATTGTTTCGGAGTTGCAAATACTACCGGAAGGAATTGTAGAGTTCCTTTTGGGAGTTACTCAAGGAAATCTGAAACAATGCACCGGGATTCTGGCTTTGATCGTGCCTGACAGAGCAAAGGCATTAGCAATGGAGAAATTCATCCTCCAAATCGCCGATATGATCGACTTGAAGCAGATAACCAATGGGTTGAAGGTCGATCTCTCGACAGCATCTCAAAAGGACCAAATTGATGAAGAATTATCAAAGATTAAAGCAGGATCAAGCGATCCTCAGCTCTTGTTCAGGATAGTAGACAGAGAGGGCAATGGTAATGGATTTATCGATCTTGAGGAATTCCAGAGACTGGCAATCAGAATGGGAGTCGAGCTCAGTGAGCATTGTGTGCTAGAAATCTTTTCCAAGGTAAGAGGGAAACAGCACCAGAATATTAGTACTGGATTGAGTGAGTCCGAGTTTACAATAGCGATTTCGTATATCCAAGAAAAGAATATTTCAACAGCATTAGCTCTCCTCGGGGTGACTGCTGAGCAGTTAACTTTAGTTTTTCTTGTGCGGGTGGCTTTGCTGCTCTTGGTCTTGGCGTTTGTGTATCTTGGAATTCAGGCCTTCGCAATTGGAGGGTCGTTCGGAGCTGTTGTGAACAGTATATTCCCAGTTGGTAATTTTTCTTTTGAGATTTGTTTTGATTTGCTGAATGTGAATTTAATTAGCGGGAGGCTTGGCTGTTGGCCAGCAAAAGTTGAAGAATGAAGTGAAAGAGAAAACTATCAATGAAGCTGTGGAGGAAGCACTGAAAATTGTTCAGTCAGACAAATTATAAAATTAATTATATAGTCAGGAATCAAGATAAGGCTCAACTTAGTTGTTATAACTAAAACCTGTCCTGCTTTCAAGACATAAAATGATATTTAAAAAATGAATGGTCCGAGTTTAACACTGTGAGCAACTTGCTAATCAGCCAGAAATCGTTAAGGAGCATGGTATTATTCTGAATCCGCTGATAAATACAGAAAACCTTCTGAATTCCTAAAAGTGTTTCGATCTTTCTCACAAACACCCTTTCATTTCAAAATAGATTCGTGATTTCTTTTTGTGATCTATTGGATCGACGGTCCGTTATTTAGTTAAGTTCCCTTATAATTTAAAACCTGAGTCCTCATTTTTGAAAGGAAAATTATTGTGAACTCAATTAAACATTTTTTTTTATATCAATTTTCGTTTTTCTCATTTCGTTTTCAAATTGAAGAAATGTATGATGATATATGGTGCATAAGTTCGATGCTTAAAGCAATGGAAATTTGGTGGCGGCAGGAGGGGATCTTAGGGTCAGGACCGTTGACAAAAGGGAATCGAAGGTGATGAAATTCCTTTTAGAATCTGCTTCCTGTGTACGATGGGATCCGACTGGTCAGATGATGGCAACTACATCCGATGATATGACCACAAAAGCGCTGGACTTCAGAATTGGAAAAGTGATTTATACTTACAGGGCTACTATATTTGAGGGTAAGGTGCTTATTATACATACGTGTGTTCACGATACTCCTCATCAAATGGATAGGGAGATCTGGGTCGGTCTGCTTCTTTGAGTAAGAGACATACACGAGAGATAGGGCAAGAGAGCAATACAACGAAGCTCGTGAGAGTTATTTTTACTCATAGAATAGATTATCATAATAATCCTCGGTGATTTTCTCGTATTGTGATAGATGAAACTTAAATCATCATGAATGTGTAAGAAAAGAAAGAACAACTAGCACAGTGACCTAGAATTAGCTGGCTCGTAGGAATTACGCACACCAACTTTAGTTTCATGAGGAATTTTGGTTATGTTTTTGTTACTAAAAGCGAACCCAATTTCCAAATTCTATGAAATTTGCACTTACAAATTACTAATTATGAGCAATTCGATTGGATTCTCGCAGTCTTCCAAAAAATATCAGTGTTAACTTCTGTAGTTCAATTCTTTCATCAAGCACATCTTGACTTCGTTCATTGTATAACCTTTCCAGCTAGCCTCCTCCCTTTCAGGCTTGATTCTTAGGTAGATAATTTCAGACAGAAAACAGGTCAAATTTTTATTTAATTTTGAAATTCCATGCAAACTAGACACTTTCTCTTAAGAATTAGAGTTAGATGGACTTTCTAACTAATCCTGAACATTATAGACACGACAAAATATTTAAGGCCTGGCAAATGCTAACTCTTCCAAAGCAAGACAAAAGAAATATTTCTAAAAAATAGAGGAGTATCACCTCTTTCTGCCAATCCCTGGATAGGAGTCACTTGTCAAGAGAGTTCAGTAGTCAGATTTCCTGATGATTAAAAAATCAAGATCGCATTTTTGTGATTAATCGAACTGAAGGGATACTCTATGATGTTAATATTATTTTGTTTTCATATAGGAAGAACGCATGATGATATTCTCAAAAGGAAGAATAGATGATAATCACATAAGTAGTTCTAAAACACTATTATTCATTGTGACCGATGATCATTCTCCCAAATTGTTTATGCTGTCTGCTTTC